>JADMIO010548862.1_pt1 | contig 79919 bp, 76 predicted proteins | sample 8958161 | NCBI WGS metagenome assembly JADMIO01 (sample SAMN16585339, study PRJNA669376) | soil metagenome | isolation source: Crop rotation soil | place: USA: Cullars Rotation, Alabama | collected 2011 | reverse complement strand
CGACCGCCGCGAAACGCCCGACCGCCTATTTCGGGCGCCTCGCAATCAGCGCCTTGCATTCGGCGATGCCGGCCGAAGTCGCCGTGCGCTCTTTCAACCGCCTCGACGAAGCGCGCCGCTGGCTCGAAACGGTCGTGATCTAATTCGCAACGTTCAATTCGTCGCGGCGCAGCCGCTCGCCTTTTTGCAGCATCACGCCCTGGGTCGTGGCGATGCCGAGTTCCAGGCTTTCGGCGATGCGCTGCGCGCGCTCGACAAAATGCGCGGCCGCTTTCGGCGGACAAAGCTCGCGCGCCGTCGCCGCGAACAGTTCGAGCCAGCGGTCGAAATGGCGGCCGTCGATCGGCAGCGGCAGATGTTTCTGCATCGGCCGGCCATGATAGCTGCCGGTCATCAGCGCGACCGAGCTCCAGAACGAAAACATCTGCTGCAGATGCGGCTCCCAATCGGTGATGCGCGCCGCAAAGATCGGCCCGATCAGCGGGTCTTTTTGCACGCGGACATAGAATGCGCGCACGAGTCTTTCGATCATCGCTTCGTCGATGCCGGTCTCGGCGCGGATCGCTTGCGAGATTTCGGCGCGGCGCTCGGCGGCCGATTGCGCGGTGTCGCTCATTATTTTCGGCCCCGCAGATATTCCGCGAGCACGCGCGCCTGATTATATTTTTCGTCATGCGCCGAGTAGAGAAGCGTCACGCGACCCTTCTTCAGCCGATCGCGCAGCTCCTTGACGGCGTTCTTGTTCGATTTCAACTCGGCGCGATAACGGCGGCGAAATTCGGAGAAGCGCTCGGCTTTGTGACCGAACCATTTCCGCAAACGCGGGCTCGGCGCGATTTCCTTGCGCCACTCGTCGAGCGCGGCTTTTTTCTTGCTCACGCCGCGCGGCCAGATACGGTCGACCAGAATGCGCGTGCCGTCGGTACGCGACGGCTTTTCGTAAATGCGCTTGATTTTCAGCTTCGAGGGCATTGGAACCAGAGTTTACGCCGAGCGGCGAGATTTTTAATCCGACTTTCGATAGACACGAATGGCTTTGACAATCAACGACTCATAGTTCGACGGTCTTGTTGATTACGCAAAAGGAAAGATCAATGGCCAAACCAGTGAAGAAAAGACCGGGCAATCCGAAAGCGGAAGATTCCCCTTCTCGCTTGATCGATGCACGGATCAAGGAGCTCGGCGGCTGGCGCGGCAAGACGCTCGCCCGGGTCCGCGCGATCATCAAAGACGCCGATCCCGGTATTGTCGAGGAGGTAAAGTGGCGAAAGCCGTCGAACTCGATGCGCGGCGTGCCGGTTTGGGAGCATGACGGCATCATCTGCACCGGCGAAACTTACAAAAGCGCCGTGAAATTGACTTTCGCCCATGGCGCTTCGCTTCCCGACCCTTCGCGCCTCTTCAACGCGAGTCTTGAAGGCAATATGCGGCGCGCGATCGATATCCATGAAAACGATCAGATTGACGAAAAGGCGTTGAAGGCGCTCATTCGCGCCGCCGTGACGCTGAACAAGTCCAAACAGAAGCGTAAGTAACAGCGGCCGGGTCAGGAGACTTCATGTCCAAGCTTCGTGTGTGCTGCTTTACAATTTCGCTCGACGGGTTCGGCGCGGGCCCCGATCAGAGCCGCGAGCATCCTTTGGGCGTTGGCGGCGAGACGCTGCATGGATGGTTTATTCCGACACGGACGTTCCAGAAAACTTTATTCGGCAAGGAAGGCGGCACGGCGGGCCCCGATGACGATTTCGCGGCGCGCGGCTTCGAAAATGTCGGCGCGTGGATTCTCGGCCGCAACATGTTCGGCCCCATACGCGGCGGGTGGGGCGACGAGATCTGGAAGGGCTGGTGGGGCGATAATCCGCCCTATCACACGGACGTCTTCGTGCTCACCCATCACGCCCGCAAGCCCCTGGAGATGGAAGGCGGCACAACATTTCATTTCGTGACCGACGGCATTCGCTCCGCGCTCGACAAGGCGAAAGCCTCAGCGAAGGGAAAAGATGTCCGCGTTGGCGGCGGCGTCAGCACGATCCGGCAATATCTGGAGGCCGGTCTCATCGACGAGATGCATCTTGCCGTAAGCCCCGTCCTTCTCGGCGCGGGCGAGAATTTTCTCGGCGGGCTTAATCTCCCCGCGCTCGGCTTTGAGAAGAAGGAATATGTCAGCACGCCGCTGGCAGCGCATTACGTACTGGCGAAAAAGTAAGGAATGCGGAACTGATCGCGGGACGTGCCGCTGAAAAACCACTGGCGCGCCCGAAAGGATTCGAACCTCTGACCCCCAGATTCGTAGTCTGGTGCTCTATCCAGCTGAGCTACGGGCGCTTTCCAGTGAGGCGGCAGAACTACACAGCCCCTCCTCCATTTGCAAGCGCGCGGTCCTCGGCACGAATCCGCCACAAAAGCAGCAGCGCATTCAATACCGAAAAGATCACCGCGTATTCGACAAGGCCGAAAACGAGCGGCAGCAGCGCGATTTCGGCCACCACCACGAAATAATTGGGATGGTTGAGAAAGCGATAAGGTCCCGAGCGGATCAGCGGCGCCTTCGGCAACACGATGATCCGCGTCGTCCAGCGATCGCCGAGCGAGGCGATCACCCAGATCCGCAAAAGCTGAAGCGCGGCGTAAAGCGCGATCAGGACGCCGTTCGCCGGGAGATCGCGCGCGATTATCCAGAGGCCGCCGAGCCAGGCCGCGTGCAGCAGCACCATCAGCGGGTAATGACCGGGTGCGAATTCGACCGCGCCGCGCGCGCGCAGGCGTTCGGCGTTGCGGGCGGATATGAACAATTCCGCGAGCCGCTGGATCGTGACGAAGGCCAGAATAATTTTCGCTTCAGGCAGCATGAACCGGGTCGAGGGCAACCAGGCTCGCGGTGAAACCGGGACCAAGGGCGGACAGCGCGAGCGCGCCCTTCGGTTTCGAGCCTAGCACACGCTCCAGCGCGAACAACACGGTCGGCGCCGACATGTTCCCGTATTCGCGCAGGATTTCGCGCTCGAAATCGAGCGTGCCGCGTTTCAGCTTCAGCGCGGTTTCGACCGCATCCACGACCTTGCCGCCGCCGGGATGGCAAACATAGCGCGCGACTTCGGCGGCTTGCAGCCTGACTTCCTGCAGCAATTTTTTGGCGACCGGCGGAAAGCGCCGCTCGACGAAGATCGGCACCGAGCGCGACAGCACGACGCCGAAGCCGATCGGATCGAAGCTCCATCCCATGACGTCGAGCGTATCGGGCCAGGTGTGCTCGGCCGCGCCGCGGATGGTCGCGAGCCCGCCGCCGCCGTTCTGTTGCAGCACAAGCGCCGCCGCGCCGTCGCCGAAGAGCGCGCTCGCGACCGCGTCTTCCTTGGTGCGGCGGTCGGTGCGGAAGGCGAGCGAGCAGACTTCCACCACGACAAGCAGCACAGTCTTGCCGGGATCGGACAACGCAAGCCGCGAAGCGAGCGCGAGCCCGCTCACGCCGCCCGCGCAACCGAGCCCGAAGACCGGTACGCGGCGGACATCGGAGCGGAACGCGATCTTTTCCATCGAGCGCGCTTCCAGGCTCGGCGTCGCGATGCCGCTCGAACAAACGGTAACGATGGAGTCGATATCGTCCGGTGTGAGACCCGCGCGTTCAATCGCGCTCGCCGCCGCTTCTTGAAAGAGCATGAGCGCGCTTTCGTGGAAGACTTTCGAGCGGTCGCCCATGTCGCGCGGCTCGAGATACCAGCCGAGCGGCTGCACCACACGGCGCCGCTCGATCCCGGAATTCCGGAAAATGTCCAGCATCACCGGATAGTGCGCGAAGAGTTCGGGAAAGACTTTCGGCGCGAGCGCTTCCACCGCGCTCTGCTCGATCACATGCGAGGGCGCCGCGGTGGCGATGGAAAGAACGGAGACGTTATCCATACGGGAACAACCATCGAACACCTCACTCTATTCCTTCTATGCCCGCGCCCTTTCCGCGCGCCGCTCGGAGAGTGTCACCGGCCGGTCGGGAATGGCGACGCGAAATGTCGCACCAATGGTGCCGTCGACGAGGCGAATTTCACCACCATGGGCCTGCACGAGCTCCGAGGCGATCGCGAGCCCGAGCCCCGTTCCGCCGCGGCGCGCCGACGACAAGAACGGCTTGAACAATTTCTCGCGCGAGGCCGCCGGAAGGCCGGGGCCGGTGTCGGAAATTTCAAGCACGGTGACGCTTCCCTCGCGCCGCCCGAGGACGCGAATCTGGTCGCGCGCCGGATCGTTCGGCGCGCGCGTCTCGAGCGCCTCTTTGCTGTTCCGCGCGAGATTAAGGAGCGCACGCAGCATTTGATCGTGATCGGCATCCATCTGCAGACCGGGGTCGAGCGAAACGACCCAGCCGATTTTCGATTCCGCATCGATCCCAAGCGTTTCGCGCACTTCGCCCAATAGCTTCGCGACTTCGATCGTGTGGCGATCGGGCAGCGGCTCCTGCGCCTTGCCGAAGGCGAGCGTCTGTTCGCAATAGGTGATCGCGCGGTCGAGCGCCGCCATCAGGCGCGGCGCGACCATGCGCACGCTCGGATCCTTGATCGCGGTCAGGCGATCCGACAAGAGCTGCACCGAAGCAAGGAGGTTGCGAAGATCGTGATTGATTTTTGAAACCGCAAGCCCAAGTGCCGCGAGGCGATTTTTCTGGTGCAGGGTCTGCGAGAGATCGTTCTGCATGCCGGCGAGCTCGCGCTCGGCAACACCGATTTCGTCCTCGCGTGAGGATGGCACGATGATGCGCGACGCGTCCTCCGGCTCCGCGCCGAACTCGATCATGCTCGCGGTGAGGCGCTTCAACGGGCGCACGAACAGCCACAACAGCGAGAGATAAACGAGCGCCGCGCTGATCGCCGAGATCGCAAGCGAAATGAGCAAGACATTCGCCGAATATTTCCACATCGCGGTCTGCAGCGGCTTCTCGTCCATGACGAGTTCGACGAATTCGCCGCTCATCGGCGCTTCGCCGACGACGCGAAGCACCTCGTCGCCCTTGCCGAGCATCGTCTCGAAAGCGTCCGTGATCGACTTAACTGTCGAAAGATCGCGCATGTCGATCTGCCGGTTCACCATCGGCGGAATGTCGGAATAGGCGAGCAGAAGGCGCTTGTTGCCCATCTTGAGCGCGACCGTGCGGGCGCCCGCGCTCTTCAAAAGCTGCGCGCGCAGCTCATCCGAAACCATCTGGTCTGGGGCTGCGGCCAGCACCAGCGCCGCCGTGCGGCCCGCCGCCAAGCGGTCGGAGAGCCACATCAGGCGATAGTTCGCGATCGACGGCACATAGATCAGGATTTCCGCGAGCGTCACGAAGGCAAGCGTGAGCAGCAGAAGCTTTCCCGAAAGCCCAGGCCAGAAACGGGCGGGCTTCTTTCCGGCGATGTCGGATTCGGTTGAGCGTTGCGGCATTCGCTCGTTTCTCAATCGGCCCAAGCGGCTTTTTCGGGGCCAAAGGCGTTAACAGGAACCATGCGCCGCGTTCGCAGAAGCGTCAAACGTAACCAATATAGGTAGAAAGGGTTGCTTTCTAAGGCGGCAAAAAGCCCCGATTGCGTTGACGGACGGGGGTAGGCACCCCTATAAGCTCGCGAACCCCGGAGAGATTAAAGTGAAACGGACGTACCAACCGAGCAAGCTCGTCCGCAAGCGCAGGCATGGCTTTCGCTCGCGCATGGCGACCAAAGGCGGACGGAAAGTGCTGAACGCGCGCCGCGCGCGCGGCCGCAAGCGCCTTTCGGCCTAAGGGCCGCCGCGTTCTTCAATGAACCGCCTGACGAAACGCGCGGATTTCCTCGCCGCCCGCGGCGGAACGCGCGTGCCGGCAGGCCCGGTTCTGTTGCAGGCGCGCGACCGGCACGACGGAAAGGCGCCGCGCATCGGCTTCACGGTCACGAAGAAAGCGGGCAATGCCGTCGAGCGTAACCGCATCCGCCGCCGCCTGCGGGCTGCGGCGAGGAACGTGATGGAAGCGAAAGCGCACGACGGATTCGATTATGTCCTGATCGCCCGGCGCGAGGCGATCTCGGCGCCGTTTCCGGCGCTTCTCGACCATCTCGGGCGCGCGATGACGCGCCTGCACAAGTAACCGACGGAGAGCACGTTGAGCGAAAACCGTAATATGATCCTCGCGATCGTGCTTTCGGCCATCGTGCTTTTGGGCTGGCAGTATTATTTCGCGATTCCGCAGGTCGAGCAGCAGAGAAAAGAAGCCGCGCTGAAGCAGCAGCAGGCGCAGCAGCAAACGAAACAGCCTTCCGCCGGCGCGCCGGCCGCTGTGCCCGGCACATCCGCGACGCCGCAGCAAAACGGCGCGGTGCAGCCGGGCACGCTGACGCGCTCGCAGGCGCTCGCGGCCTCGCCGCGCGTGCCGATCGAAACGCCGTTCGTGAAAGGCTCGATCGCGCTCAAGGGCGCGCGCATCGACGACGTTTCGCTCGCGACCTATCACGAGACGGTCGATCCGAAGAGCCCGATCATCGAGCTCCTCTCGCCCGCGGGCAGCCGCGAGCCGTTCTACGCCGAATTCGGCTGGGTGAAAGGCGCGGGCAATAACATCAAGCTGCCCGACGCCGACACGGTTTGGACGGCGGCATCAAGCGGACCACTCACGCCGCAAAGCCCCCTTGTCCTCACCTGGGACAACGGCGAAGGACTTCTGTTCAAGCGCACCATCGCGATCGACGACCGCTACATGTTCACGATCACCGACGCGGTCGAGAACAAGGGCGGCAACGCGGTGACGATGTCGGGCTACGGCCTCGTCTCGCGGCACGGCATGCCGGCGGTGCAAGGTTATTATCTTTTGCACGAAGGCCCGGTCGGCGTGCTCGGCGACGGCAAGCTGTACGAGCCCGCCTACAAGGACCTCGACAAGCCGATGGAGCCGGTGAAGTCCGATGGCGGCTGGCTCGGCATCACCGATAAATACTGGGCGGCGGCGGCGATCCCCGATCAATCCGCCACGACGAAGATGCAATTCTTCGCGGGCAATGCGGGCACCGTCAAAAACTATCAGGCGATTTTCGTGCGCGACCCGATGGCGCTTTCGCCCGGCGCTTCGATTTCGATGCGGAACCGCCTCTTTGCCGGGGCGAAGGAAGTCGCGCTCGTCGACGGCTACGAGAAGAGCCTCGGCATCAAGCGCTTCGATCTTTTGATCGACTGGGGCTGGTTCTACTTTATCACGAAGCCCCTCTTCAAAATCATCGACTTCTTCTACCGCTATTTCGGCAATTTCGGCATCGCGATCCTGCTCGTGACGGTGCTGGTGAAGCTCGTCTTTTTCCCGCTCGCCAACAAATCCTATGCCTCGATGGCGAAGATGAAGATGGTGCAGCCGCAGATGCAGGCGCTCCGGGAGAAATATCCGGACGATAAAGTGAAGCAGCAGCAGGAGCTGATGGAGCTTTATAAGCGCGAGAAGATCAATCCGATCGCGGGGTGCTTGCCGATCGTGATCCAGATTCCGGTGTTCTTCGCGCTCTATAAAGTGCTGTTCGTCACGATCGAGATGCGCCATGCGCCGTTTTACGGCTGGATCAAGGATCTTTCGGCGCCGGACCCGACGAATCTCTTCAACCTCTTCGGTCTTCTGCCGTTCGACCCGACCATGCTGCCGGTGTTTGGCCACTATCTCCATCTTGGCATTTGGCCGCTGATTATGGGCGTCACGATGTGGGCACAGATGAAGATGAATCCCGCGCCGCCCGACCCGACGCAGAAGATGATCTTCGCGTGGATGCCGCTCGTGTTTACCTTCATGCTCGCGGGTTTCTCGGCGGGCCTCGTGATCTACTGGGCCTGGAACAACACGCTCTCGGTCCTGCAGCAGGGCATCATCATGAAGAAGAACGGCGCCAAGATAGAGCTCTTCGACAACATCAAGGCGATGTTCCGGAAAGACACGCCGGCCAGCTAGCCGCGGTCTCGCGATGAACGAGAAAGCTCCCTACTCCCGGCAGGAAATCGAAGCGGGGCGAAAGCTGTTCGCCTCCGCTTGGGATTTCCTTTCCGGCGCGGGCTCGCTCACATCCTTGCCGCCCGCGCGCGGCGTCGAGATCGCATTCGCGGGGCGCTCGAATGTCGGGAAGTCGAGCCTCGTCAACGCGCTGACCAGCCGAAAATCGCTCGCGCGCACATCGAAGACGCCCGGCCGTACGCAGCAGATCAATTTCTTCAAGGGCGCGGACGATCTCGTGCTCGCCGACCTCCCGGGTTACGGCTTCGCCGCCGCCGCTAAGGACAAGGTCGATCAGTGGACCGGGCTCGTGCACGACTATCTGATCGGGCGGCCCAATCTCGCGCGGGTGTATGTCTTGATCGACTCGCGGCACGGCCTCAAGCCGCAGGACCGCGAAGTGCTTGGCTATCTCGACCGCGCGGGTGTCTCCTACGCGATCGTGCTCACGAAGATCGACACGATGAAAGCGCAATTCGGCGAGCCGCGCATTCTTGAGACGGAAGCCGCGCTCAAGAAGCGGCCGGCGGCGTTTCCGAAAGTGTTTCCGGTGTCGTCCTTCGACGATCTCGGAATTTCCGAATTGCGCGCGGGAATCGCGCGGCTACTGGAAGAGCGGCGCTAACTAGTCCACCCGCGTTGCGGTTTTCTTCTTCGGCTTCTCGGCGGAAGCAGACGCCGCGGTCGTCGTGTGCGGGCTCGCCATGCGATAGAGCTGGAAACGGCGGCCTTCATAGACGAGCCGCAAGCGCAGCGGATCGGGATTTTCCGCGCCCTTCTCGGTGAACAGCACATAAACGTAGTCGTAGGTGTTCGGCCAGTCGCTCCAATAGGCGGCTTCCTCGACGTCGGGATCGTTCGCGACGACGAGAAGCTTCTCGAGGGTCGGCGGCGTGCCGTCTTCAGTGTCGGTATGATCGGCGTAGTCGGCGCGCACGCGCAGGATCTGCTTTCCCGGAACCGTGAAAGCGGTCGTCACGAGCGCGGAGCGCTCGATCATCGCAAGGCAAGCTGCATGCACAAGCCCAAGATCGCGCACGTCGTCGCCGCCGGTCGGATCGGCGTAAGCGACCAGCACCTGCGCGCCGCGGTCGATGAATTGCACCGACTGATGCAATGACTCGACGCCGCGCGAGAGCTTGTTCCAGACGAGTTCGACTTCGGCGACGCGAACGCAGACCAGCGCCGCAAGAACGGCGGCAAAACCATATCGCACCATGCGGCGCGGGAAACGCACGTTAAGGCAAGCGATCAGCATGAAAGCAAGACCGATCGGGATGCGCTGATCGGCCATGTAGGTTGCGAACGCGACGCGCGGCATCGCGAGATAAACCGCGCCGCCGAGCCCCAGCAAAATCCAGCCCATCAGCGGAAAGCGCACGAGCTTGTGGCGGATCGCCCAAACGAGCGCCGCGGCGAAAATGCCGATCAACGCGAAGGCGACGTAATCGGAATAGACGCTGAAGACGAACATGATGCCGTCGAGCTTGCCCGTCTGCTCCCAATAATTTTCCGTCGCGAGTCCGAGCGTCGGGCTCTCATAAAGAAGCGGCAGCACCGGCAAGAACGGAACTGCGGTTGCGCAGAATTCCAAAACCTTCGCGCGCGAGCGCCAGCCATGCGAGCGCCACAGCCGTTCGACCTCGAACGCAAAGAGGCCAAGGCCATAAAGCGCGACGCTCATCAGGTGGCAGAAAAAGAGCGCCATCACGAAAGCGGCGGAGACGGTATAGCGCCAGGGCCACGGCCGGCTGCGCAGCGAGACCCAGGCGGCAAGCGCCCACAGCACGAGGCCGATGCCGAAGAGATAATTGGCGACACCGACCAGAAGCATGTTGTTGTAGAGCAAGGGTGCTGCGACCAGCGGCAGCGCCGACCAGCGGCCGGTGAGCGCGCGGTTCAGCGCGAGCGTGCCCGACAAAATCAGCACGAAGATGGAAATCAGAAAAAGCTGGCCAGCGAGATAGATGTTCACGAGGCGCGCGAGCGTCGGCACCACCATGTCCATCATCAGGTTCGGGATGATCTGCCAGTGAATCTCGTAGAAGCGGTCGAGATAAGCGTCGTGGCCTTGCGCATCGATCACATACATGCGCGCCAGATGATTGATGTAATCGGACAAAGGCGGCAGCTTGTGCGTGAGCACCGGAATCGAAATCGCCGCGCAAAGCAGCGCAAAGAGCGCCGCGATCTGCGGGCGGCGGAAGTCGCGCGATTGAGGATGGGGAGCGTGATCTTTCGGCGGCATTGCGAGTCCGAGCCGGTCCGGCGGACCGGTTCCTTTGTTTCAGCGAAAAGGTTAATCAGGGTTCGCGTGAGCGCCGTAAATCTTGCGGCTCTGGCATGCCGCGGCTTGCAGGCGATTCGCTTTAACCGGGAGGCCCTTGGGGCGGCCAGAAACTCCCCTTCCGTTCTTGCGTTCAAGTCTTTAGAAGTTCCCGTCTGAACCGAACATGAACACCAAAGCCAAAACCCCCGCTTCCGATATCCCGGCCGACGCGCATGCGCAGGCGCGCATCCTCGTGCAGGCGCTGCCGCACATGCAGCGCTACGACGACGAGATCGTCGTGGTGAAATACGGCGGTCACGCCATGGGCGACGATCAGGCGGCGCGGGACTTTGCGCGCGACATCGTGCTCCTGGAGCAATCGGGCGTGAACCCCGTCGTCGTGCACGGCGGCGGCCCGCAGATCGGCGACATGCTGAAGCGGCTCAAGATCAAGTCGGAATTCGCGGCGGGCTTGCGCGTCACGGACGCGGCCACCGTCGAGATCGTCGAGATGGTGCTCGCGGGCTCGATCAACAAACAGATCGTCGGCTTCATCAACGAAGCGGGCGGCCGCGCCGTCGGCCTCTGCGGCAAGGACGGCAACATGCTCCTTGCCAAGAAGCTGACGAGAAGCTTCGCCGACCCGGGCTCCGCGATCGAAAAAGAAGTCGATCTCGGTTTCGTGGGCGAGCCCGCGAAAGTGGACACGACCGTGCTCGATCAGATTCTCGGCCGCGAACTCATTCCGGTGCTCGCGCCGGTCGCAGGCGGAATCGAAGGCGGCACGTTCAATGTCAACGCCGACACATTCGCGGGCGCGATCGCCGGCGCGCTGAAAGCGAAGCGGCTCTTGCTACTCACCGACGTGCCGGGTGTGCTCGACAAGTCGAAGAAGCTCATCAAGGAGCTGTCCTTGTCCGACGCGCGCAAGTTGATTGCCGACGGCACGATTTCGGGCGGCATGATTCCGAAGGTCGAGACCTGCATCGACGCGCTCGACCAGGGCGTCGAAGGCGTCGTGATCCTGGACGGTAAAGTTTCCCACGCCGTGCTGCTCGAGCTTCTCACCGACCACGGCGCCGGCACGCTGATTCAGCGATAGATATTTTCCGCGTTCAGTGCCGAAGCATTGCAAGGAGTGATGGATGTCCGCCGATCTTGCCCGCATCATTGACGACGCCTTCGAACGCCGCGCCGAGATCACGCCGAAATCGAAAGGCGAAGTCCGGCAAGCCGTCGAGCGCGCGCTCGTGCTGCTCGATAGCGGCAAGGAGCGCGTCGCGGTGCGAAAGCGCGACGGCCATTGGGAAGTCAATCAATGGCTGAAGAAAGCGGTGCTGCTTTCCTTCCGGCTCACCGACATGAGCACGATCAAGGGCGGCCCCGGCAAAGCGGTGTGGTGGGATAAAGTGCCGTCGAAATTCGACGGCTGGAAGCCGAAGCAATTTCAGAAGGCGGGTTTTCGCGCGGTGCCGGGTTCGGTCGTCCGCCGCGGCGCCTTCATCGCGCCGGGCGTCGTGTTGATGCCTTCGTTCGTTAATCTCGGCGCTTATGTCGACGAGAACACGATGGTCGACACCTGGGCGACCGTCGGCTCCTGCGCGCAGATCGGCAAGAATGTCCACATTTCCGGCGGTGCCGGAATCGGCGGCGTCTTGGAGCCCGTGCAGGCAGGCCCGGTCGTGATCGAAGACAACTGCTTCATTGGCGCGCGTTCGGAAGTCGCGGAAGGCGTCATCGTGCGCGAGGGATCCGTGCTTTCGATGGGCGTTTTCATCGGCGCCTCCACCAAGATCGTTGACCGCGAAACCGGCCGTACTTATGTAGGCGAAGTGCCGCCCTATTCCGTTGTCGTACCGGGCTCGATTCCCGGCAGGGCGACCGCGAGCGGCGATCCGAGCCCGTCGCTTTATTGCGCCGTGATCGTAAAGCGCGTCGACGAGCGTACCCGCGCGAAAACGAGCATTAACGAATTGCTGCGAGACTGATGCTTTCGAACGAGGCTAGAATGGACTGGGGTTATATTTACACCAGTTTCGAAGGCCGCTTGAATCGCGAATCCTTTTGCATCGGCAGCGCGCTTCTTCTGATTGTCGCGGCAGCGTTGCAAGATGTGGCGGCGAATGTGCTCGGCACATTCGGCGCGCTGATCCTCGCGATCGTCTGGCTTTATCCCGCGCTTGCGCTTTCGCTGAAACGCGCGCACGACCGCAACATTCCGACCTCGCTCGTCGCGTTGTTTTTCACCTTCGCCGTCATGACCGCGCTGTTGTGGCCGTACCGGATCGGCCATCTCGACGAAGTGCCGATGCCGATGTTTCTGATGGCGGCGATTCCCGCGATCTCTCTCGGGATATTTTTATTCGTCGAACTCACCTTCTTGCCGGGGACCGACGGACCGAACCATTATGAGCCAACGCTCTCGCCCAAGCGAATTCATAAGCCGAGAGACGATGTCCGCTGATCCCGTCGAAATCGCGCAGCACCTGATCCGCTGCCGCTCGGTGACGCCCGCGGAAGGCGGCGCGCTCGATTATCTCGGCGACCTGCTCGCGCAGGCGGGGTTTGAAATTCATCGGCAGAAATTTTCTTCGCCCGGCTTTCCCGAGATCGACAATCTGTTCGCGAAGATCGGCAGCGGAAAACCGCATCTCGTCTTTGCGGGCCACACCGACGTGGTGCCGCCCGGGCGGGAAGCGAGCTGGAGCGAGCCGCCTTTTGTTGGTGTGCTGAAAGACGGAAAACTGTTCGGCCGCGGCGCGGTCGACATGAAGGGCGCGATCGCCGCTTTCGCGGCGGCGGCGCTCGATTATCTCGGCGAGAAGAAGCCGAAGGGTGCGATCTCCTTTCTCATCACCGGCGACGAGGAAGGACCGGCGGTTGACGGCACGGTGAAGCTTTTGGCTTGGGCAAAAGCGCGCGGCGAGAAATTTGATCACGCCATCGTCGGCGAGCCGACGAGCGTGAAGCGTGTCGGTGACACGATCAAAACCGGACGGCGCGGCAGCCTCTCCGGCACGATCACCGTCTTCGGCAAGCAGGGTCACGTCGCCTATCCCGACCGCGCCGAAAATCCGGTGCCGGCGCTGATCGCGGCCTGCGCGGCGCTCACGGAAAAACCGTTCGATCAGGGCTCAAAGGAATTTCAGCCGTCGAACCTCGAAATCGTCGCGCTGGAGACGGGAAATGCGGCGTTCAACGTCATTCCGGCGCAGGCAACGGCGCGTTTCAACATCCGCTTCAACGACAAGCACACGCCCGCAAAGCTCAAGAAAGAAATCGAAAAGCGCGTGAAAAAGGCCGCAAAGCGCACCCGCTGCAAGATCGACTGGGAGCCCGCGAGCGACTCTTACTTGACGAAGCGCGGGCCGTTCGTCGATCTCGTGATCGAGGCGGCTGCTGAAGCGACCGGCGTAAAAACCGAAATCTCAAATTCAGGCGGCACGTCCGACGCGCGCTTTATCAAGAATTACTGCCCGGTGATCGATCTTGGACTTGTGGGCACGACGATGCACCAGATCGACGAAAATACGCCGGTCGCGGATTTGCAGAAGTTGACGAAGATTTACCGCGCGATTTTGGAGCGCTATTTCGCGCGCTAATAATCCACCCGCACGAGATAAAGCCCGCAAGCGGGGGCAACTGGGCCGCAAGCCGCGCGATTTTTCGAATCCAAAGCCTTTTGCAAATCTCCCGCGCTCCAGCGCCCTTCGCCGACCAGCGCGAGCGAGCCGACCATCGAGCGCACCTGATTATGCAGGAACGAGCGCGCGGAAACTTCGATTCGGATTTCGTCGCCGCTGCGTGCGACATCGAGTTGATCAAGCGTCTTCACCGGCGACTTCGCCTGGCACTCGGTCGAGCGGAACGTGGTGAAGTCGTGATTGCCGACAAGATACTGCGCCGCTTTATGCATCGCTTCCGCGTCAAGCGGACGGGCGATTTTCAAGGCGCGATCGCGCTCCAGCGCGAGATCCGCGCGGCGGTTCACGATGCGGTAAAGATAATGCCGCTTCACCGCCGAAAAGCGCGCGTGAAAATCGTCGGCTACGCGTTCGGCCGCAAGAACCGCCACCGGATGCGGGCGAAGCTGCGCGTTGATCGCATCGCGCACGGTGTCGGCGTCCCACTCCTTCGCGAGATCCACATGCGCGACTTGCCCGAGCGCATGCACGCCCGCGTCGGTACGGCCTGCGCCGTAAAGTGCCGAACGCTCGCCGGCGAATTTCTCGATGGCGTTTTCGATTTCGCCGGCGACGGAGCTACCGTTGTCCTGCACCTGCCAGCCGACAAAAGGCGTGCCGTCATATTCGATGGTGAGCTTGTAGCGGGGCATCAGCCAAGCTTTGCGAATGCAGCGGGATAAACGACGGTGCCGGAAGCCGGCGCATCGGGCGCGAGTTTCAGGCTCATCATATAAGGCCCATCATATGGCGTGCGAAACTTCGCCGCTTCCGCGAGGGAAAATCCGAAGCGCGGGTAATAGGCGGGATCGCCGACGACAAAGATAAGTTTCTCGCCCTTCTTCTTCAGAAGCCGGTGCGCTTCTTCGATCAGCCGCCCGCCAATGCCCCGCTTTTGATGGGCTAGGTCAACGGCGATCGGGCCGAGCGCAGCCGCATTCGGAACTCCATCGACCTTGAGGCGGGAATAGAGGATATGACCGGCGATTTTTCCGCTTTCCTCGGCGACGAGCGAAAGAACGGTTTCGCCGTTCTCCCGCAGCTCATCGACGAGATTGGCTTCAGCGTTGCCCTTGAACTCGGCATGATGCAGCGCGTGGATCGCCTCGGCCTCGCCCGGTTTCTCCGCGCGGATAGCGACGCTCGCACTCATCACGAAAGTGCCGCGGGTTTCGGGTGACAACCGCGCAAAAATTCCTCCGCGTTCATCGCTTTTGCGCCGGCGCGCTGCACTTCCGTGAGCTTTACTGCGCCGTCACCGCAGGCGATCGTGAGGCCGTCCAATATCTCGCCGGGGTTTCCCTTTCCCTCGGCGAGCATTGATCGCAGCGCCCGCACGCGCAGCGGCTTTGCGCTTGCGATCTCAAACCATGCACCGGGAAACGGCGAGAGCCCGCGAATGTGATTGTGCACTTCGCGCGCCGGTTTCGACCAGTCGATCCGGGTTTCGCTCTTGTCGATCTTTTTCGCGTAGGTGACGCCTTCCTTTTCCTGCGGCGTGAACTGGAGGCCAGTGGTCGAGAGCGCCGCAAGCGCGCGCATGACGAGATCGGCGCCCGCTTCTGCGAGCTTGTCGTGCAATTCGCCCGCGGTCATGTCGGGCGCGATCTTGACCTGCTGCTCGAGCGCCACCGGCCCGGTATCGAGACCCTGATCCATTTGCATGACGGCAACACCTGTTTCTTCGTCGCCCGCCATGATCGCGCGATTGATCGGGGCGGCGCCGCGCCAGCGGGGCAGAAGCGACGCATGCAGATTGAGGCAGCCGTGCTTCGGCGCGCCGAGAATTTCTTTCGGAAGAAGCAAGCCGTAAGCGATCACGATCGCCACATCGGCGTTGTGCGCGCGGAATTTTTCGACGTCGTCCGCGCTTTTGAAATTTGCGGGATGCAGCACGGGGATTTTCAATTCTTCCGCCGCGAGCTGTACCGGAGATTTACGCTCATTCATCCCGCGGCCTGCGGGCTTCGGCGGCTGGGTATAGGCGGCAATCACCTCGTGCGCGCCCGCGAGCGCCTTCAGCGTCGGGACGGAAAAATCCGGCGTGCCCATGAAAACGACGCGCATTTCACCGCTCCCCGAGAAACGGCCGCGGTCAGAGAACCGCTTCGCGCTTCGCGACCTTCACGAATTTCTTGGTCACCCGGTCGCGCTTCAGCTTCGACAGGTGATCGATAAAGAGAACGCCGTTCAGGTGATCGAGCTCGTGCTGAAAAACGCGCGCGAACAGGCCTTCGGCTTCGACTTCCACCGTCTGCCCTTCGAGATTCATGAAGCGCGCCTTGATGCGCTCCGGCCGATCCACCTCGTCGGTGAATTCCGGGATCGAAAGGCAGCCCTCTTCCATCGTGCTCTGTTCGTCGGAGACCGAGATCAGTTCCGGATTGATAAGCGCGATCGGCTTCTTCTCTTCCTCGCCGCGCGTGGCATCAATCGTCACGACACGGAGCGGCACGCCGACCTGAATCGCGGCAAGGCCCACGCCCGGCGCGTCGTACATCGTCTCGAACATGTCGGCGACGAGCTGCTTCACCTCGGCGTCGATCTTCGCGACGGGCTTCGAGACCGCGCGCAGGCGCTTGTCCGGGAGGCTGATGATGGGGCGGATCATGCGCCGGAGATAGGTGTTCCGGATTGCCGCGTCAAATTCACTGAATTAACTCGTCATTACCGGGCCGCCGCGCCCGGCGAGCGGAACGCGAGCCGTTGGCGCGGGCGAGACCCGGTAATCCATGTTGAATCAAATAGGCCGCATGGATCACCGGGTCTCGCAGCGTCAGCCGCTCGCTTTGCTCGCGGGACGCTGCGGCCCGGTGATGACAGAGAAAAGCGGGCTTGATCAGAAGCCGCGACTGGTGTTCCCTCTTCGTTCCATCCGCTGCGAGTCGGGGTTTTCGATGCAAGACGTTGTTTTCATGCTGGGGACGCGGCCGGTCACGATCGCGGAACTCGTGCTCGTGTCCACCGGCATCGCCTGTCTCCTGCTCGTCGCGCTAGCGATTGCCTTCTGGCGCTCCGGCAAGCGCCGCGCGCTCGAAGCGCAGGAGCAAGCCTTCCGCGCCGAAGACATGGAGACGCGCGTCTCCGAACTCCTGCGCGCGCAGGCGGAGCTTACCGGCCGGGTGCAGGCTTTCGCCGAAGGCATGGGCGGACGGCAGGCGGAATTCTCGCGCACGATGACGGAGCGGCTGGACGCCGTCACGCACCGGCTCGGCGAAGGCATGCAGAAGACCGCGAAAGAGACGATGGAGAGCCTCGGGCAACTGAACGAGCGGCTCGCAGTCGTCGACGCCGCGCAAGGAAGACTGCAGGAGCTTTCCTCGCAGCTCGTGACGCTCAAAGATGTGCTCGCGAACAAACAAGCGCGCGGCGCTTTCGGCCAGGGCCGCATGGAAGCGATCGTCACCGACGGGTTGCCGAGGGATTCCTTCGCGTTTCAATACACGCTCTCGAACGGCAAGCGGCCCGATTGCGCGGTGTTTCTCCCCGGCGACGAACGGCCTCTCCTCATCGACGCGAAATTTCCACTCGAATCCATCACAGCGTTTCGCGAGGCGAAGACGGATGACGCGCGTCGCGCGGCTTCCACGCGGCTCCGCACGGATATTTCGAAACATGTTTCGGATATTGCCGATCGCTATTTCCTGCCGGGCGAGACGCAGGACATGGCGCTAATGTTCGTGCCTTCGGAATCGGTTTACGCCGAGCTGCACGAGCACTTTGATGATTTGGTGCAAAAAGCATTTCGCTCGCGCGTGATGCTGGTCTCGCCGTCTCTTCTCATGCTCGCGATTCAAGTGCTGCAGGTGATCGTGAAGGACGCGCGCATGCGCGAGCAGGCTGAACTCGTGCGCGCCGAAGTCGCGAAGCTGATGGGCGATGTCGGCCGGCTCAGGGACCGCGCGCTCAATCTGCAAAAGCACTTCGCGCAATCGTCCGACGACGTGGGGCAAGTGCTGATCTCCGCCGAGAAAGTGATGAAGCGCGGCGCGCAGATCGAGTCGCTGGAACTCGACGCGCCGGAAACGAAGACGCCGATTCAGGCACCGCTGAAGCTGAAACTCGGCGCGGCGGAGTAGCCTGCCGCAATCGTCATCCTGAGGTGCGAACGAGCGAAGCGAGTGAGCCTCGAAGGATGGCGGTTGTCCGGGCCGTTCATCCTTCGAGGCTCGCGCGCAAGTCGGCTGTTGCCGACTTGCGCATTGAAATGCTGATCTCGGGCAAGTCCGAGATCAGTGCTCCCACCTCAGGATGACGGGTGAAGAGGCACATGAGATAACTCAGGCATGACGCGAATCACGCGCGCTCCCGAAGCCAAGCCATCCTTCAGCGACACGCTTTCCGTCTATCTCCGCCCGCGCGTGCTGATCGTGATGTTTCTTGGCTTCTCCGCCGGACTGCCGCTCGCGCTTTCGGGCTCGACGCTGCTCGTCTGGATGCGCGAGGCGGGTGTCGATCTTGGCACCATCGGCCTGTTCGCGCTCGCCGGCACGCCCTACACGATCAAGTTTCTCTGGGCGCCCTTGGTCGATGCACTCGATGTGCCGCTTCTCTCCGCGTGGCTCGGGCGACGACGCGGGTGGCTGATTTTCGCGCAGCTTCTCCTGATCCTCGCGATCGTGTTTCTCGCCTTCTCCGACCCCGCCAAGGCGCCATGGATCGTCGCGCTTGGCGCAGTCATGGTCGCGACAGCATCCGCCACGCAGGACATCGTGATCGACGCCTTCCGTGTCGAGTCGCTTCCCAAGAACGAGCAGGCCGCCGGCATGGCGTCTTACGTCGCCGCCTACCGCGTGGGCATGCTGGTTTCGACCGCCGGCGCGCTGTTTCTAGTGAGCGGCTTCGAAGCCTATGGCCTTTCCAAACACGGCGCGTGGACGGCGGGCTATGTCGCGATGGCGGCGTTCGTCGTGATCGGCATGACCACAACACTCATTGCGACCGAGCCCGAAAAATCCGTGCGCATCGAAGCCGCGCATAAAAGCCAAAACCCGCTCCAGCGCGTCTTCAGGGCGGCACTCGGCGCCTTCGGCGATTTCTGGCGCATGGAGCAGGCGCTCGCCGTCTTGGCCTTCGTCGTGCTGTTCAAATTTACCGACGCGCTCGCTGGCGTGATGACCGCGCCCTTCGTGATCGATCTTGGTTTCTCGCGCAACGAATATGCCGCGATCATCAAGGGCGTGGGGCTGGCCGCGACCTTGATTGGCGGCTTCGCGGGCGGTTGGGTGGCGCGCGCTTATCCGCTCGCGACCAGTCTCTGGATCGGCGGCGTTTTGCAGGCGCTCGCGAATTTTGCGTTCTCCTGGCAGGCAGTGAAAGGCCACGACATCGGCTGGCTCACTTTCGCGATCGTGCTGGAGAATTTCACGAGCGCCATCGGCACCGTGATCTTCGTCGCTTACTTGTCGGCGCTCTGCAAAAATCCCGCGCATACCGCGACGCAATTTGCATTGCTCACAGCACTCTCCGCCATCGGCCGGACATATCTCTCGTCCGGTGCTGGCTATATCGCGGAAGCCTCGGGCTGGTTCTGGTTCTTCGCGCTTTGCGCGCTCGCGGGCCTGCCGGGTTTGTTGCTGCTCGGCTGGCTGCAAGTGAAAGGGCATTTCGAGAAAATCGTGCGGCCCGGTTAGCGTAAAGCGCCCCACAACTTCCTTATTCCTGACGACGATCATGCCATTGCCGGAGGAATCTCATGTCATTTCTGTTTTTCAGCGTGGCGCTCGCCACCGCGCTCGCGCTTATCAGCCTCGGCGGCGGTTTCTATGAAATCAGCGTCGTCGATCCGTTCTGGCCGAAACGGCCCGACCTCGTGCAGCCGCAACGCGGCGGCATCTCGCGCAAGCGCTTCTGGATCGCGGCGCATATCGCGTTCGAGCTCATGCTGATCGTTTCGCTGATCCTCGCCTGGACGCAGCCGGAGATCCGGAATTACTTGCTGATCGCGCTCGCAAGCCACGCAATCATGCGCATCTGGTCGGCGTTCGATTTCATTCCGAAGGCGCTCGCTTTCGAGCAGCGCGATCCCGCCACGATCAGCGAAACGGAAGCGCGGCGCTGGACGCGGCGGAGCATGGGGCGCTTCCCGCTCGATTTCATCACTTGCGGAGCGATGCTTGCCGCCTTCGCGGCGGCCGCGCGCTAGCTCACTTCTTCGGATAGACGAGCCATTCCTTTGGCCGGCCCCGCGGATCGAAGCGCTTGCCGTTGCAATCGACTTTCAACCAGTATTTTTGCAGCAGAAAATCGCGGCCGTTCCATTTCCACTCGCCGGCGCTGCCGCAATCGCCGGGGCCGCGCCCCTTGTGCAGGCTGGTGAGCGTTTTTTCCTTGGCGTTGAATTCCGGCGCGGTCACGCTGTGGCGGCTCTCGTTGCCGCGAATTTGCGGAAAGCGGAAAGCAAGCAACCGCGCGCGTTCGGGGGCGGCTTCGTCATAGGCGAAGAAAATCCCGGCATATTGATAGGCCGCTTTCCAGCATAGGATTTCCTGCAACTTCTGGCCCTCGCCGAGATCGTGCGGCGGATCGAGATGCTCGGTCGCCTCTTCGTAATTCACCGCGCAATCGGCCGTTTTCAACCCCGCCTCGACGGCAGCGCGCGGCACGGCGAGCTCCGCGGCGGCGGAAGCAACCGACATAGCGAGCGCAACGAACGAAACGAGCAAAATCCGCAACATGACTTTCCTTAAAACGGGGTGCGCGAGCGAATCGCCGCCGACAGCGTGCCTTCGTCGAGATAATCCAATTCTCCGCCGACCGGAACACCATAAGCGAGCCGGGTCACCTTCACCCCGGTGTCGCGCAATAAATCCGTGATGTAGTGGGCCGTCGTCTGACCGTCGACCGTGGCGTTCAGCGCCAGCACCACTTCCTTGATTGAAGAACCTTTTACCCGCCCGATAATTCCCGAAAGGTTCAATTGTTCCGGGCCGATGCCGTCGAGCGGCGAGAGCGTGCCGCCCAAAACATGATACTTTCCGGTGACGACGCCGGCGCGCTCGAGCGCCCAGAGATCGGCGACATTTTCAACGACGACGAGAATGGATTGATCGCGCGAAGCGTCGGCGCAGACCGTGCAAGGATCGCGGGTATCGACATTGCCGCAAACGGAGCAAACCGCGACCTTCTCGTGCGCGTCGGCGATTGCCGCCGCCAATGGCTCCATCAGATCTTCGCGGCGCTTGACGAGATGGAGCGCGGCGCGGCGCGCCGAGCGCGGGCCGAGCCCCGGCAGGCGCGCGAGCAACTGAATCAGCCGCTCGATTTCGGGACCGGCGACGGCGCGGCGCATTTAAAAAAGTTTCATCCCCGGCGGGATCGGCAGGCCGCCCGTTAGATCCTTCATCTTGTCCTGCATCAGGCGGTCGGCTTTCTCGCGTGCGTCGGCGTGCGCCGCGACGACGAGATCCTCGACGATCTCGCGCTCGCCAGGCTTAATGAGCGAGTCGTCGATCTTCACTTTTTTCAGCGCACCTTTTGCGGTCATGGTGACGGAGACGAGCCCGCCGCCGGCCGCACCTTCGACCTCAAGCGTGTCGAGCTCGGCCTGCATCTTCTCCATGCGGGTTTGCAGTTCTTTGATTTTACCCATCATGCCCAGGAGGTCGGCCATCAATCGTCTCCACGCTCTTCATACTCGGGCAAATCTTCCGCGTCTTCGCTGACAGCGGGCTTTGGCGGGCGCACCTCGACGATCTCGGCGCCGGGAAAACGCGCGAGCACGGCGGCGACCAGGGGATCGGCGCGCACGTCCTGCACGAGCGCAACTTTCTTCGCCGCCAGGGTCTCCGCGATGGTCGGTCCGCCCTTCTGGTCAGAGAGCGCCACGAACCAGCGCTTGCCCATCCATTCGGTAAGCTTCGCCGAAAGCTCCATGGTGAGCCCTTCCGGCGCGTTCGGCGCGAGCGCGATTTCAAGCCGGTTTTCCTGCAGCCGCACGAGGCGGACATAATTTTCGATGGCGTGCTTGATCTTGAGGTCGCGCTTTTCACCGGCGAGCGCAGCGACATCTTCCAGCGTCGAAAGCCGCGGGCCGCTTGCCGGCATGGGTGCGGATTCGGTTTGCGCCATCGGGCGCGAGCGCGCGCCGCCTTCGGCGGCAACCGCCATGCGCGGCGCGGATGTCGGCGCGGTTTTCACCGGCGCGCCGGACGATACCGCGCCGGAGCCGTCCTTCAACATGCGAAGCGCTTCGTCGGGCGTCGGCAGATCCGAAGCATAAGCGAGCCGCACCAGCACCATCTCGGCGGCCTGCATCGGCTTTTCCGCCGAATTCACTTCCGAATAACCCTTGGTGAGGATTTGCCAGGCGCGGGAGAGCGCGCGCACGGAAAGCTTCTCCGCAAATTCCCCGCCGCGCTTCTTTTCAGCCTCGACGAGGCTGCGATCTTCCTTCGATTCCGGAACGAGCTTGAAGCGGGTCACAAGATGCGTGAATTCGGCAAGATCCCCGATCACCACGGCGGGATCGGCGCCGGTGTCGTATTGCGCGCGGAATTCTTCGAGCGCCGCGGCAATATCCCCCTTCATCAGCGATTCAAAGAGATCGATCACGCGCGAGCGGTCGGCAAGCCCGAGCATGCCGCGCACTTCCTCGGCGGTGACTTTGGCTTCGCCATGCGCGATCGCCTGATCGAGAATAGAGAGCGCATCGCGCACCGAGCCTTCGGCCGCGCGCGCGATCATCGCGAGCGCTTCCGGCTCGGCCGAAACTTTCTCCTGCTTGCAGATGCCCGCAAGATGCTCGGTCAGCACGCCCGCTTCCACGCGGCGCAAATCGAAGCGCTGGCAGCGCGAAAGCACGGTCACCGGCACTTTGCGGATTTCAGTCGTCGCGAAAATGAATTTCACATGCGGCGGCGGCTCCTCGAGCGTCTTCAGGAGCGCGTTGAACGCCGCGCCCGAAAGCATGTGCACTTCGTCGAGGAGATAAATCTTGTAGCGCGCATTCACCGGCGTGTAGCGCACCGCGTCGGTGATCTGGCGGATGTCGTCGACGCTGTTGTGAGAGGCCGCGTCCATTTCGATCACGTCGATATGGCGGCCTTCCATGATCGCTTCGCAATGCCGGCCGAGGACGGGCATGTCGAGCGTCGGCGCGCCGCCGCCTTCCGGCGGCTCATAATTCAAGGCGCGCGCAAGAATGCGCGCGGTCGTGGTTTTGCCGACGCCGCGCACGCCGGTGAGGATATAGGCCTGCGCGATACGCCCGCTCTCGAACGCGTTCGAAAGCGTCTTCACCATCGCGTCCTGGCCGATCAGGTCGTCGAAGCTCTTCGGGCGATATTTGCGCGCGAGCACACGGTAGCCCGCGTCCTCGGCCTCTTTACCTTTTGCAATATTTTTTGGCGCTTCGTTCATGCGGTTCGGACGGTTTTCTCCGCGCCGCCGCGGCTGCGACGCGCCCTGTCGTCGAAGAATTGGGTGGGAGGCTGACGAGCGACCCGATCCGTGCTCGTTAGGGCTGCTTCCTTCCGGACCTGACCCGGTTGGCGAGTGGCTCGTCCACCGCCAACCTCCCGCTCTCTATATCGGGCTTGAATGAGGTGAAGGCAAGCGACGGAAAAGCCGGTTCCCCGTTTGAATTTCAGCGTCGAAACGCTTATTTCCCGAGTGCGTGGACGGCCACGCCTTCCACCACAATCGCGGGGACGGCCCTGCAAACGGAGATTCGTGATGGCGTGGCTTTATCTCTTTGCGGCGGGCATTTTCGAAATCGGCTGGGCGATCGGGCTGAAATATACCGCCGGCTTCACCAAGCTTGTGCCGACCGTGTGGACGCTGTTCAGTATGACGGCGAGCATTCTCCTGCTCGGCCTTTCGCTCAAGGCGTTGCCGATCGGCACCGCTTATGCGGTCTGGACCGGCATCGGCACCATCGGCACGGTGCTCCTTGGCATCACACTGTTCGGCGAATCCGCGACCCCTCTGCGGCTCGGCTGCATCGCGCTGATCGTAACCGGCATCGTCGGACTGAAACTGGTATCGCCCGAATGACATTCAAGATCGATCCTCGTCTTGCCGCCGAATCCTTTCCGCTTGGAGAGCTCTCGCTCTGCGAAGTTCTTCTTTACGACGATGCGCGCTTTCCGTGGCTTGTGCTCGTGCCGCAGAAGGAAAATCTCGTCGAGATCATCGATCTTGGCGATCATGAGCGGATCGCGCTCATGGACGACATCACCGACGCCAGCCGCGCGCTGAAGGAAATCACGAATTGCGACAAGCTGAACGTCGCGGCGCTCGGCAATCAGGTGCGGCAGTTGCACGTCCACATCATCGCCCGCTTCGAGAACGATCCCGCCTGGGCGGGCCCGGTGTGGGGCAAAGGCACGCGCGTTCCCTATGATGAGAAGACCCGCGACGATTTGACGAAAAAATTACAGGACGCGCTCGATCTGGATTAGTTGCCTCCACGGCGCGTGCATGCGAGCGTCGGAGCATTCATGTCGAATAGAATTCTTGCAGACCCGCTGATTTCGCTCGGCTACATCGGCTCCACGCTCGACCGCATTTCCGAGCAGCGCGGCGATACGGCGCTGATCGCAAAAGCAGTGGCGCATAAAGACGCGCGCGTGCATGCGCTCGCCGGAGACATTATCCTTCTGAAAAAGCGCGGTCAGACGCTCGACGCGCTGCTCTCACCCGCGGAAGCGCGCCTGCTCGGCGATCCGATTGAGAGCGTTCTGATCGGGCTCAAGGGGGAAGCTGCGCATACTGGCATTGCGATTTCGCCCGAGACCGCCGCGAGCGCGAACGAAAGTGGCGAATTCGCCGCGATCGATCTCCGTTCGGTCGCGGTGCAGGGGCTCGCGAACGAGCATCTGCCGTCGCTTGCCACCGCAAAATCGCTCCTGATCTGGAACGAAAAGCATCGCTTCTGCTCGAACTGCGGAACGAAGACGCAGAGCACGCAAGCCGGCTGGCGGCGCGAATGCTCAAACTGCGGCACGCATCATTTTCCGCGCACGGATCCTTGCGTCATCATGCTCGCGGTCGATGGCGATCGCTGCCTGCTCGGCCGCTCGCCGCGCTTTTTGCCGAACATGTGGTCGTGCCTTGCGGGTTTCGTCGAGCCCGGCGAAAACTTCGAGGAAGCCGTGCGGCGCGAAATGTTCGAGGAATCCGGGCTCAAGATCGGGCGCGTTTCGTATTACGCCTCGCAGCCCTGGCCGTTTCCGATGTCCGTGATGATCGGCTTTCACGCCGAAGCGAAGACGACGGAGCTCAATATCGACTGGAACGAGCTGGATGGCGCGCGCTGGTTCTCGCGCGACGAGGTGAAGCTCATGCTCACGGGGAAGCACCCCGACGGGCTGTTCGCACCGCCACCGGTCGCGATCGCGCATCACATCATTCGGGCGTACGCGGAAAAGGGTGCGAAGGTTCTCGAAAGTTAAATTCGGTCACGCCCCGGCCTTGTGCCGGGCATCCACGTCTTTGCTGAATCGAAGGAAGGCGTGGATGGCCGGGACAAGCCCGGCCATGACAACTAACCTATCCGTAAGCCTTCATGCGGTAAGCATGCGCCGGATAAACGCCGAGAATTTTCATCTCAGCAGAATAAAAGGCGAGCTCCTCGAGCGCGAGCTTCAGCGGCCGGTCCTCCGGGTGCCCTTCCACGTCGGCATAGAATTGCGTCGCCGAGAAAGAACCGTCGAGCTGATAGGATTCCAGCTTCGTCATGTTGACGCCGTTCGTCGCAAAGCCGCCGAGCGCCTTGTAGAGCGCGGCGGGAACGTTCCGCACGCGAAACACGAAAGTCGTCACCGTCGGGGCTTTGCCTTGCGGCGCCCAATCCGGCTCACGCGAGAGGATAATGAAACGCGTGGTGTTGTGCGCCTCGTCCTCGATATTTTCCTGCAATAAATCGAGCCCGTAAATTTCACCCGCGAGTTTCGATGCGATGGCCGCGTGCGACTTGTCGCCCGCTTCCGCGATCTGCCGCGCGGAGCCCGCGGTGTCCGCGCCGATCACCGGCTTCAGGCGAAGCCGCTTGATGACGTTCCGGCACTGGCCGAGCGCCATGATGTGGCTCTGCACGGTCTTCAAATCCGAGAGCTTCGCGCCCTTCACGCCCAGCAATTGATGACTGATGGGAAGGAAATATTCCGCGATGATGTTCAGGCCCGACGTCGGCATCAAATGATGAATGTCGGCGACGCGGCCGGCGACGGAATTTTCGACCGGGATCATTGCGAGCTCCGCCTCCTTGTTGGAGACGGCGGCAAAAGCATCCTCGAACGTCGCGCAAGGCGTCGGCGTGTAGTCGGGATAGGCCTCGCGCGCGGCGGTGTCGGAATTCGCGCCGGGCTCGCCCTGGTAAACGATTTTCTTCTTGCTCATGGGAGAATTTCAGCTTTTGACGCGCAGCATTTCGCGCGCTTTTTCGAGTTCATTGCGAGTATCGACGCCGAGCGGAACTGCGTCAACGAGCGCGACGTCGATCCGCATGCCCGCTTCGAGCGCGCGCAATTGCTCGAGCTTCTCGCGCTGTTCGAGGCCGGACGGCTTCAGCTTGACGAATTTTTCGAGCGCCGCGCGGCGATAAGCATAGAGACCGATGTGATGGTAGAGCGGTCCCTCGCCCGCGGGCGCGGTCGCGCGCGTGAAGTAGAGCGCGCGCATGCGATTTTTTCCCGCAGCGCTTCCCACGACCTTCACGATGTTCGGATTCACGCGATCGCTCTCGTTATCGATCACGGCGGCGACCGTCGAAATGTCGACGGTCTTATCTTTCAGCGGGGCGAGCACCGCGCGGATGGTCGAAGGCTCGACCGTGGGAAGATCGCCCTGCACATTGACGACGGTTTTCACTTTTTTCTTCGGATCGATCGCTTGCAGCGCCTCGAAAATGCGGTCGGAGCCCGAGACGTGATCCTTGCTCGTCATCACCGCATGGCCGCCCGCCTTCTCGACCGCGGTCTTGATCGCAAGATCGTCGGTCGCGACCCACACGGGGCCGAGCTTTGCGGCCTCCGCGCGCCGAATCACCTGCACGATCATGGGAAGCCCGCCGATTTCGACGAGCGGCTTGCCCGGCAAACGTGTGGAGGCGAGCCGCGCCGGAATCAGCACGAGCGTTTCGGGAGAGGTTTTCCGGCGAGCCATTCGGTCAACGCAAAAATTGTAATTTGGGGCCAAAAATGGAGGAAAGTCGAAGCCGCATCCAGTTTATACGGGTTGCAAGCTACGACACAAAGCGTTACCTCTGCTCGTCCTTTGGGGGCGCTGTCGGCCCCCTTTTTCATGGAATGGCCGCGATGATGGACAGTTTCGAGCTCAATAAAATCATGGGAGCAATCCTCGGGACGCTCCTCGTTCTTCTGTCCGTCAATATCGTCGCCGGCGGCATTTTCTCCGCCCACAAGCCCGCCAAACCCGGATACGAGATCGCCGTCACCGAAGCGCCCGCCGGCGCTGCGGCCGCCGCGCCCGAACCGGAAGTGCCGATCGCGCAGCTACTTGCCAGCGCGAGCGCCGAAAAAGGCGCGAACGTCGCCAAGAAGTGCCAGGCCTGCCACGACCTCAAGAAGGGCGGCCCGAACAAGGTCGGCCCGGATCTCTGGGGCATCGTCGGCCGCGAGCGCGCGCATCACGAAGGTTTTGCTTACAGCGCCGCGATGAAGGCGAAGGGCGGCAAGTGGACGTTCGAGGATCTCAATCACTTCCTGACGAGCCCGCGTTCGTTCATTCCCGGCACCGCGATGGCCTTCGCCGGCATTTCGAAAGCTTCGGAGCGCGCGGATCTTCTCGCTTATCTGAACACGCTTTCCGACAGCCCGCAGCCGCTGCCGAAAGCGGAGCCCGCCGCGCAGAAAACGGAAGCGCCGAAGGGCGACCAGAAGGCGCCCGCGCCGCAGCAGAACGCGGCTCCCGCTCCCGCCGCGCAGGGCGGCCAGCCGGCCGCCGCGCCGAAGCAGTAAATCAATCCCGCTTTACGGTAATCGTCATGCCCGGCCTTGTGCCGGGCATCGTCATTTAAGAAGCCGGGGAACAAGCCCGGCCATGACGGTTTTGTAATCTCAGCGCCATAGCGCCACGGCGGAAAAGCGTCATAATCTCCGCCGATTGTCTTTGCTGCATTTTCAACGGAGATCCTGTTTGCCAGCCCGCAGAATTCTTTCGTGCATTCTTGCGCTCATCGTTCTCGCTTCCTGCGCATTCCAGGCGCAGGCGCAGGAATGGCGGCACGGGCTCTCGCTGATGGGCGAGCCAAAATATCCCGCGGGCTTCAAGCATTTCGATTACGTCAATCCGAACGCGCCGAAAGGCGGCCTCGTGCGGCTCAGCGAAGAAGGAAGCTTCGACAGCTTCAACATGATCCTGCCGCGCGGCACATCCGCGGCCGGCATCGGGCTGATTTACGACACGCTTTCTTCCGGCTCGCTCGATGAGGTCTCGACGGAATACGGCCTTCTCGCGGAGGCCGTGAAATATCCGCCGGATTATTCTTCCGTCACCTACAAATTGCGCGCCGAGGCGAAGTGGCAGGACGGCAAGCCGGTGACGCCGGAAGATGTCATCTGGTCGTTCGAGAAGCTGAAGGAGCTCAACCCCAACCAGCGCTTCTACTACCAGCATGTCGTGAAAGCCGAGAAGACCGGCGAGCGCGAAGTCACTTTCACTTTCGATGCGCCCGGCAATCGCGAACTGCCGCAGATCGTCGGCCAGCTCGTCGTCCTGCCGAAGCACTGGTGGACCGGCAAGGATAAAGACGGAAAGCCGCGCGACATCGGCGCCGGCACGTTGGAGCCGCCGCTCGGCTCCGGCGCCTACAAGATCAAGAGTTTCGTGCCCGGCCGCACGATTTCCTATGCGCGCGATCCGAACTACTGGGGCAAGAATCTTCCGGTAAATGTGGGAAAAAACAATTTCGGCGAGATCCGCTACGAATATTATCGCGACGACACCGTTGAGGTCGAAGCCTTCAAGGCCGACCAATACGATTTCCGCCCGGAAAATTCCGCGAAGAACTGGGCGACCGCCTATGATTTTCCGGCGAAACGCGAAGGCAAGGTCATTCTCGAGACCTTCCCCGAGCGCGCGCGCGGCATCATGCAGGCTTATGTCTTCAATCTGCGCCGCGAAAAATTTCAGGACCCCAGGCTGCGGCTCGCCTTTAACTACGCGCTCGATTTCGAGGACATGAACAAGACGCTGTTCTACAACCAGTATAAACGCATCGCGAGCTACTTCGAAGGAAGCGAGCTGAAATCGACGGGCCTGCCCGAAGGCAAGGAGCTCGAAATTCTCAATACCGTGCGCGACGAGGTGCCACCGGAAGTTTTCACCAAGCCCTATGAAGTGCCGAAGGGCGGCACCGAGGAAGCGCGGCGGAACAATCTTCGCCAGTCGTTGCGGCTCCTGAAGGAAGCCGGCTACGAAATCAAAGACGGCAAGATGACGAATGTGAAGACGGGCGAGCAGCTCACCGTCGACATTCTCCTGAACAGCCCGGCGATGGAGCGCGTGTCGCTCTTCTACAAGCACGCGCTCGACCGGCTCGGGATCAACGTCACGATGCGCGTTGTGGACTCCTCGCAATACATCAACCGCGTCCGCAGCCGCGACTACGACATCATCGTCAGCGGCTGGGCGCAGTCGCTCTCGCCGGGGAACGAGCAGCGCGACTATTTCGGCTCCGCCGCCGCCGACCGCGATGCGTCGCGCAACTATGCCGGCATCAAGAACCCGGCAGTCGACGCGCTGATTGAGCGCGTCGTCTACGCAAAAGATCGCGACGAGCTCGTCGCCGCGACGAAAGCGCTCGACCGCGTGCTGCTCTGGAATCAGTATGTCGTGCCGATGTGGACGATCGATTATTCGCGCACCGCGCGCTGGGACCGCTTCGGGCGGCCGGAGAAATTACCCAAGTATTCCTACGGCTTCCCGGCGATCTGGTGGTACGACAAGGCGCGTGCCGAAAAGACGGGTGTGAAGCAGTGAAGCTCACGCGCCGCGCGCTAATCGCGCTCGGCGGCTCCGCCGCCGCTTTCGCGGCCTTCGATCGCCGTGCCCTCGCCGAAGAAAAAGACATGCATGGCATGTCGGCTTTCGGCGATCTGAAATATCCCGCCGGTTTCAAGAATTTCGACTATGTCAATCCGGACGCGCCGAAGGGCGGGGTGTTTTCGTTCGTCGGCACCTCGAAGCAGTACAATCAGAATTTCTTCACGTTCAATTCGCTGAACAGCTTCGTCTTGAGGGGCGATGCGCCGATGGGGATGGAGCTCACCTTCGCCGCGCTGATGGCGCGCGCGTTGGATGAGCCCGACGCGATGTACGGCTATGCCGCGCGCACGGTCAGCATCGACGGACCGATCTATCGCTTTTCCATCCGTCCCGAGGCGAAATTTCACGACGGCACGAAGCTGACCGCGCAGGACGCCGCCTTTTCGCTGAACATCCTCAAGGAAAAAGGCCATCCGCTCATCCGCCAGTTGCTACGCGATATGGAAAAAGCGGAAGCCGAGAACGACGCGACGCTCAAAATCATCTTTTCCGAAAAGCTGGGGCGCGAGACGCCGCTCTTCGCCGCGAGCCTGCCGATCTTTTCCCGCGCCTACTACGCGAAGAAGGATTTTGAGGAATCGACCCTCAACATTCCGCTCGGCTGCGGCCCCTATCGCGTCGGCAAGTTCGAGGCGGGGCGCTACATCGAATATAAGCGCGTGAAGGACTGGTGGGGCGAAAAACTCCCCTCGATGCGCGGCATCAATAATTTCGGCATCGTGCGCTACGACTACTATCGCGACCGCGACATCGCGTTCGAAGGCTTCACCGCGAAGAATTATCTCTTCCGCGAGGAGTTCACCTCTCGCACCTGGGCGACGCAGTATAATTTCCCCGCGATCAAGGACGGGCGCGTGAAGCAGCGCGTCGTTCCGAATCTTGCGCCGTCAGCCGTGCAGGCCTGGTTCATCAATACGCGCCGCTCCCAGTTCAAGGATCCGCGCGTGCGCGAGGCGATCGCTCTCGCCTTCGATTTTCCCTGGACCAACAAGAACCTGATGTACGATTCCTACCGGCGCACATTCTCGTATTTTCAGGGCTCCGACATGATGGCGAAAGGCCCGCCCGCGCCGGAGGAGCTCGCGCTGCTTGATCCATTCAAGGACAAATTGCCCGCGGACGTTTTCGGCGAGCCATTTACGCTGCCCGAGGCCGACGGCTCCGGCCATGATCGCGCCTTGCTGCGAAAAGCCTCGGCGCTCCTGAAAGAAGCGGGCTTTGAAATCAAGGACGGCAAGCGCGTCAATGCCGAGGGCAAAGGCATTTCGATCGAATTCCTTTCGAACGAGCCTTCGTTCGAGCGCCACCACGCCGGCTTCATCCGCAATCTTGCGACGCTCGGCATTCCGGCAACGCTTCGGTTCGTCGACAGCGTGCAATATCGCGCGCGCGTCGACGATTTCGATTTCGATATAACGGTCGAAAATTTTGCTTTCTCGGCGACGCCCGGCGAATCGCTGCGCTCCTTTTTCGGCTCGCAGGCGGCGCGCGTGAAGGGCTCGCAGAATCTCGCGGGGATCAGCGATCCCGTGATCGATATGCTGATCGAAAAAGCGATCGAGGCGAACGACCGGCCATCCCTTACATTTGCCTGCCGCGCCCTCGACCGCGTCTTGCGCGCCGGGCGTTACTGGGTGCCGCATTGGAACAAAGGCAACTACTGGCTCGCTTACTGGGACGCCTTCGGCTTCCCGCCGGAACAGCCGCGCTATGCGCGCGCGATCCCCGATACGTGGTGGGCGAAGCAAACTTAAGTGAAAACGTCGACGCTCTTCACCTCTCCCCGGCGGGGAGAGGTCGGCGCGAAGCGCCGGGTGAGGGGGAACAATTTCTCGTTCGTGCCCCCTCACCCCAACCCTCTCCCCGCGGGGGAGAGGGAGCCCGTCTGGTACTGTTGACCCCCGCCTCGAACCCACGCAGTTTGCTCGCATGACCGCCTATATCCTGCGCCGGCTTGCGCTGATGATCCCGACGATCTTCGGGATCATGCTGGTTTCCTTCGTCGTGGTGCAGTTCGCGCCCGGCGGGCCCGTCGAGCGGGTGATCGCGCAATTGATGGGCGACGACGTTTCGGCGACCGCGCGCGTTTCCGGCGGCGGCAGCGATCTCGGGCGAGCGGCGCAGCCCGGCATCGGCTCGGAGGGCGTGAATTCGAAATATCGCGGCGCGCAGGGCCTCGACCCGAAATTCATCAAGGAGCTGGAAAAGCAATTCGGCTTCGACAAGCCCGCGCCCGAGCGCTTCTTCCTGATGCTGTGGAATTTCGCCCGCTTCGATTTCGGGAAGAGCTATTTCCGCGACGCGAAAGTAATCGATCTCATCATCGAGAAAATGCCGGTCTCGATCTCGCTCGGCCTTTGGATGACGCTGCTCACCTATCTCATCTCGATCCCACTCGGGATTGCGAAAGCGGTGCGCGACGGTTCGCGCTTCGATGTGTGGAGTTCTACGGTGATCGTGATCGGTTACGCGATCCCGGGATTCCTGTTCGCGATTCTCTTGATCGTGCTGTTCGCGGGTGGATCGTTCTATTCGATCTTTCCGCTCAGAGGACTCACCTCGGATAACTTCGCGCTGCTGCCATGGTACGGGAAAATTCTCGATTACTTCTGGCATCTGGTGCTTCCGATCGTGTCGATGATGCTCGGCGCTTTCGCGACGACGGCACTCCTCACCAAAAATTCCTTCCTCGACGAAATCCGCAAGCAATATGTGACGACCGCGCGCATGAAAGGACTTTCGGAGCGGCGCGTGCTTTACGGCCATATCTTCCGCAACGCCATGCTGATCGTGATCGCGGGCTTTCCCGGCGCGTTCATTCACGCCTTCTTCACCGGCTCGCTTTTGATCGAAACGATCTTCTCGCTCGACGGGCTTGGGCTGCTTTCGTTCGAGAGCGTGTTCAACCGCGACTATCCGGTGGTGTTTGCGACACTCTATATCTTCTCGCTGATCGGCCTCGCGGTCGGGCTGATTTCCGATCTCACCTATACCTGGGTCGATCCGAGAATCGATTTCGAGACGCGGGAGACCTGAGTGGACGCGCCCGCGCTTGCGAGACCGCCCGAGCCGCTCGCCGAGACGCCGATGGGCGTCGGCGTGCCGCCGCGCCGAAACCTGCCGCAACTCTCGCCGATCAACAAACGCCGCTGGCAAAACTTCAAGGCGAACAAGCGCGGCTACTGGTCGCTCTGGATTTTTCTCGTCTTGTTTTTCGTGACGCTGTTCGCGGAATTCATCGCCAACAACAAGCCGATCGTCGTTTCCTATGACGGCCACTGGTACGCGCCGATCTTCCGTTACTATCCGGAGACGACGTTCGGCGGCGAATTCGAAACCGAAGCCGACTACCGAGATCCGTATCTCGTGAACAAGATCGCCGAAAAAGGCGGCTGGATGCTGTTTCCGCCGATCCGCTACAGTTATTCGACCAGCAATCTCGATCTGCCGACCCCCGCGCCGTCGCCGCCGACCTGGATGCTGACGGAAGCGCAATGCAAGGCGGTGGCCGAACGGAAAGGCGTGAAGAACTGCGCGGGGCTGGAGCAAAACTGGTTCGGAACCGACGATCAGGGGCGCGATGTGCTCGCTCGCGTGATCTACGGCTTCCGGATTTCCGTCTTGTTCGGGCTCGTGCTCACCATCGTGTCCTCCTTCATCGGTGTCGCGGCCGGCGCCGTGCAAGGCTATTTCGGCGGCTGGACGGATTTATTGTTCCAGCGCTTCATCGAAATCTGGACGTCGATTCCGTCACTTTATCTCTTGCTCATCATCTCCTCGGTGCTGACGCCCGGATTTTTTGTGCTCCTCGGAATTTTGCTTTTGTTCTCCTGGGTGGCGCTTGTCGGCCTCGTGCGTGCGGAATTCCTGCGCGCGCGGAATTTCGAATATGTGCAGGCGGCGCGCGCGCTCGGAGTCTCGAACCTCGTCCTGATGGTGCGGCACTTGCTGCCGAACGCCATGGTGGCGACGCTCACTTATCTGCCGTTCATTCTCTCAAGCTCCGTGATGACGCTGACGGCACTCGACTTCCTCGGCTTCGGGCTGCCGCCGGGCTCACCCTCGCTCGGCGAGCTCCTGTCGCAAGCCAAAGCCAATGTGCAGGCGCCGTGGCTTGGCATCACCGGCTTCTTCACGGTCGCGATTTTACTTTCGCTCCTCATCTTCATCGGCGAAGCGGTGCGCGACGCCTTCGATCCGCGGAAGACTTATCAATGAAGATTCGTCAATGACAGAACCTCTCCTCCGCGTGGAAAATCTCACGCTCTCTTTCAAACAGGGCGAGCTGGAGAACGTCGTCGCCGATAAAGTTTCGTTCGAAATCAAAAAAGGCGAAACGCTCGCGCTTGTCGGCGAATCCGGCTCCGGCAAGTCCGTGACGGCGCTTTCGATCCTCCAGCTTCTGCCACCGGCCGCGAAATGGCGCGAGGATTCGCGCGTGATCTTCGGCGGCAGAAATCTCTTGGCGCTATCCGAGCGCGAGCTGCGCGGGGTACGCGGCTCCGACATCTCGATGGTGTTTCAGGAGCCGATGACCTCGCTCAATCCGCTGCACACGATCGAACGGCAGATCGCGGAAGTGATACAAGTGCATCAGGGACTTTCCGACCGCGCGGCGCGCACACGCGTGATCGAACTTCTTTCCGAAGTCGGCATTCCCGAGCCCGAGACGCGGCTTTCGGCTTATCCGCACCAGCTCTCCGGCGGACAGCGGCAGCGCGTGATGATCGCGCTTGCGCTGGCGAACGAGCCGAAGCTTTTCATCGCCGACGAACCGACGACCGCGCTCGACGTCACGGTGCAGGCGCAGATTTTGCGATTGCTTAAGAATCTGCAGGCGAAGCACGAGATGGCGATGCTGTTCATCACCCACGATCTCGGCATCGTGCGCAAAATCGCGGACCGCGTCTGCGTGATGAAGCAGGGCAAGATCGTCGAAGCGAATACGGTCAAGGAATTGTTCGCGCATCCGCAGCACCCTTACACGCAGGCGCTGATCGCGGCCGAGCCGAAAGGCAAGCCCGCGCCGCAAAAGCCGGACGCGCCGGTCGTCGCTGAGACGGATAACCTCCGCGTCTGGTTTCCGATCCGCCGCGGTTTTTTGCGCAAGACCGTCGGCTTTATCAAAGCCGTCGACGGCATTTCGCTCGCCATCCGTAAGGGCGAAACCCTTGGTGTTGTTGGAGAATCCGGCTCCGGCAAGACGACCTTGGGCCTCGCGATGCTGCGGCTGATTTCGTCGGAAGGGAAAATCGTCTTCCTCGGCAAGCCCGTGCAGGGCCTCCGCTTCAAAGAAATGCGGCCGTTCCGCCGCGACATGCAGATCGTCTTTCAGGACCCTTACGGCTCGCTCTCGCCGCGCATGTCGATCGCCGACGTCGTTGGCGAAGGACTGAAAGTGCATCAGCCGAAGCTCTCGACGGAGGAGCGCGACGCGCGCGTCGTCAAGGCGCTGAACGAAGTCGGCATCGATCCGGAAGCGCGCCACCGCTATCCGCATGAATTCTCCGGCGGGCAGCGTCAGCGCATCGCGCTCGCGCGCGCGATCGTGCTCGAACCCTCCTTCGTGGTGCTGGACGAGCCCACGAGCGCGCTCGATATGATGATCCAGGCGCAGATGGTCGATTTATTGCGCGACTTGCAGCAGCGGCGCGATCTCACTTACATGTTCATCAGCCACGATCTGAAGGTCGTCGCGGCGCTTGCGAGCAGCCTGATCGTGATGAAGGACGGGAAAGTGGTGGAGCAAGGCGAGGCGAAGGAAATTTTCGCGCATCCGAAAAGCGATTACACGCGCGCGCTGTTCGCGGCCGCGTTCAATCTCGAAACAGCCGCCACGGTTCAAGCATAATGTCGAAAATTCTTCTGGCGATTCAGGGCTTCGAGCCCGAGGCCTGGCTTGAGCGTTTCCGCACCCTCTCCGGCACGAAGCACGAGGTAAAGCTCTCGCCGGACGTCGATGGGAAAAACGATTTCGATTACGCCTGCGTGTGGAAGCAGCCGCACGGTTTGCTCGCGAGCCTGCCGAATCTGAAAGCGATTTTTTCACTCGGCGCCGGCGTCGATCATCTTCTTCAGGACAAGACGCTGCCTGATCTGCCGATCGCGCGCATCGTCGATCCCGATCTCACCATCCGCATGGTGGGATACGTCGTCCTGCACGCGCATCTTCACCACCGGCAGATGAAAATCTACGAGCGGCAGAGCCTGGAGCGCGTCTGGGTTGATCATAACGAGCCGCCGCCGCGCTCGATCCGCGTCGGCATCATGGGCATGGGCGTGATGGGTCAGGCTTCGGCAAAGGGCTTGCTCGCTTCCGGCTTTTCCGTGCTCGGCTGGAGCCGCGCGGCGAAAAAGGTCGAGGGTGTCGAGATGTTCGACGGCGAAGCCGGCCTGAAGGCATTTCTTGCGAAGACCAACATTCTCGTCTGTCTTCTGCCGCTCACGGCCGCAACGAAAGGCATCTTGAATTACGTTCTCTTCAAGCAGCTTGCGCGCGATCCGATTTCGCCCGCACTCATCAATGCGGGGCGCGGCGGCGAGCAGGTCGAGAGCGATATTCTGCGCGCGCTCGACGACGGCACCCTTGCCGGCGCGAGCTTGGATGTGTTCGAGCAGGAGCCGCTGCCCGCTTCAAGCCCGCTCTGGACGCATCCGAAGGTGTACGTTACGCCGCATAACGCCGCGTCGAGCGATCCGCGGGCGCTGGTCGCGAATATTCTCGCGCAAATCGAGAATTACGAGCGCGGCGGGAAGCTGGAAAACCTCGTCGACCGGAAGCTAGGCTATTGATTTAATCCGCCGCGCGCTGCTGACGCGCGTTCCCAGCTTCGCGATCCGCTCCACCACAGCGGCGAGCGGTTCGACCGCGACCGCCATGTGGAAAGCGTTAGCGTGAATGATCGTTTCAGGATCGAAGGCGATCGCGACATGCCCTTTCCAGAATACGAGATCGCCGCGCTGTAATTTTTCCAGAGATATCGGCTCGCCAAGCGCCTTCTCCTGCATGTCGCTGTCGCGCGGGCATTTCATCCCGGTGGCGGCAAGCGAAAGCTGCACCAGCGCCGAGCAATCGAGGCCAAGCGAGGTCTTGCCGCCCCAGAGATAAGGCGTGCCGAGGAATTTCTGCGCCGTCGCGACGATGTCGGGTTCGCGCTCGTTGATCGGCGCAAGATGCTTCGAAAAAATCGCGCCGCGTTCGGTGAAGGAAAAATCCTTCTCGCTTTTTCGCACCGAAACGAGGCTGCCGAAGGATAGCGGCATCAGCGGCGGCGTCTTGATGTCGGGCTCGTGATAGAGAAACGTGCGCGGCGCGCGGACAATGTGCGTCGGCTTCGCGCCCGGCGTTACCAGCGCATTCGCGGGGAGATAGCCGACATAGCCGTCGGATTCGATCTGGCCCCAGGCCCAGCCCTCGCCGTCGATGTCATAAACCGTGACGCGCTCGCCGTAGAGCGCCTCGGTGTCGTGCGGCGCATCGTGACGCGGCGCGCGGCGGAGCGGCGCACTCGTGTCGATCACCACGCGCGGCTCGCCCTCTTTAAAACGCGGCGCATCCACTTTTCCCTTTAAGTGCGCGGCGGCAAGATCCCCGCGCGCGGGCGTAATGCGCGGATCGAGGCTCATGCGTGGTAGCGCTCCTTCAGGAGTGCATAGAGCGCGCGCACGGTCATCGCCTCGCCGCCTTCGGGGCGGCCGGGCTTTGCCGACGGATTCCACGCGAAAATGTCGAGATGCACCCAGGTCTTCGCGCGCTCGACGAACCGCTGCAGAAAAAGCGCCGCCGTGATCGAGCCCGCGAAGCCGCCGGAAGAGACGTTATTGATGTCGGCGATTTTCGAATCGAGCATCGCCGCATACGGCTTCCACAGCGGCATCCGCCAGATTGGATCGTTCTCCGCCTGCGCATGGCGCGCAAATATTTCTGCGAATTTTTCGTCGTCGGTATAGGCCGGCGGCAGTTCCGGCCCGAGCGCGACGCGCGCGGCGCCGGTGAGCGTCGCAAAATCGATCATTAATTCAGGCGACTCCTCGTCGGCAAGCGTGAGCGCATCCGCAAGAATGAGCCGGCCTTCGGCATCGGTGTTGCCGATCTCGACGGTGATCCCCTTGCGGCTTTTATAGATATCGCCGGGGCGAAAAGCCTCGTCGGAAATCGAATTCTCGACCGCCGGGATCAGCACGCGCAGCGCCACCGGCAGTTTCGCGTCCATCACCATTTGCGCGAGGGCGAGCGCGGCCGCGGCGCCGCCCATGTCCTTTTTCATCAGGAGCATGCCCGCGCTCGGCTTGATGTCGAGCCCGCCCGTGTCGAAGCAGACGCCCTTCCCGACAAGCGTTACTTTCGGATGCTTCGGATCGCCCCAGCGGAAATCGATGAGCCGCGGATCCTGATCGCCCGCGCGGCCGACCGCGTGAATGAGCGGAAAATTCTGTTTCAACAGATCGCCGCCGACGATCGAGGAGAATTTCGCGCCGTAGCGCGCCGCTAGCTTCTTCGCGGTCTCTTCCAGATCAGCCGGGCCCAAATCGTTCGTCGGCGTGTTGATGAGATCGCGGGCGAGGAAAACGGCTTCCACAATGCGCGACAAGTCCGTGCCATCGACGCCCTGGGGCAGAGCGATCTGAATCTTTTTCTGCTCGCTCACCCGATAGCGCGAGAAACGATAGCTGCCGAGCGCGAACGCAAGCGTGGCGAGCCGTGCATCCGCCGGTGCTTTCTCGAAATGCCACACGCCTTCCGGCAGAAGCCCCGCGAGCTTTCCGGCCGCAAACGGGTCTGGATTTTTCGCCGCCACCTCGCAGCCAAAAAGCGCACCAAACGTTCCGCCCTTCTCGTCCGGCAAAAGCAGAAACTGTCCTACCGCCGGGCGAAAGCCCGCGGCCGCGGCGAAAGCGCGCGCCGCCTGCGGCAACGCCGCCTCGACCGCGCTCCAGCTCTCGCTATCCACGCACCAGACGGGTTTTGCGGATTTGCCGCCTGTGGCGGCGAAGGAAGAATGCAAGCTCAAGGGAATTTCCTCGTCAAAGCGGCTTTCGATTCGTCCGCCCGTTTAACCAGACATTAGGGTTAATCGTCTATTACCGGAGCGTTAATTGTACGCCTTCCGGGCTGGAGTTTGTCATGAGTTTCGATCTCGCGCGCGCGCTGCGCCCCTTCCCCATTTTGCTGGTGCTCGTTGCCGCGCTCGGCGGCTGCGCCAAGGATCGCGCCGAAACCACGGGCTCGCTGTCGCGCTCGGCAACGCTTGCGCCGCCCGACTGGCGGCAGCGGGCCGAAGCCTTGAGCGAGCAATACAACAGGAACCCGAACGATCCGAATATCGCGATCGCCTACGCCCAGGCGCTGCGCGGCAACGGCCAGCAGGCGCAGGCCGCGGCCGTGTTGCAGCAGGCCTCGATCAAGCACCCGCGCAATCAAGCGGTGCTCGGCGCCTATGGCCGGGCGCTTGCCGACACCGGCCAGTACCAGCAGGCGTTCGACGTCCTCTCGCGCGCGCACACGCCCGACAAGCCCGACTGGAAGATTTTGAACGCGCAAGGCACCGTGCTTGACCAGATGAGCCGGCACGCCGAAGCGCGCCGCTATTACAGTACCGCGCTCAAGATCGCGCCAAACGAGCCGTCGGTGCTTTCCAATCTCGGCCTCTCCTATCTTCTCACGCATGATCTGCCGCGCGCGGAGAAGACGCTGCGCACAGCGTCAGAGCAGCCGAACGCCGAGCCGAAAGTGCGGCAGAACCTTGCGCTCGTGCTCGGGCTGGAGGGCAAGATGGATGAGGCGGAAAAAATCGCGGGCGCCAATCTTCCGCCCGAACAGGCGCAGGCGAATATTGCGGAGCTGCATTCCGCCATCGCGCAGAACACGCCCGCGCAGCCGAACCCTTGGAAAAAGTTGCGGCAGCAGAAGACCGCGTCGGCCGGCTGACGGTCTGTATCTAAATTTCGCAACAAACTTAACCTGTCGTCACCGGGCCGCAGCGGCCCGTGAGCGCCGCGAACGGTTGCCGCTGCGAGACCCGGTGATCCATGAAAGCTGTTCGCGAACTCGGAAAGGCAACATGGATTACCGGGTCTCGTCGCGCCATATCGCTCGCTTGCGCTCGCGGGGCGCGACGGCCCGGTAATGACGGAAAATAGATCGCTGAAATTTTTCGCGCCGCGCGAGATACTGTATCGCGATAGTATATCGCCGCCCTCCTCTCCTATATTTCGCTGAAGGAGAGAATCATGAGCGCCGGCTGCTGCCATCACGAACCGAAATTCGAAGGGCTTTCCGCCGATTACAAGCGGCGGCTGTGGCTCGTGATCGCGATCAACGCGTCGATGTTCCTTCTCGAAATCGTCGCGGGCGCGGTTTCAGGATCGCAAGCATTGCAAGCCGATGCGCTCGACTTTGCCGCGGACGCCGCGACGTACGGCATCAGCCTCGCGGTGATCGGAACCTCGATCGCGGTGCGTGCCCGCGCAGCGCTCCTGAAAGCGCTGAGCCTCACCTTGATGGCGCTCTGGGTGCTCGGCTCGACCGCCTATCACGTTCTCGTGCTTGGCATTCCGCGCGCGGAGATCATGGGCGCGGTCGGCGTGCTTGCGCTTCTCGCGAATCTTGCGAGCGTGCTCATCCTCGTGCGCTACAAGGATGGCGATGCCAATGTGCGCTCGGTGTGGCTCTGCTCGCGGAACGATGCGATCGGCAATGTCGCGGTGATGCTGGCTGCGCTCGGCGTATGGGGCAGCGTGACGAAATGGCCCGACTTGCTCGTCGCCGCCATCATGGCAAGCCTATTCCTCACCTCGTCGTTTCAGATCCTGCGGCAGTCGATGCAGGAGTTGCGCGCGCATAAAATCGCGCCGGCAGAATAAATCAGAGATTGATTCCGAAGCGCGGCAAAAGCCAGACGGCTACGCTGTAAAGCGCCATGGTCAGCGCGCAAGAAATGAGAAGCGCGAGCCAGAAAGCGACGCCGTGGCGGAGCAGCGCCGGAAACAGCAGGAACATCGGCAGCGACGGCAGCACAAACCAGAAGGTGCTTTCCGCATGCGCGGCGATGCGCTCGACATCGCTCGTGTCGCGCCACAGCCAGATGATCCCGAGCACCGAGACGAGCGGCAGCGAGGCGATCAGCCCGCCGATGCCGGGACTGCGGCGCGCGACCTCCGAGATGATCATCACCAGCACCCCCGAGATTGCGGCTTTCACGATCAGATAGGTCATGACGGCTCCTGACATTGCTGCGATCATAACCGCAAATCGGCGCCGCTTCGATTTTTGTCAAAACCCGACATAGCGCCCCTCCGAAACGGGCCGTTTGGTCAAAATCCGACACAAATCAAAATAAATTCGTCGGCAGTGCAACCAAATCGCTTCGCAATCGTAGTGTGATGAGCAGACGGGATTTCCCTGTCCGGGGGCAGCATGCGGGTATATCGCGCTTACCTCACCGATGACGCCGGGCATTGCTCCGGCGTGAAATTTCTGAATTGCGAAAACGACTTCGATGCGCTGAAAACCGCCGAGAAATTGGCGGCTTATTCTCCCGTGCATCTTTGGGACCGCGACCGTTTTATCCAGACCGTCGAACGACGCGGCCCCGGCAACGGGTTGATCGCGCGGCTGCGCCGCAGGCTCGGCCAGGGCCGGCGCGTGGCGCGATAGACAAAAAAAGACCGTCTCACGGGAGAGACGGCCAGTACGCGAGCCTATGCATGGGGGAGGAAGCAAGCGGCCGCGGTCGTTATCAACGCGCCGCGCGAAGATAGGTTTCCGCCCGCCGAAAGCATTGAAATTTCGCGCAAAAAATTTCGGAAAATCTTATCCCCACCTCCTCACGCGGACTTACGATGCACGCCGTCTCGATCCACGAGGGGCGTTTCTAGAGGCGTCTTGGAATGCGGATCGGGAGCGGTGGCCGGTTGTCGTTTCGCAAACGACGATCGGCGGCCCAAGCTGTGCGGTTCTGGCGGAGCGGCTCTCCGTCACGAGTGCCGGTGATGGATGCGGAAGACTCAACCGGGTCAGTTCGCGGCCATTGAGCACTAGGAGCGGTGGGTAGAAAGTCTGACCACCGGGGAACGCACGGAGCAAGCCTATAAACACTGCGCGCGGGACGTCGGGATTTCCGGCGACTGCGGTGAGTAAAAAACTTTGGTGTGTCTTCTTGTTCTTGCACACCAAGCCGTGGAGACCGGCAAGTCTCCGGCGTCCCGCGCCGCCCTTACGTCAAAGGGCGGGGATGACGAAGCCTCGGCGCTGAAAAAGCGATCGCGAGAACGATGGCGGCCGGCTAGCCGCGCACTTCCATCACGCGGATGAAGGCGGGCCCGAGAATGACGATGAACAGCACCGGCAGGAAGAACAGGATCATCGGCACCGTGAGTTTCGGCGGGAGCGCCGCCGCTTTCTTTTCGGCTTCCGCCATGCGCATGTCGCGGATTTCCTGGCCGAGGACGCGCAGCGCCTGCGCAAGCGGCGTGCCGTAGCGCTCCGCCTGAATGAGCGCCGTACAGACCGCTTTCACGCCGTCGATGCCGGTCCGCTGCGAGAGGTTCTCATAGGCCTGGCGGCGATCGGGAAGATAGGAGAGTTCCGCCGTGGTCAGCGTCAGCTCCTCGGCGAGCGGGATCGACTGGGTGCCGATTTCCTGGCTGACGCGCCGGAAAGCGACCTCGATCGACATGCCGGCCTCGACGCAGATCAGGAGAAGATCGAGCGCGTCGGGAAAAGCGCGGCGCACCGAGAGCTGGCGGCGCTGGATCAGGTTCTTGAGAAAAATCTGCGGCAGCTTCATGCCGAGCCAGGCGGCGCCGATCGAAACCGCGACCTTCACCATCGAAGGATAATCGAAATCCGTCAGCACGAAGAGATAGAACAGCGCGAACAGGAACATCGCGATCGGCGCGATCATGCGGAAAAACAGAAACGCGACGTAAGGCCCCTGCCCGCGATAGCCGGCCTGCATCAGGGTCGAGCGGACCTCTTCCTCGCCGAGCCATTTCCTGAGGTTCAGGTTTTCGACCACCACTTGCATATAGGCTTTCGGCGCCGAGCGCAGCGCGATCTTCTCGCCCTTGGCGAGTTTCTCGCGCTCGCGGGCGCGAATCTTGTCGCGCTCGAGCGCAACGCTCTTCATCCGCCGCTGCAGATTGTCGTTCGAAAGATACGGCATCGCGAAAGTGATGACCGTCGCCATCGCCGCGATCGCCGTAAACAGCGTCGTCATGAAGCGCGGGTCGTGCAATTTGTCGATGATAAGTTCGATCATCGCCGCCTCAGAAATCGAAGTTGATCATTTTTTTCATCACGAAGACGCCCATCGACATCCAGCAGACGCTTCCGAACAGCATCATGCGCCCGGTCGGCGTCGTCCATAAAAGCTCGATATATTGCGGGCTCGTCAGATACACGAGGATCATCACGCCGGCCGGCAGCGAGCCGATGATCGCGGCGGAGGCCTTCGCTTCCATGCTCATTGCCTTGATCTTCTCGGCCATTTTCTTGCGGTCGCGCAGCACGCGCGAAAGATTGCCCAATGTTTCCGACAGGTTGCCGCCGGCCTTGGACTGGATCGAGAGGACGATGGCGAAGAAATTCGCTTCCGCGAGCGGAACGCGATCGTAGAGCTTGGCGGCGGCATCCGCGAGCGGAATGCCCATCGCGGCGGATTCGGTGATCAGGCGGAATTCGCTCTTCACCGGCTCCTTGGTTTCGCTCGCGATGATGCGGATGCAATCGCCGACCGGCAGGCCGGATTTCACGCCGCGCACGATCACATCGACGGCGTTCGGTAACTCGTCGATGAATTTCCGCTCGCGGCGCTTCTTCAAGAACGAAAGCACCCAGTTCGGAAACCCGTAGGCCGCGGCGATCGCCAGCACCGGCACGAGATAAATCTGCAGGCCCAGAAAGAAGGCGACGACGGCGACAAAGAAGCCGCCGGCCCCGCTCAGGATCATGAACCGCTGCTTGTTTATATCGAGCCCGGCCTGCTGCAGGCGCACGGAAAGCGGCGGGCGTTTCGCCTTCTTTTGCCGCTCTTCGAGCTGCTTCAGCGTGTCCTCGACCTGCTGGCGGCGCGAGGTCGCGACATCGGGCTTTCTCGTCTTGCGGACGACGGTTTCGGTGTCGGCGATCTCTTTCATGCGCTGCTCGACGCGCTTTTCGCCGGAGATCAGCGGATAGAGAAAAACATACGCGATGCCGCCGACCGCGACGGCGATCAGGAAGACGGTCGGGAGCACGCCAAAATTTTCAAGCATCGCTTATATCCGTGCCGTCGGATCGGGCGCTTCGGACGCATCGAGCGCCGCCGCGAGCCGCGCTTCTTCGCCGTAATACTTCGCGCGGTCCCAGAACCGCGGCTGGCCGATGCCGGTCGAGCGATGGCGGCCGACGAGACGGCCATTCGCGTCTTCGCCGACGATGTCATAGACGAAGAGATCCTGCGTGATTATCACGTCGCCTTCCATGCCCATCACCTCGGTGATGTGCGTGATGCGGCGCGAGCCGTCGCGGAGGCGCGCGGCCTGGATGATGACGTCGATGGACGCCACGATCATCTCGCGAATGGTGCGCGAGGGAAGCTGGAAGCCGCCCATGGTGATCATCGATTCCAAGCGCGACATCGCTTCGCGCGGGCTGTTCGCGTGCAGCGTGCCCATCGAGCCGTCATGGCCGGTGTTCATCGCCTGCAGAAGGTCGAAGGCTTCGGGTCCGCGCACCTCGCCGACGATAATGCGTTCCGGGCGCATACGCAGGCAGTTCCGGACGAGATCGCGCATCGTCACCTGTCCCTCGCCCTCGAGGTTCGGCGGCCGCGTTTCCAGGCGCACGACATGCGGCTGCTGCAATTGCAACTCGGCGGCGTCCTCGCAGGTGATGACGCGCTCGTCGTGATCGATGAAGTTGGTGAGGCAGTTCAAAAGCGTCGTCTTCCCCGAGCCGGTGCCGCCGGAGATCAGCGTGTTCACCCGGCAGCGCCCGATCACCTTCAGCACCTCGGCGCCATGCGGCGTGATCGAGCTGAATTTGACGAGCTGCTCGAGGGTGAGCTTGTCCTTCTTGAATTTGCGGATGGTGAGCGCGGGTCCGTCGATCGCGAGCGGCGGCACGATGACGTTGACGCGGGAGCCGTCGGGCAAGCGCGCATCGCAGATCGGGGAGGATTCGTCGACGCGGCGGCCGATCTGGCTCACGATGCGCTGGCAGATATTGGTGAGCTGCTGGTTGTCGCGGAAACGGATGCCGGTGCGCTGAATCTTGCCTTCGACTTCGATATAGACCGTGCCGGCGCCGTTCACCATGATGTCGGCGATGTCGTCGCGGGCGAGAAGCGGCTCGAGCGGGCCGTAACCGAGGACGTCGTTGCAGATGTCCTCGAGCAGCTCTTCCTGCTCGGCGATCGACATTACGACGTTCTTGATCGAGATGATCTCGTTGACGATGTCGCGGATTTCCTCGCGCGCCGCCATGGGATCGAGTTTGGCGAGCTGCGAAAGATCGATCGCCTCGATCAGCGCGCCGAAAATCTGGCCCTTGGTCTCGTAGAAGCTCTCCGAGCGATGATTGCTCATGACCGGCGGCGGAGGCGCGGCCGGCGCGATCGACGGGGAGCTCACGGTCGTCGTGGTGGCGGAAAGCTGCGTGCCGGCTTCAAAACGCGGGGGCGCGGCAGGTGTTGCCGCAGGGCGCATGGCAGACGACGGCGCGGCCGGAGCCGAAGGCTGCGGATCGATCCTGGGCGCTACGCTGGTGCCGCCACGCTTGCCGAACATTTTTGATCCTTACGCAAACAATTACGAAGCTTTGCCGCGCAGCTTGGCGAGCAAGGGCGAGAGGAAATCGCGCTTCGGCGCTTTCGCGACGGCGCGGCCGGTGATGGATTTTGCAAGATTCACGAACACTTCCGCGATCTTATGAGTCGCGTTCACTTCCGCGATCATCTGGCCGTTATTCGCAGCGGTGCCGAAGAGCTGTGGATCGAACGGGATCGTCGCCGCGGGCTCGGCGCCGAGCGCTTTCTGAAAATCGGCGGCGCGGACTTCCGGCCGTTTGGGAACGCCCACGAGATTCAAGAGATAAGTCGGCGGGCGATCGTTCGGGCGCGCGGCCTTGGCGAAATCGTACATGTTCTTGACGTTGCGGAGATTCGCAAGATCCGGCGCCGCCACGAACAGAACGTCGTCGGCGGCGACCAGTGCCCGCTTCGACCAGGCGGTCCACATATGCGGCAGATCGAGCACGATGTAGGGGATCGTGCCGCGCAGCGCGTCAAGGATCGGATCGAAGGCTTCCGGGCTGAAATCGTATTCGCGCTCGAGCGTCGCGGGAGATGCAAGAATGCTTAAGTGATCGGTGCATTTCGACAGGAGGCGGTCGACATAAGCCGCGTCCACGCGCTCGGGCGAGAACACCGCGTCTGCGATTCCCATCGGCGGATCCTGATTGAAATCGAGCCCCGCGGTGCCGAACGGCAGATCCATGTCGGCGACGACCGCGTTCAGGCGCAGATCCTTCGCGATCGCGAAGGCGACGTTATGCGCGACCGTCGACGAGCCGACGCCGCCTTTCGCGCCGATCACGGCGAGCACGCGGCCCAGAGGCTCGGCGTCGGGCGCGTTGAACAGCGCGGAAACCGCGCGCACGACATCGAGCGGCGACAGGGGCGCGACGAGATATTCGCTGACGCCGCGCCGGACGAGTTCGCGATAGAGCACGATGTCGTTCAGCCGTCCGACGACGATCAACTTGGTGCCCGTGTCGCAGACCGCGGCGAGATTGTCGAGACCGGTGATGAGATCGATGCCGCTGCCGAGATGCTCGATGATCAGAACGTTTGGCGTCGCCGCGCCCTTGTAAGCTTCGAGCGCGGCGAGCATGCCGCCCATCTGCACTTTGACATGCGCTTTCGCCATGCGGCGGTCGCCGATCGCGGCCTGCATGGAGCCGGCAAGATCGGCGGTCTCGCAGAATGCCTGGATCGAGACGCGCGGAACGGCGACAATATGCCGTTCGCCGCCTTCGATCGGCGGCGCTTCGGCGATGGCAGGCGCGGTGGCGAGTTTCATCATGGTCCGACGGTGCTCGCTTTGCCGGTGGTCGGGGCGGACGAAGTCTGCGAAGTGGTGTCTTGTCCCTTCGCGTATTTCTCCATCACGGTCTGGCGGCGCTCGGCATAGGCCGGCGTTTCAGCGCGCGGCTGGATCAGGTCTTCCGGATTGGCGACGGACGAGGCGAGATTGCGCTGCGTCGCGCAGCCGAAATTGTAATAGGGCTCGTTGTAGCTTTCCTTGAGCGGATAGCGCTCGCGTCCGAGAACGCCCGGCCCGAGATTTTCCGGCCACTGGCCGCAGGGACCGGCTTCCGCGGCGATCCGCTTATAGCTCACCAGGATCGCGCCGAGATCGCCGCGATAAGGCTGATCGTAGGTGCGGAATTTCATCGCGCGCTGGGAAACGCCCGCGAATTGCAACAGGCTGCGGATCTCGCGAACGGAGTCGCGCGCGGCGCGGCTGTTCACGGCGCGCGCCGGGGTCTCGACCACGATGTAGCCCGAGCCTTCGCGCCGCCAGTCGCTGCCCATCGCCGCGACTTGCGCGCGTTGCGTCGCGGTCAAGCCCGCCCGGCCCGAGCCGACGAGAATTTGCAGCGTGCGTTCCTTGTCCGCGAGCCGGATCGGATGGCGTTCGCGGTAATCGGTCGGCACGGAGCCGGTGTAATCGATCTGATCGCTCTGACAGCCGGCGAGGAAAAGCGCGAGCCCGAACGCGGCGAGCGAAATCGCCCCGCCCTTTCTGACTTTGATGCTGCGCGGTTGCATGACTCGGTACTCCACTCAATCGTTGATAAAGCCGTAGTTGCCGCGATTGGGGCGCGCGTCGGCTGTGCCGCGAAGCCCGTAAGTGCGATTGAGCTGATTCAGGAAGACAGTCTGCGGATCGGTCGGATCGGCAAAACCGTCGTCGGGGCGCGACAGCTCACGCCGCGCCACCGGGTTGACGATGTAGGGCGTCACGATGATGACGAGCTCGGTCTGGCCGGTCTGGTAGTCGCGGCTCTTGAACAGCGGTCCGAGCACGGGAAGATTCATCAGCGCCGGAATGCCGTTGATGTTCTGCTTGGTCTGCTCCTGCAACAGGCCGCCGAGCGCGAGCGAGCCGCCTGAAGGCAGCTCCACCGTCGAGCTTGCGCGCCGCACTTTCAGTGCGGGGATCGTGATGCTCGTAAGCTTGATCGCGCCTTCGGCCGAAAGTTCGCTCACCTCGGTGCCGATCTTCAGACTGATGCGGCCTTCCGAAAGCACGATCGGCGTGAATTCGAGGCCGACACCGAATTGCTTGAACTGAATTTGGATCTGACAGGTGCCGCTCTGGTCGCAGCTTTGGCCGCCCGGCACCGGGAATTCGCCGCCGGCGAGAAACTTCGCCGATTCGCCGGAGATCGCGGTGAGATTAGGCTCGGCGAGCGTGCGCATCACGCCCGACTGCTCCATCGCGCGGAGCGAAGCGGTGATCGAGCCGCCCTGCACCGGAAAAGTCGGCGTCAGGTTCGAATTCGAGATCGTCTGGTTCTGCACCGAGAACGGATTGTCGGAATTGAAATTCAGGACGTTGTTGCCGATCGCGATGTTCGAGCCGTTCAAGTTGATGCCAAGCTGCTTCAACACCGAACGCTGCACTTCAGCGACCGTGACCTTGAGGAGCACCTGCTCCTTGCCGTTGATGGTGAGGCCGTTCACGACCTTTTTCTCGTCGCCGACGAGACGGGCCGCGGCTTCGACCACTTTCTGCGCGTCGGCTGCATTCGCGACCGTGCCTGAGAGCACGACGCTGTCGCCGACCATGTCGATGCTGAGATTCGACGTCGGCATCATCTTGCGGAGCGCATCGCGCACGCCGCTCGCGTCGCGGCCGACCTCGATGTCATAGGCGGCGATCTGCTTGCCGTCGGCGTTGAAGAAGATCACGTTGGTTTGCCCGGCCGTGACGCCGATCAGATAGGCGCGGCGCGCGGAACGGACGACGGCATTCGCGATCTTGGGATCGGCGACCAGCACGTCCTTCGCGTCCTCCGGCAGCTCGACGACGGCGGATTTGCCGATGCCGATCGCAAGAAAACGCGCGCTATGACTTACGCCCCCGGCGGCGGCGAAATTGGTGTCGGCGGCGCGAGCCGGTTCGAGCGCCGAAAGAACGCAGAACGCGAACAGAGCCGCGACCAGGGCGCTCCATCGAATCGCAGTGGCGTTGGGGGATCGCATCATCGTTTCCTCGCCGCTGCGCTATTTGACGGTTTGAACGGAGTTGACGCCGTAGCGCACGAAATTGACGGTGCCGGTGCGGCGCTCGTCTTCGGTTTCGGGCTTCGGCGCCGCTTTATTTTCGGTGAGCGCGCGCAGCGCCAGCGAAAGCGTCCCGCGCTGGCGCGACATCACGAGCGTTTCGGCCTGATGCGGCGTGAGCTCGAGCGTCGCGGTCTTGCCGACCACCACCTTCTGGCCGTCCTTCTCCTGCACGGTCTGATCGATCGCGAGCACGCGCACATTGCGCAGAACCGTCTCGGAGGTGACGCCGTCGCCGCTGTGCTTTTGCTGTTCCTGATCGCGCCGTGTGAGGATTACGTCGACATGGTCGTTCGGCAGGACGAAGCCGCCGACGCCGCTCTCCGGGGAGATGTCGGTGGAGATCGCGCGCATGCCTGGCGTGATGATCGCCGACATGAAACCGGAGCCGTTCGCGCGGATCATCTTTTGCTCGCGGATCGGCTCGCCGGCGACGAACGGCGCACGCGCGATCGCGCCTTTGAAATCTTCGAGCGCGTTGGGATGAGACTTTTTCTGGATGAAGCTCGCATTCGCCGCGGCGGCCGGCCAGGTTTGCCAGCCGATATCGGCCGGCTGCACCGCCGTGCCCAACCCGATCTCTTTCTTGGCGACGAGAACGTCGACCGTTTCGATCGCGGGCTTCACGACCTGTTGCACGGGCGCGGGGGTGCGGCCCGAAAGCATGAAGGCGAGTCCCCCGGCAAGCAGGGCCACTCCCAAGACAATAATGCGGGCGGATTTCATACGCTCACTTCCCAACAAGACAAACGAGTCGGACCACTGGTCAAACCGGATTCCAGCAGCGAAAGGTCAACTTATGGTTAATGAGAAGTAGCGAATTGCGCGCGCAGGTTAATGCGCCACGGCGAGCGCGCGGATGAATTCGGTTTCGGGATAAATCATCAGTCCGGCAATCGCGAGCGCGATGCCGTAGGGAATGCCCTCGTTCATTTCGTGCAGCCGCGCGATCCAGGGCTGGCGCGCCAATATCGCCGGCAGCGGCAAGCGCCGCACCCAAAGAATGACGAGCGTCAGCGCGCCGCCAAAAATCGCACCGAGCAGCAGATAATCGAGAAGATGGGAAAAGCCGAACCAGAGCGCGGTCGCCGCCGCGAGCTTGGCATCGCCGCCGCCGATCCAACCGAAAGAGAAGCAGGCAAACGCCGCCACAAGCACGGTAAATGCAGCGACCAGATGCCAGCCCATTTCGGCATAGGGCATGCCGATCAGGAAGGCTGCAATGAAGAAGCCGAACACGAGCGCTAGCGAAAGCCGGTTCGAGATCGTCATGGTGAGCAGATCGCTTGCCGCCGCAAACGCCATGGCGGCGGGAAAAAGCCCGAGCAACAGGATCTGCATCATGATGTGCGGCATTTGAGCCGAAAATCCTTGAACAAAGGATAATCCCTTGCGCAAAGAAAAAGGCCCCGGGCATGCCGGGGCCTTTCTTGTTCCGAAACGACGGCGCTTACTGAAGCGCGGTGTCGATGGTCGTGAACTTGGTGTTGAGCTTGGTGCCGATGCCCTGCACGACCGCGATGATCGCGACCGAAATGCAAGCAGCGATCAGGCCGTATTCGATGGCCGTCGCACCCGACTCATCCTTCATGAAACGGACGAAATTCTTCATAGGTAGGGCTCCTTGAACCACTGTGGCTCTCTGCGTTTGGTCCGGCGAGCGTTCAGTTGCTCCCCAGTGCCGGACGCGAACATAGAGCGGCTCCCTTGCGTCAGCGTTAAAGATTGCCGTGAAAACTTCAGGAACGGCGGGGAGACCAGACGTAGTTAAAAAAGTTTTGCTGCAACCAATCCGGCGTTTTCCCTACTTTGGCGCGAGACATGGCGCAGGGACGTTGGCAGTTCGTTCACCATTCTCCGCGATAGTCGCCTCACAAGTTTGGCCGGCTGGCGTAGCGTTTTTCCGGCAACGAGGTACAGCGTGATGAAGTTCCCGGCGTGTAAGTTCGCGTTTCTGTCTTTCGTCGTTGCGTGCGCTTTCGCGCCGCTTTCCGTCAAAGCCGAAGCGATCAATGTCGTGCTCGACCGTGCGACAGTTTTACGCTTGCCCGAAAAGGTCGCGACGATCGTGATCGGAAATCCTTCGATCGCCGACGGCAGCCTGCAAACGGGCGGACTTTTGGTCGTGACCGGAAAGGGTTACGGCAATACCAATCTTCTCGCGCTCGACCGCCAGGGCGACACGCTCGCCGAATATATTGTCAACGTTTCGGCGCCGAAGGACGAGAGCAAAATGACCATTTATCGCGGTGTCGAACGCGAGACATGGAGCTGCGCGCCGAAATGCGAACATTCGGTGATGCTCGGCGACTCGGCGACCTATTTCGCCGGCAACTCCGCGCAGATCACGCTGCGCAACGGCCAATCGGCGTCCCAGGGCGGGAAGCCGTAATCGCTCGGTTAACGCCGGGTAAACGCCCGGTGCCGTAGCGCGGCGCAGCTTTCAACGCTTCATCAAGCCGTCTCGCATACAACCTTCACACCGGCCACAGCTCCGGTTGAAGCGGGATATTCAAGCGGATATGCAGCGACTGTCTTCCATTTTTCCGCGCAAACGCCGTTTTCGGCGCAACGAAGACGGCTCGACCGTCGTCGAATTCGCGCTGGTCATTCTTCCGTTTATCGCCTGCATGTTCGCCATCATCGAGGTCGGGCTGGTTTTCCTCGCCGGCCAGGTGCTGGAAACGTCCGTCGCCGACGCGAGCCGTTTGATTCTGACGGGGCAAGCGCAGGGCGCGGGTTTCGACGCCAACGCTTTCAAGAATCGGATCTGCACGTCGGCCGTCCAGGCGCTGTTCAAATGCGACGGCATCAAAATCGACGTGCGCACGGCGGCTTCCTTCGGCGGCGCGAATCTCAGCCCGCCCGTGAATGCGTCCAACATGCTCGATACGTCCGACTTCACCTACGCGCCTGGCACGCAGTGCCAGATCGTGATTGTCCGCGTCGTGTACGAATGGCCGACCTTCGTCAGCACGCTGGGTCTCGATCTCGCGACGCTCGCAAACGGAAAGCGTCTGCTGATGTCGACGATGGCCTTCCGCAACGAGCCCTATAGCGGCACCGGCTTCTGTTGATCGGAGAGCGTGGTGGAAACGAAAAAATCTCCGAACGGAATTTTGATCTCGCTGCGCAAATTTTTGCGCGACCGCCGCGGAATCTCGGCGATCGAATTCGCCTTCGTCTTTCCGGTGATGGCGACGCTCTTTCTCGGCGGCACCGTGCTCACGCAGGGAATCGTGATCAAGCGGAAAGTCACGCTTGCGACCCGCACGATCGGCGACCTCACATCGCAGGATAGCTGCGTCACCAACGCCGAGATGACGAACGTCTTCACGGCGGCGACGGCGGTGTTCCAGCCCTATTCGACCAATACGATGACGCTCACGGTCACGAGCCTGAATGTCGACAAGGACGGCAACGCGACCGTCGAGTGGAGCGACAAAACCGTGAACGGCGGGCCACGCGAAACCGGACGCACGACCGGCTCGACCTATCCGCTGCCCGACGGCGTGAACACGCCGAACTCGCATGTCATCATGGCGGAAGGTACTTACACCTATACGCCGATCGTGAGCACTCCGTTCATGGGCGCCACCGTGCCGCTCAGCGAGACGTTCTATCTTCGCCCGCGCCGCGTCCTGCAGATCACGCGGCAGGCGACGACCTGCACGACCTAAATTTTCTGATTGTACTCGCCGACTTCGGGATGCTGCCGCAGCACCGCGTCGACAGCGCCGAACATCTCGCGCATGCGCGCTTCCGAAACCGGGCTTTCGACGACGACGACAAGCTCGGGCTTATTCGATGAAGCGCGCACAAGGCCCCAGGTACCGTCCTCCGTCGTGACACGTACGCCGTTCACCGTCACAAGATCGCGGATTTTCTGACCCGCAACCACGCCGCCGTTTTTCTGCGCGGCCTGGAAATGGCTCACAACCTTGTCGACGACGCCGTATTTTTTCTCGTCGTCGCAGTGCGGGGACATCGTCGGCGAGCCCCAGGTTTTCGGCAGCGCGTTTTTCAATTCCGACATTTTCTTTCCGGGGTTGCGGTCGAGCATGTCGCAGACCGCGAGCGCCGAAACGAGGCCGTCGTCATAACCGCGGCCGAAGGGCTTGTTGAAGAAATAGTGGCCGGATTTCTCGAAGCCCGCGAGCGCGCCCACCTCGTGCGTGCGTCGCTTCATGTAGGAGTGACCGGTTTTCCAGTAGTCGGCTTTAACGCCGTTTTTTTGCAACACCGGATCGGTGACATAAAGCCCCGTCGATTTCACATCGACGACAAAAGTCGAGTTCGGATGCAGCGCCGACATGTCGCGGGCGAGCATGACGCCGACCTTGTCCGCGAAAATTTCGCCGCCGGTATCGTCGACGACGCCGCAGCGGTCGCCGTCGCCGTCGAAGCCGAGGCCGACGTCAGCCTTGTGCTGGAGCACGGCGTCGCGGATCGCGTGCAGCATTTTCAGGTCTTCGGGATTTGGGTTGTATTTCGGGAAAGTATAATCGAGCTCGCAATCGAGTTTCACCACCTCACAGCCGATCGCTTCGAGTACTTGCGGCGCAAAAGCACCCGCGGTGCCGTTACCACAAGCACAGATCACTTTCAGCTTGCGCTTCAGTCTCGGACGGTTGGTGAGGTCCTTGATGTAACGAGCGGGAAAATCCGGCACGAACACATAAGAGCCGCTGCCCTTCAGTTCGAACTTCGCGCCGAGCACGATGTCCTTCAACTTCGTCATCTCATCGGGACCGAAGGTGAGCGGGCGGTTCGCGCCCATCTTCACGCCGGTCCAGCCGTTGTCGTTATGCGACGCGGTGACCATCGCGACGCAAGGCACATCGAGATCGAACTGCGCGAAGTAAGCCATGGGCGTCATCGCAAGCCCGATGTCATGAACCTTGCAGCCGGACGCGAGCAGGCCGGAAATAAGCGCATATTTGATCGAGGACGAATAGCCACGAAAATCGTGCGCGGTGACGATCTCAGGCTTTACGCCCATCTGCCGGATCAAGGTGCCGAGGCCCATGCCGAGTGCCTGAATGCCCATCAGATTGATTTCTTTGCCGAACAGCCAGCGCGCGTCGTATTCGCGAAAGCCGGTGGCTTTCACCATCGGCTCGGACTCGTAGGCATAGGTATTCGGGACGAGGGCGGCTTTCGGTGTCGGGAACATTCAAACCCCTGATGAGATTCCGCGGATGCGGCGGGGCATTTAACACAAAAAGCGGCGAAAATCCGAGGGCGGGTTGGCTCAGCGGTTGAGGATCAGCGTGTTCTCGCGCACTTCGTAGCGCGACAGGCGGCTTAAAAAGCTCATCCCGAGAAGGTTTTTCTGCAGCATGCCTTCCTCGGCGACCAGCGCATCGACGTCGTCGAGCTGGATCGAGCCGAGACGGACCGAGGAAAGCTTCACGCGGTGAACATGGCCAACGCCGTTCGCGGTTTGCACGGTCAGATCGAAACGGTCGCTGGCGTAAACGAGGCCGAGGCTGCGCGCATCCTCGTAGCGCAGCACCACGAGCGAGGCGCCGGTGTCGATGAGCGCCGTAAGGGGGCGGCCGTTGACCTGAACATCGCTTTCGTAGTGACCGAAGCGATCGGCCTGAATGTGAACGTTGCCGCCGTAGCTTTCTTGCTTCGGCGCGGAAATATTCATCGCGCGCGGCGCGGGAGCGTGTGCCTTCTGTTCGAAAAAGCGGTTCGCGAAATCGGGCGCAAAAGCCGCGACGGCAACCGTGGCACCCGCAATGATGAGAACGCCGCGCAACATGGGGGACTCGCTTTGCGTTGAGCCTAGCCGGTCGTGGAGAAGCCAAGGTAAATGGCGCGCGGCGGCTTTACGGCATGGTGAATGAAGCGTCGCGGAGATCGTTAAGTTCCGCGCGGTTTCGCGCGCCGCGTTGGCGGCGCTTCCAGCGGATTTTCGGGCCAAGGGTGCTTCGGATATTGCCCGCGCATGTCGCGGCGTACCTCGGCCCAGGAGCCCTGCCAGAAAGCGGGAAGATTTTTCGTCGTCTGGATCGGCCGGTGCGCGGGGGAGAGGAGATGAAACGTCAGCGGAATTTTTCCACCGAGCATCGGGTGCTCGCGCGTGCCGAACAATTCCTGCACGCGGACGGAGACGGCGGGCTCGTCGGTCTCGTAATCGATCGAAAATTGCGAGCCGGTCGGCGCGGTGAAATGCGTGGGCGTCTCTTTATTCAGGCGCCGCGCGAGATCGTGCGGCAGCAAAGCGTGAAGGGCGGTTGATAATGTGTCGCCGGAAATGTCAGCGAGCGATGTCTTGTCGATCAAATAGGGTGCGAGCCAGTCATGGATGGTCGCGGCAAGATGCTCGTCCGAGAGATCGGGCCACAGCTCGCCTTCGACCCGGCGCATGAAACGTACGCGCGCGAGCCATTGCTCGATCGTTTTTGACCACAGCAGGCGATGAAGACCCGATCGGGCGATGCCCTCCGCGAGCGCGCGGGCGGTCTCTTCGTTTGATTCCAGTTTTCTCGGGTGATCCGCGAGCAGGATTGCGCCATAGCGGCGAACGGCGCGGGCGCGCACGGCCAATGCTGCGGGGTCGAAGGCAACCTCGGTCGCCTCGATGATGCGGTCTTCGAAATGTGCTTCGAAATCTTTTTCAGTGAGCTTCGCGGCGAGTAGAATTCGCCCGCCGCTTGCAGCGCCCGTAATCTCCGCGACCGCCAGCATCGGCTCTTTGGCGAGCGAATTCGCAACTTCCATTGCGGCGCCACGGCCGTTCGCGAGCAGGAATTCGCCGCGCTTGTCGGCGCGCGCTTTGGCGACGCGGTCCGGATAAGCAAGGGCTAGAAGCGCGCCGGCGCTAGATGCGGGGCTGCTCTGGATTTCTCCACCGGCGGCTTCGGCCCAGTTTTTAGCCAGACGCCCTGCTTCCTCGGCGCGGTTCGATTTGTCGCGGCGAAACTGCTCGATCCGGTGCGAAAGATCGACGTCATCGCCGCCAAGACCACGCTCGGAAACGACCGCGGCGATTTCGGCGGCGAGGAGCGCTTTATCCTCCTCGGCGGATTCCACGATCATCGCGGCGAGACGTGGATGGAGCGGAAAGCGCGCGAGCTTTTTCCCATGTTCGGTAATACGGCCGTCTTCGCCGATCGCGCCGAGTTCGTGCAGCAAAATCCGGGCTTCGCTCAGCGCCGGCGCCGGCGGCGGGTCGAGCCAGGGGAGCGAGGCGGGGTCGCTCACGCCCCAGACCGCGAGATCGAGCACAAGATTCGTGAGGTCGGCGGCGAGAATTTCCGGTGTTGTGAAGGGCGCGAGGCTATTCGTTTCGGGCTCGCTCCAGAGCCGGTAGCAGACACCGGGCTCGGTACGGCCGGCGCGGCCGCGGCGCTGGTCGGCGGAAGCGCGTGAGACGCGCACGGTTTCGAGCCGCGTCAACCCGACCGAAGGCTCGAAACGCGGCACGCGCGAGAGGCCGCTATCGATCACGATTCTGACACCCTCAATCGTGAGCGAAGTTTCCGCAATCGAGGTTGCGAGCACGACTTTGCGCTCGCCCTTCGGCGCGGGCGAGATCGCTTCGTCCTGCACGCGCGCGTCGAGCGCGCCGTAAAGAGGCACAATGTGTGTCGCGCGGTCGGGAATCTTCTCCGAAAGCAAATTCGCCGCACGGCGAATTTCAGCCGCGCCCGGCAGAAAGGCGAGCACCGAGCCATCTTCATCGCCGAGCGCGCGCAGGACCGCGTCCGTCATCTGGCGATCGATCGGGGTCCTCGCATCGCGGCCGAGATAGCGCGTTTCGACCGGAAAGGCGCGTCCTTTGCTCTCGATGATCGGTGCTTCGCCAAGCAGTTTCGCAACGCGTGCGCCGTCGAGCGTCGCCGACATTGCCAGAATTCGTAAGTCCTCCCGCAATCCGCGCTGCGCATCGAGCGCGAGTACGAGACCAAGATCGGCATCGAGCGAGCGCTCGTGAAACTCGTCGAAGAGGACCGCAGCGATGCCTTTCAATTCCGGGTCGTCGAGCAGCGCGCGCGTGAACACGCCCTCGGTCATGACCTCGATCTGCGTGCGCTTGGAAACTTTCGTGTCGAAGCGGACGCGGAGGCCCACGGTCTCGCCGACTTTCTCGCCAAGGAGGAACGCCATGCGGGAAGCCGCCGCCCGCGCCGCCAATCTGCGCGGCTCGAGCACGAGGATTTTTCCCGAGCCTGTCCATGGCTCATTGAGAAGCGCGAGCGGGACATGCGTCGTCTTGCCAGCGCCGGGCGGAGCCACGAGCACTGCGTTCCGGCCTTTGGACAGCGCCGCGCACAGAGCCGGCAAGGCTTCGTCCACGGGCAGCACATTTTGGGACAGCAAAGGCTTAACCGGATTCATGTTTCCTGCTGGCGGGGCGAAACGGCGTGCGGCATGAGGTTTGCGACGAATTATAGCGACCGAAAGGACTGTCCCAAAACGGGACACTGACGGATTCGGAGCATTCGATGAGCGCCTCTTACCTTCCCGAACGGGTCGATTGGGTCGATTACGCCAAGGGCATCTGCATCGTCATGGTGGTGATGATGCATTCGACGCTCGGCGTCGAGAAGGCCGCGGGCGAAAACGGCTGGCTCAACTATTTCATCGAATTCGCGCGGCCGTTCCGGATGCCGGATTTCTTCCTGATCTCGGGCCTGTTCCTGTCTCGCGTGATCGGGCGCGACTGGCGCACGTTCTTCGACCGCCGCATCCTGCACTTCGTCTATTTCTATGCACTGTGGGTGACGATCCAGTTCGTCGTCCGCGCGCCGGGAATCGCGCATGAGGCGGGCTGGGCCGGCGTCGTGAAGGAATATCTCTTCGCCTATGTCGAGCCGTTCGGCACCCTCTGGTTCATTTATCTCCTGCCGATCTTCGCGCTTACGACGCGGCTCACGCGCTTCCTCCCGCCGCTCGTCGTTTTCGTCGCAGCGGCGATTCTGGAGAGTTTGAAAATCGATACCGGCTGGACCGTGATCGACGAGTTCGCATCGCGCTACGTTTATTTCTTCACGGGCTACTGGCTCGCGTCCTATGTCTTTACGCTTGCGAGCAATGTGCAGGTACGGCCGAAGCTCGCGCTTCTCGGTCTTGTCGTCTGGGCGCTCGTTGACGGCGCGCTGGTGTTCAAAGGCTATTCGACGCTGCCGGGCATCTCATTGTTCCTTGGCGCGATCGGCGCGCTCGCGGTCGTCTCGGTCGCGGCGCTCCTCGCGAAGACAAAATTCTTCGACGCGCTGCGCTTCGCGGGCGAGAACTCGATCGTCGTCTATCTCGCGTTCTTCCTGCCAATGGCGATTACGCGCACGGTATTTCTCAAGCTCGGCTTCATCCACGATGTCGGGACCGTGTCGGCGATTGTGACGCTCGTTGCCGCGATCACGCCGCTCCTGTTTTTTCTCCTGGTGCGCGGAACCTGGGCGAAATTCCTGTTCGAGCGGCCGCAGGCTTTCCGGCTTGAGGCACCGCGCCGCACCGTGTTGCAGCCCGCCGAATAACGTTTCGTTGTAGAGAAATCCGCTCTTTAGGGTTGTCGCGGCGGCTCGCCTCCGGCATCGTGCGGCGATGCCCGCAAAGCCCAAAGCCAAAACCGCCGTAAAACCCGCGCCCAAAAGCGCGCCCAAACCCGCGCCGAAAGCCGGCGCGAAAGCGCGCGATCACGTCTTTCTGGTCGACGGCTCTTCCTACATTTTCCGCGCGTATTTTGCGATGTTCAAAGCCGCGCAGAACAGCAAGTCCGGCTACGGCTTCAAGCGCTCGGACGGACTGCCGACCGGCGCCGTCATGTTTTTCTGCAACATGCTGTGGAAGCTCTTCCGCGAGGGGTTAGAGGGCATCAAGCCGACGCATCTTGCCATCGTGTTCGATTATGCCGGCGAGACGTTTCGGAACGAAATCTACGACAAGTATAAGGCCAATCGCGACGAGCCGCCGTCCGATCTCATCCCGCAGTTTCCCTTGATGCGCGATGCGGTGAAGGCCTTCGGCCTCATCCCGATCGAGGAAAAGGGTTTTGAGGCGGACGATCTGATCGCGACCTACGCGCGAACTGCCGTCGAACAGGGCGCGGATGTAACGATCGTCGCCGGCGACAAAGATCTGATGCAGCTCATCCGGCCGGGGATCACGATGTACGATCCGATGCCGGGACGCGAGCGGCGGATCGGGCCGAAAGAGGTCGAGGAAAAATTCGGCGTCGGGCCCGAGAAAGTCGTCGAAGTGCAGTCGCTCGCCGGGGATTCCACCGACAACGTGCCGGGGGTGCCGGGAATCGGCATCAAGACGGCGGCGCAGCTCATCCAGGAATACGGCGATCTCGAAACGCTTTTGAAGCGCGCATCCGAGATCAAACAGGAAAAGCGCCGCCAGTCGCTGATCGAATTCGCGGAACAGGCGCGGATTTCGAAAAAACTTGTCGTGCTCGACGATAAAGTGCCGCTGCACACGCCGATCGAAGATCTGCGTCTCGCTGCGCCGGATGGAAAACAGATCGTCGCGTTTTTGAAGGCGATGGAATTCAATTCGCTCACGAAGCGCGTCGCGGAAGCGACCGACACCAATATGGAACTCGTGGAGGCCGATCCCGCGCTCAGGCCCGGCGACAATGTTATCGGCAAACTGAAAGCCGAAGGACTGGCGGAAGTTTCAGGCGAAGCGCCTGCCGAACAGCCCGCGAAAAAATCCACCGGCGCCGCCGCGAAAGCCAAAAGCGGCACCGGCGCGCTCACGCCGATTAATCTTGCTGAAGCGCGCGCGAAATCCGCGCGCGGAAAATTCGACCGCTCGAAATACGAGACCGTCACGGATTTGAAGCGGCTCATGGAATGGGTCGCGAAAGCGACGGATCTCGGCTTCGTCGCATTCGACACGGAAACGACTTCGCTCGACCCGATGAACTGCGAACTGTGCGGCGTATCGCTCGCGCTCTCGCCGAACGAGGCCTGCTACATCCCGCTCGCGCATCGAACGACGGGCGATCTTCTCTCCGGCGGGGGGCTCGTGCCGGGGCAGATCGAGCGCGAGAAGGGCCTGAAGGTTCTCAAGCCCATGCTGGAGAACCCGTCCGTTCTCAAGATCGCGCAGAATTTCAAGTTCGATTATCTCGTGCTGCTCGCGCAGCACGGAATCGATGTCGCACCCTTCGACGACACGATGCTGATGTCCTACGCGCTCGACGCGGGGCGCGAGCGGCACGGCATGGACGAACAATCGGAAAAGCATCTTGGGCACAAGCCGATCGCGTTCTCGGAAGTCGCCGGCAAGGGAAAAACCTCGATCTGCTTCGATCAGGTAGACCTGCAGAAGGCGACCGAATACGCCGCGGAAGACGCCGATGTGACGCTTCGGCTCTGGCAGTATCTCAAGGGCCGCATGACCGCGGAGGGCATGAACACGGTTTATGAAACACTCGAACGGCCGCTTGTGCGCGTGCTCGCGCATATGGAGCAGCGCGGCATCAAGATCGACCAGCCGCTTCTCGCGCGGCTCTCCAACGAATTTGCGAAAAACGCGGTGAAGCTTGAGCAGCAGATCGCGAAGGTCGCGGGCGAAGGGTTCAATCCCGGCAGCGCGAAGCAGCTTGGCGACATTCTGTTCGGCAAGATGAAATTGCCGGGCGGGACGAAAACCTCTACCGGCGCCTGGTCCACGCGGGCGAATGTGCTCGAGGACCTCGCGGAGGAAGGCCATGAGCTGCCAAAACTCATTTTAGAGTGGCGCTCGCTCACGAAATTGAAATCGACCTATACGGATGCGCTGCCCGCCTATGTGAACAAGAAAACAGAACGCGTGCATACATCCTACGCACTCGCTTCGACGCCGACGGGACGACTTTCGTCGTCGGAGCCGAATTTGCAGAACATCCCGGTGCGCACCGAGGAAGGCCGCAAAATCCGCCGCGCCTTTGTCGCGGAAAAAGGCATGAAGCTCGTCTCGGCCGACTATTCGCAAATCGAGCTTCGTTTGCTCGCCGAGATCGCAAATATTCCGCAGCTCCGGCAAGCCTTTCAGGACGAACTCGACATTCACGCCATGACGGCGTCCGAAATGTTCGGCGTGCCGGTGAAGGGCATGCCCGCGGAAGTCCGCCGCCGGGCGAAGGCGATCAATTTCGGCATTATCTATGGAATTTCGGCGTTCGGGCTCGCGAACCAGCTTTCGATCCCGCGCGAAGAGGCGGGCGCCTACATCAAAAAATATTTCGAGCGCTTTCCCGGCATCCGCGAATACATGGATGAGACCAAAGCCTTCTGCAAACAGCACGGCTATGTGACGACGCTGTTCGGCCGCAAGTGCCACTATCCCGGCATCAACGACAGTAACCCTTCGGTGCGCGGCTTCATGGAACGCGCCGCGATCAACGCGCGCTTGCAGGGGACCGCGGCCGACATCATCCGCCGCGCCATGATCCGCATGGAGGGTGCGCTTGCGAAGGCGAAGCTGAAAGCGCGGATGCTTTTGCAGGTGCATGACGAGCTCGTATTCGAAGTGCCCGAAAGAGAAGTGGAAAAAACGCTTCTGGTGGTCGCGAAAACGATGATTGACGCGCCTTTTCCAGCCGTTTCGCTGTCTGTTCCATTGCATGTCGATGCGCGCGCCGCCGACAATTGGGAAGAAGCGCACTGATTCGTGAAACACCGGAATACGAAATGAGCAAGCCAACGCCCGCGGCTCCGAACCATGCCGGACACCGGTTGATCGCCGATCCGAAAGCCGCTCGCGCGCGGCTCCGCGACATCATCGCGAAGCGTTCGTTCGGGCGCGGCGAGATCACGCTCGCGTCGGGCCGGAAAAGCGACTTCTATTTCAACCTCAAGCCCACGATGCTGGACGCCGAGGGCGCCGCGCTCCTCGCGCAGCTCACGCTGGATGCGTTAGCTTCGGAAGAGCTCGATTATATCGGCGGGCTGGAAATGGGCGCGGTGCCGATCGCGGCCGCGGCTTCCGCCGTATCGGCTCTCACCAGTTCTCCGGTTCATGCCTTTTTCGTGCGCAAGCAGCCGAAGGAGCACGGCGCGAAGCTCCTGATCGAAGGGTTGATGAAGGGCGAGTCGCTCGAAGGAAAACGTGTCGCCGTGATCGAGGACGTCACCACCACCGGCGGCTCGGCGATGAAGGCGGTCGAAGCGGCGAAAGATGCCGGCGCGGAAGTCGCGCTTGTCTTCACCATGGTCGACCGGCAAGAAGGCGCCACGGAAACCTTCCAGCAGGCCGGGATCAAATTCGTCTCGCTATTTACCGCAGACGAGTTTCTGCGCGGCGCTTGATGCGGCTTACCGCCTTTTTCGCGGCTGGTTTCCTGCTCGCACTTTCGCCGGCGGCTATTTTTGCCGCCGATGTACATAGTCTCGACGGCGCGAAACTTTCTCCGATTTGGGGGTTTCCATTTGCAGGGCTTCTGCTTTCGATCGCAATCCTGCCGCTCGCGGCAAATAAATTCTGGCACGACCACTACGGCAAGGTCGCTGCTTTCTGGGCGCTCGCGCTATTGCTGCCGCTCGCCGCGATCCACGGCTTTGAAGTCACGCTTTATTCCGTGCTGCATACGGCACTGATCGAGTACCTGCCTTTCATTATTCTCCTGTTTGCGCTGTTCACGATCGCGGGCGGAATCCTCGTGAAGGGCGATCTTCCCGGCACGCCTGGCGTCAACACTTTCATTCTCGCGATCGGGACTTTCTTCGCGAGCGTCGTCGGCACTACCGGCGCCTCGATGATCCTGATCCGGCCGATCCTTCGCGCAAATGCAAGGCGGCGCTTCAACATTCATGTCGTGATCTTTTTCATCTTCCTCGTTTCGAATATCGGCGGTGCTCTGTCGCCGCTCGGCGACCCGCCGCTCTTTATCGGCTTTCTGCGCGGCGTCGATTTCTTCTGGACGACGATTCATCTTGCTGCGCCGACTTTTTTCACAGCGTTCATTCTGCTCGCGATTTTCTACGCGCTCGACCATTGGTTCGCGCGGCACGAAAAACGCGTCCGCAAGACGAAATTCGGTGCGATCCGCATTCTCGGCGCGGTGAATTTTCTGCTGCTCTTCGGCGTGATCGCGGCGATCCTCTTGTCCGCCATCTGGAAGCCGGGCGTGTCGTTTTCGATCTTCGGCGTGTCGCTGGAACTGCAAAATCTCGTAAGCAATGCGGCGCTGCTCATTCTTGCGGCGCTTTCGCTCTGGCTCACGCCGGATACGCATCGCGCGGAGAACGGTTTTTCGTGGGAGCCGATCGCCGAAGTCGCAAAGCTGTTTGCCGGGATTTTCGTCACCATCATCCCTGTGCTCGCTATGCTGCAAGCCGGGCGCAACGGTGCTTTCGCTTCGCTCCTGCAGCTGATCACCGCGAAGGATGGCAGCCCGCATGACGCCGCCTATTTCTGGCTCACCGGCGCGCTTTCAGCTTTTCTCGACAACGCGCCGACCTATCTCGTTTTCTTCGAGCTTGCGGGCGGCGACGCGAATGCGCTGATGGGCCCGCTCGCGACGACACTCGCCGCGATTTCCATGGGCGCGGTCTATATGGGTGCGCTGACCTATATCGGGAATGCGCCGAACTTCATGGTGAAAGCGATCGCCGAACGGGCCGGCGTGAAGATGCCGGGCTTTTTCGGCTACCTCGGCTGGGCCTGTCTGTTTTTGTTGCCGGTTTTCGCGCTGCTGACGCCGCTCTTCGCCCGCTGACTTTCGCCGTTTTGATCCTTCGAGTTGGCGCTTCGTTAACTGCAACTTTTTCCCGTTCGCGACGTTGTCACACGGCAGTGCCACACTGCCGCCACGAAAACGGGACGAGGCAAGCAGTGCGCCTTCTCACTCCCAAAAGAGTTTTCACGAGTTCGGTTCTGCTCGTGTTGGGCCTGCTGGCGCTCCCCGGAGCGGCAAGCGCGGAAGGCGGTTTGTTCGGGGCGATCCTCAACGCATTTGGCCGCGCGATCGCGCCGCAACATCATTCCGCGCCGCCACCTGTCGAAGTTCCCGGCAATCCGCTCTCCGATACTTTCGCGCCGGGTAGCGAAACCAAGGCCGCCGAGGGTGGGCCGCAGGTCGCGTTCTGCGTACGCACCTGCGACGGCCGCTATTTTCCGATAGCAAAGAACGAGAGCGTCACGCCGGCAAAAATGTGCCAAACGATGTGCCCGGCGGCGGAGACGGAAATTTATTCGGGCAGCAACATCGAAAACGCGGTGTCGCAAAAAGGAAAGAGATATTCGTCGCTGGCGAATGCGTTTGTCTATCGCGACAAGATGGTGGAGGGCTGCAGCTGCAATGCCAAGCGCGACCTCGGCATGACGAGCGTCAATTACATGAACGATCCGACGCTACGTCCCGGCGATATCGTGATGACGGAGAACGGGCCCGTTGTTTTCAAGGGCGCGGTCGCCTCAACGCACCAGGTGAGCGATTTCGTTCCGGTCAAGGATAGCAAGCGTATTTCCGGCCGCACCAAGGAAAAAGTGATCGCGATGAGAGCGATGCCGACCCGTCGAGCGCAAACGCAGGGCCCGGCCACCGCGAAAGAAGCCGCGGCGGCGCTCGCCAAAAAGCCGGACGTGAAAAGCCAGGTGCTCGGCTACGCCGACTAGTTACTCGGCGGCGATCCGCACTTCCGGTGCCGCTTTGCGGATTTCCGAATCGACATGGTCCTCGAACTTCGTGAAATTCTTCTGGAACATGCCGACGAGATCGCGCGCGGTCTTGTCGAATTCCGCTTTGTCCTTCCAGGTCTTGGACGGATACAGAAGATGCGGCTCGACGCCCGGCACCGAGTTCGGCACGGAGAAGCCAAAATAGGGATCGGTGTGAAAGTCGGCGTTCTTGAGCGAGCCGTTCAACGCCGCGGTGAGCAGCGTGCGGGTCGCCTTGATCGGCATGCGGCGGCCGACGCCGTATTTGCCGCCGGTCCAGCCGGAATTCACCAGCCAGCAGTCGACTTTGTGTTTCGCGATATATTCGCGCAGCAACTTCGAATATTCCGACGGATGCCGCGGCAAGAACGGCGCGCCGAAGCAGGTCGAGAATTCCGGCACCACGCCCTCGAGCCCCTTCTCGGTGCCCGCGACTTTGGCAGTGTAACCTGAGAGGAAGTGATACATCGCCTGATCGGAAGTGAGCTTCGCGATCGGCGGCATCACGCCGAACGCGTCGGCCGTGAGCATAATGATGTTTTTCGGATGGCCGGCGCAGCCGGTGCGCGACGCGTTCGGAATGAATTCGAGCGGATAGGCCGAACGCGTGTTCTCGGTCTTCGAGACGTCGGTGTAGTCCGGCACGCGCGTCACGGGATCAAAGCCGACATTTTCGAGCACCGCGCCGAAGCGATTGGTCGCGTCCCAGATCATCGGCTCGTTTTCGTGCGAGAGGTTAATCGTCTTGGCGTAGCAGCCGCCTTCGAAATTGAAAATGCCTTCGGGGCCCCAGCCGGTTTCGTCGTCGCCGATCAGCGTACGGCTCGGGTCAGCGGAAAGCGTCGTCTTGCCGGTGCCGGAAAGGCCGAAGAACAGCGCGCTCTCCTTGCCGTCGTTCGAGACGTTGGCCGAGCAATGCATCGGCATTACGCCTTGCGCGGGAAGGTAATAATTGAGCGTGCCGAACACCGATTTCTTCATTTCGCCGGCATAGGACGAGCCGCAGATCAGCACGATCTTCTGCGAGAGATCGACGGCGATCTGCGTGTCGGAGCCTTCGCGGCCGCCATGGCGCTTCGGATCGGGGCGGAACGACGGGAAGCAAAGGATCGTCATCTCGGGAACGAAGCTCGCGAGCTCCTTCAGTTCCGGCCGGCGCAGCATCGTGCGAATGAAAAGCGAGTGCCAGGCGAGCTCGGAGAAGACGCGAACCTTGATGTGGAATTTCGGATCGGCGCCGCCGTAGAGATCTTGCACGAACAGCGTCTTGCCTTTGGCGTGCGCGATGAAATCGTCGCGCAGATTATTGAAGTGCTCTTTCGAAAGTTTTTTATTGTTGTCCCACCAGACGGTTTTTTCGGTCAGCGCATCGACAACGGTGAATTTGTCTTTCGGCGAGCGGCCGGTGTGGTGTCCGGTCTCGGCGCAGAGCGCGCCGCCATCGACGATTTCGGCTTCGCCGTTCCGGATCGCGTGTTCGTAAAGCGCGGGTGTGCCCAAATTCCAGTGCAGCGTCGAAATGCCGGAAAATCCGAATTTGTCGGCGCCATAAGCGCCGTTACGCGTGCCCGTCTCGTTCACGAAAGTCTCCTAGCAAAGCTACGATCAAACGGGGGAAACCCCTCTCCGCGGCCGCCGATCAGGAAGGGGCGGACAATAGTAACCGCCCACGAGATTGTGAAGCCGAGATTTCCCTCTCGAACAATTCTCCGGAGGACTAATGATGGAAGCGGGAAATTGTTTGGCGCTTTTCGCCAAATATTCTTAATTTCACGAGATATATTAGGAAATTAAGCAGCGATTTCCCGCGCCTGTTTCGCCAGCGACACCATTGTTTTGCGCAATTCGTCGCTTGCGGTGACGCGCTGCGGAAATTCCAGCCGCCGCGCGGTTTCGCCCAGCAGAAGATCACAACCTTCGGGATCGAGCGAGGCGATTTTCCAGGCACCCGCCGGTTCGCCCAGAAGCTTGGCCGCGTAGAGCTCGATCGCATCGAGGTGGTCCTCGTTCATGTGGGCGACTGCGCCCTCTTCCGCTTCCAGCAATTTTTCTGCGCCATCGAGCGATGTCAGCAATTCTGCGGCGGACAAATCGACGATCCGGCCGAAACCGGCGACAAGATGGGCATGCTCAATTTCAATGCGATAGAAACCGAAATCGGCAAAGCCGGCATAGGATTCCGCCGCCGGATGACGTGCGAGAAAACGGCGTTTCGCCGTAGAATCTTCGATTTTCTCAATCCGGCCCAGGATGCTGATGCGTGCGCCCGCGAGCGGATCGCCGGCGCGAGCCGTTGCCGCCAGCAGAAGCGAAACGCGCGTATCGCGAGCGATATTTTCGGTGTGGCGCGCGAGTTTCGAGAGCAAGAGAACCGGTGCGCCGCTCGCTTCTGTTGCGACCGTCACCAGCGATACGTAAGGCGCGCCGCTTGCGTCGAGCGTGCCGAGCGCGCCCGTCCCTGTTTCGCGCAGGAGACGTTTTGCCGCTCGCGGAGGGTCGAAATTTTGGTTCGCGTGCATATCTGGCGCCACAATAGCCCGGTTTTGGGCGGGTTTCAGAACTTCCCGCAACCCTTGGATGCCCTGCCATAATTGGGTAAAGTGCTTGTGGGGCGGGCAAATCATTCCGGGGCCGTCACATTTCGGCCCCGCCCACGGTCTTGAAACGCGTGCGTCCAGTTTCGTCGCGATTCCCGTTGGATTTTTAAGGAGATGCCATGCCGACCGTTGCGCTTGTCGACGACGACCGAAATATCCTGACTTCTGTTTCGATCGCCCTCGAAGCCGAAGGCTACCGGATCATGACCTATACCGACGGCGCGTCGGCGCTGGAGGGGTTCAAGACGAGCCCGCCGGACCTCGCAATCCTCGACATCAAGATGCCGCGCATGGACGGCATGGAGCTCCTGCGCCGGCTCCGCCAGAAGACCGACATGCCGATCATTTTCCTCACCTCCAAGGACGAGGAGATTGACGAATTGTTCGGCCTCAAGATGGGCGCCGACGATTTCATCCGGAAACCCTTTTCGCAACGCCTCCTCGTCGAGCGCGTGAAGGCGGTGCTTCGCCGCGGCGGCGTGAAAGACGGCCAGCCCGCGAAAGAAGTCGACTCGACGAAGGTTCTCGAGCGCGGATTGCTTCGCATGGATCCGGAGCGCCACACCTGCACCTGGAAGGGCGACCCGGTCATTCTCACTGTCACCGAATTTCTGATCCTGCAGGCGCTCGCGACGCGTCCCGGCGTCGTGAAAAGCCGCAACGCTTTGATGGATTCGGCCTACGACGACCAGGTTTACGTCGACGACCGCACCATCGACAGCCACATCAAGCGCCTGCGCAAGAAGTTCAAGCAGGCCGACGACGACTTCGACATGATCGAAACGCTGTACGGCGTCGGCTACCGATTCAAGGAGGCTTGAAGCGGCGGCCGGCGCGACCGGCCGTCCGTTTCATCTGCGCGAAATGAAAGCGGACGTCGACAAGGCTCAACCCAAGTCCTTGCGCTTCGGCGTCCTCGCCTCGCTCATGGCGCCTTTGCGCAAGGCGGGGCGCTATATCCAGCGCCAGAGCTTCTCCTCGATCACGCGGCGGATCGTTCTCCTCAATCTCGCGGGACTGATCGCGCTCGTCGGCGGGATTCTGTATTTGTCGGAGTATCGCGCCGGGCTGATCGACGCGCGCATCCAGAGCTTGCTCACGCAAGGCGAGATCATCGCGGGCGCCATCGCCTCCTCCGCCACCGCCGACAACAACACGCTCACGGTCGATCCGGAGAAGCTCCTCGAATTGCAGGCGGGCGAAAGCTACGCGCCGGACGAGTCGGCTTCGGGAATCGAATTTCCGATCAATCCCGAACGCGTCGCGCCCTTGTTGCGGCGGCTCGTGACGCCGACAAAAACGCGCGCGCGCATTTACGATCGCGACGGCACGCTCCTGCTCGATTCCAGCACGCTGTATCTCCGCGGCGAAATTCTCCGGTTCGATCTCGAACCGGTGCCGAGCGAGCAGCCGAACTATTTCGAGCGCCGCTGGCGGAAACTGAAACTCTGGCTCGCGCGCGGCGACCTTCCGATCTACCGCGAGCTTGGACCCGCGAACGGCAAGGGTTATCCGGAGGTAATGCAAGCGATCAACGGCCAGGATGGCAGCGTCGTGCGCGTCACCGAACAAGGCCAGGTGATCGTCACGGTCGCGGTGCCGATCCAGCGGTTTCGCGGCGTTTCGGGCGCGCTTCTCCTTTCCACGCAACCCGGCGAGATCGACGCCGCGGTGGAATCGGAACGCTTCGTGATCGTCAAAGTGTTCTTCGTCGCCGCGACCGTCATGATCATTCTTTCTTTCCTGCTCGCGGGCGCGATCGGCGGGCCGCTCAGGCGGCTCGCTGCGGCCGCGCAAAATGTCCGCCGCCGGACACGCGCGCGTGTCGAAATCCCGGATATGACTTACCGCACCGACGAGATCGGCTATCTCTCCGGCTCGATCCGCGAGATGACCGACGCGCTTTATGCGCGCATCGAAGGAATCGAGAGTTTTGCCGCCGACGTCGCGCACGAACTGAAAAACCCCCTCACCTCGCTCCGCTCCGCGGTCGAGACATTGCCGCTCGCAAAAACCGAAGAATCGCGCGCGCGGCTTCTGTCCGTGATCCAGCACGACGTGCGCCGCCTCGACCGCCTGATCACCGACATTTCCGAAGCGAGCCGGTTAGACGCCGAAATGCAGCGGCAGGAATCGGCGCCGGTGGATCTTGCGAAGCTTCTCGCGGCGATCACGACGCTCGCCAACGAAGTGCCGCGCGACGATCACGTGACCGTCACGCTTTCCTTCGAGCACATGCCGGGCTCGCCCGCGGGCTACATCGTGCCGGGGAACGACTCGCGGCTCGGACAGGTGATCGACAATCTTGTCAGCAATGCGCGCTCATTTTCGCCGCCGGGCGGGATCGTGCGGATCACCTGCCGCCGGCTCAAGAACGAAGTCGAGGTCATCGTCGACGACGAAGGCCCCGGCATCCAGCACGACGCGCTGCACCGGATCTTTGAGCGCTTCTATACCGACCGGCCCGAGCAAGGCTTTGGCCAAAACTCGGGGCTTGGGCTTTCGATCTCGCGCCAGATCGTAGAAGGACACGGCGGGCATATCTGGGCCGAGAACCGCATGGCCTCGGATGAGCCCGGCGCGCCGCCGCATGTCGCGGGCGCGCGCTTCATTGTGCGCCTCCCCGCCGAATAAATGCCCGCACGCCTTGAGACGATTCACGCAAGCGCGGTCCTTGTCGGCGAGCGCGCGGTGATCATCCGCGGGGCTTCGGGTTCGGGAAAATCAAAGCTGGCGCTTGCGCTAATCGACGCCGCGAAAAGCGGGCTTCTCCCCTACGCGAAACTAGTCGCCGACGACCGCGTCAGAATTTTCGCCGCGCATGGACGTCTCGTCGTTTCCGCGCCGGAAACGATCTCGGGCATGGCCGAGGTGCATGGCCTTGGCATCCGCGCCGCCGATTGCGAACCGATGGCCGTTGCAGGATGGATCGTGGATCTTGCCGCGAAGGACGCCGCGCGCATGCCGGAACTTTCCAGCGCCGAAATTTTCGGCGTCACAATTTCGCGGCTGCCGGTCGGCAGCGGGCAAGATCCGCTGCCGATTCTGCTCGCCGCGCTAACCACCGCGCCAAAGGGCTAATTTCCCTCTCTTGCCTTCAAGGGACGGGTGAGGCATATGCGCCCACTCCTGTTTTGCGATGCCGGATGAATTTCCGGTAAGGTCAGCATGATCGGTATTGTTCTGGTTACCCACGGTCGTCTCGCCGACGAGTTTCGCTCGGCCGTGGAGCACGTCATGGGTCCGCAGCAGCAGATGCAGACGATCTCGATCGAACCACAGGACAACATCGACAATCGCCGCGAGGAAATTCTTGCGGCTGTGAAAAGCGTGAATTCGGGTCAGGGCGTCGCCATCCTCACCGACATGTTCGGCGGCACGCCCTCGAACCTCGCGATTTCCGTGATGAACGAGCCGGATATCGAGGTCGTGGCGGGCATCAATTTGCCGATGCTCGTGAAGCTTGCGACTGTTCGCGACGAGCTGCCGCTCGCGGAAGCCGTGACGCAAGCGCAGGCCGCGGGCCGCAAATACATCAACATCGCAAGCCGGGTTCTTGCCGGCGAATGACGATCGAACGCGAACTTCGGCTCACCAACAAGAAAGGGCTTCACGCTCGCGCTTCGGCCCGCTTCGTGCAGACGGTGCAGCAGTTCGACGCCGAGGTGAAAGTAAAGCGCGGCGAGGAAACCGCGGGCGGCGACTCGATCATGAGCCTCCTGATGCTGGCCGCGCCTTTCGGTTCCAAGATCACGATTTCGGCCACCGGCAACGAAGCGGAAGCGGCGGTTGACGCGCTGGAAAAGCTGCTTTCCGACCGTTTCGGCGAGGAAGAATAGCCTCGTTTCGGCCGCAGAAAGCGTTTACCTCACATATAAAGAAATCTTTATATGGCGGTTGCGGCATTAACCCCCGGCTGCTATGAGATCGCCGCGCCGGACCATTCCCGCGCTTCCACCACTTCCAAAAGTTTCGAGGCCGCCGATGCACAAACCCGTCGCACAGGATTACATCGTCAAGGACATTGGGCTTGCCGATTTCGGCCGCAAGGAAATCTCGATCGCCGAAACCGAAATGCCGGGCCTGATGGCGACGCGCGAGGAATACGGGGCGAAGCAGCCGCTGAAAGGCGCGCGCATCGCCGGCTCCTTGCACATGACGATCCAGACGGCGGTCCTGATCGAGACGCTGAAGGCGCTCGGCGCCGACATCCGCTGGGCCTCGTGCAACATTTACTCCACGCAGGATCACGCGGCGGCGGCGATCGCGGCGGCCGGCATTCCGGTCTTTGCCGTGAAGGGCGAGAGCCTCAAGGACTACTGGGACTACACCCGCAAGATTCTGGAATGGGGCGACGGCGGCACGCCGAACCTCATTCTCGACGATGGCGGCGACGCGACGCTCCTCGTCCACCTTGGGCTTCGCGCCGAAAAAGGCGACACGGCGTTTCTCGAAAAGCCGGGCTCCGAGGAAGAGGAAGTTTTGTTCGCGCTGATCAAGCGCACGCTTTCCGAAAAGAAGGGCTGGTTCGCGGAACTCGCGAAGAACATCAAGGGCGTTTCGGAAGAGACGACGACCGGCGTGCATCGCCTCTATTTGATGGAAAAAGAAGGCAAGCTTCTTTTCCCGGCGATCAATGTCAACGACTCGGTGACGAAATCCAAATTCGACAATCTTTATGGTTGCCGCGAGTCGCTCGTCGACGGAATCCGCCGCGGCACCGACGTGATGATGGCTGGCAAGGTCGCGATGGTCGCGGGCTTCGGCGATGTCGGCAAGGGTTCTGCCGCTTCCCTCCGCCAGGCCGGCTGCCGCGTCATGGTCTCGGAAGTCGATCCGATCTGCGCGCTGCAGGCGGCGATGGAAGGCTATGAAGTCGTGACGATGGAAGAGGCGGCGCCGCGCGCGGACATTTTCGTCACCGCGACGGGGAATGTCGACGTCATCACCATCGATCACATGCGCAAGATGAAAGACCGCGCGATCGTCTGCAATATCGGCCACTTCGACAACGAGATTCAGGTCGCGGGCCTTAAGAACTTGAAGTGGAACAACATCAAGCCGCAGGTCGACGAAATCGCCTTCCCCGACGGCCACCGGATCATTCTTCTCTCCGAAGGCCGGCTGGTGAATCTCGGCAACGCCATGGGTCATCCGAGCTTCGTGATGTCGTCGTCGTTCACGAACCAGACGCTGGCGCAGATCGAGCTCTGGAAGAACAGCGGCAAATACGAGAAGAAAGTTTATACGCTCCCGAAAGAGCTCGACGAGAAAGTCGCGCGGCTGCATCTTGCGAAAATCGGCGTGAAGCTCACGGAGCTTTCAAAGCGCCAGGCGGATTACATCGGCGTTCCCGTCGCCGGACCCTACAAGAGCGATCAGTATCGCTACTAAACGTCAGCTCGCCGCGGGCTGCGGCGGCACGGTGATGATCAGATAGTGCTTCACCTTGCTCGCGGTGCCGCGATAGTGCCGCGAGATGGCGCGTTCCTGTCGCTTCACGCCGGTATAGCCGCGCGCGATTTCCTCGACGCCCTCGGCGCAATTCGGCTCTTCGATCGCGCAAACGAACGCGACGCCCTGGCGCATAAGACTCGCCTCATCGATCCACGGCGCTTTCGCGTCGCCCTTGAGCGTCAGCACCAAGGGCTTGTCGCGCAGATAAAACGAAACGCCGTAAGCAAGATTCCCCCAGCTTGCGACGAAGGGGAGCGGCACATCCGACGTGCGGCGCCACTGCCCGTCGACCGCACGCGCAAGCGGCCGGTAGGCATCGCCGTAGTTCAGCGGCCCCGTTTCGTGCACGCGAAGCGCGCGGGCGGGCGCGATGGCGAGCGCCGAGAGCGCGAACACGAAGGAGATGGCAAGAACCTGCCCCGCGGCCGTGGGGGAGATCCTGATTTTCGGCGACGACAGAAAGACGACCGGCGCAAGGACGAGCGCCGACATCGTCCAGATCGAAGCCAGTTGCTTGTCGCCGAGAAGCGCGATGGGAATCGGCAGCAGGATCGGCAGCCAGAAGGCGACGGCGATAAAACGGCGCGCACGGTCCTGCGGCCAGATCGCATCGGGTAGCGCCGCGAATTTTGGCCGCGCGAGAAGCGCGAGGAGGAGCAGCGGAAAAGCAAGATACGCGGCAAAGCCGAGAAGATAAATGAACGTATCGATAAGCGCGTGCGAAAACGATCGCGCCGAATGGCCGTTCATCGCGTAACTGAACGAGACGAATTCGTGGGTCGCGAGCCAATAGACATGCGGCGCGATGGCGAGCGCGCCGGTGAGCGTGGTGATCCAGGGCGCGCTTGAGCGAAAATACGCGCGGCGGTGCGGGCTGATGAACGCCGCAAGGCCAAGACCGACAAGAAGGAAGATCGACCAGTATTTTCCCATCATCGCCGCTGCTGCGGCGAGCCCCGCGAGCGCCGCCATCAGCGGGCTGCGGGTTTCGAGCGAGCGCAGGAAGAATAAAGTGGTGACCGCCCAGAGCGGGATGAGGATGGTGTTGGCGTTGTATTTCCACGCGAAGAGATTGAAGAGCGGAACGACGGTGAGAAGAGCGAGCCCGGCGACGCGCTTGTTGTCGCTCAGCCGATGCTCGGAAAGACGCCACGCGATCCAGAGCGAGAAGGCGGCGAGCGAATTCGCGAGCAGGTAAAACGCCCAGTCGCGATAGGGGAAAATCAGGAACCACAGGCCCGCGACCCAGGCGCCCATCTGCGGATGCTTGGGGCTGCCGAGCGCGAGATCGCGCGACCAGGCGGCCATCTCGGCCATATCGAAATGGATGTCTTCGCTCCGGCGTGAGACCAGATCGAACAGCGTCCAGATGCAGGCATAAACGGCGAGCACGGCGGCGGCGGTCCATTCCCGCCATGTCCGGTCGCAGAGCGCGCGGCGCAGCCGCTCGAACGGCGTCATCGCGGCGCGATAGGTCAGGCGCAGGCTTTTCGAAAATTTCGACATCGGCCGAATCCCATCCTCCTTCGATCCCGTGTTTGCATATCGACGTTTCTGTGACGGCAGAAGCGGCCCGCGTTTATGCCGCAGCCGATTTGGCGCGGGAGCGACGGGTGCGGTTTCGTGCCGCAGCAAAATGCCCCTCACCCTTCGCGCGGCTTCGCCGAAGGGTGAGGGGCAACATGCAGAATCTCCGATTGTGTTTGAGGCAGCCGCCATCCTTACCGCGCGAGGTTTTTCGCCGGAGCTTCGTCAGCTTCCGCCCAAAATAACGCGCGTGGGGTTTACCCCATTCGCGAAAAGAGAGGGCGGCGCGGGACGCCGGGGATTTGCCGATCCCCACGGTCCATGTGCGAGTGAGAAGAAGCACATGGAGTTGTACTCACCACGGGTTTCGGGTCTTCCCCGAACGTCCCGCGCACGGTGTTTAATCGGCTTGCTCCATGCGTTCCCCGGTGGTCAGACTTTCTACCCACCGCTCCCGATGCTCAACACCGACTGACTGACCCGGTTGAGTCTCCAATCGATGTCACCGGCATCCGTGACGGAGAGCCGCTCCGCCAGAACCGCACAGCTTGGGCCGCCGCATCTGCGCTGCGAACGCATTTGCGGCCACCGTCCCCGATCCGCAACATTCAGGTCGCATCCGGAATGCGCCCCTCGTGGACCAGGACGGTGTGGAATATAGTCCTATAGGCGCCCGAAGTCAATAGCTGTCATTCCGGGGCGCGAGCGCGAGCTCGCGAGCCCGGAATCCAGACGAGAGCGCTGGATTCCGGATCGGCGCTTCGCGCCGTCCGGAATGACAATAGAAAGACTCAGCCCTCATCCTGAGGAGGCCGCGTTGCGGCCGTCTCGAAAGATGGGGCCACAGTGTTTTGGACGGACCCTTCGAGACGCCGCGCTTGCGCGCGGCTCCTCAGGGTGAGGTCGTCTCGCGTTCCCGGCCACGACAAGTTTTATCGATCAAACATGCCCGTAAAACTTGCCGCACCGCAGCGCGAATGCTATCTCGCGCGCCATGAGTGAAGCGCCTATCCCCAACATCCGGAATTTCTCGATCGTCGCGCATATCGACCACGGGAAATCGACGCTTGCCGACCGCATCATCCAGGCGACCGGCGGGCTGGAAGCGCGCGAGATGAAGGAACAGGTGCTCGATTCCATGGATATCGAGCGCGAGCGCGGCATCACCATCAAGGCGCAGACCGTTCGCCTCAAATACAAGGCGAAGGACGGCAAGGATTATGTGCTGAACCTGATCGACACGCCGGGGCATGTCGACTTCGCCTATGAAGTGAACCGCTCGCTCGCGGCCTGCGAGGGATCGCTTCTCGTCGTCGACGCCTCACAGGGCGTCGAGGCGCAGACGCTCGCGAATGTGTATCAAGCGCTCGACAACAATCACGAGATCGTGCCGGTCTTGAACAAGGTCGATTTGCCCGCCGCCGAGCCGGAGAAAATCAAGCAACAGATCGAGGATGTGATCGGGCTCGACGCTTCGGAAGCGATTCTGATTTCCGCAAAGACCGGCCTCGGCATTCCCGATGTGCTCGAAGCGATCGTCACGAAACTGCCGCCGCCAAAGGGCGACCGCGACGCGCAACTAAAGGCGCTTCTGATCGACAGCTGGTACGACTCTTATCTTGGCGTTGTCGTCCTCTTTCGCGTCGTCGATGGCGTGCTGAAAAAAGGCCAGCGCATCCGCATGATGGGCACGAAAGCGGCCTATGACGTGGATCGCGTCGGCGTGTTCACGCCGAAGCGCGTCGAGATGGATCAGATCGGCCCGGGCGAGATCGGATTTCTCACCGCAGCGATCAAGGAAGTCGCCGATACACGCGTCGGCGATACGATTACCGATGACCGGAAGCCCGTCGACGCGCCGCTTTCGGGTTTCCGCCCCGCGATTCCGGTCGTGTTCTGCGGCCTCTTCCCGATCGACGCCAATGACTTTGAAACGCTGCGCGCGGCGATGGGAAAACTGCGCCTCAACGACGCGAGCTTCTCGTTCGAGATGGAAACTTCCGCCGCGCTCGGCTTTGGTTTTCGCTGCGGATTTCTCGGGCTGCTGCACCTCGAGATCATTCAAGAGCGGCTGGAGCGCGAGTTCAACCTCAACCTGATCGCGACCGCGCCTTCGGTGATCTACAAGATGAGGCTTACCAACGGCGACGAGATCGAGATCCATAATCCGGTCGATATGCCGGAAGTGACGCGTATCGAAGAGATTCAAGAGCCGTGGATCGAGGCGACGATTTTAACGCCCGACGAATATCTCGGCTCGGTGCTCAAGCTCTGCCAGGACCGGCGCGGCGTGCAGAAGGAGCTGACTTACGTCGGCGCGCGCGCGATGGTGAAATACGATCTGCCGCTCAATGAAGTCGTGTTCGATTTCTACGACCGGCTGAAATCGGTCTCGAAGGGCTACGCCTCATTCGATTATCATCTCACGGATTTCAAGGTCGCCGATCTCGTGAAGATGCAGATTTTGGTGAACGCCGAGCCGGTCGATGCGCTCGCGATGCTCGTGCACCGGACGCGCGCCGAGGGCCGCGGCCGCGCGATGGTGGAAAAGCTGAAGGAGCTCATTCCGCCGCACATGTTCCAGGTTCCCATTCAGGCGGCGATCGGCGGCAAGATCATCGCGCGCGAAACCGTGCGCGCGCTCCGCAAGGACGTGACGGCGAAATGCTACGGCGGCGACGCGACGCGTAAACGCAAGCTGCTCGAGAAGCAGAAGGAAGGCAAAAAGAAAATGCGCGAATTCGGGAAAGTGGAAATCCCGCAGGAAGCCTTCATCGCGGCGCTGAAAGTCGACAGTTAGAAGAGCCACTCCTCATCCTGAGGAGCGGCGCATTCATGCGCCGCGTCTCGAAGGATGAGGCCGTACTAGGGGATGGACCCTTCGAGACGGCCAGCTTCGCTGGCCTCCTCAGGGTGAGGTTTGTCTCGTTCTCCCGTCCTTCACCTTGCACCGCACCCAGTGCTAGCGTTCGCTTCAGAAAAAGAACGCCAGAGGGAGCGCCACGATGCATCGCCGGGACTTTTTGAAGGGAGCCGCCGCGCTCCCGTTTCTCGCTCATGCTGAGCTCGTTTTCGCCGACACCTATCCCGCCCATAACGTGACGCTGGTCGCGCCCTTCCCGCCCGGCGGCCAGGCGGATCTCGCCGCGCGGCCGATCGCGCAGAAACTGCAGGAGCTTTTGGGCAAGCCTTACGTCGTCGAAAACCGCTCCGGTGCGGGCGGCGCGATCGGCAACGCTTACGTCGCGCGCTCCACCCCTGACGGCTACACGCTTTTGATGACACTCTCTTCGCTCGCCGTGCTGCCGGAAGCCGACCGCATTCTCGGCCGGCCCGCGCAATATGAAACCTCGCAGTTCACGCCGGTCGCGCGCGTCCTCGCCGATCCGACGCTGCTTGGCGTGCATGCGAAAGCACCGTGGAAGAACGTGCAGGAGCTCGTCGAGGACGCCAAATCGCGCCCCGGCATCATTCCTTACGGTTCGTCCGGCGCCTACGGCACGCTGCACGTCTCGATGGCGATGTTCGAGACGGCGGCGGGGATCAAGATGCTGCATGTGCCTTACAAGGGCGCGGGCCCGGCGGTGACGGATCTTTTGAGCGGGCAAATCCTTGCGCTCGCTTCGGCGCCCGGCGTTTTCAAGCCGCATGTCGACTCGGGCGCCGTGCGCATCCTCGCGAATTTCGGCGGGAAGCGCGTCGCCTCCTTCCCCGACACGCCGACCTTCCAGGAACTCGGCTACAAGGATGTCGAGTTCTATATCTGGGCGGGATTGTTCGCGCCCGCGAATACGCCAGAGCCGGTGATCAAGACGCTGCGCGATGCAATGAAAAAGGCAATGAACGATCCGCAGACGACGAAGATTTACGAATCCGCCGGCAGCCCGCCCGCTTACCTGGATCAGCCGGAGTTCAAGCAGTTCGTCGATGCCGACAGCGCGCGGCTCATCGCGGCGGTGAAAAAGATCGGGAAGGTGGAGTAGGTTTTCGCGAACTCCGTCATGCCCGGCCTTGTGCCGGGCATCTCGCTTAGGAACGCACTGCCTTCATTGTCGGGATGGCCGGGCCGAGCCCGGCCATGACGGAATTCTGATTCAAATCCCCACCACGATCCGCGAGTTGCTCATGCCGTGCTGCTTTACCAGCATGAAGAGTTCGCGTGCGGCGGCGGTCGGCAGACGGACGCAGCCATGCGAGGCGGGACGGCCGAGCGCGCGCGTCTGGTTGGTGCCGTGCACCGCGAAGCCGTAGTAGAAGAAAATTGCGTAAGGCATCGGCGCGTTGTCATAGACGCGCGAGTACCACATCCGCTCCATGCGCTGCGGCCGGAACGTGCCGCGCGGCGTTGCGTAAGGCGGACGCGCGGTCGAAACCGGCCAGGTGTAGCGCGGCATGCCGTCGACATAGACCGTCATGCTCTGCTGCGAGACGCTGATCCGCGCGAGGACATCGGCCTTCGCTTCGGCCACCGAAAAAGCGATCAGGCAGGCAAGAACCGAAACAATTTCACGCACACGCCCTTCTCCTTCTCCCGCGCGAATTGAAGCGGGGACGGCCCGGGCGTGCAAGCGCCATCGGCTGCGCTGGTTAAGCGCGTTTCACTCGCCGAAAAGCCGCGTTACAATGCACGTCATGCGGCGACTCGTTTTTATCTTCATGACGCTTTTGGTAGCAGGCGCGGCGAATGCGCAAACGCCGCTGCCGCCAAAGCGCGTCGAGCCGCAAGCTGCGGTACCAGCCGCAGCGCCCGTGGTCGATCTGAAAGCGCCTGCAAAGCAGCTATTCGGCGGCAAGGCGCAGCCCGCCTCGATGGCGGCGCGCTCGATCGGCTTTTACGCGCATGGCTGCCTCGCCGGCGCGGTCGCGCTCCCGGTCAACGGCAAGACCTGGCAAGTGATGCGGCTTTCGCGCAACAGGAACTGGGGCCACCCCGACCTCATTGCATTTCTCGAGCGCTTCTCGAACAAGCTGCCGCAGGTCGCGGGCTGGCCGGGCATTCTGGTCGGCGATATCTCGCAGCCGCGCGGCGGGCCGATGCTCACGGGCCACGCTTCGCATCAGGTGGGCCTCGACGCCGATATTTGGCTGACGCCAATGCCGAAGCAGACGCTTAATTGGGAAGAGCGGGAGAAAATGTCGGCGCTCATGATGGTGCGCGCCGACCGCACCGACATCGACCCGAACAACTGGACGCCGTCGCACCTCAAAGTCATCAAGGCGGCGGCGGAAGATCCCGTGGTCGAGCGCATTTTTGTGAACGCCGCGATCAAGAAGGCGCTCTGCCGCGAAGCGGGGAGCGACCGGGCTTGGCTGCATAAAGTGCGGCCCTATTGGGGCCACGACTATCACATGCACATCCGCATCCGCTGCCCGGCGGGCAGCACGAATTGCGAAAAGCAGCCGGAGCCGGGCTCCGGCGACGGTTGCGGACACGAGCTCGACTGGTGGTTCGCGCCCGGCAGGCTGCAC
>JADMIO011153557.1_pt1 | contig 79934 bp, 51 predicted proteins | sample 8958161 | NCBI WGS metagenome assembly JADMIO01 (sample SAMN16585339, study PRJNA669376) | soil metagenome | isolation source: Crop rotation soil | place: USA: Cullars Rotation, Alabama | collected 2011 | reverse complement strand
GCCGCGACTTCAAGTCACGTGAATTCCAAGCTTCGGATCCCACTGTGCTGGAAAGTGGAATTCCAGGCGCGTTGGACTTTAGCGCAGGGTTCAAACAAAGTCCATCATGTTAATTCTGTAAATCTTGAAATCCTGTCTTACCTTTATTCGGAGGTAAGGGTAGACAGGATAAAAAAGATTTTCAGGATTAACATGATCATTTCTCTGGGAGTTCGAGTGTTGTGCCGATGACGGAAAACTTGCCTGTGACGACAGGTGTCTGATGGAAGCCTGGTTGGCCGCCGCCGGCGGTAACGAGGAATTCACCGGGTTCGATGATGCGTTTGCCGCCGTCATCGATCAATGACATTTGGCGGGGAGAGATTGTGAACGTCACGGTTCGCTTCTCGCCTGATTGTAGCGAGATGCGATTGAAGCCAACGAGCGAGCGGATCGGCACAGGCACAGACGCAGCAACGTCGGTGAGATACAGTTGAACCATCTCATCCCCTGCCCGGTCACCAACATTCTTCACATCAACCGTCACCGTCAATGGTTGACCAGCCTTCACCGATTTAGCATCGAAGCGAAGATTGCTGTAAGCAAAACTCGTATAGCTCAACCCAAACCCAAACGGGTACAGCGGCTCGCCCTTGAAGTAACGATACGTCCGCCCCTGCATGCTGTAATCCGTGAACGGCGGCAACTGGTCCACTGACTTGTAGAACGTCACCGGCAAGCGTCCGGCGGGGTTGTAATCACCAAACAACACATTAGCGACAGCAGTTCCACCTTCACCACCCGGATACCACGCCTGCACAATCGCGGGCACATTGTCGTTGGCCCAATTCACAGCCAGCGCACTGCCGCTCAGCAACACGACAACAACCGGCTTGCCGGTAGCCACTATTGCTTTCAGCAAAGCCTCCTGTGGCTTCGGCAACGAGAGATCGGTCCGATCACCACCACGAAAGCCCTCGACCTTCACATTCATCTCCTCGCCTTCGAGTCCCGCTGAAATACCGAGAACAACAACGCTCACATCCGAAGCCTTTACCGCCGACACGGCTTCATCGATCAATCGTTCCGCAAGTCGCGGGTAAGACCAGACGAGTTTCGCCACCGCCTCACGATTGGTTTGGAAATACTCCATCCGCAAGTCGTAATCTCGACCAGCTTCGAGTGTGACTTCCTTAGTAACAGTCTTCGTGGGATTGCTGGCCCAGGCATCAACGAGGAGCTTGCCATCGAGATAGAGCCGCGCGCCGTCGTCTGCCGTGAATCCGAGCGTGTAAGTCCCCGACTCGACAGGCCTGAGCTTCCCAGTCCATCGAACTGAAAAATTATTTTCGTTCAACTGCGGCGTTGGCTTGTAACGTCCCCAATTGAAATCGATGCGCTCGTCTGTTCGCACAGTCGCCGGTTCGCCTCGCAGTTCCTGATTGTTGAAATACTCCGCTTTGAGTCCAGATTTTCCATCAACCGACAACACGGATGACGGCACGGTCACAACCGGTTCGCCCGCAAGCGTAGACCCGAGCGCGTAAGTGACTTTCGTATTCGGCGACACTGCGTTCCTGATTCCAGCAAGCGGCGTGATCAAGCGCGATGGATAACCATAATAGTTTCCCCACAACACTTCAGGCGCATCCGCGTTTGGTCCAATCACAGCAATACTCTTTAGATCTTTCTTCAACGGCAATGTGCGATTCGCGTTCTTCAACAACACTGTGGATTCGCGCGCAGTTTTCAACGCGAGTTGGTGATGCTCGGGACTGTCGTTCTGCGAAAACGGAATGCGTGCGTAAGGAACCATCTCGGGTGGATCGAACATGCCGAGCCGGAATCGCGCAGTCATCAAACGCTTCAGCGAAGTGTCAATCTCAGCCTCGGTGATCAGACCATCCTTTACTGCCTGGACCAACGACGCATACTCGGTACCGCAGGTCAGATCGGTTCCGGCTTTGACGGCGAGCGCTGAAGCCTCACCTTCAGTCTTAACAAGCTTGTGACCATGCCAGATGTCATAAACCGCACCGCAATCAGAGACGACGTAACCATCAAAGCCCCACTCGCCCCGCAGGATATCTACCATCAAATTCTTGTTCGCGCAGCATGGTTCGCCATTCGTGCGGTTGTACGCACACATCACAGAATACGCTTTGGCTTCGGTGATCGTGGCGCGAAACGCGGGCAGATACGTCTCACGCAGATCTCGTTCGTAGGCTTTCGCGTCGAACGAGTGACGCTCGGGTTCCGGGCCACTGTGCACTGCGTAGTGCTTCGGCGTCGCGATCACTTTGAAGTAGCGAGGGTCATTAGCTTGTAGTCCCTTGACGAACTCAACACCAAGTCTTGCGGTCAGGTATGGATCCTCGCCGTACGTTTCCTGGCCGCGTCCCCAACGCGGATCGCGAAAGATGTTGATGTTCGGACTCCAGAAAGTGAGACCCTGATAACGACCGTGCTGATTGTTGCGAATAGCCTCGTGATACTTCGCGCGTGCTTCAGTTGAGATGACGTCGGCGACGTCGTGCATTAGCTTCGTGTCCCACGTGGCGGCGAGACCGATCGCCTGCGGGAAGACAGTGGCGTAACCAGCGCGCGCGACGCCGTGCAGCGCTTCGTTCCACCAGTCGTATGCGGGAACACCGAGACGCTCGATAGCTGGCGCACCGTTCTGCATTTGCAAAACTTTTTCTTCAAGCGTCATGCGCGAGACGAGGTCGTTGACGCGTACTTCAATGGGGAGGTTGGGATTCTTGTATGGAGGGATAGATTGTGTCGATGCGTGTTGAGACCCAAGCAGCGTGAATGCGAGCAGTAAAAGTAGACAGGATTTATAAGATTTGCAGGATTTGCAGGATTTAATCTTGCGAATCCTGTTCATCTTGAAAATCCTGTCTAAAACTGTGCTCATCATCCACGAACACCCAGGAGGATATCAACCGTCAACTGGTCCAATCGCTCATACGGCAGAGACTTGCGCGCTAACTCAGCGCGATCGAGTGGAAACTCCTTCACTCGCTTCGCATTCTCGGTACTGTAGCTGCCAATCGACTCACCGCCACCGTTGCTTATCTCGCCGAGCAACGCCTTGATCTCCTGGTCTTCATCAAACTGCCGCGCCTTCTCTTTCAGAATCAAATAATTCCTCATGCACCCGGCCGCAAACGCCCAAACACCTTCCTCATCTTCACTGCGATACGAATGCGCATCAAAGTGTCGTGGGCCATCGTAAGCATCCTCCAACAGTCGCACCAGGAAGAACAGATTCTTAATCGACTCCGATCCAAATCTCAGATCCTGATCGAAACGCGGACCTTTTTGATCGTTGAGATCGATGTGAAAGAGCTTGCCCGCTTCAATCGCCTGCGCTACGACGTGGTAGAAGTTGAGTCCCGACATCTGCTCGTGACCAACCTCGGGATTCACACCCACCATGTCCGAATGTTCGAGCGTCGCAATAAAACCCAGCATCGCTCCCGTCGTCGGCAGGTAAATATCACCACGCGGTTCATTCGGCTTCGCTTCTAAAGCAAACTTGTAGTCGTAGCCTTGATCGATCGAGTACTCGCAAAGGAAGTTGAGCGCTTCGCGATTCCACTTCAGCGCCTCACGCGGATCTTTGGCCGCATCGACTTCCGCGCCTTCGCGTCCACCCCAGAAAACATAAATGTGCGCCCCCAGCTCCGCGCCGAGGTCCATCGAGCGCATTGTCTTCTGCAACGCATACATTCGCACGCGCGGATCGCTCGACGTAAAAGCACCATCTTTGAAAACCGGATCGTAAAAGAGATTCGTCGTCGCCATCGGCACCTTCATGCCGGTGTCGTCGAGTGCTTGCTTAAACTCGCGCACGATACGATCGCGTTCGGCCGGCGACGCATCGATCGGGATCAGATCGTTATCGTGCAGATTTACTCCGTACGCACCAAGCTCACTCAAACGTTTTACGATCGTCACGGGACTCAAAGTCGCGCGCGTCGCGTCTCCAAACGGATCGCGCCCGCGATTGCCGACGGTCCAGAGACCAAAAGTGAACTTGTGTTCCGGTTTCGGTTGAAACTTATTGCTTACCATGTCGCCCTCTTTCTTGTGCTTTTTGAGCCCCTTGTATTCCGATGATAGCAGTTAACGCCGGCTTTCCTTTACCAAGACGATCGAACAGGAGCGGATAATTCGTGCGGCCTTTCATGGGCCAATTGTTCAGCCACGAGTCGCCGTCGGCAACGCCCCAAAACGTCACACGCTCGATCGCGTCGCGATGTTTCAGATAGACCTGAAACAATTCTGCATAACGCTTTGCGAGGGCGAGTTGCTTCGCGTCGGGTAAGCCATCGACGTATGGATTCAATTGCGGTGTGACTGGATCATCGACTGCGTAGTCTGCGCCAATCTTCGTTGTTCGTGGAAGTACATCGACATCAAGTTCGGTGATTTGGATCTTCATCCCCAACGCCGAGAAGGCTGCGATAGTCGCATCTTCATCGGCGGCTGAGGGCCATTCGAGTTGATTGTGATTCTGCAATCCGACACCGGCGATCGGCACGCCTGCCGCTTTCAGTTTCTTGATCAGCTCAACGCCGCCCGCGCGCTTCGCAGGCAGTTCGAGATCGTAGTCGTTGTAGTAAAGTTCGGCGCTCGGATCAGCTTCGTGCGCAAACTTGAACGCCTGGACCAAATAATCTTCCCCGATGATTTTGAACCACGGCGACTGACGCATCGTGCCGTCCTGATTCAGTGCTTCGTTGACCACATCCCAGCCGTTGATTCTTCCCTTGTACCGCCCAATGACTGTGAAGATGTGATCGCGCATGCGCTTCAACAGCGTGTCACGATCGGTAGGATTTCCCTTCCCGTCTTCAAACACCCAATGAGGTGTTTGGTTGTGCCAGACGAGTGTGTGCCCAACGATGAACATCCCATGCTTCTCACCAAACTCGACAAAACGATCGGGAGCAGCAAAGTCATATCTATCCGGCTGAGGATGAACGAGTGCCCACTTGAGAACATTTTCCGGAGTGATGCTGTTGAAGTGGGTGCTGACGATCCGAGCACCGCGCGTGTCTTCTTCAAAGATCTGCCGGCGATTCAGCGCAGCGCCAATCTTGAAGTCACTCTTAAAGGCATCCTTCAGCGCTTTCTCTTGCGCGATGACCGGAAGGAACCACGCCAAGCCGCAAAGAGCCACCAAGAGCGCAAAGGCTCTTTTATGTGCTTTTTGTGCCTTTTTTTGGCTACTTCGCAACCACTTCAAGCTTAGCCGTTTCATACTTTACCGAACTTGTTCCCACCATGATGTCGAACCATCCCGGCTCGACGACGCTTTTCATATTCAGATCGAGAAATGAGAGTTTCTCAGGCGTGATCACAAACTCAACCGTCTTCGCCTGTCCCGATGCGAGCGAGATTCGTTGGAAATCTTTGAGCTCCATGATCGGCCGCGTGACAGAACTCACGAGGTCGCGAATGTAGAGCTGCACGATCTCGTCGCCCGCGCGGTTGCCGGTGTTAGTTACAGTTACGCTGACCTTCACGTTGTCGCCGACACCGATGCGTGCAGGATCAACTTTCAGATTCGAATACCCGAATGTTGTGTAGCTGAGTCCAAAGCCAAACGGAAACAAAGGTTCCTTGTTGGCAAAGATATAGCCTCGACGAGCTGTCCATTTGCGGTTGTAGTAGAGTGGTAGCTGGCCCACCGAGCGCGGGAAACTAATCGTGAGTTTGCCGCCCGGATTGTAATCACCAAAGAGAACGTCCGCGACACCGACTCCGGTTTCCTGTCCTAAATAGAATCCTTCCAGAATGGCAGGCACATTCTCCGCGATGTAGTTGATCGACAACGGACCACTATTAATCAACAGCACGATCGTCGGTTTTCCAGTCTCAAGTACAGCCTTAACCAGGTCATTCTGTCGTCCAACCAGATCGAGACTGTCACGATCACCAAGATGGTTGTCGGCCCAGCCTTCCTTGTTTGTATCTTCATTACCACCGAGCACGAGCAGTGCAACTTCGGAGCTTTTAGCCACTTGCACCGCCTCTGCGATCAGCTTGTTGTCTTCCCCAGGATCGCTGGGATGAGCGCTATCGGCCCACCAGTTCCCGCCTTCTTTCGTTATCTTGCACCCTTCGGCGTAGTTGACTTTGATCCTGCTGCCGACCTTGTCCTTGATTCCCTGAAGCACACTGACGCCGCGCATTGGATCGTCACTGTAACCACCGAGATGTAGCTGCGCTGCATTTGGACCAATCACCGCGATCGACTTCAACGCACTTGCATTCAATGGCAAAAGATTGTTGTCGTTCTTCAGTAAAGTAATAGATCGTCGCGCTGCCTCCGCTGCGAGCGCTCTGTGTTCCGGTGAATTCGTGACGCGAACCGTGCGTTCGACGTCAACGTACGGATTCTCAAAGAGACCGAGCAAAAACTTTGCGCGCAGGTTCCTCGCCACTGCCTGATCGATTGTCTTTTCTGAAACCTGACCGTCTTTCACGAGTTGCAGAAGCGTCGGATACGAATCGGGATCGGGAAGTTCAGTATCGACGCCGGCTTCGATCGCGAGTTTTGCAGTCGTGGGCTTATCGGCAGCGAGATGATGCAGATCCATCATTTGCGGAATCGCGTAGTAGTCCGAGACGACGAGACCATCAAATCCCCACTCCTCGCGCAGCAACTTTTGCAGCAACCACTTGTTTGCATGCGACGGAACGCCGTCGATTTCGTTGTACGAAGGCATCACGGCTGCTATACCCGCTTCAGTCACTGCAGCCTTGAAGCTGGGCAGAAAATACTCGCGCAGAGCTCGTTCTGAAAAGTTGACGGGCGCGATGTTCGTGCCGCTTTCCGGTTGACCGTGCGCGGCGAAGTGTTTCGCGGTCGCCATCACGTGATTCTGATCGATGCCCGGTCCTGGCCCCTGCAACGCTTTTACAATCGCGACGGCCATGCGCGATGTTAGATACGGATCTTCGCCGTAAGTCTCTTCAGTGCGACCCCAGCGCGCGTCGCGTGCAAGATCGAGATTTGGACCAAGCACGAGTTGACTTCCGCGCGCGCGTGTCTCGAGTGCGCCGGCAGTGAAGACCTTCGTAATGAACTCGGGATCCCAGGTGGTAGCGAGCGCGATTGGTTGCGGAAAACTGGTGCTGCCCTTCGCCATATGACCGTGAAGTATCTCGTCGTGGAAAATCGCGGGAATGCCGAGGCGCGTATTCTCGACGAGCCATTTCTGAAGCGCGTTGGCAAACGTGGCGCCTTCGCGTGGACCCTTGCGCTCACGCTGACGCGCAATCTGGCCGATGCCGTGCTTCATGACTTCCGCGGCTTTCGCAGGCGAGAAGTCACCACGATCGGTCGCGAAATCTGTTTGCGGGTTGACTTGCGGGCGATTGGCCCACAGGCAGGTCAGTTGCGCGACCTTCTCTTCGAGCGTCATTCGTGACAGAAGATCGGCGACTCGTCGATCGACTGGAAAGCTCGGATTCTTGTAGTCCGGGCGTGTGCCATCTTGCGAATTCATGTGCGCCACGGGCAAAGCAAAAGCTGAAATGATGAACGTGATGCTGAAGCTAAACCCAACGATTCGCGATTTATTCAAGCAGGCGTCCTCTTTTTGCGTTTTATTTAGACAGGATTTACAAGATGTAACAGGATTAACTGACCAACTCCGCAAAATTTCCCGCAAATAGGCGATTCACGTCGCGTGTAATCTCTTCGGCGGTAACAGCGCGTCCGCTGCTCAGCAAGCGTTCGTACGAATCAGCAAGCGCGTTGGCGATCTCTTTGCGCGCGTGTTTCCACTTGTAAATCAATTGCTCGAGCACACGCGCGTCTGAGTGCTGCGGGATGAAACTCGTGCCCAACAACTCCAATCGCTCGCGCGTGATCTCGGACACGATCGACGGATTGTTCAAAAACCACCAGCAACCAAACGGCATCAGGTTGTTGAACTTTCTCGCCGTCACACACAACTCATGCTGGTTCTCGCGTGAAAGAAACGTCGCCAGGAAATGCACATCGGGATAATCGGCACACATTCTCTCGACGGCAGTCACATCAGCTTTGCCAACACCATCCCCCGCCTCGCGTAGTTTCGGATTAACTCTTCGCCGCACACCAACCATCAGCGTCATCGCAAGACCGTGCTCCCTGGCTGCCGGCAAAACGACTTCGCGTAGCAAACGATCGCGCGTATCTTCCGCCGGAAACTTGAAATCTGCCGGCAGTGACACACCCATGTAAACGGGATTCATCCGCGCGATCCACCCGTCGAGAGTCTGCCGGAGGCTCGCGGTAGTTCCTGTAATAGAGTTCCCATTCAACAGACGGTCTAACCGCATCGCTGACTTGAAGCGAGGATCCGCACTAACGTCGCTCTTCCAGATCTCAGCTTCCGTATCGTCGAAAGGATCGTTTGTCATCACGACACCGCTCACGCGCGCGATGTCGAAAACACGATCGATGTGTTCATCGACACGACGTGAGTTGAAGAACTCACGCGCCTCGCCGAGATTCTCGGCGCGCGTGTCGAGTCCGAAAGCATCCAGCACTGAAATAATTCCGCGCGCCGCTTCCGACGCCGGCGAGTTCTCTACAAAAAGCGTCTGCCAAACCAGATCCGCCTGAGCGGTCTTAGACAACTGCCAGAAACGATCGTGAGATATTCGCGCTGAGCGAAGTGTTTCGGCCGTCAGATAGTGGTATGTCAGCAGCTCATCGATGCCATAGAGACACAGTTCATTGAACTCCGACGGAAACAGATGCGTGTGCACATCCATCACCGGCATCGAGTTCACAACGATTTCGACTCGCGCACGCAGCTCTTCCGGGTGCGTGAGCAGGTCAGCAAACTTCGTGCGACTTTCGGTTGACGTCACCATAAGCTTTTCAAATCTGCGTAATCTGTGGATGAAGGATCGGCCCAACGATCGTTCGGGATCGTCGGAGTCCAACCCGGCCGCAACGGATCCTGATCGTACGGGTACGATCCAAGACGCCGGTACAACTCACGATACTCGGCAACTTTATCGCGATCCAGCTTAACACCCAGACCAGGTGTCGTAGGTACAGCAATCGCACCGTTGTCGTACCTCAGCTTACCACCTTCAATGATGTCATCTGTCAAATGATGATAATGAGCGTCGGCTGCGAACGACAGATTCGGAATCACCGCGCCGAGATGGAGCATCGTCGCGAGTTGAATTCCGAGTTCGCCGGACGAATGCACTGCCACGCCGAGTTGAAACGTCTCACACACGCCCGCGGCTTTCACACACGCGCGAATACCTCCCCAGAAAGTTGTATCGAGCAGGATGACATCAACCGCAGTATTCAGAACATTCGCGGCGAGTTGCTCGAAGTTTACGACGACGGTGTTGGTTGCAAGTGGCATTCGGACTTTCTCACGCACATGGCGCATGCCGTTCATTCCAAACACGGGATCTTCGAGATAATCGTTTCGGATGTCTTCGATCTGTTGTCCAAACCAGATCGATGTCTCGGTTGACCAGACGCCGTTCGGATCGAAGCGAAAGCGATCGCCGTCGAGCGCACACGCAAGCGCGCGGTAGCATTCCAGTTCGTATTCAGGCGGGAATACTCCACCTTTCAACTTGTGCGACGTAAACCCGCAACGTTTCTTCAATTCCTTTGCAGCTTCAACAAGCTGTTCGATCGTTCTGACTTCACCTCTTCCATCTGACGGATAACGGAAAAACAAATACGACGCGAACGCAACACGCTCGCGTAAACGTCCACCGAGAATTTCAGAAACAGGCACGCCCCACTTCTGTCCGAGGATATCGAGACACGCAAACTCGATCGCTGCGACGATCTGCGTGCGATTGTTGTAGAGCGACGCAGTTGGATTCGAGATCAGAAATCTGAGCTCTTCGAGCCGTGCCGGATCGTGCCCAACCAGATACGACTTCAACGCGCGAAAAGTATTCTCTGCCGACTCACCACCGCCACCCATCTCACCCAATCCGATCAACCCTTCATCCGTCTCAACCTCCACGATCGTCCGTACGAACCGCCCCCAGTGACACCCATTCGCATGACGCAACGGCGCCTCAAGCGGCACAGTAACAGTCGTTGCTCTTAAATCCGTGATTTTCATCCGTGAAAATCCGTGGCTAATAATCCAACGCCTTCGTCTTGTATGTAGTTAATGCATGCGCCGGTTTTTCAACACCAACTGGCAGCGGGCGCTTTGCGAAAGTCTGGAAGTAAAGCAGACAAGCATCACGCCACCAAATCGCGTCGCGCTCCTGTATCGCTAACTTGTCGCTGATCGCAGTGTACCGCTCGTCGTCAATGACACTGCGAAGCGCAGCCCAGGTTGCTCGCGTCGATCTCACCCAATCGACACCCTCCTGATAGTGCCATGCCAACTCATCCCACAGCGTCCGTCCCGATCTCATCTTGTGATCCCACGACACATGATGAAACCAGAGTAGAAACTTTTCCGGGCACCGTTGCAGATCGGAAAACTGTTGACGCACCGGCGGATGATACTGGCTGACCGTGTTGCTGCCAGTCTTCGTTCGATCAAAACCAATACCGAATGCGTCGGCTTTGTGGTAGTAAACGGGGTTCCAGTCATCACGTTTCTCAGTGTCCCACCACGGCGCTGGTCCATAATGGTGTCCGCCCCAAAACAGATGATGTAGCCCGAGCGGCGTCATGTAATTCACCACCGCCTCGTGCGAGTCGAGCATCAGTCTCACAATCTCCGTAACGGCTTTTGGATTGTGCGTGAGTGTCATCTTCGTCCATTCGGTCGCGATCTGTTGAGACGGCGTATCCGGGTTCCACGCGAGGCGACCGAAGGCGTACCAATTCGCTTGTAACAGATGATGGCCGGTCCAGTTTCGATCTGAGCCGGTGTTTGCGACTCCCGCGATGCCGGTCAAGTGCTGGTGATACAGTGTTCCGTCGACGACCTTCGTGACAGTCGAACCACGACCAGCAGCGAACGTGTCGGACTCTAAGAACTCGCGCCACATCGACCCCAGAAACACAAAATGATTTGAGAAGCCGAGATACTCCTGCGTGATCTGCAACTCAGGCATCACTTGCGTCTTCGGCATACCACCGAAGAGTGGATGAAACGGCTCGCGCGGCTGAAAGTCTATCGGTCCATTCTTCACCTGCAACAACACATTCGGCGCGAATTTGCCGTCAAACGGTTGCAGGTTTTCGTAAGCAGCGCCGGCGCGGTCGTAACCGGGCTTCATGTCATAAACAAATGCGCGCCAGAAGACGACGCCGTGATGCGGAGCGACAGCGGTTGCGAGCATGTTTGCTCCGTCGGCGTGCGTGCTATTGTACGTTCGTGGTCCGGGCTGTCCTTCGCTGTTTGCTTTAACAATGAAGCCGCCGAAATCAGGGATCAGTTTGTAGATCTCATCGGCCTTCGCTTTCCACCACGCAATCACTGATGGATCGAGCGGATCTGCCGTATCCAATTTCCCGATCTCCATTGGAGCCGAAAAGCGTGCGGCGAGATAGACGCGAATTCCGTAAGGACGAAAGACATTCGCAATAGCGGCAACTTTCTCGAGGTATTCAGCAGTCAGGATTTGAGCGTTCGCGTTGACGTTATTCAGCACTGAACCGTTGATGCCGATCGAAGCGTTCGCTCGCGCGTAGTCTATAAGTCGCGGATCGATGTACCCGGGAAGTTCAGACCAATTCCAGAGAGACTTTCCCGCGTAGCCACGTTCGATTGATCCGTCGAGATTGTCCCAGTGGTTCAATATGCGCAGCTTCAAACGTGGCGACTGGTCCAACTGTAAACGATCGAGGGGTTGTTCCGTTTGTAGCAGACGAAGGAAGTGAAAGGCTCCGTACAGTGCTCCGATGTCTGTCGTCGAAGCAATAACCACTTTACCGTCTCTGATCGTACGAATCCGATAGCCCTCGAGGCCAAGACTCTTCAACTCAGCTTCCCAACCAAGTCTGCGAATAAACGCTGACGTCTGAGGTGTTCCAACGATCACTGAAGCTTCATCGCGATCTCCAATAACGATCGACGTCCCGAGTAATCCGGCGCAACCAGCGCTCAACTCATGTCGAATCGCATCAAACGTCGCCGAACTTCCCTGCACAGCAATCGATTGAATACTCTGCTGGTACCGTTCCGCTGACGGAAGCTGCTCGTATCGCAACCACAGCCGATACCCATCATCCGCCCGCACGACGCTAATGCCACAAAAAAGGACAAAAAGAACAAAACCTTTAGACCAATACTTGTGTGCTTTTTGTACCTTTTTGTGGCTCACAACAGACCCTGTTTCTTTAGAAACTCTCTGATCTTCGCGTAGCTGTCGATCATCTCCTCGCGAGTGAATCCACCATGCTTGCGGCCGCGAATCGTCACGAGTTGATTCGGCACGCCTGCCTTATCCAACATCGCATGCAAACGAACTGCATGAGCATACGGCGCAACGTCGTCGAGCTCGCCGTGTATCGTGATGATCGCCGGCAATCCCGCGCGCACGTAATTCACCGGCGAGAGTTGTTTCGCAAGCTGTTCCGCATTGCTCATGCTTCCAAACCATTCGCGCGCGTAGTTCTTAGCGTTTGGCCCATCGAGCAGATCTGCGACGTCGCCAATACCAAACCAGTTCACAATCGCCGCAACTTTCATTTCCGGAACCGCAGAAGTATTCCAACGCCCACCACCATCAACCGTACATTGACGATCGAAAACATTATTCGCCGGCAACATGCCCGTGATTAGCGACAGATGCCCACCCGCGGATGTTCCTGTCAATACAAACTTCGACGCATCAAGCGAATACTCACGCGCATGATTTGTGATCCAGCGCAACGCGCAACGAGTATCTTCAACCGCAGCAGGCGCAGGCGACTGATGCGCCGTTCGATACTCAACATTGACGACAGCCCAACCCAATTCCAGATACGGCAACAGGTAAAGAACATTACGGTCCTTCTGTCCGTCAACCCAACCGCCGCCATGAAACAGAATCAACGTCTGGTGTGGACGCGTTCTGTCTCGAGGAAGATACAGATCGAGTTTCAGTTCGATGTTGTTTGCTTTTGCATAGGTAACGTTGGGGATGATGTCGTAGTCAACGGGAGCATAGTCGATCCAACGATCCGTCTGGGCAACGGTCGAAGCTGTCATCCACAGATTACACAGAATAAAGAAAACAATCTGCGTAATCTGTGGATGGATTTTTCTCGTCATTTGCAACTTAGAAACTGAGACGCATTCCGAAACGCCACTGCCGTGACTGATTCGGTCCATAAAGCCCAGTGACAAATCCGAAGTTACCGCTGTTGGTGTCACTAGTCGGGTTGGCGAAGTTCGCGTGATTCGTCGCGTTCAACGCCTCCGCTCGAAATTGGAACTTCACCTTTTCCGAGATAGAGAACGTTCGGAAGATACTCAAGTCCGTCTCGAAGAATCCCGGACCACGCAGACTGTTTCGACCCGTACTTCCGAAGCGGGCGCCGGTTTCGTCCGCCCAGGCACAGTTTGATGAGCATGACACTCCCTGTATGGTCTTACCCTGCACCGTATTCAGGAAGTATGGTCCCGCTGATGCACCAACCTGCGACGAGAGTCCTATTCCGCCCAGAATGGTGATGTCCGGAATCAATTGATTCGGTACCTGGGCGCTGCCTCCCGCCTGTAGGCCTGGAGCGTTGCCCTGAATTACGTAAATCGGTATGCCGCTCATAATACTCATGACACCGCTCACCTGAAAACCTCCAAGAACTTTGCTTGCCAAACCGTCACTTGCCCATCGCTGGCCTTTGCCAAAAGGCAGATCATAGACGCCGTACATCTGAAGGTTGTGCGTGCGATCGTAGCTGGCAAGCCCTCGGTTGCGTTGCATCTCCGGCAGATATTGAATTCGCGGACCGCCGTCGTTATCCGCAAAGTTGATCGTCTTGGACCACGTGTAAGCGGCTCCAAAGAGCGAGCTGGCCCATCGCCTGGTGAACAACGCCTGCAGGGAATCATAGGTTGTGTTGCCGTATGGTTGGATCGAGTTGATATTTCCGATCAAACCAAACTTGACGGCCAATGGCCGGGCTGCGTTCCCTCCCCCCGGTGGCCCAGCATTGATATTGATGAAGCCCATCTGTCCGATGACTCGCGTGCCCACGTAACCAACCTGGGCAGCGAACTTCCACGGCAGTTGACGTTCGATAAAGGCGTTGAAGGAGTGAATCCTTTTGCGCGGTTCGTCGGCCGGGAAGGTGTTGGTATCGGCATTCGTCGGCAAAGACAGAATTCCCTGGCTTAGGTCCGGGGGAATAGTTGGGTTAATCAACCCTTGCCGGAGCGTAGTCACTGGAATGAAACCGTTGGTCGCACCGTTGAAAGTTGCCGCGGGCATCGACCAGATGTTAGCGATCGGATAAGCATTTCGGACGTCCTGGAACGGCCGCGGATCAGAGGATTGTCCGTAGCCACCGCGAAACACAGTCTTGTCGTTGTAGCGGTAAGCAATTCCAAACCGCGGAAGAAACAGATTCACACCTGACACTGCGCCGCCGTTAATATCAAGGCCACTCAATCCACCGGTGACAACCTTTCCGGTCGCCGCATCGAAACGGTTGATTCCCGTATTGTCCTTACGCGGAGTGGTGAACCGCTCCCAACGCAGCCCGTAGATAAAAGTGAGATTGCGCGTAATCTGCCAGTGGTCGCGCGCGTAGCCTGCATACTGTTTCCAATAGACTGAGTTTGGATTCCGGAGTTGATCAACCTTACCGGCAGAAGTTGGCAGGCCGAGCAGAAAGTCGGCCCAATTATTGAATCGATTTGCCGCTGCAGGACTGCGGACAAATCCCTTGTCCTCGCAGTCTGCCTGCGTTGCGGTTGCGGGACATCCTTGCAGTGCCGTCGCGTTACCGCTGAAGCCAAACGTGCCGCGCACGGTCTGAAATGATCCGCCCTGTGGTTGGAAGTGATTGAGTTGCGCGTTTAGATAATCGCCGCCGAAGCGGAACGAGTGCGCGCCTTTCAGCCAGGAAAGGTTTGCTGCACCCACGTACTGATTATCGCGGAACAGAAACGGGTTCCCGGTGTTGTCGTTGCCGATGTTGGTCCATCCGGCGCCAATCTGAAATGCGGGGACACCACCTTGAAGTCGATCAGGACCATTAGTGCCAGGGATCTTCAACACGTCTAAGCCAAAGTTCGAGACGATGTCGAAGCCTTCTGCACCCAATCGCTGTCTGGTGTAACCAACATTTCCATCCAAAACGATTGTGGGCGTGAACGTGTAGCTTGCCCCAAGACCAAAGACATTGATTAAGCCGGGCGCCGTTCCCAGTTGCCCACCATTCAAAGCGGGACCGCTCACTTCTCCGAATATGGGCGGGTCAATGATGATCGTCGGTGAACGACTGTAGCGCCCCCAGAGCGAAAGATTGTCTGATACGAAGTTGATCTTGTTGTCGATGTTCGTTCGATTGAACGACCCTGTGCCAGTTGCCGCGAAGTTGTTTTGGACGCCGGGTATATTTGGCAGTGGCAGGCGTTTCAAGATTTCCAGAGAGGCGATATCAATCCGGTTTGCCGGAATGGTGTTGTTTGGAAATGGCTTGCGCAACCTTGGGTCAGGATTCGACAGCGGATCGAAAACTGTAATGCCAGTGCCGGTGAAGTTGACGTTGCCATTTGCGTCCGGACGCAAGTTGGCGCCCGCAACGCTGAATGTGCCGCCTGCGGCATTCCGCTGCGTCGTGCGCTCCAGGTCGGTGAAGAAAAACAGCTTGTTCTTGCCGCTCCAGATCTTTGGTCCACCCCCGCCGAAGTGCGGCAGGATGACAGGTCCGCTGAACGCGTAGCCGAACTGCGCCAGAATGTTTTTGGGATTCGTCGGCTGGTTCACAGGTTGAAAGAAGGTGCGCGATCTGAACCGGCTGTTCGTGTCATAACCCCAGCCGACGCCGTGGAAATCATTGCCACCGGTCTTGATGCTCACGTTGATAGCCGCGCCACCCGCGAGTCCCTGCTCGGCGTCGAAGGCATTGGTAACGATGTTCACTTCCTGTATGGCTTCGGCCGGTGGAACGTAGACCGTGTTACCCGGCAACCACGGATAGATGACGCTCGAGCCATCAATCTTTGTGTTGTTCTGCAAACGCGATACGCCGTTGACGTTGAACGACATGGATCGCTGCGGGTTACCGGCGGCGGAGTTATCTTCAGTGCCAGAGCCGTTGATGAAAAAGCCTCCCGTGCCTCTCGTGGTGCCCGGAATGAGATACACCAGACTCTGATAATTTCGACCGATGCTGCCGAAAAGCGGGAGATCATTAATCTGCCGCGCTGACTGCGTGACGTTCACGTCACCGCGATCGGTTTGTAGAGTCGCTTCCTCAGTGGCAGTGACCACCACAGTTTCTTCTACTCCACCGACCTCCAGAGCCGCGTCGAAACGATAAGTATTATTCGCCTCGATATGAACGCCTTCCCTGATGGTCGTTTTGAAAGACGATCGAGAGATGGTCACTTTGTAGACGCCAACTTGAAGATCGTTTAGCAAGTAACCGCCCCGATCGTCCGTCGTCACAGTCGAGACGCCTCCAGTGGCGAGGTTAGTGACTTCGACCTTCGCGCCTGAAACAGCAGCTCCATTTGGATCCGTGACGTTTCCAACGAGAGAGCCGTACAGGACCTGCGCCACCGTGAGCGCAGGTATAGCGGCGAGCAGGCAGATGCTAAGCAGAATCAAAAACGACTTTGAAGTGAGCGGTCTGGCAAAGGTAAACATCGACGTATCTCCTTTGATGAAGATGGGCGTTAGCCATTTAGTTCGAGGCCACAACAAAATAGACAAAGAAGGCGCTACGCGACGGCCGGAGCGCCGAAGTGTTTCAGTAAAACGAGTGCGATGGTGCCGCGCAGGCGCGGCTGAGTTATCGGATCACTTGGCACGATTTGCGTTTCCGCACGTGTGAACGAGTGCTGTTTGACTGTTTCCTTGATGATTGCGCCAACTCTTGGCCACGCGCGCGTCACTTCACCGACGACGACGATCATGTCAGGCGCGAGACCGGCGACGAGTGGCGCGATTCCGCGACCGAGATACTTCGCCATCTCCTCGAGCGCTTCGACTGCCTTCGCGTCGCCCTGTTCGGCGAGTCGCAAAAGATGCTCGAAAGTGATCGTCGTTTCGGATGTTTCTGATTGACGTTTACTTCGCCGCGCGGGCGCGATCGCTTTAGTGTAATTGCGAATGGCGGCTGAGTTGGAGGCATACATTTCCCAGCAACCGCGGTTTCCGCAACTGCACTCGAGCCCATCCGGAACAATCGCCGCATGGCCAAACTCACCAGCCGTGCCGGTCGAGCCCTGGACCAGTTGATGATTGAGTATCAGCCCGCAGCCGATACCTTCCGACACCGTGACCACCACCAAATTGCGGAGCCCCTCAGCGCGCCGACCGAAGCAAATCTCCGAAAGTGCACAGGAATTCGCCGCGTTTTCAAGCTCTACAGAAAGCCGCGTGGCTTTTTCGAGCGGTGTCTTCAAATCGAAATCTTTCCAGCCGAGGTTGGGAGCAAAGACGAGTTTCTTGGTTGCGAGATCGACGCGGCCCGGAAGACTCACGCCGATGCCTTCAACCGTCAGTTCGGGTCGCGCCGTCATGAGCTTGCGCACACGCGGCACGAGTTCAGCGACGAATTGCTTTGGATCTGTGGGTGTTGCCAGTGAATCTTGTGCGAGAAAATTCGCGTCGAGATCGGCGAGTGCGAGAGTGGTCGTGATTGGACGAACGTTAATGCCGATGATGCCGACGCGCTCTTTGTTTAAGTGCAGGAATACGGGGCGGCGTCCGCGCAGCGTATGACCGTTGGCGCCTTCAGTGATCCAGCGTTCCTGGATTAGTTGTTCGGCGATTACGGAGACGGTGCTGCGTTGCAGGCCGGAATGGCGCGCCAGATCAGCACGGGAGATAGGCTGATGCGTTCGTATCAGGTTGAGAACGATACGGCGATTGATGTCTCGCGCAGTCTCGCTCGTCGCGACCTGAAAGTTGGACAGGTCGATTCTTCGCACGGTATTTAATTCGCGGCGCGAACTAATATCACGCTGGAGGAAAACAAGTCAATAAAAAAACTTGCAGCGGAAAGTTGCTTGGACAGGATGAACAAGATTTTCATGATTTACAAGACATCTTGTTCATCCTGCAAATCCTGTAATCTTGTCTCCATCTACCTCGGAAGCTGATCAAGGAAAATATATCTGGAGCGCGTGTTATCCGGCTCCGCACGCGAATCAACATCTATTCGCATCAATCGAGCACTGGTGAGCACGGGCCAATCCGGTAAGCCGGCGCCGTTTGGATTTCCCTTTTTGATGAAGTTCGCAAAGTAACTCTGCATCGCGGTCGAAACTTTGTGGTCCTCCGGAGTCCACGCGTAGACGTCGTTCGTGCCGAGATTTCCGAGGGCATATTCGATCTCTGCTGAGTGAGACGCACCACGCGCGGGTGGCGTGTTCCCTGTTTTCATTGCGGGGCGCGGGCGTGCGTACAAGTATCGATATACTTTGGCGCCGCTTGTCTTCGCATGGAGATCGGCCCATTTCCACGTGCTGTAACTAATGAATCGATCGCTCGCCAGGTCAGCCGCGGCCTGCATAACTTCGTCTGTCGTTGTGGCCGGGTATAGCTTCAACACCTCATCCGCTCGCGTAGAGTAGAGTTTGGCCACGGCATTCCTGTAGTTTTCTAACGTCGGTTGAGCTGAACCGAGCAGAGCATTCCAACCCACTTCCTCGGAGTTCCAGCCAGCCAGCAGCGGCACATGTGCTTGTTTTCCGGTTGCGAAGATTGTGGCCGGCTCGTCAGTCAGAAAATATCCATCAATCGTGAGCGGGAACCGACCGACGCTGGCCCAACCACCTTTACTCGCAGCGTCGAGCATCTGTTGCGACGGAATGGCGCGCAACGCGGCAAGCGATTGCGCATCGAGGTTTGCCGCAAACTTGCTTCCCAGCTCTTCTGCTTTTGCGCGCGGCACTGCGGAGAGGGTGCCCGTTATGGCGCCGCTTTCACCAATTGCGCCGGCAATTAGATTCTTCGATAGCGGCGAAACCATTTGAGCGCTGACGGATATTGATCCTGCAGATTCACCGGCAATCGTGACGCGTTTCGGATCGCCACCAAAGTTCGCGATGTTTTGCTGCACCCATTGCAATGCGGCGTTTTGGTCGAGCAATCCATAATTGCCCGAAGCGTTGTGAGGCGACTCTTTCGTCAGTTCCGGATGCGACATGAATCCAAAAACTCCGAGGCGGTAGTTGACGGTCAGGACGACGATGCCTTTCGCCGCCATGCTCTCGCCGTCGTAGCGAGGTTCGGATCCATCGCCGCTTACAAAGCCGCCACCGTAGAAATAAACGAGCACGGGCAAACGTTCGCGTGAGGATTTCGCGGGTGTCCAGACGTTTAGGTATAGACAGTCTTCGCTTACGCCGTTCGAACGGAAGATCATGTCGTCGAAGATGCGGGCTTGCATGCAGCGTGGGCCGAAGTCGAGGGCCTGTCTCACGCCTTGCCAGTTTTTGACGGGTTGTGGGTCGCGCCAACGCAGATCGCCTGTTGGTGGCTGAGCGAATGGAATGCCTCTGAAGATGCGAACGCCCGACGGCTGCGCGCCACGGCCTTCGATACTTCCGTTCGCCGTTTGGACCACATCCGCCGCCCGTATAGCGCCAGCGGCAACGAGAATCAAGAGCACCAGAACAAAATTTTTCATAACCCATTTATACAGGATCATTGAGCCATAGAGAACGAACTGTAGGGGCGGCCCTCCGCGGCCGCCCGGCGTGGAATTCCGTTCTGGCGGCCGGGCGTGTTGCGGAGATTGAGTTCCACGCCGAACAGTCAATCGGTATGTCGTGGTGTCGAGAGATCGAATTCCACGTCGGGCGGCCACGGAGGTGTTCATTATCATGACATCCTTTACAGATCGTTATCATGACATCCTTTACAGTTGATAGGGTAGGCTGCAGCGGCAGGAGGAGCTGCAGATGCCTTGGAGAACTGAGAGCGTCATGGATCAGCGAATAGAGTTTGTGCTGCGAGCGAAGACAGCGGAGGAGCCGATGGCAGGCTTGTGTCGGGAGTATGGCATAAGCCGACCGACGGGTTATTTATGGTTGCACCGTTATCACGAGGTGGGGAGTGTGAGCGGGTTGGCCGAACGTTCGCGGCGCCCGTTGCAGTCAGCCGGCCGGACGAGTGCGGCAGTGGAGGCAGCGGTCCTGGGGCTGCGTGATAAGACAGCTTGGGGTGGACCGAAGATCGCAAAAGCACTCGAGCGAGCTGGGGTGCGGGTAGCGCCGGCGACGGCGCAACGGATTCTGAAACGGAGCGGTCGAGTGGTGCCGCCGAAGGTAGAGAAGACGAAGCTGCGCTTTGCGCGCGAGCAGTGTAATGAGTTGGCGCAGATGGATTTCAAGGGGGACTACCAGCTGGCAAAAGGAAAGTGTTACCCACTTTCGTTGCTGGACGATTGCAGTCGTTATTTGCACGGGTTGTGGCCGTTGTGCAGTACTGGCGGGGCGGGCGTGAAGCGGAGCTTGGAAGGCTATTTTAGGGAGCATGGAGTGCCGCTTTCGCTGCTGCTGGACCACGGCACGCCCTGGTTCAGCACCACCAATCAGTATGGTTTAACCTGGCTGGCAGTATGGTTGCTCAAACAAGGAGTGCTACTGCGTTACTCCGGCATTCGTCATCCGCAAACGCAAGGCAAAGTGGAGCGCTTTCACCAGACGTTAAAGCGGCGTACCAAACATCGCGGCGAACCAATCACGATGAGTGAATGGCAACGCTGGGCAGTGGAGTTTCGGCAGGAATACAACTATGAGCGACCACACGAAGCGCTGGACAATAAAACGCCGGGCGAAGTCTACCAGGCGGTGAACCTGCGTCCTTATCAGGAGCAGCCGCGGGAGTGGGAATACAGTGGGGGCACGGTATTGCGGCTGGACTCGCAGGGCGGACTTTATTATCGCCAGCGCCGCTACTTTGTCAGTGAAGCGCTGGCTGGTGAGCGCGTGCGTGTCGATGAACTCGAGGGCCAGTTATTAGTAACTTTCCGTCACTTGACGGTGCGCGAAATCCAGGTTCGCACCGGCAGAAGCACCGCGGTGCTTCTGCCAGCACGAACCATCAATGGTGAGGGGGCCAAAAAGTGTAAAGGATGTGTTGATAACAAAGTGTAAAGGATGTCTTGACAATCAACACACGGAGGGCCGCCCCTACAGTTCGTTCCGAATTATTTGATTAGTCTGGTAGTCTGTCGCGATGAGTTTTAAATGGATTGTTCACAAGTTTGGTGGCACGAGCGTGGCGGATGCGGAGCGGTATCGAGCGGCTGCTGAGATCGTGTTGTCGCGCGCGTCCAATGAACGTGTCGGAATCGTCGTGTCCGCCATGAGCGGCGTGACCAATGGACTCATTCAGTGTGTTGAGCTAGCTGCGAGTCGCAATGAGTCGTATACATCCAAACTCAAGGAACTACAGACGAGGCATCTCGAAACGATCGAGAACCTGGCAACCACACAAACCGCAGCGCTTCGCGAAACAATCATCTCGGACTTCAAAGCAATCGAAGAAGTCTTACGCGGCGTTTGGATCACACGAATCCCTTCCGAACGCATCACGGAATTCGTCGCCGGTCACGGCGAGTTATGGTCGGCCCAGATGCTGCACGCTTATCTCGAAGCTAACGGACATTCCTCAACCTGGCTCGACGCGCGCACAGTGCTCATCGTCGAACCGGACAGCAACACCGTTGTCATCGACTGGAAACTGTCGCAAGAAAACATGAACGCCTGGCAAGCAGCTCACGCCGACACTGATTTCGTCGTGATCACCGGCTACGTCGCCGCCACACACGACGGCTCGGCGACAACTCTGAAGCGCAACGGAAGCGACCTCTCCGGTTCAATCTTCGCAGCGTTGCTCGACGCCGGTTCGGTGACGATCTGGACTGACGTCGATGGCGTATACAGTGCCGATCCACGTCGCGTTCCGGACGCGATCGTGATACCTGAGCTCTCTTACCAGGAAGCGGCGGAGCTCGCATATTTCGGCGCCAAGGTCATTCATCCGAATACGATGGCGCCCGCAATCGCCAAGAACATCACCGTCTGGATCAAAAACAGCTTCAAACCGGAAGCACCGGGCACGAGGATCTCAGCCTCATCACGACCCGATCTGCCGATCAAAGGTTTTGCCGCAGTCGAAGACATGGCGCTGATCAACGTCGAAGGCACAGGCATGATCGGCGTGCCGGGCGTGGCCCACAAACTCTTCGGCGCGTTGCGAGCTGTCGGCGTTTCGATCGTGATGATCTCGCAGGCGAGTTCGGAGCACTCGATCTGTTTCGCTGTTCCGAGTGCTCACGCCGTACTCGCAAAGAAGACAATCGAAGAGATCTTTTTTGCGGAATTACAACGAGGAGAAGTTCAGACGGTAGATCTCAGAGAGAGTTGCTGCATCGTCGCGATGGTCGGCGAGGGCATGATTGAACGACTGGGCATGGCGGGACAGTTTTTCAGCGCACTCGGTAAAGCAGGCGTGAACGTTAGAGCAATCGCACAAGGCTCGTCTGAACGTAACATCTCCGCTGTCATCGAACAGCACGAAGCAACCAAGGCGCTCCGAGCACTACACTCGGCCTTTTATCTTTCGAGTCAAACTCTTTCAATCGGGGTGATCGGCGCAGGCCTAATCGGCGGGACCTTTCTGGACCAACTTACTGCGCGTGTTCAGGAACTGCGCACTGAACGTGGTATCGATCTGAGAGTGCGCGGCATCATGAACAGCCGGAAAATGATTCTTCATGACGGGCAGTTTCGACTCGACGGTTGGCGCAATGAGTTGGATGAAAGTTCTTCTGATGCCGACCTCGAACAGTTCGTCAACCACGTTCACGCCGAACACCTGCCGCATGCAGTCATCATCGACGCCACGGCGAGCGGTGAACTGCCAAAGCATTATGAGAGTTGGGTGTCGCGAGGGATCAACATCATCACACCCAACAAACAAAGCAACTCTGGTCCACTTGCGTCTTACGTCAGTCTCCGCAACGCAGCGCGCAAACATCAGCGATATTTTCTTTACGAAACAAACGTCGGCGCGGGACTGCCGATCATTCACACGCTTCGTGGTCTAATCGAAACCGGAGATCAGATCATCAAGATCGAGGGCGTGCTTTCTGGCACGCTCTCATACATCCTCAACTCGTTTGATGGCTCACGCACCTTCTCGGAAATCGTTCGCGAAGCTCACAAACTTGGTCTAACCGAACCCGATCCACGCTTGGACCTCTCCGGCATCGACGTCGCACGCAAGTTGATCATCCTTGCGCGCGAGATGGGTCTTCAGGTCGAGATGGAAAGCGTCGAAGTGGAAAGTCTCGTGCCTGAAGATCTGCGTTCTGCGAGTCTCGAGGAATACCTCAACACACTCGGCAAACACGATCACGCAATCGCCAACCGTCTCAACTCAGCCCGCGACCGTGCTCAAGTATTGCGATATGTCGGCGTGATTAATAACGACGGTAGTATGTCTGCGGGACTGCGGACCTACTCACTCGATCATCCTTTCGCGAGTCTGAAAGGCAGCGACAACATCGTGAGTTTCCAAACAGCGCGATACAACACTCAACCGATGATCGTCCGAGGTCCAGGTGCTGGTCCGGAAGTAACGGCAGCCGGCGTCTTCGCGGATCTACTCCGACTTGCCTCCTTCCTTGGTGCACCACAATAAGTGCCACAAAGAGCTCTCTGTCTGGCAACGCAATGGGCCAAATATATCTCTGAGGAGAAGTTAACTTTTCAGCTCTCCCACGTCCCAACAACTCAGTAGGAGGAATTCCATGTTTAGGACAATGCTGATTCTGACAATGATCGTGGCGTGCGCCTCAATCGCCGCCGCCCAAAGTGATTACAAGAAGTTCGAGTTCTTTGGCGGCTTTTCGCATAACCGAGTCGATACCGGCATCGGTGACGATGATCCTTCACTGGGAGATATCATCGATGAGCGTGAGGGATTTAACGGTTTCGAAGTCTCGGCGACTGGAAATCTCTCGCGATATTTCGGATTGAAGGCCGATTTTTCCGCACACTTCAAGAACCAGAATTTTCCGATTGAAAATACTGGCACGGGTGTCGAAATCAACTCACGTCTCTTCAATTTTCTCGGAGGAGTTCAACTCAAAGACAACTCTACCGATAAAACATTCAAGCCGTTTGCTCACGCGCTCGTGGGCGCAGCCCGTACCAGCAATGAGATCAAGTTCAATCAGGTTGGTTGCATCGCGATCGTTCCGAACCCTTGTGTGAATACCACTGTGACCGAAACAGGTTTTGCTGGCGCGTTTGGTGGTGGCCTCGACATTCGTGCGAGCGATCGAGTTGATGTGAGAGTGATTCAGTTCGATTACAACCCGACCCGTTTGTTTGATAGCACACAGCACAATTTCCGGATCAGCGTTGGCATCGTGTTTCACTGAAGTAGCTGACAGTCACAAAGAGGCACAAGAAGTACAAAAAGATTACCTGATCTTTTTGTGCATTTTGTGCCTTCTTGTGGCTTAATTATGCCGCATGAAGAACGGCTCCGCCCACTATCGCGCTTGCAATCTTTGCGAGGCGATCTGTGGGATCGAGATTAAGGTCGAAGGCGACCAGCGTCTCACCATTCGTGGCGACAAGGACGATCCATTCAGCCGCGGATACATCTGCCCGAAGGCTGTCGCTCTACAAGACATTCATTACGACAAAGATCGGCTGAAGTATCCTGTCCGTCGCATTCCTGGCGGCTGGCGACGCATCGGCTGGGACGAAGCTTTCGACGAAGTAGCAAAGAACCTCAAACAGGTTTACGCGAAGTATGGTCGCAACTCGATCGGCTCATACCTCGGGAATCCCACCGTTCACAACTACGGCGCCATCCTCTTCGTGCCGGGCTTTCTCCGCAGCCTGCACACGCGAAACAAGTTCTCTGCCACGTCAGTCGATCAACTCGCGCATCACGTCGCGTCGTTCCTGATGTTTGGTCATCAACTGCTGCTGCCGATCCCGGATATCGATCGCACGAAATTCTTCCTCATCCTCGGCGCTAATCCGGCTGTCTCGAATGGCAGCCTGATGACGGCGCCGGGCATGGGTCGCAGGATGGAGGAGATCCAGCGCCGCGGCGGCAAAGTGATTCTGATCGATCCTCGTCAAAACGAAACGGCGCGTCTTGTTGACCAGCATCTTTTCATTCGTCCCGGCACAGATGTTCTCTTGTTGCTCGCGCTGGTTCATGTTGTTTTCGAGGAAGGTTTGACTCGACCTGGTCCATTGGAATCTTTCACGAAGAGTATCGAGACGATTCGCAATCTCGCGAAGGAGTTTCCGCCGGAAAGAGTCGCCCCGATTACGGGAATTGAGTCGGACCAGCTACGCATGCTCGCGAGAGAGTTTGCGGCAGCTCAGTCAGCAGTTTGTTATGGGAGAATCGGGGTCAGCACGCAGGAGTTTGGCGGTACGTGTCAGTGGTTGATCAATGTCCTCAATATCGTGACGGGGAATCTCGATCGACCCGGTGGCGCAATGTTCAACTTGCCGGCCTTCGATCCACTGACCGCGCCTGAGTCGTTAGCTCCGACTGGCAGTTTCGGACGCTGGCACAGTCGCGTGCGAAAGTTGCCGGAATTTTCCGGAGAGTTGCCGGTAGCCGCACTCGCCGAAGAGATTTTGACTCCGGGCGAGGGACAAATGAAAGCTCTCGTAACACTCGCCGGCAATCCAGTGCTTTCAACACCCAACGGCCGCGAGCTGGACGAAGCACTCGCGAGTCTCGAGTTCATGATGTCGATCGACATCTACATCAACGAGACGACGCGACATGCGCACATCATCCTGCCACCAACCGGCCCGCTCGAGCGTGGACACTACGATATCGCATTCAATATTCTCGCAGTTCGTAACACGACCAAGTTCTCGCCGCCGTTGTTTGATCCAGCGGCAGACACGCGCGCCGATTGGGAGATCCTCGCCGAGTTGCAAACTCGAATGGAACACAAACAAGTCGGCAACATCCTGCGCGGCGTGCAACGAAAGTTCACCAGACGATTCTTCGGTCCGGAAAGAATCCTCGACCTCGGTTTGCGGTTTGGACCATACGGCGCCGGTTTCAATCCTTTTTCCAAAGGACTGACGTTGCGAAAGCTGAAGAACGCCGTGCATGGAATCGATCTTGGTCCGATGATTCCCTGTTTACCAAAACGCCTGCGCACTGCCGACAAGTGCATCGAGCTGGCGCCTGAGGTTTTGGTCAAAGACGTTGAGAGGGTGAAGGCGAAATTTCTCGACAGCGCGCCCCAGGACTTGAACGGTAATCTGTTATTGATCGGACGCCGTCATCTGCAGAGTAACAACTCGTGGCTGCACAACGCGCGAAGATTGTTGCGAGACGACGAGACACAACCGCGTTGCACGATTCTCATGAATCCTGTCGACGCTGCGCACCGGAATTTGAGTAGCGGGCAAAGCGTCAGGGTTGAATCGAGAGTCGGATCGATCGTGATTCCGATTGAAGTTTCAGATGAGATGATGCCCGGCGTAGTGAGTATTCCACACGGCTGGGGTCATGATCGACCCGGAAATAAGATGGCGGTGGCCCAACAACATCCCGGTCAGAGCATCAACGACCTGACTGACAATCAAGCGATCGATGCTCTGTGTGGAACCGCGGCGTTCAATGGGACGCCGGTTACCGTTTCCGCTGTTCCGTAGTGGCTTTGCACAAATTCCGCCCCACGGCAGTGGGCGGATTGTTCAGGTCCTCACTACAACTCAATCCTAAACCCCCGCTTATAATCCCGCTCACGGGCAGTGGGCGGATACTTCAAGTCCTCGCTTTTTATCTAACTCCGGCACTCGTGATGAATAGTTCAGAAGTGAACAATCCGCCAACTGCCGTTGGCGGGATTCGAACCTTTTTGAGTGACGGTTATATAGAAAGGACCTGAATTATCCGCTCACGGGCAGTGGGCGGGATTATTTGCTAAGTCTCCCGTTAGTCGTTACGCTCGCGCGGCAAAGACTCCCGAGAACGCTGCTCGGTGCGCATAAAACACAATCAACCAGAGCGCTGTCACCAGAACCGCCATTCCAATCCCGGTGAGATTCAGCAACAAGTGATATAGAAGGATGTTGAAAATCACTGGTCCAAGCAACACCAGACCAAGCGCCACGTAACGATTCACGAGCAACAGCACGCCGCCCGCGATTTGTAGCACCGCCACAACGAGAAAGTACTTCGACTGTGCCAGTGCGCCGATGAACTGCCCGGCGAGACCTGTTGGCGGTGGTCCCATCGGGATGAAGTGCAGGAATCCGTTCAGCCCGAACACCACAAAGATCAGTCCGAGCAACAGACGCGCAATCAACGCTGCTATTCTCATCTAATTATCCTCCGACATTCAGTCCTGGGATATCTCACCCATCTTGCCATTTTGGTAATCTTCAATTGCCTGAAAAATCTCTTCCTTCGTGTTCATCACAAACGGACCATAGCGCGCGACGGGTTCGTTAAGCGGTACGCCACCGATCAAAAGAACCTCGAGAGTGGTGGTCGCATCCGACGGATTCTCGATTCTCACTTCGTCACCGTCGTGCGCGAACAATACCATCTGACCGTCTACTCCTGCTTCACGTTCTGCGCCGAACAATCCGCGGCCATCGACAACGTAGGCAAACGTGTTGAAGTCGCTCGGCACTGTTTGAGTCACGACACCGCCGGGCTTGATGCTGTAGTGGAGGTACATGATCGGCGTGCGCGTCTCGATAATTGCTTCGCGGCCCATCGCCTCACCGGCAATCACTTTCACACTGACGAGTTCGTCTTCCGAAGTTACTCTCGGAATTTGCGAGCTCGGGAATTCCTGGTAGCGTGGCTTGATCATCTTGTCACGCTTCGGGAGGTTCACCCAAAGCTGGAACCCGTGCATTCGTCCGCCGTGGCGCGCGAACTCGGCGCTCGGCATTTCGGAGTGGACCACACCAGCGCCGGCAGTCATCCACTGCACATCGCCCGGCGTCAATCGTCCGGCGTGTCCGCGAGAATCCTTGTGCTGCATCTCGCCTGACAACATGTAAGTTACGGTCTCGAATCCGCGGTGCGGATGATCGGGCGCGCCCTTCGCCTGGTTTGGTCCAAGCTCCATCGGTCCCATTTCATCAAGCAACAAAAATGGATCGAATTCTGAAAACTGTGGCTTTGGAAACGGACGCCTGACCAGAAAGCCCGCGCCTTCCAACGTTTCGATACTGTTCACCACACCCGCGACCGCGCGAGTCTTTGTCAACACTTCACCAACCATAGAAATAAATCTCCTTATTCGTGGCGAGCTGCCGCCTCATAACCAATTTTCTTCAACAGGCGAATGAGCGTTTCGCGTTCGGCTCGACTGAGGGAAGCAGCGGCTAGTTGCTCCATGTCCGACGCATGATCGGCATAAACGCGTGTGATCAGTTCTTTGCCGGCTTTCGTCAGGTGAACTATCCGCGCCCGCCGGTCAGTGCCGGATGCACGTCGTTCAACCAAACCTTTTGACTCCAGACGATCGACCGCGACGGTGATGGAGCCACTCGTCAGCAGCACTTTCTTTCCGATTTCGTTGATTGGAAGCGGTCCCTTGTGCAGCAGGGCTTCAAGAACGGCGAAGTCGCTGCCGCACATCTCCAATTCCGTGATGCTGTTTTCGGCATACGTCTCAACCGCGCGCGCCGCCTTCCATAGAACCAGGAAGACATGAACGCCACTACCACCCTTCAACGACTGTTCTTTGCGTGTGCTCATTTGCCTTAATCTCTAATATCTTGATGTCAAGATACTTCAGATAGAACAACCTGTCAAGAGGAGGGACTGCGGCTCAAAAGAAGGAGCGCGGCTCCGAAGAGTCCACACGAACCCGGATCACCCACTGCCCACCACCAGGGCATGCCCGAGGTGAAATCGATTAAGAAGAAGACTGGAGCGGCTACCAGGAACGCGATTGCGTTGAACACCACGAAGGGACGGAAGCGGTCGACGTCGCTCGCGATCAGCCATAGAGATAGTCCATGCACGCCGTAGGTGTAGGAGGCCTGCCGGATCATGAACATGAGGAGTGGGCCATTGGGCATCTCGCCCATTCCGAGCCACGCGTGCGAGATCTCCATCCACGACCGCGGCATCACTACGGCGATAAACGCGAGTATCTCAACCGCACCGGCAAGCCGCAACAACCACACGAGGAGACGCTCTTGATTCATGGACGAGAATTAAGCCACAGATTTACGCGGATGAACACAGATAAAAGAATTTTTTTCGTTGACTGATCCGCGTTCATCCGCGTAAATCTGTGGCTAAGTTTCTATGAACGGATTAGTTTCGGCACGACTCCACAATCAAAGACTGAACTCTACGCGTTTTAGTAAAGCTGCTGATGTTGTGCGTTGGTTCGGGGCGGTGCAGGCACAGGATTTCAATGCGGCCAAGTGGGCGCTTGGGTTGCGAATGCGCAACGCGACCGACGCCGTCATAGAAGAGGCTTTTAATAAGGCCGAGATACTACGCACGCATGTTATGCGTCCGACGTGGCACTTCGTCGCGCCTGAGGATATTCGCTGGTTACTGCAGTTGACTGCGCCACGTGTGAATCTTAGAGCTGGTCCAAACTATCGCAAGTTCGAACTTGATGCGGCAGTCTTCAAGCGATCGAACAAGATCTTTACGAAGGCGTTGCAAGGCGGGAAACATCTCACACGGCCGGCGTTGAAGTCGATGCTGAACGCGGCAGGTATCGACGCAAACGATGGCGTCCGGCTCGCACACATTCTGCTGCGTGCCGAACTCGACGGAGTTATTTGCAGTGGCCCACGAATAGGTAAGCAGTTTACCTACGCGCTTCTTGAGGAGCGGACGCCTGCGGCAAGAGCTTTCGACCGCGACGAGGCGTTGGCAGAACTCACGCAACGCTATTTCAGAAGTCATGGACCCGCTACATTGCAGGATCTTGTTTGGTGGTCTGGGCTAACGGTTGAAGATGCAAAGCGAGGCATGGCGGAAGTTGGCACACCACCGACTGCGCGAACTAAACAATCATCGCCGAACTTAGCTCATCTTTTGCCCGCTTTTGACGAGTACTTCGTTGCTTACAAAGATCGGCAAATATCAGCCGGCTCATTGTCTACATGGGACGTGCTCGGTCCAACTTTTATCATCGATGGAGTCGCCGCCGGCACGTGGAAACGCACAAACTCCGGCAGCGTCGAACTCAACGCTTCGAGAGCCCTCACAAAGTCAGAAGAACTCGCCGTCAAACAAGCTGTGGATCGATACGCCGATTACTTGGGCGATATGTCTCGACGCAGGTAGAAAAGCAGATCGGTTGCGGGTGGCTCGATGCCGAGTTGACGAATCATGCCGACGATCTGCCCGCGATGCATAGTCGCGTGATTCACAACGTGCTGCATCTGATTGATCAGCGACATCGAGCTCGGATCGCCACTGAGCAGCTTGAAGTGCAAATCCGCCGCAAGTCGCATCTCATCCAACTCGGAAACAAACTGCGCGCGGTCGCTGATGAGATTGAGCCAACGGTCTTTCAACACGCCCAGATCCTTACACGACTCAGTGGACCACAGCGTCCACGCTTCCGCTTTCGTTGGCGAGCGACCATGCCAACGCTCGAGCCAGATCCATTCAGCACCCGCCATGTGCACGAGTGTTCCAAAGATCGACCGGTGACTAATCCCAACATCGCGAAGCAAACCCTCGTCGGGCAGTTTGATAGCGGCATCCATCGCGAGATCGTTGGCCCATTCGGTGTAGTCGAAAAGTTGTTTGATATCGTTTACGTCCATAGTTATCTCAGTAATAGTTAGACAGAATTAACTAGATTTTCAGGATTAACAGATGCATCTTGTAAGTCCTGAAAATCTTGCTAATCCTGTCCATTAAAGACCTCAGAACACTAGCGTCTGAATGGAATGTGGCGGGCTGTTCACCTCAGCCGCGTCGCCGCTAACCCATAGCCAGTAAGACGCTGGTTTGTCGCTCGGATTCATCACCACCACCGCCGCTTTGCCATCGGGATTTAGAAATGCGGTGGAAAGCAACTGACTACGACTCGGCGAGCTCGCAATTCGCTTCGCGCCCGGCTTAATGAACTTCGAGAAGTGACCGATGTAGTAGTACGAACTCAAGTAAATCAGCTCGCCAGTCTTCGTATCCGCATGCACGGGCGCGAAACAGAAGTTCCCGACGTGATTTGGGCCACCTCTTTCGTCAAGCAGAACATTCCAGTCAGTCCAACCCACCGTGCCGTTGTTGAAGTCGTGAATCATCGACCGCCCGTACTGTTCACCAAACTTCCACTCACCGATTTTCTTCGGATCAAACGCATCGACACAACCTTCCGTAAAGATCAGATGCTTGTCCGGAAACGTCTCATTGACCAGCCGCACGTTATCAAACATCGGATCACCACCACTCCATGGCTCGTACCAGTGAAAGCCAATACCCCAGACAAACTTCGCCGCCTTCGGATCGGCAAGCAGTGTACTGACTCTCTGATAGATCAGATCGCGATTGTGATCCCAGGCGATGATCTTCTTATCACTCAATCCCGCACGGCTCAACGTTGGCCCAAGATAATTCTTGAGAAAGTCTCTTTCTTCCTCGGCCGAGTAAATACACGACTCCCAGGTCTGCGTCGCCATCGGTTCGTTCTGGATCGAGAGTCCCCAGATCGGAATTCCTTCCGCCTGGTAAGCCCTGATGAACTTCGCGTAGTAGTTGGCCCATGATTGATAGAACTCGGGTTTGAGTTTGCCGCCGTGCAGAATATCGTTGTTGTCTTTCATGAACGCCGGCGGGCTCCATGGACTCGCGAAGATGTTGAGCTGGCCCTTTGTAGCTGCGAGAACCTCTTTGATGAATGGAATGCGATACTGCTTGTCGTGTGCGACACTGAACGACTTTAGCTCTTTATCACCCTCGTAGACGTAGGTGTAGCTGCCGCTCGAAAAATCACAACTGTGAATATTTGTGCGCGCCAGTTTGTAGCCGATGCCCCGCTGCTCGTCGAAATGTGCGTCGATGAATTCGCATTGTTTCTGTTTCGGGAGTTTGGCGAACGTTTCAGCAGCAGCGTCGGTTAGTGCTCCACCGATGCCGAGGAACGTTTGAAACTGACGGTCGGGATCGACAAACACGCAGATCTGAGTCTCTTTCGGTTGGCCGACAGATTTGAAAGCGACAGTGTCAGTCTGCTTCAGCCGGAGATCTGACTTCTCGGCTGTGGTGTAGACCGTCACTTGTTTTGCTACGGCGGGTTTCGGTTCGAACTCGATACGATCGCGGTTGGATTTACCGAAAACAGATGGAAGAAACTTATGGCCCAGTGCTGCAGCCGATGACGCGAACAGGAATTTGCGGCGGTCGATTGTCATGCGTGTATTTTACACGAAAAGACTTAGACAGGATTTATAAGATTTATCAGGATTGACATGTAAATCCTGTTTCATCTTGTTAATCCTGTCAACAAATTACCTACCGCCAGTTCTTCACTTTCGACCAGTCTGATTGCAAATTCCACTTCAAACCTCTGCACAACAGAATCGGCCGGTTCTCGTAGCGGTAGGCATAAGGATTATCGAGAGTGGCGGCGACCGTCACTGACTCGAATTGCTGGCGCGCTTCACTTTCTTTGCCGCCCAGCAGGATCACGATGTCGCCGATGTATTGTCGTGGTCCCCACAGAAAATAGTTCTGATGTCCGCTGATCGCTTTTGGCAATCCATACTGTGGTCCAAAGAAGTCGATCGCTGCGGCCTGGCCGTAGTTGCTGCCGAAGATCGCAGCGCGCTGTTGCTCTTCCGGTGTGAGTGAGTGGTAGACCTGTGAGACAGCTGCGACCATTCCAGGCCAGGGAAACTCATCAGCGTAATACTGCGGCAACGTCTCACCAATAAAGCTGCGCTCGGTCTTTGGCACTTCGAAGGGGAGATGAGATTGATAGCGGAGAAAGGTCTCGATCGGCAACACAGGCAACACGAGCGGAAGCAATGGAATGACGCCGAGCGCAAGCAAGATGAAACAAGCGGGTTTCAGAACTCTGCGCTCGGATATTAATCTTTCCATAGCGACGCCACCTGCTGCAAACAACATCACGTACGCGGGCGCCGAGTAGTAATCCTTACCGTGCGTTAGCATGAAGACGAGGATCGTGATCACAAACGTCCAACCAAAGTTGCGGTAATTTTTTGCGTCACGCGAGAAGAAGTAGAACAACAGCCCGCCGAACCAGAAAGGAAAACTCACCGGGTTCAACATCAGCACCTGCTGGACGAGATACATGCCCGGTGAAAGAATGACGTCTTTTCCCGTCGCGCGAATGTTTCGCATCAGTTCGAGAAACGGCCAGTGATGCTGAATATTCCAGATCAGGTTCGGTGAGAAGATCAGAAGAGCGATCGCGCCTCCGGCTAAGATCCACGGAGTGAAGAGAAGCTTGCGCTGTCGTGTTAATAAGAGTCCGGCAATGAGTGCTGCGGCAAAGAAGACGGTTGAGTATTTGTTGAGTAGTCCGACGCCGGCGATCGCACCAAACGCGAGCCAGAGTTTTGGATTAACTGTGTTGATGAGACGAAGAACGACATAAGCGAGTCCACCCCAGAACAATGGTTCGAGACTGTTCATCGCGAACTGGTGATCGACGACCCACCAGACGCCTGGTGTAGCTGCGAGCGCGGCAGCTAGAACAGTGCCGAATCTTCCGGCGCCGAGTTCGCGCGCGAATGCGGCGGTGAGGATGATTCGTAACACACCGGCAAGCGCGGGCCAGAAGAGCAGAGCCGGTAGTGAAGTGCCGAGCGTGTGACGCGCGATCCAACCGAGCACCGCGATCAGTGGCGGTTGGTCTACGTAACCAAACGCGAGGTGTTCGGAGCAGGCGAGGTAATACAAACCATCGCGAAAATATCCGTAGCGCGTTGAGGTCAGCAGGTGTAAGGCGAAGTAAACGAACGCGATCACGTACACCCATAGAGAATTACTTTGACGAGTATTTGTGTTGAGCGTCATTGTGTTCTTGGATACGGTCAGAACCACCTCGCGGTAGCGGGTGGGTGCGAAGCCATTAAGGTGACTGTCGATTGTCAGGCTTCGCACCCACCCGCTACCGCGAGGTGGTTCTGACCGTATCCAAGATTCTATTATGCATACAGTGGTCGGGAAAGGAGAAAACTTTTTATGCGCAAAGTCACGTTTGGTGGAGCTAACAGTCTCGACAACTTCTTCGCTCGCAAAGACGACTCAGTCGACTGGCTGCTCTATGGCAAAGAAGTCCAACAGATCATGAAAGACTACTGGAAGAACATCGACACTGTCGTGATGGGCCGTCGCACGTACGAGGTTGCGCTTAAGATGGGCAGCGATGGCGGCAGTGGTCCAGGCATCAAGACTTACGTCTTTTCGCGCACGCTCAAAAAACGAAGTAACAAGAAAATCACGTTCGTCAACGAAGACGCTGCAGACTTCGTGAAGCGATTGAAAGAAGAGAAAGGCAAAGACATCTGCGTGATGGGTGGTGGAGTGTTGGCGAAGTCACTGTTCGAAGCAGATCTGATCGACGAGATCGGTTTCAATATACATCCCGTGTTACTCGGCTCCGGCATTCCGATCTTCTACGAGATGTCGCGTCAAATCGATCTCGAGTTGAAGAAGTGTCAGCAGCTATCGAATGGCTGCGTTGTTCTTACTTACAACGTGACGCATATGTAAATCCATACAGGAATTTCCTGATGTCTTGCGCATAAAATCCGTGCTTGTATGTGGCAGTTTGCGTGTAGTATGTGCGGCGGTCACAGAGGGCAGGACCACGCGCAAAGATATTGCCAAGCGAAAATCCTCGCGTTAACCTCGGCCCTTAACGAAGATGAGCTAGCCTCGCCCGAGCTGATGCCGGCGATACTCATATCCGTGTGACAGTTTGTGGAAAGTACCTAAGGTGAGAGCGGCAGCACGATTCTGAAGCCGAACTACCGCTCTCGGCGGAACGCACAGGCAACACCCACAATTTGCCTCCGGGCATGCGCTCCGAACTCTGTCTAAATGAAAAGGAGCAAGTGTTGATAAAGGCGCGAGGTCGAACCCGCTAGTGAGTAGCGCCCGACTAGTTCGGGCGTTTCGGGTAGCCTCCGAGTCGGCGCGCAGTGTAAGTGAAAATACACATAAATACAAGAGCGCATCTTCGTCAGGAGTCGTGGCCTGATGGGACGGATGCGCCGAAACAAGCCATTGCGACTGAGCCATAAGTTGTTGGCGATTAGGAAGCGTCTGCAAATGAGCCAAACTGAAATGGCGAGGGCGCTCGAGCTGAAGGTGCATTATTCCGCAGTTTCGAATTTTGAACTCGGAACACGAGAACCGGATCTGATAATTGTGATGCGTTATGCCCGACTCGCAGGCGTGTCGATGGAGATGATCGTCGACGATCAGATGAATCTTCCTGAGTAGGCACGGATGAACGCGGATTTTATTTCGGATATGGCGCGCGGATTGGACGGCCCGGGTTGGTTCCTGGTTGAAGTTGGCCGTCCTTAATTATTGGGATGCCGTTTACCAGGACGAACTTTATGCCGTCGGAGTATTTAGCGGGATCCTGAAAGGTTGATCGATCGGTTATCGATTGTGGATCGAAGATTGTGAGATCAGCATCAGCGCCGATACGAATACGACCTTTGTTCTTCATCGACGGTACTCGACGTTCAAGACGCTGCGCGGGCATCAGCGTCATTTTTGTCAGCGCGTCCATCAGAGTGAGCGTCTTTTTCTCTCGCACGTAGTTACCAAGCACTCGTGAATACGTGCCTGCCGTGCGTGGATGTCCCTTCCCATTTTCGAGAATGCCGTCACTCGCGATGATTGTTAGCGGACTCGCGATTGCCGTATCAACTACCTCTTCCGTCATCGAAAAAACAGCGACCATGCCGCCGGTCTTCCGGTAACGATCGAAACTCTCTTTCGTTAGTCGTTCACCGGTCGCAGCCCATTGCAGATCTTTGTAGTCGATGTTGAAAACTTCCTTCCAACCTTCGTCGAAGATTGCCGATTTGATCTCGGTCATACCGGCGATGTAGGGATAACATTCCGTGGTCACGTCAAGCCCGCGAGATTTTGCTTCAGCGATCATTTGCAGCAACTTTGGTGTTGCTGGTCCACCGGTGCTTTGAACGTGTACGACGTGCAAAGGCGCGCCGGTGATTGCGGCTGCGGAGATCACTTCTTCAAGCGCCTGGATGCTGCTGCCCGGTTCTTTCACTCCTGCGTGTCGCATGTGAACATGACACGAGGCGCCATACTTCGCCGCAACACGAAACATCTCGAGGATTTCCCAACGTGAAGCATTGGGCGTGTATTGAATTCCGAAGCCGACTGCAACCGCGCCGCGTCGTAGCCCATCTTCCAGACGCTGCTTCATCTCGTTGATCTCTGCATCTGTTGCCGCGCGGCGTGCAGCGTCGCCAGTGGGAAGAAATGTGACCGGCTCGTGCATCGCTGCCATGCGCGCCGCGAGATGTCCGGCACTCACACCGTAGTTGATTAGCGACTTCTGATCGCGTTGCGCATACCAGGCGTCGACGTCGCCCGTGCCAACTTCGAGTTCGAGAGCAGTGGTTACACCGTCCATCGCTTTGAAGCGATAGTTCTCGTCGTCCTGGCCGTGTTGGTGAAGATCGATAAAGCCTGGTGAGACGACCAATCCACGAGCATCGATGACGGTGCGGCCTGTGAGCTTGTTGGAAGTAATCGCTTTGATGGCGCCGTTTGAGATGCCTAGATTGCGGACAGCATCGGATCGTGATTCAGGATCGATCACTCTGCCGTTGAGGATAACGAGGTCGTAGGTGGGCTGCGGGCCTGACGGAAAAACCAGGGCCACGAGAATCAGCACAAGACCGATCGTCTTCATCGCAGCTTCCCTCGAGCCGCCACACGCCAAACTTCCTCAACCTGCTCACCTCGCACACCATAGATCTCATCGTGCATGTTGACAGTGGTGCAAACGTGATTTGGAATTATGCTGAGGCGATCTCCAACCCGATAACTCCGCTCCGAACGTCCAATATTTAAATGGCCATGTTCCTCGGAGAATCGCTCGACCTCCGCTGCCGGATCTTCCCTGACGATTCCGAACCCACGCCCGTCGCCTCCCTGAAAGCGATCGTAAGAGAACGTCTTTGATCCACCGTCAACAACTGCATGACCGGGAACAGCTGTGCTCACGACAGTCACTACAACTGAGAGGGCACAGTCGCTCAACGACGCTGCTGATACGGCGACTGTATTCCGATCGTTGAAGATGTAGGTTCCGGGTCGAACTTCGTTAACACCGTGAAAGAACCCGCCCTCATATGCCGTCGGCGTCGATCCACCACTCACCACCGCAACAGGTACTCCGGCACGTTCGAAAGCTGCAAGCGACCGCTCGAGAAACTCATTTACCTGCGTGCGCAACACAGCTCGCTCATCCGGTCCAACCCCGAAGTGACCCGGAAAGAACATCAGTCCTTTAAACTCGAGCGCCGGAAGATCATTAATCTTCTGGGCGAGCGTCACCAGATCATGTTCATTGCTGAGCCCGCAACGTCCGAAACCAACATCCATCTCAATAAGAATCCCAATCTGTGTTCCCTGCCTCGAAGCCGCTGCCGAAATCTCATGCGCTGCATCTTCCGAATCAAGCGAAACACTGACCTTCGCTCGTTCCGCGAGGCGGGCCAGTCGGGCCGTCTTCTCTGCGCCGACGATCGGATACGCGATTAGAATGTCGTCGATTCCGGCGCTGAGCATCACTTCAGCTTCGCCGACTTTCGCGACAGTAATTCCCGTCGCACCACTCGCGATCTGACGTTTGGCAAGCTCCGGAATCTTGTGTGTCTTGGTATGTGGCCGCAGTAAGAGTTGATGTGTGCGGCAGTAGTCGGCCACGTGCGACAAATTCCGCTCCATCACGTCGAGGTCGACGATGACTGCAGGAGTTTCGAGATCGGAGATATTCATTTAGACAGGATTTCAGGATAAAACAGGATTTACAGAATTTCTAAGGCACGATATCGAATGACGCTTCCTGTTTTGTCGACTTCCGCGTCACCATGTCCTTCGTTTCAATCATCGCTTGATAACGACCCGCCGCAAGACTCGTCAGAGGCAGGTATTGCGCAAACGTCAGGTGCGGCACTGGCTCGCTCTGAAGGTCAGTCAACACAAAATCAAAAAACTTTGTCGCAGGCTGCCCGTCTTTCATCAATCGCACCGTGACACGGACCAGCGGCTTACCTGTGTCGGTGCTGTTCGCGGCGTTGTAAACATCGAGAAACATGATGAGGTTGTCCGCGTTCTTGAACTTCAATGCTGCTGAAGGACGGATCAACTGCTTCCCATAAACAAAGACGTCCGCGTCCGCCGGATTAGGTGGCAATTGGCTGACCGGTGCGACGTAACGACTAAGCACCACGGGCGTAGTCGCAAACTCCGCATCGGGTTCAGGCAGGACGAGTTGTTCGCGACGTGCCGCGACCTTTCCCGACTGCTTATCCCTCACGATCAGATCAATCGTGTACTCGCCTGAGGTTAGCTGCAGATCCTGACGATAAAAAATATTGTTGTTGACGATCTCGTTGTAATCGTTCGGCGACAGATTAACTGCAAAGTTGCCGCCCAACTTTGAAAGCATTCGATCCGCCCCGGCTTTCAAAACACCGAGCACCTCCAGTTGCATCGTCTGCTTCTCTCCCTTGCGATCGAACTTCACTGCCGACGGCGGAATCTCTAACGCAAGCGGAATGTTGTATAGACCGTGCCGCGTTCTGAACGGACTGAGTGAAACGAAGATCGGCAATTCGGGATTCGTCTTCGCCTGATCAAAATTCGCCAGCAGCTTTTTATCAGCCGGCGATAACAGCACGATGTCTTCAGGTGGGATCGCGTAGTAGCCGGAGCGCGAGCTGACCTGCGTGTCCGGACGCTGCACTTCGATTTTTACTTTGCGGAACGTGCCGTCGAAGTTTTGATTCGTACTGCGATAAGCAATCGTGTAGCGCGCCTGGATTTCCTCATTGATGCGCTCGAGTCCCTTGCCTATATCGTTGTTCCCTTTAAGAAACTTCCCTCCGGTGTCATCCGAGATGCGGTAAAGAATGTCGTACTCTCGATTCTGTCCTTCCTGTCGCACAGTGTCGAAAACAGTCTCGCCGCCAACTCCCCTAATTCGTTGTTCCTGACTCGCAATCGCCGATATGCCGGACAGTGGTGAAGCTGGAGCGACGGCATTGGTGCCCTGCGCAGCCCCCCGGAGTCCTGCTGAATCGATGATGTAGACGGCGACGTTTGCGCGGTTCGCAATATCGATCGTGCTTTGCACTTGCCAATCGAGAACGGCGGGCGTGACAAAGCCCTGCGAAAACAAAACCAGTGTCTTCTTACCCGGAATCTTTCGCAGCCCTTCGGAGATCGCAGCTAACGCCGCCAGCACCGGCCGTGCCTGTTGCACACTGAGAGCAGTGCGCATGCGAATGAATTGCTGCAACACCGTTTGAGCAATCAAAACGTTCGCCTGTGCGGAGCCGCCCGCGGCAGTCGTGATGTCGCCGCCTGATGGCGAGTTGTTTATGAAATCCCTGAGACTGGCAATGTTCTCGTTGATGTCTTTCATTTCGGAGTTCTTTGAATTGACACCGGTGCCAAGTTTCTCAAGTGTCGCGATCAGCTTTGCCTTGTCCTGCGTGAACGGCTGAATCATCTGCAAGCCATTTGTCACCGATAGGATCGCCACCGCATCTGATTCCGTTATCTGTTCACGAACATACTTGATGGCGCCCTCGCGCAGTGGTTTCAAGTTCGTTTGATCGGTAGTTTGCGAGTCGAGCACGAGCGAGACGTAGTGACGCGGCGCAGTTGGAGGCGTGGTGGTTGTTGTGGTGGTGGTGGCCGGCGCCCCAGGCTCGTTTGCTTTCTTCGTTTCAGTTTTTGAAAGCGGAGCGTCGAAGAATTCTATCTTTTGAGGTTGACCATTTTCCGTGATCACGAAGTCTTCGGGTTTAAGATCGGAAACGTACTTGCCTTTTTTGTCCTTGACGATGACGTCGATGTTGACGAGGTTGGATTTGACTTTGACGACGGCTTCGTCCTGAGCGTGCGCAATCAGTGGAATGAACAAGACCAAAAGGAGGCCACAGATTTGGACGGATTTTTTCACGGATTTAGTCCCTTCCTACACCAAGTGCGTCAGCGACTCGGTTTATATAGTTAAACCAGGACGCTATCAAGGTGATTTGAAGTATGCCTTTGTCGTCGAAACCTACTGATCGTAGTCGCTCGTGGTCCGCTGGCGAGATACGCGTCGCGTCACGCGTGATCTGCACCACGTAATCGAGCATCACTCTCTCCTGCTCGGAAATTGGCGCCTTGCGGTAGTCGTCTTCGAGAGCGCCTACCAATTCTTTGTCCAGTGTAACCCGACGCAGAAACTCTGCGTGAGACTCGATTCAATAAAAACACCGGTTGGTGACTGACACCACCGTCGTGATCATCTCGTGTTGTCGCCGGTCGAGCGGTAAGTCAGGCGACATCAGCGCGCCAAATGTCGAGAAGGCGTGGAAGAGAGCGGTGGGTATCAAACTGTGAGAAGCAACGATGCCGGCAGTTTCGCCGTCGGGCGTCGGATGTACGGGGGTCGCGTACTCGATCGGATACAACTCACGCTGAGACTCGACGGCCTTTCGCACCTCTTCACTCTCATCAACCGTCACCGTTTTGATCCAGGTCATTCCGTGGTCCTTCTTTCTACTAAACGCCTATCGCGAAACAGAAGCATGTAAACCGGCAGTCCTAACGCGACGACACCCACGCCGAGAAACGCTTGTCTTGGATTGTTGGCTGCAAGTAAGAAGAGCAAGCCGACAAGCATTAGCAGAAACACCATCGGCGTTAATGGATAAAGCGGTGTCAGGTAGCGAATGGCACCTCTGCCTTCGTGACGAAACTTAAACAGCGCGACAACGCTGAGTCCAACAAATAAGAGTACGACAAATATAAAGTACGAAACGATCTCGTTGAAGTTACCAGCTATGACAAGCACTGAAGCCAGCACTGCCTGCAATGCAATCGCGCGCGCCGGAGTTTGGTAGCGCTCGTGCAGCACAGCGACTGCCGGAACAAACAGTCCATCGCGCGCCATCGCAAAATAGACTCGCGGCGCCGACATCACGACTGCAGTCACACTGCCAAGCACTGACACGATGACAATGAGTGAAAATATTAGCCCACCGGCACGCCCAAACAACACCTCACCCGCTTGAGCTGCGAACGTTTCGCCGGAAGTAACCTGGTCAAGGGGAACGAGGTAAACAAAGGCGAAGCTCGTCAGGATGTAGACGAGCATGATGATCAGCACGCCGAACGTCAACGCTTTCGGTAAATTTCGTGCCGGATCTTTTACTTCACCCGCGAGCTTTCCGAGATCCCACCAGCCGGCAAAGGAAAAGAAAGCGCCAACCATCCCGCCTGCAAGGGCGGCGAGAAGCGGAGTTGTGGCCGCATGACGTTCGACAAATGGTGTGAAGTTGGACCAGTCGCCGAGTTGAAACCCAACTCCCCAGAGAAAGATGAATGCGAGCAGACCGAGTTTGAGAATTGCGAGTGTGCGAATGAAGCCTGCTCCCAACCGCACACCGCGAATGTTGATGAGCGCGACTAGGATGATCGTCACGACAGCGAGAATTTTGATCTGTGCTGGTGAGAGTTTGAGAATGTAGCCCGCGTAGGTTGCGAGTCCGGTGGCGAGCGCCGCAGTCAAACCAGGATCCATGACGAGGAAAGCCATCCAGCCGTACATGAAAGCGACCCCCGGTCCGAATGCTTCGCGCAGGAAAACGTAACCACCGCCGGCTTCGGGATATCGCGCCGATAGTTCTCCGTAACAAAGCGCGCCGCAAAGAGCCATCACGCCCATCGTCAACCAAACGACCAGCAACCACATCGGCGAGCCGAGCGCCTTCGCCATCCCTGCCGGAGTCAGAAAAATCCCGACGGCGATGACTTCACCAACGACCAGTCCGATCGCCGTCCACAGTCCGATCTGTCGTTTTAATTCACTCACAACAAAGCCATCCACAGATTACGCAGATGTTTTTATTTAATCTGTGTAATCTGTGGATAAAGTTCTAGAAAGTTATGCGGGCGGCGAATTGAAATGCGCGTGGTCCACCCGATCCGAATACACCACCCGACGTCGTCACCGGTTGTCCAAAACTCGATGACCGCAGGAATCCGGGGCTCGCAGGGTCGTTGCTATCCGGAACGAGCACATTACTAAATCCCGAGTAATTCACATTCGAAACGCCAAGCACGTTCGTCACATTGAAGAGATTGAACACCTCGGCAATGGGTTCAATCGTCCAACGCTCGCCAATCCGAAACTCTTTCGACACTCTCAAATCCAGCGACGAAAAATTGTCTCCCAGTTTCAAATCATCCCTGACCAACGGAAGCAACACACGCGGTTTGAAACCCGCACTCGGATCGGCGTTCGGACACAACGAACCACCCGCCGCGTTGATCTGAGTCAACGCAGCATTCAACTCAGCCCCGGTCTTGAACTGTCGTGCACCTGCATTGCGCTGCAACTCACAAACACGCGAACTGCCATCCGGAAGCAAAATATCGATCGGCACTGACGAAGCCAGCGTCAATATCGGCGACAACCGTATCCCCGCCGGCAGATTGAACTCTCCTGAAAAAGTAAATCGGTGACGCTGATCGTTCGGCGTCGGCCCGTACTCACGACGAAGATCATTCGAGTCTATCGGCCCATTCGAGAATGGAATCTGATCGTCGTTCGCATAGTTTGACGAACGCGAAAGAGTGTACGACACACGGAACTGATACGAGCGCGCAAAACGCCGCTCGAGACTCACGAGCAGTCCATCGTATTTTGTTCTGACACTCGACTCGAGGTTCTTCACGATGTCTGGTCCACCGACGACGGGATTGAGTGGCACAGTGCCGATGACGCGCCCAATGATGAAGTGTGTGCCAACGTTGCGCACGTAATCGGCGCGCACGGCGAGATGTTGGCCGAGCTCACGCTGAACACCAACGTTCATCTGCTGCACCATCGGATTCTGCAGATCGTTGTCGATGATGTTGATGCCCCCCGCACCGGCGCCGGGCAAGACAAATCCGGTGAAGGGATTTGCGAGCGTCGGCGCCGGCGGCGGAAACACACCGTTGACCGGATCGAAAAGAAACTGTGGCGGGATAAAGAAAATATTTCCGGCGCGTACTTCAACCGGCAGCGCGCGACCGTCGAGCCCGCGCTCGAGCGTCTGGATCTCCAGAGTCACACGGTCGTAGTAAATTCCGTAACCGGCATGAATACTCGTGCTGCCATCTCTCGTCGAGTAGTTGAAACCAACGCGCGGCGCAAAATTGTTTTTGTCTCTGCTTCTCGTTCCTCTCAGGAAAGGAAGAATGAGCGGATTCAGCTCGTTTACGCGGCTGACGTTCTTGACGTCACTATCGACTTCGTAACGCAGACCGAGATTCAGCGTGAGTTGCGGGTGTACTCGCCAGTCGTCCTGAACAAATTCCGCGAAATAAGTATTGTCAGTATCGGGAAGGATGAGAGAGCGTTCTGGAAAACCGCTGCGAAGCGTGACGGCAAACAGCAGATCGTTATCATCAACACGGCCATCGTGGTTGCGATCGAAATCCGGGAAATCTTCAATCAGTTCGACGCGGCCTTGCTGGAAGACTTTGAGATCGAGGTCCGACTCGACGCGCTGAATCTCACCACCGATATAGAACGTGTGATTTCCGCGAACCATCGAGTAGGTATCGCTAAACTGAAAGCGATGTTGCTTCGTCTGTTGCGGCACACGAAACGACGCGCCGTCCTGAATGCTTGGAAAAGTAAGTTGTGGTCCAGGCGTCACGGGCAATGTGTCGTTGCGAAAGGTACTGAAGCTGAAATTAAAACTATTCAGGTCGGTTGGAGAGAATTGATGCGTGTAGCTCGCCACCAGGACGTTTGATTTGTTCTCACTCGACTGTCGCTGCGAGGCAGAACCGATGGAACGCACCAGAGTGCTGGCGGCAATTCCCTTCTCTCGTTGGAATGAATAACGGACGTTGAGTTGATCATTATTGCTCGCTCTCCAGTCGATGCGATTGGAGGTCATGAAGTCGTCGAGTGGGGAATCAGCAAAACCACGCACGATTGAACGGGTGGCCAGATTTCTTGTTCCCACCAACACAACGCCATCCTGATTTCGATTTTCGAACGAACCGAAGAACCAGGCGCGATCCTTCTTGATTGGACCACCGAGGCCAAACGAATACTGTTCTCTATCGAATGGCGGCGACTGATTCAGATTCCGATCGAACGTTGCTGGTAAACCCTGCAAACTGCTGTCGCGAAAGTAGAACGAACCTGAGCCATGAAATTCGTTCGTGCCGGACTTGGTGATGACGTTGATCACCGAAGAGCCGGAGCGGCCAAGTTGCGCCGAGAAGCGATTGGTGGCGATTTGAAACTCCTGAATCGCGTCCTGTGAAATGTTTTGGATCGATCCGCCGACAACGTCGTCGTTGGTGTCGGCGCCGTCGATAGTTACGTTTCCACCGCGGCCGAGTTGACCGGCAGATGAGATGACGACGGTGTTTGTCTTCGTGGGATCGAAATTCGGCGCCGGACTGTTGCCGGGAATCAATAAAGCGAGCTCTAGAAAGTTGCGGCCGTTGAGCGGCAGACTCTGAACTTCGCGCGACCGAATGACGCCGTCGATCAGTGAATTGCTGTTGTCGATCAATGGCGGGATGTATGTGATCTGATCGACATTCGCCTTTGTACTATCAACTTCCAGTCGCGTGTTGAGAGTTACGGTTTGGCCCACGCTAAGCACCACGTCTTTTGTGACTTTGGTCGCGAAACCTGCCGCCTCGACACTCAGCTCGTAGTACCCCGGCGCCATATTCGAGAAAACATAAAGCCCATCCGCATTGCTTACCGCATCGCGCTTGATGCCGGTGGCGGTTTGAGTTGCGGTGATCTTCGCGCCCGCGATAACAGCATCCATCGGATCACTGATCGTTCCAGCGAGTGTCGCGGTTGCGGATTGCTGGCTGAACGCGATTAGATGCGCGGAGATTATAAGAACGCTCAATAGGGCGAGACGCATCATTGACGATCCTTTCAATTGGGACAGGATTTACAAGATGTAACAGGATTCACAAGATTTATCCTGTAAATCATGGAAATCTTGTAATCCTGTGAAGCAAACTGCTAGAAACCAAGCCGGCTAATCACATCAGCGACGATCGCTTTCGCACGATCTCCGCTCTTCGCCTCGGCGACCACACGAATGATCGGTTCTGTGTTCGAACCTCTGACAAGCAACCACCCATCGGGCAGCATCACCTTCACACCGTCGCGCGTGTCCATCGGAAAGGCGGCGAACTGCTCGCGGACTAGGCGAAGCACTCCCGGAATACGATCCGACGCGCACGTCATCTTTTCCTTCACAATCGTGTATTGCGGAATGTCTTCGAGGAGTTCTGTTACTGACTTACCCGATTCGGCGAGCAGATGAAGCACGAGCGCGATAGCCACGAGACTGTCGCGGCAGAAGTTGATACGCGGATAGATAACTCCGCCGTTGCCTTCACCACCAATCACTGCGTGGTGTAGTTGCATACCATCGGTGACATTCACCTCACCAATCTTGGTTAGAAACACCGGGCAATCGAAACGCTTAGCGACATCGGCGACCGCGGAAGTCGTCGAGAGATTTGCGACTACCGGCCCTTTCTCACGTCCGAGCACATGAAGAATCGCGAGCACGAGCGTGTAGTCCTCACCGATCGGCTCACCGCGGTCTGAAACAATTGCAAGACGATCCGCATCCATGTCCTGCGCAAACCCGACGTCAGCCTTGTGCTCTTTGACAGCGCGACAAAGATCGCCGAGATTCTCAGGGACCGGCTCAGCCGGACGCGGAAACGATCCATCCGGAGTAACGTTAATTGGTATGACTTCGGCGCCGAGTGCTTCGATCAACTTTGGACCAACGAGCGAGCCGGCCCCGTTACACGAGTCAAGCACAACACGGAGTTTCTTCTCAGTTTGAGGCAATGGACCAAGCGCGTCGAGGATTGCCTTGATGTGGAGATCCGTTGCGCCTTCAACTTCTTCAACCGTCCTCAACTCTACGCCGCCGACTTTTGTGTATTCACCCTGATGGTAGATGTCGAGCAGTTCGCGCGCCTGGCCTGAATCCAGGAAGAGTCCGTTCGAGCCGATAAACTTCAGTGCATTCCATTCGGCGGGATTGTGACTGGCAGTTATCGCGATACCACCTTGCGCGCGACGTTGGCGCACTTGCAGTTGAACTGTCGGAACGGGGCAGACACCGATATCGATGACGCGGCTTCCGGTTGAGAGTAGACCCGCGATGACTGCATGCTTCACCATCTCGCCTGAAGTGCGAGGATCGCGACCGATGACGATCGTTCCCGATCCGGTGTGCGTGCCGAACGCCTGTGCGAAGCGCGTCAGCAGTTTCGGTGTGAGCGACTGGCCCACCACGCCACGCACGCCTGAAATACTTATCTTTAAAGTTGGTATTGCTCTCATTTAGACAGGATTGGCAAGATTTTCAGGATTGACAGGATGACATCTTGAAAATCTTGTACATCCTGTAATCCTGTCAAAAAATCACCTCTTGATCCGGTCGCGTGCCCAGTCCAATAATTCCCTCGCTGCCTCTTTCTTTTCGGCCTCAACAATAATCCGGATCATCGATTCAGTATTCGAAGCGCGCACGTGAACCCAACCATCAGGCAACGTGACCTTGATGCCGTCAGTCGAATCAATCTCGATGTCTTCGGCCTCCATCACTGCCCGAAATTCCTGCAACACCGAATACAAACGATGCGGCGCGACTGTGACGTTGTGCTTCAGAGTCGTCAGTCGTGGAAGCTGGGCCACGAGATCCGAAATACGCTCGCCGGTCTGGGCCAGGTATTCGAGTATCAACCCGATCGCAGCCGCACTGTCGTGTGTCAGATGAACTTCGGGAACAGTGATCCCGCCACTACCTTCACCGCCAAGCACGCCGTTGTGTTCGATCAACCCTTCGGAGATGTAAGCCTGTCCTACGGGAACACGCACAACGCTGCCACCATGACGCGCCGCAACGATGTCGATCGCACCGGACGTCGAAACGTTTGTGACAACCGCGCCCTTCTTACGACGCAGACGAATATCAGCGGCAATCGCGAGGGTCATCTCTTCCGAGAGTGGCTCGCCAAGGTCGCTGACGATTCCCAGGCGCTCGCCATCGGCGTCATGGGCGAAACCGATGGCGGCGCGGCCCGCTTTCACAACAGCACAGAGCTGGGCCATAGTCTCGGGCTTGGGCTCGGGAGAGTGCGGGAAAGGTGCACTGGGGTTATCGTTAACTGCAAGAACTTCGCATCCTAAACTCGCCAGCCATCTCGGACTAAGAAACGAGCAGGCGCCGTTACAGCAGTCAACTGCCACCGTCAACTTCCGTGATCTTATTGTCTCGATTTCAAATTTCTCGGTTAATACTTTGACGTGCTCTTCAATTGCATCGGCCGTCTGGACCACATGCTTGATCGTGTCCCAACCCGCCTTCGCAAACTCGCCCTGGTGAAAGATGTCGAGTAACTCTTCTCCCTGCGTCGCATTGAGGTATAGCCCGTCGCCACGAACAAACTTCAGCGCATTCCATTGCCACGGATTGTGACCAGCCGTAATCGCGATCCCGCCGTCAGCTTTCAGCGACTTGATCGCGAGCTGCATGCTCGGTGTCGGACAGATGCCAAGATCGACAACTTCACAACCCGCAGCCAATAGTCCTGCCAGCACCGCGGATCGGATCATTGGACCAGACGGTCTAGTGTCGCGACAAACTAGAATTCGTCCGCGGTCGAGGTATGTTCCAAAACTCTCAGCAAAGTCGACTGCTAGTTCTGGAGTCAAGGTCTCACCGACAATTCCTCGCACGCCGGTGATGCCGATTTTCAGCGGTTTCATCGAAGTTTCGGACTGATATCTCTGGAAGCTGGGCGTGTCGGACTTAATTTTACCTCACGCGATTAGTAATCGTCTCCACCAAAAGGTGGACAAGAGATTCATACCAAACTTTGCAGTGCATGATATTCTCTAGCGCCATGAAACGAATGTTGCTAATTGCAGTCGCCACACTCGCATTGTTTCCCATCGCTCAAGTCCGCAGTCAGGAAAAAACGATCGCCGAGCGACTCGGCTATCCACGCGACGCAAAGCTGCTGATCGTTCACGCAGACGATCTCGGCGTGGCCCACTCGGTCAACATGGCCACGATGAAGGCATTCGAAACTGGTCTGGTTAACTCAGGCAGCATCATGGTCCCATGCCCGTGGCTGCCCGAGATCGCGGCTTACGCGCGTGCGAATCCGCAGGCCGATCTCGGATTGCATTTGACGCTCACGAGCGAATGGACCTCGTTCCGCTGGGGTCCGGTGTCGCCGAAAGATCGTGTCGCTTCACTGCTCGACAAGGATGGTTATTTTAAGTTGACGGAAAGCGACGCGGCGGCTAGTGCAGATCCGAAACAGGTCGAACTCGAAATCAATGCGCAAATCGAACGCGCCCGAGCGCTCGGCATCCAGCCGACCCATCTCGATTCGCACATGGGCACGCTCTACCAGAACAAAGAGTTGTTTGAAGTGTTCCTGCGCGTCGCACGCAGAGAGAAGTTGCCGGTGAGAGTGGCGAAGGCGTGGGCTGCTCGAGCGGATTACATGTCATTGGCGTTGAATCCGGATGATGTTTACGTCGATCGGGTCTTGGATATCAATCCATCAGTTGCACCTCAGGACTGGGGCAAGTTCTACTCTGACGCGTTGAAGAAACTCGAACCCGGTGTAACGGAAGTTGTCATTCACCTCGCCTACGACGAAGCTGAGATGAAGGGCGTCACCGTCAATCATCCTGACTGGGGAGCCGCGTGGCGGCAACGCGACTACGATTACTTCACCAGCGATACCTTCCGTAAAGCCCTTCAGGAAAACCAGATCAAGCTCATCACCTGGCGGGAGCTTGGGAAACTGATCAAGTAGTATCCACAGATTACGCAGATTCTGTGGCCCTATTTGCGCTCCTTTCGCGCGTTATTCGAGTGACGGCAGCAATCGGGCTTGCCGATATTCGCAAGTGCCTGAAGGAGAGCACCATGAAACACATACAACGAGCCATCGCGCTATCTGGTCTACTGTTACTGTTGACGTTCTCATCTGCTTTTGGACAATCTGACCGGCAGACCATCATACATATACCCTTTAATTTTACCGTCGGTGAGAAAACATTGCCGGCAGGCAAGTACGTCATCGAGCAAAACAGGAAAGATTCAGACTTGGTGTGGGTGATCAGGCGCAAGGACAATGTCGGCAACGCTCTGGTTTTGACCAGACCGGTTCATGCAAACGAGACCATTGAAAATACCAAACTGGTCTTCCACCAATACGAAGATCTTTATTTTCTGGCTGAGTTCTGGACTGCGGGGAGCAACACCGGACGCGAACTTCAAACCTCCAGTCGCGAGAAGGCGTTGGAAAGGGTTATAGCTGAAAAGCGCCAGGATCATGTCTTGATTGATCGTGGCAAGTAATTCAAAACGGGGGCGCACACACTGAAAGCACGAGGCCCTGACGAAAGTCAGGGCCTTGCTTTTTGTCACAAACTCGACTAGGAAGTCAGACGATTCGAGGAGTCGCCGGTGACACTTGATAAAGTTTCACGCCGCCAGTTTATGAAAGCTGGCGGCATTGGTTTGCTTGGAGCCTTCGCCGCTCGCGCGAATGCGTGGTCCACACCGCAGCGAGTGCTTTACGTTGGCACTTACACTACTTCGGGCAAGAGCGAAGGCATCTACGGTTATCACATGGACACTACGGGCACCCTCACTCGTTTTACGTCTATCATGTCTGTAAATCCATCGTTCCTCACAATCGATCGCAGCAAACGTTTTCTGTATGCAGTGAACGAGGTCGGCGAGTTTCTTGAAAAGCCCGGCGGTGCTGTTAGCGCGTTTGCGATCGATCCGTCGACCGGCAATCTGCGCCTGCTGAATCAACAAGCGACGCAGGGCGCTGATCCTTGTTATCTCAGTGTCGACAGCAGGAAGCGAACTCTGCTCGTGGCAAACTATACCGGCGGCAATGTCAGCGTGTTCCCACTTCGATCAGACGGAACACTCGGAATAGTCGCGGAAGTGAAACAACACGAAGGCTCGGGCTCGAAAGAACAGCAAAAAGGACCACACGCACATTGCGTTATCTTCGATCGCGCTGAACGACACGCGCTTGCAGCAGATCTCGGAATCGATAAAGTGATGATTTATCGAGTCGATCGTGCAACGGGAAAGCTCAGTCCAGCCGCGCAACCGTTCGCCGAACTCAAACCTGGCGCCGGACCACGCCACCTTTCGTTTCATCCGTCGGGAAAGTTTTTATACGCCATCAGCGAACTCGATTCGACGATGAGCGCCTTCAAATACGACGAGCGAGAAGGAACGCTAACGATGATCGATACGGTCTCGACGTTGCCGAGTGACTTCAGCGGGACGAGTTACTGCGCTGATGTACACGTGTCTCCATCGGGCAAGTTTCTCTATGGCTCGAATCGCGGCCACAACAGCATTGTCGTGTTTGCGATCGATCAGCGCACGGGCAAACTCACGCTCGTCGAGCACGTGTCGACTGCGGGCAACTGGCCACGCAATTTCACGCTTGATCCGTCAGGCGGCTTCCTGCTGGTCGCGAACCAACGCTCGGATAATGTCGTCGTGTTCTCAATCGATCCGAGCACCGGCCGGCTCAAGCCAACGGGCGTGAACGAGCAAATCCCATCGCCAGTCTGCCTGAGATTTCTCTGAGGTAGGTGGACAGGATTTACAAGATTTTCAGGATTTACACGATTTTTATCCTGCAAATCTTGTTAATCCTGTAAAATGGCTTCGTTCCTAAACTCCTTCCTGAGGACAGCTAGATAGATGAGGAAATCCGTACTCGCCCTGTGCGCAGTCAGTCTTTCACTGTGTTTCGCGCTGCAACCGCTGGTCGCACTCAAAGCCCAGACACCTGCCGATCTGCTCGATAGCGACGAGTTTTTTCAGCGCGCCAGTCACACCGCTCCTGAAAAAAATAATACCCAGAAGATCGAAGCTCTGCTGAAGCGCATGACGCTCGAAGAAAAAGTCGGGCAGATGACTCAACTCGCTATCGGCATGATCGTCTCGGGAAGAGATCAAGACGTTAAGATCGATCAGGCCAAACTCGACAAGGCGATCGTCAAGTACGGCGTCGGATCGATTCTGAACGTTTCCGACCAGGCGCTGACCGTAGACACCTGGCGTGGAATTATTAGCCAGATTCAGGATGTTGCGACTAAGAAAACGCGTCTCGGCATTCCGATGATCTACGGCATCGACTCCATTCACGGCGCCAACTACGTTCGAGGCGCGACGCTCTTCCCGCAAGAGATCGGAATGGCGGCGACGTTCAATCCCGAGTTGATGAAGCGCGGGGCGGAAATAGCAGCGATTGAAACACGCGCCGCTGCGATTCCGTGGAGCTTTTCTCCCGTTCTCGATCTCGGTCGCAATCCACTCTGGCCGCGCTTCTGGGAAACGTTTGGCGAAGATCCGTATCTCGCGAAAGTGATGGGCGTCGCGTTTGTTCGTGGATTGGAAGGTTCGGACGTCTCCGCGGATACGCAGGTCGCGTCGAGCCTGAAGCATTACATGGGCTACAGCTTTCCGCTCACCGGTAGAGATCGCACGCCCGCGTGGATTCCTGAGAATTACCTGCGCGAATACTTTTTGCCGACGTTTGATGCTGCGGTTAAAGCAGGCGCGCGCACGATCATGGTCAACTCCGGTGACATCAACGGCACTCCCGGTCACATCAATCATCACATCCTGACAGACATTCTGCGCACCGAACTCGGATTCAAAGGCTTCGTCGTTTCGGACTGGGAAGACATCAAGAAACTCGTCACGACGTGGCGTATCGCTGCGGATGAAAAAGAAGCGACGCGACTCGCCGTCCTGGCAGGCATCGATATGAGCATGGTGCCGAACGATTACAGTTTCGCGGATCATCTCGTCGCGCTCGTGAAGGAAGGCGCAGTTCCGCAGGCGAGAATCGATGAGGCGGTGCGTCGCATTCTGCGCGTCAAGTTTGAGCTCGGATTATTTGAAAAACCGATGCCTGACGCGTCGTTGAAAGCAAAGTTTGGACTGCCTGAGTATCGAGACGCCAGTCTCGCCGCAGCGCGCGAGTCGATCACGTTGCTGAAGAACAATAACAATGTCCTGCCGCTCTCGAAGAACACTAAAGTTCTCGTCACTGGTCCAACATCTGATTCCCTAGTCTCGATGAACAACGGTTGGACGTGGGTTTGGCAGGGATCGGAAGAGTCTCTCTATCCGACAGATCGATTGACGATCCGTAAAGCGATCGAAGCAAAGGTTGGAGCCTCGAATGTCACGTGGGTACAGGGAACGAAGATCACGAGAGGGCCCGGTCCTTCAAATGGTACGCCGACCGATCAGGAACAGGAAGTCGACATCGCGGCGGCGGTGAGTGCCGCGCAGAATGCTGATGTGGTTGTGCTCGCGCTTGGTGAAGGTTCGTATTGTGAAACGCCGGGTAACATCACCGACCTGACGATCGGCGAACCGCAGATCAAACTTGCCGAGGCGATCAAAGCGACCGGAAAGCCCGTGGTGATGGTGCTCGTCGAAGGGCGTCCGCGAATCATCAATCGTATCGCGGATAGCGCGAGTGCGATCCTCATGGCTTACAACCCGAGCGATGAAGGAGGTCGAGCGATTGCTGATATTTTGTTCGGCGACGTTAATCCGAGCGGCAGGCTTCCTTTCACTTACCCGCGCACACCGAATGGTTTGATCAACTACGATCACAAACCTTTCGAAACCGAGAACAGTGCGTTTGGTAACATGGCTTTCAATCCGCAGTTTCAGTTTGGCGACGGACTGAGCTATACGACGTTCGCTTACAGCGATCTGCGGATCGGAAAACAAACGATTTCCGCGAATGAAGATTTGCCGGTGAGTGTCACGGTAAAGAACACAGGAAATCGCGCGGGCAAAGAAGCAGTCCTGGTCTACGTGAGCGATCTGGTCGCCACGCTATCGCCGCCGGGAAAACGACTGCGACGATTCGCGAAGATCAATCTCGATCCCGGTCAGAGTAAAACGCTGACCTTCAAACTGCGCCGTGAAGATCTCTCCTTTATCGGCTCCGACAACAAGCCGATCCTTGAGCCCGGCGACTTCGAAGTACGAATTGGTGGCCTGGTGCAGAAATTCACACTGAAATAGTGACAGGATTAACAGGATGATCAGGATTAACAAGAAATCTTGTTCATCTTGTTTCATCTTGAAAAATCCTGTCTAAAAACAACGATGAAAATCAACTACCTTTTGTTACTAATCATAACTTGTGCCGCCGTTGTAACCGCACAGGAGCAACCGGAACGCAAACTCAACCTGATGCCTGTGCCGGCGTCGGTGAAACTTCAGAACGAGCGACTGACTGTCGACGCGAATTTCAAAGTCGCGACACGCGGGCATTCAGATGCGCGTCTGGAGGCAGGCATCTGGCGGTTCATGAAGCGGCTGGAAGGTCGCACCGTTCTGACGTTCGCGCCCACTCTCGCGCCCGACGATCAAATGACGCAGCTCATCATCAACTGCCAGGGTCCCGGAAAAAACATCCCCTCAGTCAGTGAAGATGAGAGCTATCGCATCGACATCACACGACGACAAGCAATGCTGAGCGCGCCAACCGTTGTCGGCGCGCTGCGTGGTCTCGAAACGCTGCTGCAACTACTCGACGCCGATCGCAATGGCTACTTCTTTCCCGGCGTTCAGATCGACGATCGACCACGCTTTCCGTGGCGCGGTCTACTCATCGACTGCGGGCGGCACTTCCAGACGATGGAAACACTGAAGCGCAATCTCGATGGAATGGCCGCAGTGAAGATGAACGTCTTGCACTGGCACCTCAGCGAGGATCAGGGCTTCCGCGTCGAGAGCAAGAAGTTTCCAAAGTTGCATCAACTCGGCTCCGACGGAAACTACTACACGCAGGAGCAGGTGAAAGAGATCATTGCGTACGCGCGCGATCGTGGCATTCGCGTCATGCCCGAGTTTGACATCCCCGGACACAGCACGGCCTGGCTCGTTGGTTATCCCGAACTCGGCAGTGCGCCTGGTCCGTACACGATTGAGCGTCGTCCAGGCATCTTCGAACCCGCGCTCGATCCAACGCGCGAGGAAGTCTACAAGTTTCTCGACACATTTTTTGGTGAGATGGCGGCGTTGTTCCCCGATGACTACCTGCACATCGGCGGCGATGAAAACGAAGGCAAGCAATGGGATCGTAATCCTGCGATTCAGGATTTCATGAAGAAGAAAGGCATCAAAGACAACCACGCGCTGCAAGCGTATTTCAACACGCGTCTGCTGAAAATTCTTCAGAAGCACAACAAGAAGATGATCGGCTGGGACGAGATCCTGCAACCCGAATTGCCGAAGGATGTGGCGATTCACTCGTGGCGTGGCACAGCCGCACTCGCCGACGCTGCACGGAAGGGTTACGACGGCATTCTCTCGAATGGTTACTACATCGATCTGATTCAACCCGCTTCGCAACACTACGTTCCCGATCCGCTTCCGGCAGACAGCACGCTGACACCCGAGGAAGCGAAACACGTCTTAGGTGGTGAAGCGACGATGTGGGCCGAGTGGGTAACTCCCGAAACGATCGACTCACGCATCTGGCCGCGTACTGCAGCGATCGCTGAAAGACTTTGGTCGCCCCGCAATACAACCGACGTCGAAGACATGTATCGCCGGCTCGCGGTTATCAGTCTGCAGTTGGAAGAGCTCGGGCTGATGCATAAGAGAAATCAGGAGATGATGTTGCGACGGCTCGTGCGCAACGATGATATTGGTCCATTGCGAACGCTTGTGTCGGTCATCGAGCCTGTGAAGGAATATCGACGATACCAGGCGCGTCCGCAGACAATGCTCAGTCCGCTAACAGGCGTGATTGATGCAACGCCGCCTGACAGCGAAACTGCACGCAGGTTTATGTTTATGGTGAAAGAGTTTCTGAATGATGGGCCGCGTTATCAACTCTATCGTGCGGAGTTAAGCCAGATGCTTGGCGACTGGCAAACTGCCGGAGCCTCGCTTGGTCCAGTAATCGATCGTTCGCCGGCGATCAGGGAAATCAAACCGCTGGCGCACAGTCTTTCAGAACTCGGTGAGACAGGTATGGAAGCGGTCACTTATCTGAAACTCGGGATGCCGCCGCCGCGCGATTGGCGTGAGACCAGTCTCGCAAAAGTGGATGAAGCTTCGAAACCTTCGGGCGCGTTGGAGTTTGTGGTGATTGGCGGCGTCAAACAATTAGTTAACGCGGCCGCCGATATCAAGCGGTAGCCATTTCACGCAAAGGCGCAAAGGAGACGCAAAGACGCAAAGTCTAACGCTTCTTTGCGCCTCTTCTTTTCACCTTTGCGGCTTGGCGTGAAACCGCTCTTTCGATATTACGCTTCACACAAAATTTCGTAATCTTGGTTATCAACCCAACGGGTATTGGTTTGTCTAGTGGAAGACGAATCGTGCCTTTTGAAGTTTCGTAACGAGTCAACTCGTCTTTAAACTCCTCAACCGGCCTCGAGCCCGGATAGATTCCGATGTGGTTCTTGTATCCCGCGAAGTGGATCAAATTACCATTCAGGACAAACGTCGGCATCTGATACTTGATCGCTTCTTCTGCTTTGGGCGCTGCTTTTCTGATCGCCGTTCTCACTTTTTGGAGCAGGAGCTGAACGTCAACTGGAAAGTCCGCAATATACTCGTCAATGTCTTTGGCTTTTTTAGCTTTCATTTTCCGGCGCCTTCCACGACTTTCACGTAAGTATTTAAAGGCGGGTTTGTAAGTCGAACAACTTTCCCGCTGGGCCAACGTATCTCTACCCAATCGATCTTCGTAGCCGAACCTAACCCGAGTATCTCACGTGGATCGTGTGAAGAGAGAAAACTTCCGCCTCCAGTCTTCAAACGACTTCGCTTCAGTGCTCCGGCTTGCCACGTGATCACTGCCCCGACTGCTGCCGAATTACTTTTCGTCGCAACGAGCGTCAGACCAATCCAATTGTTTCTATTACCGCCATCGTTGCGAAGCAGCAGCGGCGCTTCGCCATTATTCGCCACGACCACATCCAGATCGCCGTCATTGTCGAAATCACCGGTCGCCATTCCGCGTCCCGAGAAGCTGCGACTAAAAACAGCTCCCGATTTGTCGCTAACGTTCTTGAATTCGCCTCCGTTATTTGCGAATAACACGAGCGGCTCTTTGTATTTCACGCGAGCGTTATGCATCTCCACAAGATCGTCGGGGTGCCCGTTCACCAGCAGCAGATCCGGATCGCCGTCGTTGTCATAATCAAAAAATCGCAATCCCCATCCGCTCAGTAGCTGAGTGGCTGCGGCGATTTCGCGCGGCTCATCCGTGAACGTAACGTCTTTCTGATTGTGATACAGACTGAAGAGTTCGTAGTCGATGTTGGCGACGAAGAGATCCTGCCACCCATCGCCGTCGTAGTCTGCGGCGTCGACGCCCATTCCGGAACGCGCTCTTCCCGCCTGGCTAAAAGCAACTCCGGCCGGCAGTCCAACCTCTTCAAACTTTTTGCCTTTATCGTTGACGAAGAGAAAATTCGGGACCGTGTCGTTTGCCACAAAGAGATCTAGCCAGCCATCGTTATTGACGTCGGTCGCGACCGCACCAAATGACTTGCCTGGATAGTTGGCAATGCCGGTCTCGGTGCTTACATCGGTGAAAGTCCCGTCGCCCTTGTTGCGAAAGAGACGACTCGCACGAGGTTTGTAGTGACGTGGTATGCAGTAGTAATTCCGCTTTTGTTCGTCAGCACATAAGACGTTCAGTGAGGGATCGTAGTAGACGAAGCTTGAGACAAAAAGATCCAACTTGCCGTCGTTGTCAAAATCAAACCACACGGCAGAGGTGGACCATCCGGACGCCGCGACGCCGGCCTTGTCCGTGACGTCGACAAAGGTTCCCTTGCCGGTATTTTTGAACAGTGCATTGCGGCCGTAGCTCGTGATGTAGAGATCCACGTAGCCGTCGCCATCGTAGTCGGCTGCGGCTACGCCCATGCCGAAAGTAGCGCCGCCTTCGAGTCCCGCTTTGCTCGTGACGTCGGTGAAAGTCCCGTCATGATTGTTATGATAGAGCGCGTTTCGCAGTGGCTTGTTGGGAGTGAAAAAATCTGAGTTGCCGCTGTTGATGAAGATGATGTCGAGCCAGCCGTCATTGTCGTAATCAAAAAATGCACAACCCGGACCGACTGCCTCCGGTGCATGATGAGCATCGGATCTGCCATTGGTGTGAACCCACGTGATGCCGCTCTTTTGGGTGACGTCTTCAAACGTAACTGTTCTCTGTGTCTCTATGGTTGATGAAGTCTGAGCAAACACACACCACAGAGACACAGAGAACACAAAGGTTGCACAGAGAAATCTCATTGCGGAGTCGATTTCCTGGGCGTCGTAGCCGCTGCTTTCAAACGTTCGACAATCTCCATCTGCTGCTGCGCCCGCTGCGAATCCTTCAAGCGCGCGTACAGAACAGCCAGCTGATAGTTGGCCTGTATGTCGTTAGGACTGAGCTTTACGGCCAACTCGAGTTCCGTCTGAGCCCGCGGATAATCCTTGAGAGTTAAATAGGAGCGACCAAGTGCGACATGCACTTCCGTGAAAGACGGTAAAAGATCGAGCGCTCTCTTGAAGTGTTTTACTGCAGTGACGTCGTCACCTTGTTCCTGAAAAATCAAACCCAGATAGAAAGAAGTCTGCGCAACTGTTGGCTGTTTCGCGAGACTCTTTTCCAACAATTCGCGCGCCTCCGGATACCTGGCCTGAAGAAAGAGGGTGTAGCCGAGATACATCTGCGCTTCTGAGTTTTCAGACTTCAGTTGAAGAGCATGTCGAAACGCCTGCTCTGCTTCGACGAGATCTGGTTTCTTTAACCATGTCGTTCCGAGCGCGACATGGAAAGCAGGATCGTCAGGCTTGAGCTTCACTGCTTGCTTCAGCGCCGCATTTGCTTCTTCGAATCTGCCAGCGTCCCAGGCGACGAGTGCAAATCGCCGGAGAGTGTCTGCCGAGTTGAACACCGATCCTTTTGCGCGATCGAGATACGACGCAGCCGACGACACATCGCCTTTTAGCTGCGCGGCCTGGGCCAGTCCGAGAATCGCATCGGCGTCGTCGCTGTGTTGCTCGAGTGCGAGTCGAAAAGCTGCTTCGGCTTTTGCCGCATCTTTCTTTTCGAGATAAGCGTCGCCGAGAGATAGCAGTAAGGAGAGTTGTATTGATCGAGTGGCGTGGGCCTGTTCGACAAGCGCGATGAATTCGTCGGTTCGTTTCTCACTCAACAGCAGTCGACTCAATCGATCGAATGCTTCCGGGTTGTCGGGCTGTAAACGAAGTACCTGATTCAACTCTGAGATCGCAGCCTGAGGTTTGGACTGTATCAGGTAGAGTTGCACCAGATTCATTCGCGCACTTACGAGCGACGCATTTGCGTTCACGGCTCGGGTAAAGAGCTTCGCAGCTTCGTCAAACCTTTTTTGTTTTGCGCGCACGGCGCCGAGCAGATTCAGAGCGTCGGGCTGATTAGCATTCGTTCGGAGAATCGTTTCCAACTGCCGCTCAGCCTCGGCGAGTCGATCGTCACGAATAAGTGACGCGGCACTTTCCAATCGCTCGATCAGATTACTGCGGACTTGCATCGGCGTCGAACCAGCAAACACAAGCAAAACTGCAAGAGCACAGACGTACCCCCCAAACCTATTTGTGACTCTTGTGCTTTTTTGAGGCATTATTTTTTGAAAGCTTTTTGGTCGACGATGCCCAAGCTCTCTTTGATCGTGACGATTGAATTCACTTTCGCGCCGGTAAGTTTGTCAACGATACCGCTTGGCCACCGCACCTCGATCAGATCGATTTTGGTGCGCTTCTCCAATCCGAAATGCAACCGCTGATCGCTTTGCGAGATATAACTGTCGCCACTGCGGACTTCATCCTTCTGCGCCAGATCACCGGAAACAACTTTCACCATGGCACCAATGCCTGCTCGATTGCTCTTCACTCCCACGAGCTTGATCAAAACGGAGTTATTTAAATTGCCGCCGTCATTTCGCAATACCGTTGGGGCGCCGTCGAGGTTGTTAATTACGATGTCGACGTCGCCATCGTTATCAAGATCGCCGAACGCAACGCCGCGTCCGGCACGCTTTTCACTGAAGGGCGCGCCGAGCTGTTCGGCTATCTCTGTAAACGTTCCGTCATGATTGTTTCGGTGTATGAAGTTGCGCTGCTTGTAAGTCGGGATTTGCGGATACACGTGACCATTAGCCACGAACAGATCCACCCAACCGTCGTTGTCGTAGTCAAAGAATTTCGTGCCCCAACCAACATAGGGAAGACTCACCGCAGCGACCTTGGCCGCGTGTGATGAATCTGTAAACGACAGTTTGCCGTCGTTGTGGTAAAGCGTGTTGTAGTCGTCGTCGAAGTTGGTAACAAACAGGTCGAGGTTGCCGTCATGATCGTAGTCACCAACGGTCACACCCATGCTGCCCTGTTCGCTGCCGTTCTCGTTTACGGCGGTGCCGGAAAGAAAGCCAATTTCTTCAAACGTGCCGTTGCCGTTATTCTTGTAGAAGTAATTGGGGGTCGAGTCGTTGGCCACGAAGATGTCGACCAAACCATTCTCATCGAAGTCGCTGCATATCACGCCCATGCCGTAGTAACCATTCGCATCAGCGACTCCGGCTTTCTTACTGACGTCGGTAAAAGTGCCGTTGCCTTCGTTGTGATAAAGCGTGTCGCCATCGCCCGGCAGACCTCTTGGACCACATTGCACGGGTACTCCCTTGTACTGGCACAAACGGCCTTTGCCAAACTCTGGCAGATTCTTGAAGTCAAAGGCGACATAGTTTGCGACCATCAGATCGAGCTTGCCGTCGTTGTCGTAATCGACAAATGATGCGCCAGTGGACCAGCGCGGATCACCGACTGCGGCAGTGTTGGTGACGTCAGAAAACGTTCCGTTGCCGTTGTTCTTGAAAAGATGATTTGGACCGACGCAGGTCACATAAATATCGTCGAAGCCGTCGTTGTTGTAATCGCCGACGGCGACACCCATGCCCCAACCGACGTCACCCACGCCGGCTTTGCTGCTCACGTCCGTGAAAGTGCCGTCGCCATTATTGTGATACAGAGCGCTCTTGGTTTTTCCGTTTGTCTTTACCAGATCAACCGTGAGCGAATTGACGAAGTAGATGTCAAGAAAACCATCGTTGTCGTAATCGAGTAGAGCCACGCCGCCGCTCATCGATTCGACGATGTACCGCTTTTCAGGTGAGGAAACATGTTCGAAGGTGATTCCCGCCGGCTTGGTTATATCGACAAATTGAATACCGTTGAGTTCCATGCGTGTTAATGCCGATGACGATAGCAACAAACACAAAAGGATTAGCAACGACAGCGAAGCTCGCATTGTAGAGGGACGTAGATGGAGTCGATTAATTATTTGGTTGATTCGGTTGATTTGGTTGATTCCGCACTTTTTCTTTCAGCTGTTTTGAAAGATCGAGTTGCATTTGACCTTCAGCCGGGCGACCGGCGGCTACATACGCGCGGCCGAGTTGATAATGGACGTGCGCCTGCTCCGGCGCAAGCTTCGCGGCCTTTTCGAGACTCATGATGGCGCCTTTGACGTCACCTTGCTGAAGCTGCGATTTGCCTAGTTCGAAGTAGGCATTACTAAAAGCAGGATCCTTCTGAATTACTTCCCTCATCAATTGCATGCCGCGTCCGGTTTCCTGATTAGCCAACAAAACGTAACCGAGATGATACTTGGCTTGTATGTCCGCCGGATTCAACGCTAGTTCATTCTCAAATTCTTTTGCAGCTTCAGCAAACTTGCCGAGCTTGAGCTGAACGAGACCCGAGTAGAAGTGTGCGAGCTGCACTTTGCTGTCGAGCGTCAAAGCTATCTTCAACTCGTCAAGCGCTTTCGCAGGTGCATCCTGATCGTAGTAAGCCTTCGCGAGGAATATATGTACTTGCGCGTTGTCGCCACCGTAAGCAAGCATCTGTCGAACCACCTGCTGAGCCTCATCCGTTTTGCCCTGCTTACTAAGAGAAAGCGCAAGCGGATAATAAAGACTGACGTCAGTAGGCTTCAGGGCGACCATCTCAGACAGAATGACTGCAGATTTTTCATAGTTCTCGATTGAAAAGTAACTCAAACCCAGCAACTGCTTCGCGCGTAAATCGTCGGGCTTAAGTCGCAACTCATTTTCAAAAGCAGCGATCGCGTCCTTATAAGATTCAGATTTGAAATAAGCGAGGCCGAGGTTGTAGTAAATATCCCGAAGCTCCGGATCCAGTTTCGCAGCCTCGCTGAAGCTCTGGCTGGCTGAACGAAACTGCTGCCGCTCAGCATTGAGCAGCCCAATGTTTTCGAATGCGGCCGCGATCACCTTCGTGTAAAAGACAACCTCAGACTTCAGTTCTTCCTGTCGTGAATCCGGTATCGTCGCAGTTTCACCCGGAGCGACTTCGGGAATCGCGGTTTCATTCAGGCTTTCCGCATTGAGGAACGCCTCAGCTTTAGCCTCGTCTCTTTTAAGTGCCTGCGCTTTTAGATCGGAAGCAATCTGCAATTCCTTTTGCCCTTCCTCCTTCTGCCCCACTTTTACTAACGATTGGCCCAAACGAAAGTGAGCATTCGTCACCTGGTAATCGTTGTGCTTCAGATCCGGGTTCAAGGCGATCGATTTCTTAAACATCTCGATGGCCTTGTCGTGCTGTTGCAGACCCTGATAGCTCTGACCCAGATAAAAATAGGGATCCGGATTGTTTGGCTGCAGTCGAGCGGCTTTCAAGAGAACTTCAATTGCGACATCCCACTTCCGTTCGATAGTTGAAACGATACCGAGATAGTAGTTTCCAAAGAAGTCGTCCGGGTGAGCGGCTACCTCCAATTTGAATTCGGCTTCCGCGTCGCTGATTCGCGAGGCTCCGTCTTTAAATAGATAACTTAGACCGAGGTAGTAGTGGACTCGAGGAAATCCAGGATCGAGGGCCACAGCTTTTTTGAACTCGTCAATCGCCTGTTGGAGGAATCCGGTCTGCCTGTACGCGCGGCCGATAAGAATGCGTAACTGCGGTCTATTGCCAAGCTCGGCGATCATTCGATCGAATATGTCCTTCGCCGCCTGCATCTGACCGCGTTTCAAATGTGCAAGCGTGAGCGTATAAGCGACGTCGTAATCCTTTGGCTTTAGCTGTAGAGCCGTTTGCAGATCGGTCGCCGACTTATCAAACTCATTCAGCATGAAGTAACACTTACCGCGCATGTGATACGCAGCCGGGTTCTTCGGATTCGAGTTGACAGCACTGTCGGCGCGAACGAGTGCCTCTTTGAATTGTCCGCTGTTGAAAAGGGCGATTGAAAGATCGACGAGGGCATCAGGAAAGTTGGGCCTGTGTGCGACTGCCGCCGTCAGCGCATTCGCTGCAGCAGTATGGTTGCCCTGGGCGGAGTACGTTCGGCCAAGCTTGTGATAACCATCGGCGATTATCGAAACGTACTCGCTTTCCGCCTTATCGAGTTTTCCCGCAACGCGCTGCGCTTCGGCACTCTCGAAGCGTTGGCGAAACTGTTCCTGTGGTGATTGGAATGGAATCCAGAAAAGGACTAAGGAAAGAACAACGCGAAGATACATGATTATCCTAAAGGACTCAGCAGGTAGCTAAAAAGTTCTGAATCCCGTCCACGGCAGTGGGCGGATCGTTCAAGTCCTTTCTAAAGAACCGATTTTTAAAACCAAATTCTAATCCCGACAACGGAAGTTGGCGGATACTTCAAGTCCGGGACTATTTATTCTGTTTGATGAATAGTTTCGGACTTGAACAATCCGCCAATTTCCGTTGGCGGGATTCAAAACTCACAAAATAGCTTTCATATAGAAAGGACTTGAAGTATCCGCCCACTACCGTGGGCGTGATTATTCGTGCAAAGCATTAACCAGGGGCGACGCGCTTCGCTTCGCTCGCGCTTGCCCCTGGCTATTATATTTCGCGCCTTTGGCGCTGTGTCTGCAGAAACTGACGGAGGGCTGATTAAAGCTTCAGCCCTCCGTCAAGGTTCAATGAGCCTGCAGTATACCTGCAGGATGTTAGAAGGTGAACTTAAATCCGAACTGAATTTCCCGCGGGCCTGCATCCTTATTGAAGCGACCAAAACCTGACGAAGTACTGTGACCAAAGTTCGCGTCACTGGCAGTGTTGATGAAGCCCAGATCCGCAGACTCAAGCGTGACGTAGTTTACGCGATTGAAGAGATTGAAGAATTCAGTGCGGAACTGAACACCATAACGTTCCCCAATTCTCCAATTCTTATTCACCGAGAAGTCGACGTTCTTGCGAGACGGCATTCGGATCACGCCGCGTCCGAGACTTCCGAAGTGACCCTCAGCCGGCAGACGGAACGCCGCCGGATTCAGGTAGTTGATCCCGTTGTTGAGATAGATCGGAACACCAGGCACGAGATCCGGTCGCTGCGTAGATTGCGCTTCGAGACCGGCAGTGTTGGCTCCCGAAGTTACATCGATCGGAACGCCGCCAAGGTAAGTGACGATTCCGTTTAGCTGCCAATCTCCGAGGGCGTGATGCGCAAAGCTACCCCACTTGCGGAACGAAGGCAGAACGTACACGACGTTTCCGATCCAGGTTTGGCGTCGATCGAGGTCCGCATCTCCCTTATCAAGATCAAAGTTAAATGGATCGGTCGTCGCGGTCGTGAAGGATGTCACAGGAACATTCGAGATCGTGTGGCCCCAGGTATAAGCAACCTGGAAAGCCAATCGATCAGCGAAGCGCCGGTTGAGCCAGATCTGCATTGAATGGTGACTCGAATCGCCCGTCGACTCGCTCATGGTGATGTCCCCTAGCGCTGGGAATCGGCGGTGCGCGTTGGCAAAAGCGGTCGCCTGATCGCTGCCAATTCGGTACAGATGCGCTAGCTGTGCGCGTGCACTCGGCACTACATCGTTGAAGTTGATACCACGCCGCCACAAGTGCAGGCCGTGGTTACCTACATAGGACGCCTCGAGCACTGTGTCCTTCATGATTTCTCGCGAGACCGTCAGGTTCCACTGGTAGCTCTCCGGTGGCCGGAAGTCCTCGGAAACTGCGTTACCGATACTGGTGCTTGAAGCGGTGGCTCGCAGTGCAGCCGGGTCGGGAATCGTATCCAAACTGCGGAATGTTGGGTGGCCAGCCAGCGTCAAGGCGCCATCGTGCCAGCCATAACCGGCAGTTTGTGTCCACGGAGCATTGCCGGCCATACGCAGCACGTCTTCGATAACGTTTGAACGTCCAATGTAGCGTCCAAATCCAAGACGCAACGCAGTCTTGCCGTCGCCCTTGACATCCCAGGCCACACCGACGCGCGGTTGGAAGCCTCCGTTATACGTATTTACAAGCGCGCGAGGTAAGCCCGAACTACCGAGTTGGTCCGCTCTGACAAGGCCGCTCAGCGGATGAGTGCCGTCAAAGAGTCGCGGCACGAAATTGCTGATGCGATTATCAGCAGACCAGCCGGGCTGCAACTGAGACCAGCGCAAGCCAAGCGTGAGCGTGACGTTCGGTCGAATCTTCCACGTATCGTTTCCATAAAACTCTAGATCGCGCCAGCGTCCCTGGGTGTATTCAGCGTGATCCCATTCAAAGTAGCAGCCAACCGGGATGTCCTTTAGCAGTGTATCTGCAATGACATTGCCAGTGCGGTCGTCTGTCTGACAGATCTGGTAAGCTGAATTTGGACCACCAGCCTGTTCGTTCTTTCGATTATTACTGAACAACACACCAAACTTCAGATCGTGCGCACCCATTACCTTCGAGAAGTCGTCTTTCCAGATAAAGAGATCTTCTTCGTTGTGCCAGGGCGCCTGGTGCCACAGTGCCGGATAACCACCACCGCCCCAAAGTGTCGGCAAGCCGAAACCTTCAGGTCGCTCGAAAACCGTTGGGAACTTAGCCGCAATTTCGTCGTTCAGGGCCTTGCTGCTCCCAGCGGTCGTGATGATGATGTCGTTGCCGGCGCGAGAGAATGTGAACTCGTTAACCGCGCTTCCAGACAACGTGTTGGTGACCTTCACTGCGAAGCTATGACTCGGCTGATCCCAATCCGAACTCAACGTCGGGAATGGGCTATCACCCCAGAAGTTGCCGGAGGCAACGCCGTGGATCCAGTACTCATTGATCCAACGCACCATCACGTTCATGTTGCTGGTGATGTTCACGTCGCCGCGGATGTTGTCCTGGCGCGTGTTGATGGGCTGTGTTGGAGCGTCTACCCATAAACCGCCCGCGCCGTTGGGATCCGGAAAGACCCTCAAGATTGCGAGTCCTGCCGGACTGAGTTGGGCAGTTGGAATCTTGTTACCTGGAAAAGGCGTGCACGTCGTCACGTTAGCCACTGTGACACATGAGCCCGGGATATGTGGTAGTGGACCAGTGAGCGCCCCACTGAAGTCTCCTACCTTTTCGGCCGCGGTCGGCACAGTTTGCTGCGGCAGCGTGGTGCCACGTTTCTCACGACGCCATTCTTCACTCCAGAAGAAGAACGCTTTGTTTTTCCAAACCGGACCGTTGAAGTTGAAGCCGAAGTTTTTATATTTCAGCTCGCCTTTGTGAATGAAATCGCCCTGCGCATTTCTCGCTGGATTGGCTTTGAGAAAAGCATCCGCGGCATTCAGCGAATCATCACGCAGAAAATAAAAACCAGCGCCGTGAAAATCGTTGCCACCGCCTTTTGTAATCAGGTTGATGACAGCGCCTTGCGCCTGTCCATATTCGGCGCTGAAGCTGTTACGTTCGACGCGGAACTCTGCGATCGAATCGATTGAGGGAAACACAAGCAGGGTGGCATTCGAACCGACGTCCATGTTGTTGACGCCGTCGACGGTCCAGAGATTAGCGTTCGACTGGTTGCCGTTCACCGACATGTCAACGTTGGAGTCGAGGCCCGTTCCTCGTGCGGCGAAACTGCCCGCCTGAGAAACACCGGGCACCATCAAAGCGAGTTGCGCGTAGTTGCGACCGTTGAGTGGCAGCTCTGTAACCTGTTTCTCAGAAACCAGACTGCTGACTTCACCACTGCGCAGTTCGACGGGTGCAGACTCGCTGGTGACCGTTACTGTCTCTGTCACCTGGCCCACCTGTAGATCGAGATTCACGGTTTTGTTTTCGCTAACGTGAAGCTCGACACCAGTGATAACCGTTTTCTTGAACCCGGAAGGCGCAGCGCTGATGGAGTAATTGCCAGCCGGCAAACTGGGGGCGTTGTAGAATCCGTCTTCGTTGGAAGTGACAGTGCGCGATGCGCCTGTCTTCTCCTCAACAAGTGTGACTTCCGCTTTAGCGACAGCCGCACCTTGCGGATCTCTGACTGTGCCGGTGATGTTTCCCGCCGTGCTCGACTGTGCATGCACGCCGACCAACAGACCGATACTCAGCAGGAGTAATGAAGCCTGCATCCAAGACCTAAGCGACATACAACACCTCCTCGGTATTTCCGTCCGGAATCAAGAACTCGTTCAGTGCCCTGCGAACCCTTGTGGTAAATCCTGGTTAAAGTCTATTCAGTTATCTGAGTGTTACTTTGTTGCAGTAGTTATCAAAAGCATTTAATACCAAACCAATTTCTTGTCAAGAACTTTTTGTTTTCGTTGTTTGATGATGAGCCGAATACCGTGTTTTATATAGGGCTTTGTTCAATAGCCGGACAAAAGCTGGGAGGAGCTTTGTTCAGGCACTGAACAAAAGGTAGTGACTTAGGTCACTGAAGCGGAGGCGAACTTGCTCGCCAAAACGAGACTCAAGGCGCCCATCAAGGTGGGTTCTGGACCAAGAGTTGAGGCGATGATTCGTGTGGAAGGAAGACCGCGACAGATTGTCGTTTCGACACTCTTGCGGATGTCAGTTTCGATCACGGGCCAGGCACGCACGATCGGACCACCGACAATTACTGCCTGAGGCGCCAGACCACGAATGAGATTTGCGATGCCGATGCCGAGATACTTAGCAGTATCTTTCAGTGCAGTGCGAGCAGCGCCATCGCTGCGTAAGGCAAGATCGATCAAGTGACCAAAGTTTTTCGTGGCAGTTCCGTTTCGGCCGCCAGATAAAGTCTTGAAACGAGCAAGCGCCGATCGTTCTGAAGCAAACGCTTCCCAGCATTCACGACTTCCGGACGCACATTCAACCGGCGCGCCCTGTCCGATCGTCATGTGTCCAAACTCACCTGCGGAGCCGTTGTCGCCGCGATACACCTGGCCATCAAAAACGATCCCCGTGCCGACGCCGCCCTCGACCAGAACCAGAATAAAATCTCGCACTTCACGAATTTCCGGACGGCCAAACCACAACTCGGCCTGTGCCGCGGCGTTCGCGTCGTTGTCCATCGTGACGGGCAATCCAACTGCTTCACTCAGATCGCGTGCAAGCGGAATGTCGCGCCAGTTGAAAGTCGGAATAAACAGTTCTGTGCCATCAGGATCGACGAGGCCGGGCAGGCTTACGCCGATGCCTTCGATCGTGCCTTTGTTTCTTCTGATTAGTCTTTGAGCGCGATCGATAATCGCTTTCGTAGTCTTTTCAGCGTCGGGATCAGTCTCAAACTCTTCCTGATCCAAAACGCGACCCGCAAGATCGCTCGTGGCAACGATCGTGCGCGTTGTGCCGAGGTCGACGCCGATTGCAACGGCATCTGCTGTACGGAGAGAAAGTAAGATTGGAGGCCGTCCGCCGGTTGATTCTCCGCTCAGTTCTTCAATTAAACCTTCTACTCGCAGCTCCTCGACAATCAACGACACGGTCGAACGCTGCAGCGCGGTTTCATGAGCAATCTCTGCACGAGAGATCGGTCCTCGTTCGCGAACATAGTTCAGGACGATTTGACGATTGATATTGCGGATCGTATTCGAACGAGCCACATTCGCTTTCTTTAGGTCGATTCGTCGCATCACGAAGCCGCCGGGGCCGTTCGCCTGGAGGGAGAAGGTAGTCGATCAGAAGATCACGGCTAGAATTCAAACCAGGGAATCGATAAGAATAATTAGTACATACCTAACAATCCGTCAACACCTTTTGTAGATCATCTCAAAAACAAAGCAATCCGCAGCTTACACAGATTCGAATCGGGAGTATACTGACCACAAAACCAAAAATCGGGAGGTCTACTATGGTTGACCGGCATCGCACGAGGCAAATTGTTCTAATTACACTTGCCCTCTTAGTCTTTGCGTCCCCCGTATTTTGTCAAAGTCCTGCCAGCCCGCCTCCGGTTTCGAGTCGTGTTAACACCGATCGCATTCGACAGCAGGACATGAGCAACCGCGAATGGCAACTCAGAAACTTCGGCATGAACCCGAATGCGCCAAAGGATCGTCGCCAGATCGAAGCATTGATGACGCAGACGGAAGAAGATTTCAACCGCATCTTAACTCTACATAACGAAATCGTTCGCGCTGTCTCTTCCAAGGACGATCTTAATTATCACTTTGTTTCAGAAGCGATGACCGAGATTAAGAAACACGCGAGTCGAGTGCAATCGAACCTTGTGCTCGGATTGTCGTCTGAGGATGCGCGAGTGGAAGTAAAAGCCGAGCCGGAGATGAAGGATTCGCTGATTAAACTTTGTAAGGAGATTCGTGCGTTTGTCACCAATCCAATGATTGAGAATCCAAACACGGTCGATGCCCAACAATTAGTCCGAGCGAAACGAGATCTCGAAAGTTTTATTCAGCTCAGTGGGTTGATCAAGAAAGACGCCGATAAGCTTAGTAAAGAAAAGCCGTAGTTTCAGCCGCGGATTTACGCGGATGAACGCGGATTATTGTGTTGGAGATGGTGATGGAGCTGGGGGTGTGTGGACGAAAACGATCGGTTCCTGCGCGGTGATGCCTTTCCCTTCGAGAACGACGATTGATTGATTCGGTTTGATGTTGGCGATCGTTTCTTTTTGACCTCCGGGCCAACTGATTTCAATATTCAAAGTAGTTCCTTCTTCAGGCTTCCCTAATCCAAACGTCAGAGGTAATTCAGACTGCGAACAGTAACTCGAGCCGGTTCGCACCATGCCGTATATCGTCTTGCCTTTCGACGTTTTCACAACGACCTTCGCTCCGATGCCGTCACGATTGGCTTTGGCTCCGACAGTTTTCACGCGCAAGAGATCGTTTTGGTTCGCGTTGTCGTTGCGAAGTAGACGCGCGGGTCCGTTGTTTGTCGTGACCAGAAGATCGAGATCGCCGTCGTTGTCGAAGTCGCCGTAAGCCGCGCCGCGTCCGACGATGGCTCGATTGATTGCGCGTCCGAGTTTGCTCGTCACTTCCTCAAACTTTTTCTTGCCGCGGTTGCGGAAGAGGTGCGGCGGCTGCGCGTATTTCACCGTTGGCTGAACGACGCTGATGTCGTCAGAAACGTGTCCATTTGCGGCGAAGACGTCGAGCATTCCGTCGAGATCGTAATCGAAGAAGAAGCATGCGAAGGTCAGCGATTGCGCCGACACTTTGCCGATTCCGGAAGCCGGTGCTTCGTCGGTAAACAATCCGGAACCATCGTTGTGGTAGAGCGCGATACTCTCATTCGTGAAGTTACCGATCACGACGCTCTGCCTGCCCGAACCGTCGTAGTCAGCCGCGTCGACACCCATTCCCGCGCGCGCTATGCCTGATTCGCTGAAAGCGACACCTGCGATCACGGCGTTGTCAGTGAACGTGCCGTTGTGATTGTTGCGGTAGAGCTTGTTTGGTTCGGTGTCGTTTGCGACGAAGAGATCCATCCAGCCGTCGTCGTCGTAATCGAGCAGTGCGACACCAAGCGTTTTGCCGGCCGGATCGTCGACTCCTGCTTTCGCGGTGACGTTTTCAAATGTGCCGTTGCCGCGATTGTGATACAACGACGCGCTCTGGCCTTTGTATGTTTGCGGCGTGCAATACGATTTATTTTTGGCGTCGAGAGTGCAGTACTTGTCGGTCTCCACCGTCCACTCGACATAGTTGCCGACAAACAGATCGAGTTTGCCGTCGTTGTCATAGTCAAACCATGCTGCGCTCGTCGAGAAACCCGGATCGCCGACACCTGCACGCCCGGTCGCGTCGGCAAACTTCCCGTTGCCAAGATTACGGAAAAGACGATTTGGACCAAGACAGGTGATGTAGATGTCGTCGTTGCCATCGTTGTCGTAATCAGCGACTGCGACGCCGATGCCGTACATCTCGACGCCGAGACCTGCCTGCTGGGTTACGTCTGTGAACGTGCCGTCTTTGTTGTTGTGATAAAGCGCTGGAAATGATTTGCGCTTTTTGTTCTCGGGCCAGTCCATCGAGTTGATGAGCAGGATGTCTTGCCAGCCGTCGTTGTCGTAATCGAGAAAAGCGCCGCCGGAGCCGATCGTTTCGGGAAGATACTTTTTGCCGAAGGCGCCGCTGTTGTGTTTGAAATGAATGCCGGCTTCGGCAGTGACGTCAGTGAACTCGATCTCTCCTGAGGGACGTGGCGGCGTCGGACTCGGCGAAGGTGAAGCTGCCGCGACTTGCTCAGCGGGCGCGTTCGCCGGCGGCGCACTAGGCGCAGGCTGTTTGCACGACGCCAGCACCACTCCCAAACACACCAAGACACAGTACAGATAACGATTGGTCATGTTAATGAATGTTGGATACAGTCAGAACCACCCCGCGGTAGCGGGTGGGTGCGAAGCCATTAAGGTGACTATCGATTGTCAGGCTGCGCACCCACCCGCTACCGCGAGGTGGTTCTGACCGTATCCAAGTAGATTTCTATTAACATCGCTGTTGGACCAATGAGAAATAACGCGTAAAGCGGCGCGTGCACGACCTGATTAAGCCGCAACAACATCTCGACAAACGCCACGAAAAACACAACCACGCACTGCCACTTCTTCGACTTCACCGTCGTCTTCGGATCCGTAATCATGAAGAACACGAAGAGCTGGTACATCGGTCCCGTAATCGGCGCGACTTCAGCTAACCATGAATCGCCGATTATCCAACTACGCAAAAACGCAAACGCAAAAAACGATGCGACGTAAGTGGCGCTAATGTGAATTCGCTTAGCGCGGTAGATGATGATCGAACCGAGAATCCAGATGACAAATAAAGGCCACTTAAAGTTTCCCCACTGTACACTCAAGGCCGCAACTGACTCCGGGGCCAGAAACAGCAACACACAAATACCGAAGTTCGACGGATTCCAAAGATGCCGGCCTTTCACACGCAGCACATACTTCGACATGATCGAAAGCACGCTGGCCAACGCGAATGGCCAGAAAGCCGGCGAACGCAGCAGTATGCCGACGCTGATACCCGTGATGTATGCGCTTGAGAGATTGAGCCACTTGCCGAGAAAAATCCGACCGAGCACCAGCTCCGTTACGACTGCACAAACGATCGCGAGCGCTGTTCCTTCGTAACTTTCGAGCATCCCGTAGAAAAGATGGCCGACGATCAGGATGAAGGTAATGAACAGCGGCGCCATGTAGCGATTATTGAGACCAATCCAGCTTCCCTTGACTGGAACGTCAATAGTCGGCGCACTGGCAGTTTGAATTGTGGAATCACTCATGCGGATTCTTTGATCTTATAAACCTGCCCCATTGTCGGTTTGTCGATCGTCTCAACTTTTCCCGACGGCCAACGAATCTCGGCATTCTCGATCTGCGGGTTCTTGCCGAGGCCGAAGTGTAAGCGTCGCTGACTCTGCGAACAAAAGCCACTGCCGCCCGAAACCTGCTGCACCTGCTGATGACCGTCCCAAAACAAACGAACTTCAGCTCCGATCGCACTCCGGTTGCTGGATGAACCTTCGAGCTCAAAGTCGATCCACTTGTTCTCCGGCGTCACGTTGTTCTTATAGATCAGCAGCGGCCCTCGCTGATTTGCAACCACCACATCAAGCACGCCACGATTCCACAGATCGACCATCGCCACCGAACGTCCATCAAAAACATCACTCGCCCCAATCGCCTGTGCCACGTCAACAAACTTGCCTGCGCCATCGTTGAGCCAAACTTTTTTCTGTTGATAACCAGACAAGCTGCGACCATCCATCGCCGGCCAATGTGCCGCATCGGAGATGATCGTCGAGTTGCCACCCGCGATCTTCGAGAAGTCGTACCAGTAGTTCTGATTGCGATCGGCGGAGACATAGCCATTGACGAGATATAGATCGAGCGTACCGTCGTTGTTCATGTCGCCGAACTGGGCGCCAAAACTCCAACCGCCGATCTCCACGTCCATCGCACGTGCGAGGTTGTCGTATTTGATCGCATCGCCGTTTATTCCGTCGCGCGGCACCCAGAGATTGTTTCCCTGAATCAGCACGCCCTCTTCAGAAATGTTTGAAACATAGATCGCAAACCGTCCCTGGTTGAGAACATCGCCGACCGAAGCGTTCATGCCACTCTTTGGTGAAAAGCCCACGCCTGTTTCATTGCCGACTTCGCGAAACTGGTGGCCGTCGTTGAAGTAGAGTTCGGAGATGCCGTAATCGTTGGCGATGAAGAGATCCTGCTGCCCTGTGCCGCGCAGATCTGCGACAGTTGCAGCTAACGCCCAGCGCCTCGTGTCGATGCCGAGCTTTTGACTGATCTCTTCGAACGCTCCGTCACCGAGATTGTGAAAGAGATACTTGCGCCCGCCATTCTTTGCGTACTCAAAACTCTCCGGCATCATCTTCGTGTTCTTCAAATGCCAGAGATCTACGTCTTCCGAGTAATAGCCACCCAGAAAAAGGTCCAGTCGCCCGTCGCGATCGTAGTCGAACCAGATCGCGGTGTTGGCATTGACCCACGCAGGCAATCCGGCTTTCTCAGTCACGCGCGAAAACTTCTGACCAGCGTCGTTGTGAAAGAGCTCGGGCTTGCCCCACTTGTAAAGAAAAAGATCTTCGTAACCGTCGTTGTCGTAGTCGCCCCAAACCGATCCCATCGAAACGCCAGTTCCGACTTGATTTAGATCCGCGAGACCGACTTCTGCGGCGACGTCGGTGAACGTACCGTCATGGTTGTTCTTGAAGAGCGCGTTCTTACTTCCCTCGCCGCTGTTAGTGACGTAAAGATCCGCCCAGCCATCGCGATTGAAGTCGACGACAGACACAGCTGCGCCCATCGAAGCCACTTGCGGCATGATGTGATCGAGCCGGTGGTCCAACGTGGGCGCCTGGTGTGTGAAATTCACGCCAGATGCTTTCGAGACTTCCTCGAGATGAAACCCGTAGCGGTTCAGCGCTGCTTTTTCACCGACGGTGGCGTTGGCTTGCGCACGGCGAGCGGCCAGTCGCTTCATGACCAGCGGTACCGAGATCAATCCTACGAAGACAACAGCGAGAACAATTCTCGCCAACTTCCGACCACTCATTTCTTTTGCGTCGATCTCAATGCGTTCTGGAAGACAACGGGCGTCACGTAACGCGTGTGGTAATTCTGCCAATCTTCCGGATGCTGCCGATAAACCCACTCATCTTCAAGCCGCGTGGGCGGAGTCGTGTATTCGTTCTTGGCGTGATACGGCAACGGCAAAACTGTCTTGGAGAACGTTGAGTTGTAATCACCGTCCTTGATCCAGCCGTCGCCTATTATCACGTAATCGCGTACCCAACCGGCAGGTGGAGCAGATTGTTCTGCAAACCGGAACGACATTTCGTCGCCGGCATTCATGATGACATAGCGATCGTCCGTGCGTAGCAGTAACTCGCGGACATCGCCAAACCGCGTGTAGTACCCAATCAGATCTCGCCAAATCTGCTTTGAACTGGAGAGACGATTGTAATCGGGGACTTCCGGCGACGAATCATTCTTTTGGTTGATGACAGAGTAGCCACGATGGTGTAGGTCGGCCACGTCGGGGTTAAGACGAGTGGTCTTGAGTTCGGCGTTGGGAATGCCAACCGCCCACTCTAGTAAATCCCAGTAAATCTCGAGATTTGTTCGTAATCTAAGACGCCGCGGACTTCCTTCTTTAAACACATTTGCTAAATCAAACAGGCAGATTTTTTTACGTCCAGCCGGAAAACCCATGTTTGGCCGGACCACTTTCCAGCCGCCATGACCATCGGGAATCTCAAGACTCAAAGGTTTCGCCTGCTCCTGTTTACCCTGGCTGATCGCTACGTTGATCGAGGAGTCTGTCGGATGCATCCAGCCACTGGCAATTAGCCAGAGCGGACCGGTCGAGGGCGCATCGTCGCCAAGATCGACTTCGACATAGTGCTCACGCGCCACGCCCTGGTAGTTACCTTTTTCAAATGTGTTGAGGTAGTTTCCGTCGAGCGTGCTGATAAGGCTCGTGACGTCGTTGCCTTTGTCGTCCACTGCACGCGCGATCTTGTGAGGTGTTGAGACGGTTGTGATTTCCAGCTTTGCGGCCGGGATCACAAAGCGTTCGTCGACAAAGATGTCGGTACCGACAGGATGATCGACCACCATCAGACTGAGATGGTCGTAGTAGTAGGTCTCCCAGAGTTCGGCTGTGATTCGTAGATCGTAATATCCATCGTGTGGGACGAGTTGATCGCGACTGATCTTATACCACTCTTCTGTTGCCTCGACGCGTGCGGTTCCGAGTGTGTTGATGCGCAAGCCGATCGCTGAACTCCACGGCACCGCATCCTTGACGAACTCCATTTGCTTGCCGTTATAGGCAAACAGAAACGGGCATGAGCCTTTCAAACGCTGCTCAGTCACAATTTGCTGATCGGCTTTGATTTCAAAGTCGGCGCGTACACTTCCGTTGGGCCATGTAACACGAATCACGTCGGTAGTGGTTTGTTCACCGAGACCGAAGTGAAGCAGCGGACTCGTGATGGGCTGCTTTTGGACCAACAGGCCGGAACGAATCTCCATCTCACCGCCGATGCCAAACGAATTGATTCGTTGATCTCCGACAGCGTTAGCGGCGCGTGGACGAATGACTTGCCAGTGGTAGTTTTTCTCACCGTGATTGATTGCCTGAATGGGATGGCCGTCACGATCCAGCCCCAGCAGATCCAGTCTTCCGTCATTATTCACATCAGCGACATCAAGGATTCGGTCCGCGACATTTTTTTGTCCCTCTAACTTTCCATCCTCACCGCTCAAGCGAATGCCGGAACCGATGAGCAAATCCAGGGCGCCGTTATTGTCGAGATCTACAATGCGCAGGATGAAGCCGTCGGAAACATCAGGTGCCACGGCGAGCTTTGCCTCGTCCCACGCCGTTCCATCTTTGTCATACAGGGCTGTTATAACTCCGAACTTTTGTGCAATTACTAGATCCAGGGTGCCATCGTTATTCATATCGCCCACCGCGATGGCTTGCACTTCGGAAAATGCGGGTACGGTCCGCTGTACGAATGCTCCTTGTCGTTCGTTGGAAAACACATGAAGGGTGCCCGAGCCATCAATCAAGCCAGCGTCAGGATCCCCATCCGCATCGAGATCACCCCACGTGAAATCTGCGAGTCCGTTGATTCCAGTGAAGGGTTGGGTTTCAACAAATGTCCCATCACCGTTGTTTCGCAATACAGTTGGAGTGCCGTCCTTTGATCCAACGACGATGTCGAGATCACCGTCAGCTTCGATATCTGCGCTCCAGGCGCCGGTATATTTGCGAGCAATGACACTCGAAACTAGTTTTGTCTGTGCTGTGACATCGGTGAAAGCAGAGGGAGAGTCCTGCCGGAAAAAGCGCACACCACCGTCGCCTGCGAGTACCAGATCGGTTTTGAAATCGTAATTAAAATCGACAGCTAAGATACTGTGCGTCGTTGGAGGAGTATTCGATGCGCCTCCGGGAAATGGAAGAGTGGCGCCGCTCGCTAGACGTACTTCGCGAGCAGTCGCAGTGGCAATCACTGGCGCACCTTCACTACTTAACGCGATCGCGCCGACCCAATCCGTTTTATCCGTGGTTAAATTCAACGGCTCGGGTCTGAACTCGATTGAAAAATCGGACGCGGCTGTTTTGAACACAGGAGCTTCGAGCTTCAAAAAGTTTCTAACGGGCGTTGCCTCTTCGCCCGGCGGTGGCTTGATCGCTGCGAGATCGCGGCGGTATTCGGGAACGCGAACCAACACGTTGCGAAGAAAACTGGTGCGCGTAGCAGCAGCGGTGTTGTCGCCCGAGTTAGTGGCAGCTTCGAGGGCGGTCACCTGTTCGCGCACTTCCGTAGGCCAGGCTGAAGAATGAGCAACAATTTTCGCGACGGCTGATTTGAGTGTTGCGGTGTCGCCACGTTTGGCCGCAATACGACTCAGTTCGACGAGTGCAGCGAGGTTGTCAGGTTGTGCGGTAAGAATTTTTTGAATGAGTGACTGAAATTCTTCGGCGCTCTTGTCGTCACCCTGTCGCTCGACTTCTTCGGCTAGTTTGTAAACAGCGATCAGATTGTTCTTATCCAGTTCGACTGACTTGCGCAACGCGGTGATTGCTTCGGCCGTGTTGCCGCGACTGCTTTCCAGTAGTCCGATGAGGTAGAAGATCTGGCTATTATCGGGCGCGAGATCGCGTGCTTTGTTGAGTCGCTCGGCGCCGGTGTCGTAGTTTCGTTGTCGCAGCGCGAGCAATCCCCAGTTGGCCCAACCGGCAGGTTCAGTGGCTGCGAGTTTGGTGAATTGCGCCAGCTTCTCGTCGGCTTGAACGTCGTGACCGACTTCGAGTGCAGCGAGACCGATGTAAAACGTTCGGACCAGCTCGTTGTATTGCGGAGAAGATTTTGTTGGGAGATTGCTACTCGGCCGGCAACTGCTGATAAGAACTACAAGCAGGAACGCGATTGCAAACAGGCATCTTTTGGGCATGATTAGCAGGAGTCTCACGCAAAGCCGCAAAGAGAGCAAAGGTGAATCGGCATTGCTTAGCGTCTTTGCACCCTTTGCGACTTTGCGCGAAACTCCGCACAATGTAGCACAATGAGACTTTCGAAAACTTGCCTTCTGCTGTTGGCGCTAACAGTTTCACTCTTGATGCCACCGGCGGCTCATCTTCAAAATCAGCAATCAAAACGTGAAGACGCTTACCGCGCGAATAATATTGGAATTGCGTTGCTCGAACAGTTCAAACACAAAGAAGCCGCGGATGCTTTCCGCCGCGCGTTGCAACTCGATCCCAGCCTTGTGACGGCACGAATAAACCTCGGCATCGCGCTCTTCAACGTGCCGGATCTTCCTGCCGCACAAAAGGAATTACAAGCTGCGATCGCTACTGCGCCAACCGCACCACAGCCGCACTACGTCCTCGGTCTCGCAGCCAAAACGCAAAACCGAACTGAAGAAGCAATCGCCGAGTTTCAAAAAGTATTACAGATCGATCCGAACGACGTTGGCGCGAATGTAAACCTGGGCCAACTCTACGCGCAACAGCGAAAGTATACAGAAGCGATCGCTGTGCTTCGGACTGCCATCGCCGCTGAACCTTACAACGCGACCGGGCTCTACAACCTCGGCACTTCGTTGATGCGCGCAGGTCAAAGAGAAGAAGGGACGAAAGTCATCGCGCAGTTTCAAGAGCTGCGCAATCGCGGCACCGGCACGACATTGGGTTCGAGCTACCTCGAACAAGGCCGCTATGCGGAAGCTATCGCGTCGACCGGCGGGGAGCCCGAGCTCGTTGATAAGACGACTCCGGAAGTCGTCTTTAAGGATGCAACCGCCGAAGTGTTGCCACCAACTGAGCCGCCTGGTGCTACTGTGGAGGATCAGCCAAGCGGCGGCATACTCCTCTTTGACTACGACGGAGACGGAGATCTGGACTTGCTCGAAGTAACAGGCATTGGACAATCACTCCTGCGCAACGATAAAGGCAAGTTCACTGACGTTACAAAACAAGCAGGCGCACTTGCCAAACCAGGACCAACTCGCGGCGCAGCAGCAGTCGCAGGTGATTATGACAACGACGGAAAACCCGATGTCTTCATTCTTCGCCCCGGCACCAGTACGCTCTATCACAACGACGGCAACGGAAGTTTTTCCGACGTAACAACCGCTGCAAAAATTCCCGTGTTCCCCCATGGTGTAACGACGGCCGCATTTGTCGACGTCGATCACGACGGTGATCTCGATCTACTGCTCGGCGGTGACGGAATTCTGTTACTGCGAAACAACGGCGACGGCACGTTCACCGATCAAACTGCGGCAGCAAAACTGGTCGACAAAGTTTCCGCTCGCGCGATTGTTCCCACAGACTTCGATAACCGTCGCGATATCGATCTCCTCGTTGCCTCAACTGAAAAAATCTTTCTCTGGCGCAATATGCGCGATGGAACCTTCCGCGATGTCGCCACGGAAGTCGGTCTTGGCACCGTCAAAGGAGCGACAAACATCGCCGCCGGGGATGTAAATAAAGACGGCTTCACGGATTTTTATTTCGGCCTGGTGAACGACGGTTATCTCGCACTCAGCAACGGCAAAGATCACTTTCAACTCACGAAGATGGAGGGCAGTAGCATTGCTTCACAATTTCTTGACTACGACAACGACGGACTGCTCGATCTCGTCACGGTGGCCCAGGGACAACTCAGGATACTTCGTAACACTGGCAGCTCGTGGGAAAACGTGAGCTCAAAAGCGACAAAAGACGCCGGCACCGCCGGTGTCGCGAACCTGCTGGCGACGGGAGATATCGACGGCGACGGCGACACGGATATCTTCTTTGGAGCGTTCCCCACGGTCTTTGGCGGATTGAAAGTCGCACGCAACGAAGGCGGCAACACGAACCGTTCGTTGCATGTTGGTCTCGAAGGCAAGGTCAGCAATCGCAGTGGCGTCGGCGCGAAGATTGAGATACGCGCCGGAAGTCTCGCGCAGAAACTCGAAACCTATTCAGCCTCACCTGCCCCGGCGCCCGCCGATATCATTTTTGGACTTGGAAAACGGACAGCGGTTGATGCGGTGCGCGTCTTGTGGCCCGCCGGAATCGTTCAGGCAGAAACGGAGATCGCGAACAACAAGACGCTTTCGTTAGTGGAGTTGGACCGTAAACCGTCGTCGTGTCCTTATCTGTATGTTTGGAATGGCGAACGATTTGAGTTCGTCACTGACTTCATGGGTGGCGGTGAGATGGGCCATCTCGATGCGCCCGGAGTTTTCAACATGCCGGATCCGACGGAGTACGTTCGCATCCCTCGCGATCTGTTGCGCGAACATGATGGGCGTTATGAATTGAAGGTGACGAACGAGCTCGAGGAAGCGCTGTTTGTCGATCGGCTTCAGCTAATCTCAGTGGCGCATCCGGAGGGTGTTGAAGTTTATCCCAACGAGGGACTGACCGAGCCGCCGCAGCCTTTCAAGATCTATTCGACGCGTGATGCGCACCCGCCGCTGTCGGCGGTTGATGAGCATGGTCATGACGTGCTTGCGCGAGTCGCGCGGCTCGACCGCGAGTATCCTGATGATTTCAAGCTGCTGCCGATTCGTGGTTACGCTGAGAATCATGAACTGACCATGAAGCTCGATGCTGGTTCGCCTGCGCGCGTGAAGTTGTTACTGACTGGCTGGACTGACTCTTTCCAGCACATTGGGATCCTAAGCTTAGAATTCCACGTGGACAAGTTGTCGCG
>JADMIO012752758.1_pt1 | contig 79962 bp, 66 predicted proteins | sample 8958161 | NCBI WGS metagenome assembly JADMIO01 (sample SAMN16585339, study PRJNA669376) | soil metagenome | isolation source: Crop rotation soil | place: USA: Cullars Rotation, Alabama | collected 2011 | reverse complement strand
CTTTCCCCAGCACATACGACATTAATCGTGCCGATACCCAGGTTAGGCGCGCTGTCAATAACTATGACATCATAGTCATGAGCAACAGTTTCAATGGCCAGTCGGAGCATCAGGTGTGGATCGGTGGGCAGTTTACCTTCATCAAATTTGCCCATTAACTCAGTTTCAATACGGTGCAGAGCCAGACAGGAAGGAATAATGTCAAGCCCCGGCCAGCAAGTGGGCTTTATTGCATAAGTGACATCGTCCTTTTCCCCAAGATAGAAAGGCAGGAGAGTGTCTTCTGCATGAATATGAAGATCTGGTACCCATCCGTGATACATTGAGGCTGTTCCCTGGGGGTCGTTACCTTCCACGAGCAAAACACGTAGCCCCTTCAGAGCCAGATCCTGAGCAAGATGAACAGAAACTGAGGTTTTGTAAACGCCTCCTTTATGGGCAGCAACCCCGATCACCGGTGGAAATACGTCTTCAGCACGTCGCAATCGCGTACCAAACACATCACGCATATGATTAATTTGTTCAATTGTATAACCAACACGTTGCTCAACCCGTCCTCGAATTTCCATATCCGGGTGCGGTAGTCGCCCTGCTTTCTCGGCATCTCTGATAGCCTGAGAAGAAACCCCAACTAAATCCGCTGCTTCACCTATTCTCCAGCGCCGGGTTATTTTCCTCGCTTCCGGGCTGTCATCATTAAACTGTGCAATGGCGATAGCCTTCGTCATTTCATGACCAGCGTTTATGCACTGGTTAAGTGTTTCCATGAGTTTCATTCTGAACATCCTTTAATCATTGCTTTGCGTTTTTTTATTAAATCTTGCAATTTACTGCAAAGCAACAACAAAATCGCAAAGTCATCAAAAAACCGCAAAGTTGTTTAAAATAAGAGCAACACTACAAAAGGAGATAAGAAGAGCACATACCTCAGTCACTTATTATCACTAGCGCTCGCCGCAGCCGTGTAACCGAGCATAGCGAGCGAACTGGCGAGGAAGCAAAGAAGAACTGTTCTGTCAGATAGCTCTTACGCTCAGCGCAAGAAGAAATATCCACCGTGGGAAAAACTCCAGGTAGAGGTACACACGCGGATAGCCAATTCAGAGTAATAAACTGTGATAATCAACCCTCATCAATGATGACGAACTAACCCCCGATATCAAGTCACATGACGAAGGGAAAGAGAAGGAAATCAACTGTGACAAACTGCCCTCAAATTTGGCTTCCTTAAAAATTACAGTTCAAAAAGTATGAGAAAATCCATGCAGGCTGAAGGAAACAGCAAAACTGTGACAAATTACCCTCAGTAGGTCAGAACAAATGTGACGAACCACCCTCAAATCTGTGACAGATAACCCTCAGACTATCCTGTCGTCATGGAAGTGATATCGCGGAAGGAAAATACGATATGAGTCGTCTGGCGGCCTTTCTTTTTCTCAATGTATGAGAGGCGCATTGGAGTTCTGCTGTTGATCTCATTAACACAGACCTGCAGGAAGCGGCGGCGGAAGTCAGGCATACGCTGGTAACTTTGAGGCAGCTGGTAACGCTCTATGATCCAGTCGATTTTCAGAGAGACGATGCCTGAGCCATCCGGCTTACGATACTGACACAGGGATTCGTATAAACGCATGGCATACGGATTGGTGATTTCTTTTGTTTCACTAAGCCGAAACTGCGTAAACCGGTTCTGTAACCCGATAAAGAAGGGAATGAGATATGGGTTGATATGTACACTGTAAAGCCCTCTGGATGGACTGTGCGCACGTTTGATAAACCAAGGAAAAGATTCATAGCCTTTTTCATCGCCGGCATCCTCTTCAGGGCGATAAAAAACCACTTCCTTCCCCGCGAAACTCTTCAATGCCTGCCGTATATCCTTACTGGCTTCCGCAGAGGTCAATCCGAATATTTCAGCATATTTAGCAACATGGATCTCGCAGATACCGTCATGTTCCTGTAGGGTGCCATCAGATTTTCTGATCTGGTCAACGAACAGATACAGCATACGTTTTTGATCCCGGGAGAGACTATATGCCGCCTCAGTGAGGTCGTTTGACTGGACGATTCGCGGGCTATTTTTACGTTTCTTGTGATTGATAACCGCTGTTTCCGCCATGACAGATCCATGTGAAGTGTGACAAGTTTTTAGATTGTCACACTAAATAAAAAAGAGTCAATAAGCAGGGATAACTTTGTGAAAAAACAGCTTCTTCTGAGGGCAATTTGTCACAGGGTTAAGGGCAATTTGTCACAGACAGGACTGTCATTTGAGGGTGATTTGTCACACTGAAAGGGCAATTTGTCACAACACCTTCTCTAGAACCAGCATGGATAAAGGCCTACAAGGCGCTCTAAAAAAGAAGATCTAAAAACTATAAAAAAAATAATTATAAAAATATCCCCGTGGATAAGTGGATAACCCCAAGGGAAGTTTTTTCAGGCATCGTGTGTAAGCAGAATATATAAGTGCTGTTCCCTGGTGCTTCCTCGCTCACTCGACCGGGAGGGTTCGAGAAGGGGGGGCACCCCCCTTCGGCGTGCGCGGTCACGCGCACAGGGCGCAGCCCTGGTTAAAAACAAGGTTTATAAATATTGGTTTAAAAGCAGGTTAAAAGACAGGTTAGCGGTGGCCGAAAAACGGGCGGAAACCCTTGCAAATGCTGGATTTTCTGCCTGTGGACAGCCCCTCAAATGTCAATAGGTGCGCCCCTCATCTGTCAGCACTCTGCCCCTCAAGTGTCAAGGATCGCGCCCCTCATCTGTCAGTAGTCGCGCCCCTCAAGTGTCAATACCGCAGGGCACTTATCCCCAGGCTTGTCCACATCATCTGTGGGAAACTCGCGTAAAATCAGGCGTTTTCGCCGATTTGCGAGGCTGGCCAGCTCCACGTCGCCGGCCGAAATCGAGCCTGCCCCTCATCTGTCAACGCCGCGCCGGGTGAGTCGGCCCCTCAAGTGTCAACGTCCGCCCCTCATCTGTCAGTGAGGGCCAAGTTTTCCGCGAGGTATCCACAACGCCGGCGGCCGGCCGCGGTGTCTCGCACACGGCTTCGACGGCGTTTCTGGCGCGTTTGCAGGGCCATAGACGGCCGCCAGCCCAGCGGCGAGGGCAACCAGCCGAGGGCTTCGCCCTGTCGCTCGACTGCGGCGAGCACTACTGGCTGTAAAAGGACAGACCACATCATGGTTCTGTGTTCATTAGGTTGTTCTGTCCATTGCTGACATAATCCGCTCCACTTCAACGTAACACCGCACGAAGATTTCTATTGTTCCTGAAGGCATATTCAAATCGTTTTCGTTACCGCTTGCAGGCATCATGACAGAACACTACTTCCTATAAACGCTACACAGGCTCCTGAGATTAATAATGCGGATCTCTACGATAATGGGAGATTTTCCCGACTGTTTCGTTCGCTTCTCAGTGGATAACAGCCAGCTTCTCTGTTTAACAGACAAAAACAGCATATCCACTCAGTTCCACATTTCCATATAAAGGCCAAGGCATTTATTCTCAGGATAATTGTTTCAGCATCGCAACCGCATCAGACTCCGGCATCGCAAACTGCACCCGGTGCCGGGCAGCCACATCCAGCGCAAAAACCTTCGTGTAGACTTCCGTTGAACTGATGGACTTATGTCCCATCAGGCTTTGCAGAACTTTCAGCGGTATACCGGCATACAGCATGTGCATCGCATAGGAATGGCGGAACGTATGTGGTGTGACCGGAACAGAGAACGTCACACCGTCAGCAGCAGCGGCGGCAACCGCCTCCCCAATCCAGGTCCTGACCGTTCTGTCCGTCACTTCCCAGATCCGCGCTTTCTCTGTCCTTCCTGTGCGACGGTTACGCCGCTCCATGAGCTTATCGGGTCCACTCGCGAACGCAGAAAGGCCCACCCGAAGGTGAGCCAGTGTGATTACATTTGCGGCCTAACTGTGGCCAGTCCAGTTACGCTGGAGTCACTAGTATTTAGGTGACACTATAGAAGCGGCCGCGACAACTTGTCCACGTGGAATTCTAAGCTTAGGATCCCAATGTGCTGGAAAGGGTCAATGCAATCCGAGCCCGAGGCCATGCCTCATCAAGGGCCTTCATCTCGCGTTTCACTCCGTTGCGATCGCTCCATTTCAAGTATGACTCGATTAAATTCAAACGATTCTCCGGATAATCCCTCGAGATTTCGACTGCGCGCAGCAAATGTTTCTTTGCGCGGGTCCGGCTGCCAACACTAATCACCGAAGGGGCGTCCCGGTAAAGCAATCCCAGATTCCGGTCAGGACCGCCGAAATCAAAGGATGGGTCAAGGTCTCGGGCTGTGCTGAATTCAGATTCCATTTCCTTAACCAGTTTGAGAGCGCCGATGCCTCGAGTTTGCGCAAGTTGTGCCAGATTCATGCCCAGATAATAATGGCCGGGCGCGGAAGTGGCTTCGCGCGCAAGTAATTGTTTGCATGCTGCGACTCCCTGCTCAGCGATCTCGATGCGCTCCGCGCTGTTGGTTGCGAACTCCGCAAGATCGAAACATGCGCGGGCAAATTGCCAGGCGGCTTGACCATCAAGTGGTAAAATCCGATAACGCGCCTGCGCTTGCTGGAAGGCTTGCGATGCCAACGCCGCAGCGTTCGTAATTGCAGCGTATAGATTCGAGCTAAACGAAGTAAAACTAAACGTTAGAATCAACAGTACGGCCACTGGTTGAACAACAAGTGATCGATTTTGTTTTTTCATCCACGTGCAGCATCGGCAATGAGAACTACCCAAGCAAGCTTCTCGCCATGGCCAGGGCCTCCTCCAGCTTGTTTACGTCTTTGCCACCCCCTCGGGCGTTGTCCGGCCGGCCGCCACCCTTCCCTCCTACGATTGGCGCGATGGTTTGGATGATTTTGCCCGCCTGGACCGTTTTAGTGAATTCCGGCGAGACTGTTGCCAACAAAGCGACGCTCCCGTTGGAAGAGCCACCCAACACAACCACGCCCTGGAACTGTCCTTTCAACGAATCGGCGACCGCCTGAAGAGTGTCGCCATCGGCTGGGCCGATGTTCTCGATGATAGCACGCATTGACCCGAATGATTGCACCCGTGCCGTAAGAGCCCGGGCCATTTCACCAGCTTGCTTTTGATTGGCCGTCTTCAGTTGCTTTTCCAGCTCTTTCTGATGGGCAAGCAATGCTTCGATCTTCTTTTCGAGTTCGCCCAAAGGTGCATTCACTTTGCCAGCCAACGATTTGATGAGCTGGAGCTGGTGATTGGCTTGTTTGTAAGCTTCGGTCCCGGCAATCGCTTCGATTCGGCGGACTCCGGCGGCAATCGCGGACTCAGCGACAATTCGAAATAAACCAATCTCGCCAGTAGCGCGCGTATGAGTCCCGCCGCAGAGTTCCATTGAGTAACCGTCGAGCGCCTGTTCCTTTCCGCCGATTTGCACAACCCTAACCACCTCGCCATATTTGTCCCCGAAAAATTGCATCACATCTTTCCGCGCTTTGACATCAGAGTAAGGCACCTCGGTCCAACTCACGGTTGCGTTTTCGAGGATCCGTTCATTCACCAGTTTTTCGAGATCGCCAATTTGCTGCGGACTGAGGGCAGCGCCATTGAAATCGAAAGTGAGTTTTTCCGGACCGACATAGGAACCTTTTTGAGCGGCGTCTTTGTTGACGACTTCATGCAAAGCCCAGTGAAGGAGGTGCGTGACCGTGTGGTGGCGTTGGATGGACTGGCGGCGAGTTCGAGCAACCGCAAGATTGACGACTGTGCCTGGAGCCGGATCTGAAATCTGGGACTTGGAGTCTGAAGATGCCAGGACATGAATCCATGTATCTCCAGCCTTCTGCGTATTGGAGATGGCCCAAATTTGGGCATCATTGCTCATTTCGCCGGAATCACCAACCTGACCACCCATCTCAGCATAAAAAGGAGATGTATCCAGAATGACAGCCGTTTTATCTTTGATCCCAACAACTTCGAGAACCTTTGCTGAGACTTCGAGCTTTTCGTAACCAACAAATCGCGTCGGTGTGGTCGTCTCGACCCGTGACAGTTCGATGACAGTTTTCTTTTGGGCAGCACGGGCTCGGGCTCGCTGCTCCTCCATCAGTTGATTGAACTCTTCGATCGCAACATCCATGTGATGTTCGCGGGCCATGAGCTGGGTGAGGTCGAGTGGAAACCCGTACGTGTCGTAAAGAGTAAACGCCATTTGACCCGAGATGGATCTCGCTTCAGGCGCACCGGATTTAGCCGCGTTGCCGCGTTCACGCCCAATGTCATCCAAATACCCGTTAAAAATTTCGATTCCGCGATCCAGAGTCTCATTAAAGGCCGTCTCCTCATCCTGGATGATTTCCTCGATGCTTTCCTGTTTTACGCGAAGTTCAGGAAACACGTGACCCATGCTTTCCGAAAGCACATGGACCAATTGATAGAAAAAAGGCCGATGGAAACCGAGTGTGCGGCCGTATCGGACAGCGCGGCGCAAAATCCGGCGGAGAACATAACCGCGGCTTTCGTTCGAAGGCCTGATGCCGTCGGCAATAGCAAAACTCAACGTGCGGATATGATCGGCGATAACACGAAACGCAATGTCGATTTTCTCCTGCTCGGTATTACCGGTGCTGCCATGTTTGGGCAAGGTACCAGTGTACTTCTTTCCGGACAGCTTCGACAGCTCACTGAAAAGTGAAGTGAAAATGTCAGTGTTGTAGGCCGAGGGTAGTTCGGAAAACTCTTTGAACCCGCGAGTGCCCGCGTAAAAACCGGCGATGCGATCAAATCCCATCCCCGTATCCACATGTTTAGCGGGTAGAGGAGAATATGTTCCATCCGAATTTGCGTTGAACTGAATGAAGACATGATTCCAGATTTCGATACAGCGCTGGGAGCCGGTGTTGACGAGTAAACGCGCCGGCGTTTCATCGTCGGAAGGGAGCAAATTAAAATGGATTTCCGAACAGGGACCGCAGGGTCCGGTCTCGCCCATCATCCAGAAGTTGTCTTTCTTGTTCCCGTGGACAATGTGGATTTCCGGATCGAGCCCTTCCATTCGAAAAATCTCCGTCCAAATGTTTGAAGCTTCCAGGTCAAATTCCGATGGATCTCCTTTGGAAGTATCGGGCGAATAGACCGTGGCGAACAGGCGCTTTGGAGGGATACCCCAAACTTTGGTAAGCAATTCCCAACCCCAGTTGAGCGATTCCTTTTTAAAATAGTCGCCGAATGACCAGTTCCCCAGCATCTCAAAAAACGTGAGGTGATAGGTATCGAGGCCGACATCTTCGAGATCGTTGTGTTTGCCCCCGGCGCGAATGCATTTCTGGGTATCGGCCGCGCGCGTGTTCGCGCCGGGAACCGCTCCGGGCCATTTCGAAACATCAGGAGCCTGGTTGCCGAGGAAAATCGGCACGAATTGGTTCATGCCCGCATTGGTGAATAGGAGATTCGGAGACGAAGGCAGCAAACTCGCAGATGGAACGATCGTGTGGCCCTTCGACTTGAAAAAATCCAAAAAGGATTGCCTGATTTCAGCACTGGTCATTTATACTTTTGGTTAATCATCAAAACAGTTGAAGCATCGGAGGCGTCGAACCGCCTCAAAACGCGTTCCCTGAGTCTAGCAGATGGCACAGGCAAGGAACGCAAAATCGTTGCGATTTCGTTTCAACCGCCCTCCCCTTTTAATTACAACACGGGGCAGCACTCGCGTCATCACCACAATCGTGGCGCGCCCCCCGGCGACGCGGGTGTGCCCCGTCTTCGCGACTGGCGAAGCTCATTCCTAAATCAATATGTTCCCAAGCGTCTTTTCGAAAGCACGGTCTTTAACGCCATTTGCATGGTCCTATTGCTCCTCTTGCCCCGAGGCAGGGCGCCCAAATGGACAAAGGGCAACCCGTGCCTCGGAGCGTGGTATGGAGGAAAGGTTCCGAACTCGTCTCCAGCAAAAACGTCAGAGTTTATCCGGCCAGAGCTTGACCCTCGGATTTCCATTCGGTGCCCTTGCCTGTTAACTTCCCACTGAGTGCCTTGGCGCGCGAAAAAATGTCAGTACGGAAAATATTTTTTAAAACGGGTGAGCGTCCCTCGACACTGAGCTTGTCCATGCTTTTGCCAAGCGCTTCATATAATCGTTTTATAATCCACTGAGACTTGGCATCGCTAGGCTCGTTGGCATCACCTCCGAAGAAGACATTCGTTCGAAATGGTTCGCCAGGAACATCCGAGTGGATGAGAGAGGGAAATCCCGTTTCCACAAATTCAGCCGGGGCATTCACATACTCTGGTGGACTAAGCATTTCTCCAAGCAGAGGCCGATTCTCCGGCCGGTTGCAAAATGCGCAAGCCTCCAACAGGGCACCAAGCAAGCGCTCGTGCTCCTCCTCGCGGCCGACCGCAAAACTTTGCCGAACCATCAGAACCTTTCCCGGATGGCCCGGGGCAACACCTCCGCTTCCGGCCACACATTTGCCAATCCCGGCATCGGTCACCATGGAAATCCACGGTTCTCCGGCACAGAAACCGTCGATGTAACCGAGTTTGAGGGTCGGAAACAATTGGTCTGGCGGGATTACGACCAGCCGGATTTCGACATCCGGAATAATCCCGGCTCCCTGGAGCCACTCTCGCAAGATTAGGTGTTCGGGCGAGAACAATGATGCCAGCGCGAAGGTATAGGTACGCTTGCGCCAGTTGCGATAGATCTGTTCTCGGAGACTTTCAGCATCGCTTACGCCGTCGCTCCAGAGTTGCTTGGAGAAAACGATACCATTGCCTTCCAAACTCAAGACCATGCCACTGATGAAGGCGAGCGGGTCCGAATCAAGCCCTACGTTCGTGACAAAGGGAAGCGTCGCAGGCGCTTGCGCGGCATCTAACTCTCCTGAAGTGATTTTGTCTCGAATATCGCTCCAACGAGTTTCCCGTCGCAAGTCGACCTCAATGCCATATTTAAGGAAAAGGCCTGATTCCCTGGCGTAAATCAACGGAGCGCAATCGCTCAGCGGCAGAAATCCCAACTGGAGTGGCTCCTTGTTCGTCGAAATTCTTACTCGCGCGCGGCTCATAATTTCAAGTGCGGAGCAGCGGGAAATCGTTCATCCCAATTCATCTGACCACCCGCTGCCATAGCAATCCTAAGCACACTTGAGGCCAGAAATGAAAAATCTCGAGCGTAAGCTGGAAATTGAGAGCGAAGCGTTAAAATTTGCTATTTACTAAGTATTTTCGTTCAAGAGAATCTATTTTCCTATCGTACGTTGTTTTGCTATCTCACCTTTGAACCGGGCAACGTGTGCAACATTGTTCAGGCTGTTCAAAAATAGCTCGCAGTTTACCTCTTTACCTCTGCTTGAGACCCAAACAAACTTGATAGTGCTGGTACGTTTTGCGACATTCAACAAATAGCGCAACCGCGAGCTTTTCTGGCGATGCAACAAAAAAACAGCCCCACAAAGCCTCGAGGGCATGCTAAAGCGGCAAGAGATCGCAGCGATACATCTAACAGGCAATTACGGGTGAAGCTTGCGCTCGGGCTTCTGTCTTTGATAGTTGCTCTGATGCTGACCGAAATTGGTTTGCGGCTGCTTTACGGAAAAAATTATGCCCGGCTTGACGATGAACGGTTAACCTATCGTCACGACCCCGAACTGGGCTGGTTTCCCATTCCAAACAGCAGCAAGCGGATTTCTGGCTCGCGAATCATCACCGCCACTCATAACAGCAAGGGCTTCCGAGATCGCGAGCCAACAAATGACCACAAACCTTCCATCCTCTTCCTGGGCGATTCCTTTGTCTGGGGTTATGATGTCGAAGCCTCCGAGCGCTTTACCGAAAAACTTCAGGCCAAACATCCCGAACTGGCCATATATAATTTCGGCGTCAGCGGATATGGGACTGATCAGGAATACTTGCTTCTGAAAAAATATTTTGAGGAGTACCAACCTCGAACTGTTGTGCTCGTCGTATGTGGGGATAACGATAACGAGGACAATTCCTGGAACTGCCGCGGTGGTTATTACAAACCTTACTTCACATTTGAAAACGGGGCTCTGAGACTCAACGGCGTTCCGGTTCCAAAGTCAGAAAGAACCTTTTTTTCCGAGCACCAATTACTTTCGAGACCATATATCGTCCGCTTGCTTATCCAGGGCTACTACCGGGTTACATCACCAACTCCGATGAAAAATCCCGAGCCGCCCACGGGTGTGCTTTTCCTGGAAATGCGCAGCTATGTTACCAATCACGGGGCCAAATTCGTCATCGGCATGCAACAGTGGCATCCTGACTTGGAACAATTTTTACAAAAATTCGACATCGAACATGTTGATCTCACCACGGAACATCGCTTCCCCGCGTTTGGGAAACATTGGACACCGGAAGGACACACTTTCGTAGCCGATCAATTGGAGCACGTATTGGTCAGATGACCCCCCTTCGTTTGTGCTTCATTGCCGAGCATACCTCTGCAGTGCTGCAGATTGGGCTGATTGGAGCGTATAACAACATTGGTTCGGTAATTCGTTATGCCGTACCATCCTTTAACCTCCATTGGCCGAAGTTGCTGATCCGTGCCATTATATAGAGGAAATTTAGGGCATGAATGGTAAAGCAAGAAGCTGGTTTCGCGAGGAAATGCTGTTTTTAGCGGCAGCTTATTTTTTCTGCGGCGCCTTCGGGCTATCTCTCGCGTCGATCAATAAAAGCACTTCCGCGTTTTGGCCGCCGACCGGCCTGGCTTTGGCGGTTCTTCTCTTAAGAGGCCGGGACCTTTGGCCTGGAGTTTTCCTGGGTGCATTTCTTATCAATATCAGCACGCAAGGAACGGTCTGGACCTCGCTAGGCATTGCATTAGGCAATACACTGGAAGCCTATTCGGGCGCGTGGCTTGTTTCCCGCTACGCAGGAGGTAGTCGGGCTTTCGAGCGATTACCGAACGTTTTTGGATTGGCATTTTTGGCGGGAATTATGAGCACTGCCTTAAGTGCTACCTTCGGTGTAACGACTCTTTGCGTTGGAGCCTTAGCGCCATGGAGTCAATATTCTGCCCTTTGGATCACCTGGTGGCTGGGAGACATGGTGAGTGTTCTTAGTATTACACCGTTGCTGATGTTGTGGATGCGCCGCCCTGTGGAAAGACCAAAACTCACACAAATACCCGAGGCCATTGCACTGCTGGTGGCAGTTTTCCTGGTCGGGCGAATAGCATTCCTTGGAAAAAATCCGTTTGGCGGCGCCAATCAGCCTCTTGAATACTTGGCAATCCTGCCATTGCTCTGGGCCGCTTTCAGGTTTGGGGCTCGCGGAGCTATCACCACTGCGGTTATTATGTCTGGGATAGCCTTATATGGCACACGCACTGGCATGGGGCCATTCGCGGTCCTGCACCCCAATGAGTCGCTGTTGATGCTGCAGGCTTTCATGGGCACGATTACCGTGACATCTTTGGTGCTGGCAATCATTATTTCTGACCGCCGCAGAGCCGAACAACGGTTACAGGTCCAGGATGCCGTCAGCCGTGTTCTTGCCGAAGCAACAACCATCGAGGATGCCACCCCCGGCATTTTCCAGGCACTCTGTGAAAAAGGTGGTTGGGAAATGGGGGCCATCTGGGAACTGGACCGCACGGCCAACTCTTTGCACTGTCTTGAGGTTTGGAATGTTCCTTCCCTGGCAGCTTCCGATTTTGAAAAGGTCACACGCGAATTTCGTTTCACTCGCGGCATGGGTCTTCCGGGGAGGGTATGGGCCAGCGGAGAACCTTCCTGGATTTCCGACGTCGCTGAGGATGACAACTTCCCGAGAGCTGCCGCAGCAGCCTTATCCGGCCTTAAGGCCGCGGTCTGTTTTCCCATCAAACTAGGCGACGAAATTCTTGGCATCATAGAATGTTTCAGCCGTCATATCCGCGGCCCCGACGAAAACTTTACCCAAATGCTCGTCGGAATCGGGCGGCAACTGGGCCAATTTATTGAGAGAACGCGAGCAGATGAAGCTCGCGCCCGGCTGGCTGCCATTGTGGAGTCTTCAGTCGATGCGATCATCAGCATCACGCTGGACGGCACGATCAGCACTTGGAACCCGGGAGCGGAACGAATATTTGGGTTCAATTCCGAGGAAGTCATCGGAAGGAATATATCAACATTGATTCCATCGGACCATGCCGAGGACGAACCGACCATTCTGCAACGAATCAAAGCGGGTGAACGAATCGATCATTATCAGACCGTGCGCATAACTAAAGACGGCGCACGGCTCGACGTTTCCTTATCCATTTCGCCTTTGAGAGCCCCAGGAGGGAGGATCGTTGGCGCGTCTAAGATTGCTCGCGATATCACCGAGGATAAAAGGACAGAACGAGCCCTCAGCGAGACTCGCGAAATGTTGCGGCAACATGCTGAGACTCTGGAAAAACGCGTCCGCGAGAGAACCTCCGAATTGCAGGAAACCATCCGTTCCCTTGACAGTTTCTGTTATAGCATTGCACATGATCTGCGCGCGCCCTTGAGAGCGATGAGTGGATTTGGCACTGAGCTCATGGAGCAATATGGTTCGCGCTTGGATGCCTCGGGGAAAGAGTACCTGTCTCGCATCCGCACCGCAGCATCCAGGATGGATCGGCTTATTTGCGATTTGCTCGAACTGGGCAGGGTTGGCACGATCGACGTTCCCACAGAACCGGTTGAACTACATGAGGTCATCACCAAAGCGCTGGTGCCATTCGAAAATGAACTGCAGACCAAACGCGCCAATGTGCAAGTGAAAGAGCCGTTGCTTCCCGTTCGCGGCAGTTCGGTGATGCTGGAGCAAGTTCTCGGTAATCTCCTCGGAAACGCGGTAAAGTTTGTTCCTCCAAAAAGCGAGCCGCACATCGAGGTGTGGAGCGAAGCGCGCGGTTCAATGGTTCGCGTTTGCGTCCAGGACAATGGTATTGGAATGAAGCCCGAACACCTCAAGAAGCTGTTTCAGCCTTTCACACGATTAGTCAATGGCACCGATTATCCCGGCACCGGCATTGGCCTGGCGATTGTGCGCAAAGGTGTTGAGCGGATGGGAGGAAAAGCTGGTGTAAACTCTCAGCCAGGTAAGGGCAGTTGCTTTTGGATCGAACTGCCTTCCGCCTCCGAACAGAATGGAGAGGCTTTTGATTCCGCCGAAAAAGGGCAAATCCCTGATTAAGCCGGCACAGAAAATTTCCCGCTTTGCTTCAAAAATGCGGCCGGGTTGTGGAAGACCAGTTTTTCGATCGCTTCGCGCGTATGATTGCGCTTTCTCATTTCCAAGGCGGTCTTTGGGACCGCCAGCGGATCGCTAACGCCCCAATCGCATGCGCTGTTCATCCAAAGCCTTTGATCGCCGTACATTTCGACCATGTCAATGGCCCGCGCCGGTGTGCACTTGGATTCGGGGTATAGAGTCATGCCTGCCCACATGCCGGAGTCAATTACCAGCCCAATCGTGTGCTCCTCGACGTGATCGATAATCACGCGCTCGGGGCGAATCCTTTTATCACTCTTGAGCACATCCAGTATCAGGCGCGTGCCTTTGAGTTTATCCTCAAGGTGTGGTGTGTGAACGAGGATAAGTTGGTTGTGACGCGCGGCCAGATCAACATGCAATTCCAGCACCTTTAATTCGTTTCTCGAATTTTTGTTCAGCCCAATTTCCCCAATGCCCAAAACGTTTGGACGGTTGAGGAACTTCGGTATAAGCTCGATAACCTCGTGGGCCAGCTTCACGTCTTCGGATTCCTTGGGGTTAATGCAAAGCCAGGAATAATGTTGGAGCCCAAACTTGCCGGCGCGCTTCGGCTCGTATTCAGTTAATTGACAGAAGTAATCGTAAAATCCGGCGGCGGAACTGCGATCAAATCCGGCCCAAAACGCAGGTTCACAGACTGCTTCGCAGCCAGCGGTCACGATCTTTACATAGTCATCCGTTGTACGGCTGACCATGTGAGCATGGGGTTCAATGTATTTCAATGATGAGGCGGAGGTTGGCTAATCATGCCTGATTCTTCCAGGCTCCACATGCAGCTTTGCTGGTTGCCGCGGCGATCGGTTCCTTGCTGTGATCGCTAAATGCAAGCAGGACACTTTTTGCTTTATTTGTCTCGTCCTGCGCGAGATAAGTCAAAGCTTCGCGTAATGATCTCATCCGAAAATCTTCCTCACCGTGCCCGCGATCGATACGGTCGAGAAAGGCCGCCAAATCGATCAGCTTGCTTCGGGCATCCATGAAATAGAGATCGAGAATCTGCTCGCGCGTCATAAAACTTTCTGCGTTCAATATAGTCACGGTTTGAGCGGGAGCAATCGGGTAATTCGATTGAGACGGCTGCAAACCTGAAGGCGTTATAGGTGAAAAGCCGGTGTTGGAATTTACAGAAGTAGCTATTCTCTAAGCGCATCGGTTCACTATTTGTGCTCGAAACTTTTACGCGACAACTCGCAGCCTCGGAACATCTTAGTCCAGAGCAGGTCAATCTGGCCGTCGAGCAACTCATTGATGAGCGGCTCTCTCCTGCAATAAAGGCGGATTTTCTTTGCGGTCTGAGGGTTAAAGGTGAAACGGTTGAAGAGATTGCGGCCTTTGTAAAAGCTTTGCGAGCCCGTGCGGTCGAGCCGCCCATCGATCAAGTATGGCGGGTTTCCCACGAGATCCTCGATGTCTGCGGAACGGGTGGAGACAGATTAAACACCTTCAACATTTCAACAACTGTGGCGCTGATTTGTGCCGCCGCTGGAGTGCCGGTCGCCAAACATGGAAATCGGGCCGTCACGTCGCAAGCTGGAAGCGCCGACGTCCTTGAAGAATTGGGGGTTCGAATTGATCTTTCTCCCGCGGAAGCCGCGGCTTCGTTGCGCGAACGGAATTTCGCATTTTTCTTTGCTCCAAACTACCATCCTGCGTTCAAATACATAAGTCCCGCCCGCAAGCTGTGCGCCGAGCGCGGGCAGCGAACGATCTTCAATTTTTTGGGACCACTTCTCAATCCAGCACGGCCAACCGCACAGCTTGTGGGTGTGCCTGGACCAGAATTGTGCCAACCGATCGCGAAAGTGCTTCAGTTATTGGGGGCACGTCGAGCAATGGTGGTTTCGGGCAAGGTCCATAACGAACAATACCTGGATGAACTCTCGACACTGGGGGATAACACGGTTGCCGAGTTTTACCACGAGAACGGGTTCGCCAGCTCCACGCTTTCACTTGAACATTTTGATTTGCAAACTTCCTCCCTCGCGGATTTGCTTGGTGGCGATCGGCGGGCCAACGCCCAAATTGTTCGTCGGTTGCTTGAAGGTAAAGAGCGCGGTCCGAAGCGGGATGCGGTATTACTCAACTCGGCCGCCGCGCTGATGGTCGCCGGCCAAACGCGGACGTTGGCAACCGGTTGGGAACGGGCGCAAGAGATCATTGAATCCGGCCAGGCTCACCGTAAGCTCAAACAGTTAATCACTAGCTGATCATCCGAACTAGAGGCCCGGAAAAGCTTTGCCACCCGCCAGAAATCCAATCGATCCGAGTTGACTATTTGTCCTGAATCGCGCAAATGGAATCACTCAAGAAAGGACCCATGTATCGAATCATTGGAGCGGATGGAAAAGAGTACGGGCCTATTTCGGCCGACGTATTGCGCCTCTGGATTTCACAAGGAAGGGCTAACGCTCTAACCAGAATTCTCGCAGAAGGTGCTGCCGAGTGGAAAATCCTTTCAGAGTTTCCCGAATTTTCAGCCGACATCGCTGCTAAAAGCGCTTCAGGCCATGAGGCCGCTTCCCCGTTTTCAACGACGGTTGGAACTGTTGTTGGGCCTGAAATACTTGCGCGCGATTATCAACTCAATATCGGATGCTGCCTTAGTCGTGGATGGGATTTGGTGAAAAAGAATTTTTGGCTGACAGTCGGGGCCACATTTCTGATTCATCTCATTGCTGGGGCAGTTGGTGCGATTCCGCTGGCGGGGCTGGCTCTTAACTACGTCTTCATTGGCGGCCTGGATTGGATGTTTCTTAAGTTGGTTCGAAATGAGCGCGCCGAAATAGGAGATGCGTTCGCAGGCTTTAATCTGGCTTTTGGGCCTTTGGCACTCTTCGGCCTGGTCGCCCAACTATTAACCTTCCTGGGGGTCGCGTTATGTATTTTACCAGGAATTTACCTCGGGATCTGCTGGCTCTTCTTTACGCCACTGATCATCATCGATAAGCGCCTGGATTTTTGGGAAGCTATGGAGCTGAGCCGCAAGGTCGTCACACGTCATTGGTGGAAAGTTTTTGGTTTCGCGCTGGTCTGCGCGTTAGTGGGACTGTGTGGCGCATTAGTTTGTGGCGTGGGCATTATCATTGCCATGCCAATCATCAAAGCCGCAACCGTATACGCCTACGAAGATATCTTCAGCGCTCCTGCTTCATCCCCCGCTTTGCCAACGCTGTAACATTTTTGCCACAGCTGACTTATGCCCTTCTATGGGAAGGGCAGGTTCGCTAGAGCGAGTTTAGTCCAAACGCTTCACTCGAATATTCTTATAGCGGACCACGCTCTTCGGATCATGAGCCTGCAATGCGAACGTGCCATCGGCGATTTTGCGCGTGTATGAGCCAGGTTGTGCTCCCAAGGGTTCAGTATATTCAAGCAGCGTTTGGCCATCAATTTTCACTGTAATTTTCCTGCCTTGGACAATCACCTCTTCGGTCCACCACTTGTCGTCCTGCGCAAGGGATTTAGCAATATTTACCACGTCGTAAATGCTCCCAGTCTTCTTCCAGTCCGAGTGTGTGTTGTCAACCTGGCATTCAAATCCAAATTTCGGAAACCCCTTTTCCTGGTAATGAGTGTGGAAATAAATCCCGCCATTTGCGCCGTGATCGGTCATCACATCCACTTTCAAGTCGAAATTCGTAAAAGGCTTGTCATCGCCAACATAAAATAAATGGGCGGTTTCTCCTCGAGTCACAAATGCTCCGTCTTCCAATTTCCAAGTGTTGGTATGGTCGATTGAAGCTTTCCAACCATCGAATGATTTTCCGTCGCAAAGAAGCGTGAACCCAGGTTCCACTTCAGCAGCGAGCACACTGGCGGATGCAATGATTGCACCCGCGGTAACGATGAGGAATAAATTGAGTTTCATGGCCGGACACTAAACCAGTGGCAACCGAGCGCAAGAAAAAATTGGCGGCCTTTGAGGGGGAAAGTCTTATAAAGCGGCACTTGAATGCATGCGCTAACAAAACAAGCGGCTTCAGTAATGAAGCCGCTTATCCGAAAGTGTTGGTTAGCCCGGCTTTGAAGCTCGGTTAATTTTGGGCCGCTTTAAGGATTGGTTCCTGGTCTGGCGGTGTAATATCGGGCAAAGAAATCAGCAAACGCTCGTCACGGAAGAAACCTGCCTGCTCGTTGGCTACCTGACCTTCGGTGGCTTCGGGAACAAGCGTCCACATTCCTCCGGTCATTGGGTCAACGGCATAACCAATGCCTGCGGAGAGAACATTGGCGAAGTAAGCCCGATTCACCACTCCAATCAAAGGAAACTGAACTGGAGAGAACCCCTCCTTTTTCACAAGGACGACGTATTGGGCGCTCTGCAGGATATCATGCTGACGCCGGGGTAACTTAGCCACACAAGGGGTGCTCTTTTGGAAAACTATTTCCCCACGCGAATCATAAATGCTGACCTCAGCACCAGTTGGCTGGGATTCCAAATTTACTTTTTGATCGGACCCGCACATAATCGTGCCGCAGCCTGTGAATAACATGCTCAAAGCACAACAACCGATGAATATCAGAGTGGAACTCGTTAGTTTCATAGTTTCGTCTTGTATCAGATTGGAATGATCTTTCAATAACAATTTAACAATTCTCCCATCCGCCTCGATCCAGACGCCGTACAACATCCAGTGCGCAAAGGCTCGCGGGACTCGCAACTGCTTTCATAGCCAGTTTCATTCCAAACTCAATCCCCATTGCTCGAATGGAGTAATAAATCAATACCACCTCTTTTCCGTGGCAATTTCAAGAAATCGCGATTCGCCTGTCCCGGAACAGGACACTGCCTGCACAAACCCAAGTCGGGTTATGCGCCGGCTTAGAGTTTCCGTTTAGGCTCAGTCTTTGAGTGGGAGTCGTCCTGCCATTTTTTGACACGCGGTGCTTTTCGATCCACTTCCTCGAGCAGTGCTTTCGCGTCAGCGGTGGAACGGACCACTTTGGGTCGCAAGAAAACCATTAGTTCGACTTCGCGCGAGCTTTTATCCTTCTTATTGAAGGCCCATTTTAAGCCCGGAATGCTGCCGAGAATTGGGGTTTTGCGCAGGGTCTCGGATACCTGTTTTTGTATGATGCCGCCTAACACCAAAGTTTCGCCGTCTTTGGCTGTCAAATCTGTTTTGAAATTGCGGGTATCGAGGATAGCGCCACCGAACAGAGTTTGTCCCGGCACAATTGCGGAGGATTCGGTGCGTACTCTCAAAGCAACGTCTCCCGTGGCGTTAATGTGCGGCGTCACTTCAAGGATTACACCCACGTTTTTATAAGAAAAACTTTGATTTAGACCACCAACATCTGTGCTAAGGCTTTTATCAATGAATGGCACCTGCTGGCCCACGAAAAGACGGCCTACCTCGTTATCAGCAATATTGATTTGTGGTTCAGCAAGCACGGTTGCGTCAGTGGTCCGGCGCAGGAACTGAATAAGAAAATCAAGATTGATTGTGCTGCTGATGATGCCTGAATGGAGGGCATCGGCCAGAGCTCCCGCCGGACCTCCAAAACCTTTGGCGTAAGTTCCCTTCCCTTGAAGCAGGAACGAGTTATCAAAGTCATCTGGGGTAAGAACTTTGCTGCCATCCGGGGACCAGCGAACGCCAAGTTTATCAAGGAAATCACTCGATACTTCCACAATCCTGGCTTCGATCAGCACCTGGGCAGTGACGGCATCAAGCTCTTCAATTAGTTTCAATACCTGCGGGAAAAAGTGCACGTTGGCAGAGATGAGCAGAGCATTGCTCCGTTGGTCAGGAACAACGCGCACGCGGCCAACCAAATCGCTGACTGGACGAACGGTAGTGCGATCCGAACCGCGTTGCTGCACGTCGGGCTGTCCTCCGATCCAGGGAAAATAACCGTCCTCGCGCGCGTCGGGTTCGAGTTCGAAATTGTTTGGGCTCGATGAATTTTGATTTTGTTGCTGCTGTTGCTGGTTTGGATTTGCGGGCTGGCCGGGCTGGGCAACCGGTTTGAGGGGAGGCGATCCATTTTTGGCGAAAAGAATGTTGATGCTGTTGGCAACAGTGGATGCTTTGGCAAAATTCAATCCGACACGCAAGGTGGTGTCGCCGGCATCGGATGGCACATCCAATTGCTTGATCACTGTCTCGACAGCAGCCAGGTTTTCGAGCGAGTTGGCGGTGATAATGAGCGAATTGGAGTGGGGTTCGGTGGTAATGCGAACCTTGCCATAAAGCCGTCCGACATCCCGGTCAGCCTGCGCGGGGGGAGCATCATCATAGTACCAATAAGTCCGTTGCTGGATCTTCTTGAGAAAAAGCTCGTTCAGGATATCTTCGATGTCCCCGGCGCTTACATATTTCAGAGGATAAATCTTTGGCGCAAGACTGTCGTCCCCAACCGGTTCATCCAGCGCCTCGATCATCTTCGAAAGGTTTTCCATGATGCTCGGAGCCGCCTGGACGATGACGGTGTTCCGACGCCGATCGGCGACTACGTTCATCTTTTTGTTGGCTTTGGATTGGCTCGAAGAAGAAAAGTTGTAAAAGGGATATCGCATGCTGCTCCCTTCCTGCTCCTGGTAGAGATCCTGTAATTGTCTGGCTACATCGGCGGATTCTGCGTTCTTCAAAGGAAACGCTCGCATAATCTTTTCCTGGGCTTCTTCGGTATCCAGCAAGGCGACGATATTCTCCAGCGTTCTGAAAGTGCTTTCGCTCGAAAGAATAATTAGCGAGTTCGAGCGGTCGTTGGCGCTTATTTCCACCAGCTCCTTTGCGCCTTTGTTGGACATTTTCTGGTAAAGAGGTGAGACCTCCTTGACCAGGTCCTGAGCGCTCACATTTTTCAATGGAATAACCCGCAGAGCTACGTCCTGCGGCTTGTCCGAGTCTAAAGCGATAATCAGGTCAGCGACCTGGACCAGGTTATCAGTATAATCAGTAACGATGAGTTGGTTTGCACGGTCGTCGCTGTCCACAACCGCCTTTTCCGAAAGGAGGCCCTTGACCTTATCCTTTACCTCGGCAGCCTGAACGTGCTTTAACGGAAAAATCTTCACCATGCGTTGCCGCCCCTCGGGAATTTCCGAACGCGAGGGGCCTATCAACTCCGGGCTCAACTTCGGCTCCGCGTCCACCGGAACGATCAGTATGGATTTAGTGGATTCGATCGTCGTGAAACCCTCGAGGGCTAGCGCGCGATAAACCAAGTTAAGGGCTTCGCGTTTACTTACCTTTTTAGACCCGACAATCGTTAATTGACACTGCACCCGTGGATGTTTGAGCACACTTTTGCCGCTCGTTTGAGCTACCCACTGAACGATCATGTCAATGTTTGCGCCTTGAAAGCTGACCAGAATCTCATCGGAAGATTTATCATCTCCGGTTTTGGCATCCCCCTCTTTCTTTTTTTCCGCCAGCTTCTCGTCCGTTACCAAATCTTTTGATGCACTCGATGGTTTTTGTGCGTCGGCAGCCGCTGGCTTCCGAGTGGGAGTTGTCTCGGGACTGGCCGCTGGCGTGTTTGTTTTTGCTTTGTTTGACGGGTCATTTTTTTCGGAATCTTTGGTCAACGTTTGCGCCTCTATATCTATGGGCGCGCGCCAAAACAGCACGAGAGCAAGCAATATGGCACAAACAAAGCGGTGGGCGAAGAGAGGGCGACGAGCCTTAGTGGGGTGCTGAGTTGTCGACCAAGCCGCGTTAGGCTTTTCAGGGTAATTTGGTGGTAGGTTCATTAGGCTTTTTTTCTTTAACTGACGGTTCTTTGGCGGGCATCAAAGTTTCACTGCCGAGACCGGAAAATATGGACAGTTCCTTCTTTTCACCCTCCTCCTCAATGAGGACTCTATTGTTTCCGATGCGGAGCAATTTGAGTGATCCAACTTTTTCGCCTTCTTTGATCATACCGGTTTGCCCATCGGATGACCGCAGGAAAGCATTCGGGCCCGCAATTCCCAACAGCGCCATGGGCATTGGTCGGATGACCGGGCCCAGGATTTCGCCCTGGGTAATGCGGTCAACCCGTTCTTTGATTTCAGCCGGCAGTTCCACCGGCTTGCCGCCCATGGCCATCCGGCCAGCGGGAAAACTGTTCGTCCTGCTGGAAGCGTTCAGCGCGTTCGAATTCGTGCCACTCTTTGGGACAGCCGCGGTCGACAGCACATTCGTGCCCTTCTGAGCCAAGCCAGTCGAGTGCGCAGAGTTGGATTGGCGGTCAGTCGATACTAAAGGAAGCGCATTCGTGGCTCTGATTGTCGTTGCCGCGTTGGTTGAGTCGTTAGCGCTCAGATTTCGGGAGGCGGCTGACGTTGCAGCAACGTTAGTTTCGGGAGTTTTTAACGCGACCTCAACTCCGCTTGGTTTCCGCTCGATTGCGCCAGCGGCATTAGTCTGACCAACTGAATTCGTAGTGCTGGCTCCCATTTTGACCACAGCTTCCACAGCGGGCGCGTTCGTTTTCTTTTCAACCACTCCTTTTGCAGAGACGGAGTTAGTCCCTTTGTTTTGCGCGTCAAGTTCGGGAGGCAGAGAAGGCAGCGCAGGTATCACAAGGCCCTTTGCCGGATCACCCGCGACTATGAATCGCGCCAGTTGAAGCGCCAGTAATGCGCCGAGCACCAGGCAGCTCAGCCTTAAAATTTGTTCACGCCGATCACGCATTAGGAATGCTCTCCGTTTTCCATTGTTCGAAGTCCAGAATGACGAGGCCAAGATGCAGCTTCAGCGTGCCTGGCCGCGTCATTTCCGGACTCAGTTGTATCGAATCCAAAATCACAGGCACACCGAGGGTTTGGAACTTGTGCAGGAACGCGAGCACAGCCGGCACAGGCCCGGTGCAATCCAACTGCATCGATGTAAGCTCACGACCGGATTGACGCGAGCCGGACTCGCGGATAGGCCCAAGCTGGACGCCGCCAGTGGTGGCCGCCTTGAGAATCGCTGCACTGGCGTCGGCCACGACCGAAGCTCTTGAAAGCTTCGCAGGATCCATGTGGGCTCCTTCCATCAGTTTCTTAGTAACCAGGATTTTGTCTTTGTAGGGGCGCACTTCAGCTTTTAGCTTCACCGCCTCCTGGCATAGAACGGTGTAATCAACCTTCCCCTTGCGGACAAAATTCCAGCCTCTCTGCCCAAAAGCGAAAAGGAAATAAGCTGCCAGTACAAAGGTCGCGAGCCGGATGGTTCGTTTTTCGCTTTTGGAAAGAGTGCGCATAAATTATTGGACCGGTTTCGGTGCGTCCTGGATCGGTGCCAGATTAGCCGAATCGGTCGAGTTGGTTTTACTATCATCACCGCCACCAAACCTGATCGCCGAAGGCATACCTCGCGGTCCGGAAGATCTTGATATTGCGGCACCGTCAGGACCGCGCAGCCGCATAGCTCCCTCCGGACCTCCAGGCATAACTGGCATGGGACCAGGCATTCCAGCGCCAGGAAAGAACGCCACCGGCGGCCCGCCTGGCCCCATACCAGGAAAAGGCATTCCTGACCCACCAGGTATAAAACCCGGCGGCAACGGCTCGACTTTTACTGGCGGCCGCCCACCGGCAGGTTTGCATTGAGCAAGGATGCGCACCGTCATCCGCTGCCGATCCGGCGACGGCGTTTCCTCCTCGATGGTGACTGCAGAAAAGAACGCTGACTTTATCAATTTGGCGCGGAAATCCACCACTTGCTGTGCGTTGCCCATATTACCTTTCAGCGCGAGTTCGCCACGCCGATTAAGCGAAAGGCTGTCGAGACGTGTGCCCGGAGGCGCAGCATTTGCGAAAACTGTCAAGGCATCGAGATATGGCGGCTGAGTATTTTTGAGATACTGCAGAAAAGTCAGCTCGCGATCGATCATGGCAAGACGACCTTTTTCTGCGCGTAGTCTTACAAGTTTCTTCGCGAGAAACGGCTTGAAAAGGAAAGCTTGCGCATAAGGAAAAATTGCGAGGCAAACACCGAGCAATATTGCTAAACGCGCCCATTTCCGCAACGCCGGTTGCCCCAGGATCTCGCGAGCTTCGGATTTGGCGACTGTCCACCAGTGGAGTGCGCCTTGGCTCGAGCCCGAACTCAACTCACCGCCTTTGCTTTCACCTTGCCGTAGAACTACAGGCAGCGCCTTGTCGCTCGCAGTCGATTTTTTGAGACCCAAAATGGCCGCTGTGGGCCCTGATGCATTGGATTCGACGCGTTCGCATTGCACCCCAGGCAACAATTGGGCGAGGCGCTCTGGCATGTCCTGAAAAAACGAGGCTTTCCCTGTTAAGTACAACTTCTCGCCTTTCCAATTCGAAGCGAGGATCGTGGCCAGCGACTTCAAAGCCTCGTCAATCGCATCGTGGAGTTTTTGGCCAACTTCGCCGTTCGGAACCGAATCCGGGCCGGAGAGTAGTTTTAAATGTTCAGCCTCATCCGAGCTGATGCCGAGCTTTTTCTCGATTGCTTGAGTAATTGCATCTCCGCCCCATGGTAAAACTCGGAGAGACTGAGCGCTTCCCTCTTTGAACGAAATCAGTTCCGATTGGCTCCGCCCAATATCCAACGCAGCATAGGACGTAATCGACTGGGGACAAACCTGGCTTCGCGCCAGCGCCGCCAGTGTAAACACCGGCGTCAGACCGGCTGCGGCGAATATGTGCGCGTATTGGTCCAGCACCTCCTTCTTAAGGGCAACGACCATGAAGTCATTGCTGCCGTTCGGATGAGCGGCGGACAATTCCTGCTGTGCCCGGGCGCGATCAGCGGCGTGAGGTCGGTTTGTAGCAGACGGCGCAATTCGCGAGTAACCCCAGGCTAGGGATTCGGGCGGAAGCGGAAACTCATTCTCAACCTGCAGCCGGAGCACGCGTTGGAGGTCTCCGTTGGCCGAGGCGGGCAAACTCAACCGGCGAAGAGAAACACCCCTGGCTTCAATGGCGCAAAAAGCTCGAACTCGAGGCTGCCAGTTTTTCTTCTTCAGCAACGTTTGAAGTGCGAGGATGGCGGCCTCTTTGGAAGCAGGACTCAGTCGTGCGTTGGTCTCACGGGCGATAGGAATTGCCAGGTTTTCTGCCCCGTACAAGACCCGGAATGAGCGTTGACGGATCTCGACATAGAGGCTGGAAGTGTTCAGCGCATTAAGCCACTTCATAAGTCCTCCTTGTAAGCTAGCGTATTCACATCGCGAGAACCTACGTGCACGACAACCTCGAGCCGCTGCCGAACCCCGCTTGAAGGGACTGTTCCTTCGCTAATAATGCGAAAAGTTTCCGAGCGCGCGCTAATTCGAGACGCTATCTGTTTAAAAATTTCACGAGACATTCCCGGAACTTTCAGCAGCGAGCCAATGTTTGAGAAAAAGCCATCGGAACTTCGAAAGGAGACGATCGCCTGCGCTAACTCGGGGGTGATTCCTGGGAGCCACGATAGCACCTGCGCACTGGCGGTGTTGATATTAATAAGACCCGGTTGTTCACTCACCGTTTCAGGGCTTAGCGAATCCACTATTTGCAAAAACAGCTCTTGATTGATGACCGTTGGACCGGAGGCGTTCGCTGCGTTTCCGGTTCCTCGCCCGCGGGATTGGTTCTGTGTTGCTTTCACCTCGAGCAGGTCTGCTATGTTTTCGAGCTTTGTCTGGGCTCGATAACCAACAATAGCTCGCGCGATATCTCGTGTGATTCCACTGACAGAGGTCAGCGTGGTTTCGTCCGCGGTTTGAATATTGATGCGCGCCTCGCCCTGAGCATTGACGTTTTGAACCCAGCCGTTCACCGTGAAATTATCCATTAATCCAGGCTCCAGGCTAGCGCTGCTGCGACTGGTTGCGGATTCGTTCCCGCTCACAGGCGGCCCACTTTGAGTATCCAATCCCAGCAAAAGCTCTGGGGATATTCCACGCACCATCAACAACTCCCGCACGGTGAGCAGTGGACCATTTCGCGGCACATATGGCGGTCGAAGCGCCATGTAGTACTCCGCTTCCGCGCCGCCTGGGGAAACTGTATTGTCCTCATCTTTCCAATCGACAATCGCTGCAATCATGTCAGGCGTCAGACCAATTATTTTGGTCAGTTCTTCTGGTGTTGCGTGGTTGATGTTGAGAAGGCTTTCCTCGTCAGCGATACCGAAAACAACTCCACCTGCCTCATCGGCGCGAGCCTGGCGAAAAACGTTGAACTTGCCTCGACCAAGAGCCACTTCCTTGAAATCCTGGGATGAATCGTAAAGCCGGCCCGTATGATTTTGGGCCGAGCCACGCCGCTCAATCGCATCCTGGTAGAGCAATGCCTTGGCTTTCTCTACGCCAGCCAGGGCAAGGTAGCGTGCCTGGATCTTATCACTATAATTTTTGCCGATCATCAAATGCAACCTCCCGGTATGTAGCACTCCGATAACGACCACCGCCACCAGCGCCATACACCAAAGAAGCCCAACAAGAATGGACGCACGCCGTTGCGATTCCGCCTCGTTACGAGAGGGCTGGAAATCCCTTTTTCTCTCACTCAGTGGAATTATAGGATGAGAAATCATGCGCAACTCATTGTTTGGGCGGCGTTGCACCACCTTCCGAAACCGAGTTTGTCGAATTTCCTGAAAAACCGCTTTGGGACGCCGCGGCAAGGTTTAATCTGACCGTCGTCTGAAAAACCATCGGAGGCTCCGCATTATCAATATCGGTATTTTCGACCTCTGCTTTTTGGGCCTTACTCGCCCGCGGATTCGGATCAAAACGCAGGGTCACCCGTACCGCCTCCGGCATTCCCTTAAGATTTGCCGCTAGCACTGATTGTTTTTTCTCTTTTGGATCTCTGTTTAATTCACCCCACGAGTCATACCAATCCCAACCGTCGTAGAATTCGAAACTGACCCCGCGCAAACCTCGCGCAATTAATTCCCTGCTCCCCCCGGAAAGGGGGTCCGGCGCGATCGTCGGATTGCGCCGGCGATAAAGACTGACATCCGCGGAACCCACCTGCTTTTCCACATAGTAACTCATTTCGCAGAAATCCCCCTCGCGTGCCCGCCGCGGTTTGTAATGATGGGTAGCGAAGTCCAGATTGTCCGCATCGATTTCTTCAATCATCCGGTGCACGCCAAGGAATTCGAAATCTTTCGAAAGCGGGCAAGCAGCTCTCAGATCCGCGCTGATGAGTTCCAGAGCAACACGCGCGTTTTGGGCAATATCTGCCCGCGGTTCGAGCAACTTCTGGCCGGCGAGTGCCGCGCTCAGGCACGAATAAGCCGCCAGTAGAATCATGGCCATCAACGCCGCGCTAATCACCAACTCAATTAGAGTGAAGGCACCTGAGGTTTTAGATTTCCCAGGATAGGCTTCAAGCTCCACCTCCGCCTTCCAAGCTACAGGGAAGCGCCAAGATCCAATTTCTAACCGCGGTGATGGATGTTTGAAGTCTCTCTGGAGCTTCATTCCAACCCCCTTCTTTTATCTTTCGACTTCTTGCTCTTCTCATCGTTCTTACTCTCCGTCGCCACATAAGGCTCGAACAACATGGTGCGCAAGTCGCAAATCTGCTTTCCCGACGCAGTGCTCTCGATCGCCAGTTCGACTTCGTGAAGACCTCTGATGCTCGTGCTGGAAACAGTTTGTCTCCATTGATAATTCGGGAAGTCCTCGCCGCAATCCCCATCAGTTACCCCATCCTCGACTCCTCCTTCGGCGCGCAGTTGCTCGATTTTGCCTGAGGCTAGAAGGACAGCCGTGGTTTGCAGTTCCGATTCCTTGCTTGAACCCAGCGCGGTTGTCACTCCCTGGATAAAACCCACCATACCGATGCCAAGGATCAGAATCGCGCACATCACCTCGACCAGCGAGAATCCCGCATTGGGTCGCATGGCACTCAAGGTGTCTCCTGGTCCAGCATATGGATGCTCGCCGTTATTGGGTTGAGTTGCAAAACGACCTCCACACCCGTCCGGTCGCGCAACAATATCTCGCAACCGTCAGTGGTTCCATCTGCATAAAAATTAATCCCATCTCTTGAAAAGGACGCTTTCGGTTCGTCTTCGCGGATCTCCTCGTCGGAGGGTTCGGGTTGACTCGCGCGAATTTCAATCGCAATGCGTGGATCAATTTGCCCTTCAAACCCGTTCAGATCCTTTATCGGTTCAAAGTCATTTTGATTAGGCGAATCCTCCAATTTTCGCTCGACCCTGAATTTACCGGTGCTTGGGTCCAGAAGCACCCGATGGAGTTGGTTGAAACTGACCGCGCGGCTATAAGTCAGGTTTAAAACGTCTACTACTTTGCGCGCGCTGGAACGTAACAAAGCGTCCTCCATGGAACCTTTCATTTCAGGAACGATCATTGCCGCCATGATCGCAATCAGCACGAGCACTAACATGAGCTCCATCAAGGTGAACCCACCCTGAATCTGATCTTTGGACCTTAATGATTGGTTCCGGAGATTCATTGCCAATTTCCAATATCTGCGGCTTCAGCTTCTCCACCATCGGCTCCGTCTGCCCCGCGCGACCAAATATCGAAGCTGGTAGCATGATGAACCCCAGGAGCACGATACTGAAACGGATTCCCCCACGGATCGTTACGGACCTGGTTCACATAAGGACCACGCCATTTTTTCTCTTCTCCCGTAGGCGCCTCGACTAACGCTTTCAGCCCCTCCTCATTGCTCGGGTAACGATCCATATTGACGTAAAATCGACCGAGCGCCGATTCCAGTTCCGCCACACTGGCTTTCGCGGTTGAAACTTTGGCGTCCTGTGTCGTGCCAATAAACTGCGGAATAATTGCTGCCGCCAGTATCCCAATGACCACAAGCACAACCATGATCTCGACTAGCGTGAAACCATCGGATTGTTTGCTCTTGAAACGTGTTCTCATTTTTAATTGTTCGTTCAAATTTTACCGTGTGACGTTGATCAAAGTCCTTCCTCAATGCACCGCCCTGCTCAATTTAAAGATGGGCAGGAGCAGAGCTATCACCATAAATCCAACCAGTGCGCCCACCACCAGGATCAAAGCCGGCGCTAGCAGCGAGATGAGCGTCTTGGTACGCGCCCGCATGTGGCGCTCTTCGATGTCCGCCACCTTCAAAAGCATCTCGTCCAACGTTCCGCTCTCTTCGCCAACATTGATCATCTGCACAACCGTTTTCGGGAAAATTCCAAGCTTTCGCAACGGGCCCGCCAACGAATCGCCCCCACGGGTCTCTTCAGCTACTCGCGAAATCAGTTTTGCCAGGACGATATTGCCAATAGTGTTTTCGACAATTTTGAGGGCCGGCAACAAGGAGACTCCGCTCTTCGCAAGTGTCCCCAGCGTCCGAGCAAACCGGCTGAGACTTGCGGCGCGGAATACCGGGCCAATAATCGGAAGGCCCAATTTCCATCCATCCCAAAGCTCCGCGCCTTGAGATGAGCGAACATAGGCGCGCAGAATGGCCACGACCGCGACTGATGTCGTGATAACCAGCAACCAATGATGATGAAGAACCGAACTGACCTTGAGCAGGATCAGCGTAGGCAGCGGCAGCACTTGCAGCATTTCTTGAAGCATGCTGAACAGCCGAGGAAGCACGACCGCTAGTAAAAACACTACGGTAAATAATCCAAAAGCCAGCACGAAAACGGGATAGGATATTGCTGCCACGACCTCGCTTTTGACCTCATCTTCGTGCTCGAGCAACTCGGCCAGATCCTCCATGACCTTCGGCAGCACTCCAGCCTCTTCCCCCACCCTCACCATGCTGACGTATAATTTGCCGAAAAGCTTTGGATGCTCTTCCATCGCCGTCGAGAGCGCGACTCCTCTGCGAACGGAATCCGCGATTTGCAACACTACCAGCTTCAGCGCCGGATTTTCCTCCTCTTCACCCAGCCCATCCAGCGCTTGGGGAATAGGAATGGCTGCCCCCAGCAATGCCCCCATCTCGCGGGTAAAGGCAGTAATTTCTTTGCGCTTTACGGGTGCGCCAAAACGAAAGCCCGGCGCGGCATTGTTCGAGGAAGGAATGACCGTGGATTCTTTCGCCGTTGGCGCGCAGAGCTCAAGGCTCGAAGGAAACAAACCCTTTTCGCCAAGGCTAAGCAGCGCACTGCGACGATCTTCTGCTTCGATGATCCCATTCACCGACGCGCCGCTTCCGGCGATTGCCTGATACCGAAATGCATTCATTCGGTATATTCAGATTCGGAACGCGTGCATGTAGCGCCGCAAGTCATAACGCCACGTCTCCCGAAGAAACTCTCAGAATTTCTTCCAGGCTGGTCATACCTGCAGCGGCTTTCTGCAACGCGTCCTGATGCATGGTCAACATTGACCTTTGGGCAGCCGCTTTAAGTTCGGCGCTCGATTTCCGCTGCAAAATCAGTTCTCTCAATTCCGGTGTAATCGCCAGCAGTTCAAAAATTCCAATCCGTCCGCGGTATCCCGTTCCCCGGCACTCTTCGCACCCTTGGCCATGATAGAAATCTCCATCGAGATTCCCCGCTGCCAGCGATTCGATCTTGGTTCGAAGCGCGGGAGGCACGTCGCTTTTCGTGCGGCATTGTGAGCAAATGCGCCGGACCAATCGCTGCGCCAGAACGCCTTCGAGCGAGGAAGAAATCAAAAACGCCTCGACTCCCATGTCAATGAGACGTGTCACCGCGCCAGCAGCATCATTGGTGTGAAGCGTGCTGAAAACCTGGTGCCCCGTCAGCGCGGCCCTGATGGCAATCTCTGCCGTTTCCGAATCACGAATCTCGCCCACCATCACCACGTCCGGGTCTTGCCGCAGAATTGAACGCAAGCCTGTAGCAAACGTAAAATTCCGGCTCGGCCGCACCGGAATCTGCGCCACGCCCGGCAGTTCGTATTCCACGGGATCTTCAATCGTCAATATCTTGAGTTCGGGCGAATAGATGCCTTGCAAAATTGCATACAGGGTTGTGGTCTTGCCGCTGCCGGTCGGACCAGTCGTGAGAAATAATCCATGCGGTTTTTCAACTAATCGGGAAAGCAAGGCCGCCCGTTGAGCATCCAGGCCCAATTCCTGTGTGCTTAATAGCTTGGTATTTTTTTCCAGCAACCGCATCACCAGGCTCTCTCCGTAAATTGTCGGCATTGTCCCCACTCGGATATCCACCCGGACCCCGCGATGATGTATCTGAATGTGGCCATCCTGCGGCATGAAGCGTTCGGCGATGTTCATGTCCGCCATGATTTTGATGCGCGATACCAAGGCCGCATGCATCTCCTTGGGCGGGGGAGGTTTTTCTTGCAGCAACCCGTCCACGCGGTAACGCAACTGCAATGATTCTTCAAATGGAACCAGGTGAATATCACTGGCGCGCTCTCGCAATGCAGTGGAGATGATGACATTGACGAGGTTAACAATGGTCGGCTCATTGGCCATGACCTCGATGTCATGCAGATTCTTGCTGTCGCCCCCAACGGCTCTGGAGGGATTGAGATTCTCGATCATCTGCTCGACCGTCACCTGGTAGCACTCAGCAATTTTCGAAAGAACCTCCGCGCTCGGCACCTCGATCTCTTCAACCTCCAAACCTGTAAGCAATCGGATGTCCTCGATCACCCGTTGATTGCCGCGCTGCTCCGTGGCTATATGAATCGATCCGCCGGTAAGCTTAAACGGGAGAACCCGATGCCGTTTTACAAAATCGATCGGCAAAAGACGCAGAGCCTCCACCGAAATTTCGATTCCCGCCAGTGTCCTGGACTGCGGAGACAAAGGAAGCGCAGCCAGCATATCATCGGTTTCGCTACCGATGCGGCTTAAGTCTCCCGCAATAAAGGGCCCGCTCATCTGCGTACTTGGTTTTGTCTCGCCAACAACAATGGACTATCCTGCAAACATCCCCATTCACGAGCCATGGATACCTCCAAAAAGGAGATTTGACCCACTGGTTCAGGAGTATTGACAACGCAGGACGGAAAAAGTTGCAAGAATATTCACTTTTTTTTTCGCTAGCTGCTGAGATGCTGAAACACTGAAAGGCTGATCCAGCAACCTCACCCCCCTCGATAGGGCTTTGCCGGTTCTTTTGAACAGACTTTGTGCGGAGACCCAGCGCGACAAAGCCGTAACCAAAGAGGAAGCCACGGAAGCGGAGGGCGTAACGGAACTCGCGAAGCGTTTTGGAGTGCGCTGTATTCCAGCGCTTTTTATTCTTCTTTCTCAGTCTTCCCGACTGGATTGTGTATTTGATCGCAGGCTGTGTTAGCAAACTGAATCAAGAAACAGAAAATAAAAAGCGCTGGGATACAACGCACTGCATACGCTTCACGTTACTCGAGGCGTTTCTGATACTACAGGAAACTCATGGCTGCATCGTTGCTCCGGCCTTTTGCGCCTTTGCAGTCTTGCGACTTTGCGTTTAAACCTATTTATCAACCGGGCAGATATTCTCGTCTCCGGGTAGTTCGTTCTCGTGACCTGGTTACATCATGCCCCCGATTCACGGCTTCGCGGCCAGGAGCTTTCGGTTTGTCGGGGTATCACATGCCCCTAAATCGTCTTGATACCAATATCCCATCCGAGTGTCGTTATCTCCCCATCGGTTGAGATAAAACATTTTTTGAAAGGCAATCCATCTGGCGGACCCATCCGCATATAAATTGTTTCCACCTTCAGGCGGCCCGGCAGAATATCGGTGCTGCGGCATATTCAGGTAAGCGGTGGTGCGCCCGGCGCCCCACACCCCATCCACCTTCATGGCGGCATCGGCAGCCAAGGCCCAGATTGGTTTGGATTGGCTCAGCTTCACAGGACTACAAGAGGGAAAGGTGCCTGCGGGATTATTCCAATCCTTGATTCCCCCAAAATATTGATAGCCCAGAACCCATTGAGGGTAATCTGGTTCATAACTTGGAAACCCAGGCCGATTCGGACAAGTCCATACACTGCCAATGCCTGTATTTGTGTTCATCTGCAACCCAACCGTGCTCCACAGATCTCGAGCAGGAGGTGTGATCGCGATTTGTACAAAGTATGATGTGCCATTACCCTTTGGGGATTCGATCACTTGAATCAATTTCTCGATATTGTCCAGGGCGTATATGGTCGAGGCAATGCCAACCTGGCGCAGGTTATTCAGGCATTGTGCCCGCTTCCCTCTTTCTTTAGCCCTCGAGACAGCCGGCAACAGCATCGCAGCCAGGATGGCAATGATGGCGATGACAACGAGCAACTCGATCAGCGTAAATCCCCAACTCCTGTTCGAGAGCGGCCTCCGTTTTTCCAAACGCCTGTTTCCCATAATTTATAGCTCGGAGCGAGATTGGATTTTGGAGACTTTGTATGACATTTTCCACGAACACAAGGCCCAACGCGAGGCTTGCTCCTCGGCGAGTCGGCTGCATGAGCGCGAGACGTCCCGGCTCGCAGCAGCTATGGATGAACAATGCCTAATTCTTAAAGCCATCAACTCAAACTTCGGGGCCGCTGCGGGCCGGGACGTCTCGCGCTGCGGACTTTGATCCAGCCCTGCCTCGGCGATTTGTCCCATCACCCTCCAGCCCTCCCTTTTTTGATCTCTTTTAATTTCGAAGCTTCCGGTTTTGAAGAATAATATTTGTCGAGCGGATAACAACCGCTGATCAAACCATTTCGAGGAGCAGTAGTGCAGTCGCTGAAAGTCCGGCAAATCGATTTGTTCACGAGTGTTCCTTTCTCGATCACATCCGAAAGAATCGTGGGATACGAAAGTGTGACGCGCCCCAACCCGACCATGTCAGTCCATCCATTGCGCACCGTGTATTGCGCGACATGAGGCAGGTATTCCTGCAAGTAGCTGTAGGCCGTGCCTATGATCAGAAGATCTTTGTGCGCCTTGGCTTTTAGCTGCCTCACGACATTAATTTGCCGCGCAACACCCACCAAAGGATCTTCCGGGGGCTGGTAACCGTCTGAAGGAGGATACGCTGCTGGTCGTTGGATGTGCGGATTATAATAAGGCGAACCGGCGCTCAAATTCACAATTTTTATTCCAAGTTGCGCGCACAAATCCAGAAATTGGAAGGTTTCCTTTAAATCATATTCCATCGGGTTGTGCGGGTTGACTCCAAACGCATAGTAATAAGGCAAGCAGTGGGCGAAGTCCTCCGGGATGCCAGGTCCGGGTTTGCCGGGTTGAGACCGTCCGGGGTCAGGCTTGAATGGAACAAAATCAAAAGCGCTCAAACGAACGGCTAATTCGATGTCATTTCCACTGGCGCGAATAGCTGAAACGATGTCGCGCAACATCCTGGTGCGGTTTTCGAAACCTCCACCATATCTACCGGGCCGTGTGAAGGCACTGAGCAATTCATGCAGCAAATAACCGTGGCAATGCTTGATATCGACGAAATCAGCGCCGGCTTCCCTGGCTATCTTTGCCGCCGTGGCATAGTCTTCGATGAGTTGGTCAATTTCATCATCGCTCCACATCTGTTCATCACCGGTAACGTTGAATTTGCGATCCAGAATCGGGTGCCGATAGGCCACACGCGGTTCCATGCGGAACTTGTCGTTCGGCTTGCAGAAACGTCCCGAATGGGTCAGTTGAAAGCCAATGAGCAAATCAGAAGTCTTTCCGAAATGTGCGGCGTGAGCTGAAAGGAGTGTTTCACGCAGTTTTTGCAAACCGGGCCTGTTTGCCTCATTGATAATGAGTTGGTTGGGATTGGCCCGCCCGTCTGGTCGCACGGCCATGGCTTCCCCGCCAAAGATCATCTTGGCCCCGCTCTCCCCAAATCGTTGCCAGCGCCGGACCACTTCATCGGTCACCGAACCGCTGACTGTAGCGTCCCAGCCTTCCATTGGTTGAACTGCGTAGCGATTGCCGATTTGTTTGCCATTAACGGGGACGTGTTCTATGGGCTGCGATAACGGCGAACTTTCGCCACTGATTAGCTCCTCCTCACAGGGAAGTTCAACGCCCAGTGATAACACATGCCGTCGAAAATCGGCAACACTTTTCAGAGTGGGAATACGAACTAATCTTGAAGCCTCGGCCATAATCCTTCAGACGACGTTATCTGGGGCGGGGTTTTATTCTCACTGCATGGTTACAGCTAAGGCGTGACGTAATCTAAGATCGATTTCGAACAACCGGGGGCATTGCCGTCAGTGTCCTTTCGATCTCGCGGAAAACCAACTCGGTGGATTTGACGCACAGTTCGAGGTATTCTTCGCCTTTTTCCGCCGTGGCAGTCCGCGCCTCACCCCATGTGCCGCTTTTCGTAATCCAATGCACAGAGCCAGGATTGCTAAAAAAGTAAGCGGTGTGCACTGCGCCGACATTTTCAATTTCATACTTCGGAAATGGCGGCACTTCCTGGTTCAGTTTCTCACGGTCCACCAGGTTAGGATTAATCGCGAGAAGGCAGGATACCTCCGCCGTGTGAGCGTGCAAACCCCGCTCCAGCCCGGACCACTCCGAGGCAATTTTGCCTGGAATACCATCCCAATAGTTGATTGGAAAAGCGCGGCAATCTTCCCGCAATCTTGGCCGCGCATTCGCGCAGGCATATGCGATAGCGTAGGTATTGTCGTAATGACCGTTCAGAAAAACGATGCGTTTCATGCCCATCTCGCCAAAAGTCACGCACAAGTCTTCGATCAATGACATGAAAGTAGGAATGCGGATTTGGGCTACGCCGCGGAAGCCCGTGTGAGGATAAGACAATGTGTAGCTGACGGGTGGTGCTACAAGAGCCGCCAGACGCGGCGCCACTCGCCGGGCGATTTCCGTCGGAATCACCACATCCGTTAACAACGCTGAATGCGGGCCGTGTTGTTCGACTGCCCCCACGGGAATGATGACGGTGTGAGATTTCTCCAGGAACGCTTCAAGCTCAGGGTTGGTGAGTTCTCCTAAAAATACAGTGGGTGGTTTCATGCGAGGCAAACCGTACCTATCCGGCTTGAGCTTCACCAGCCGAAAAGGCTGGCATTGATCACGGGCTTCGACTGGCTTTCACGCGAAGAAACCTCGCGCCGCTGGCGGGCGAGACTTCGCGCAATTTCACAAGCTCGCTGCCGTCGCCAAGGTCATTGGTCAACACGGGAACGACGCAGTTGGTGCAAATGGCAGAGAATCCATCATACAACTCGGCCGCGTACGTCAGGTCAGGACGAGCCGGAGTTCCGCGCAGATAACTCGATGTGAAATGTCCACTTTCGAAAGCGGGGTTCGTCAAAGCTAGATAAAGTGCCGCGTCATGCGCCCCAATATCGAAGGCGAAACCATTTGGAACTGCATTGCCGAAAAAATCGCTGGTGCCTGGGTTCACCCCGAACAATCCGATAAGATTCAACCCAGCTTCACGCATTGGAGACCAAAGTTTCAGTTGGTAAGCAGTCAGCGAATCGAGAAGAGCGGCATCTCCGAGCGTCCCTCCACCGCCAGCATTCATTAGCTGGGGGTCTACGCTGAAACCTGTGTTGTTGCCAGAAAGTGTTTCCATTCCCGAAGCAGTTCGCCAGCCATCGAGGGTAGCGTGTGTCTTCGATCCCCATTTGATTGCGAAGGTTCCTCCGCTGGACCAGTAGTCGTTTCCCTGAAATAAAACGCCGGGCTGGGTATTTACCGCGTCCACGAGGGATACACCACCCGTGGTGACGAGGAGGTTATTGCGGAAATGTATGTTACTTACGGTCGTTTGAAAATAAACGGCACGAGCCACCCCGCTGGGAGCGGGTGAAACAAAGATGGTGTTGTTATAAATCTCCATGTCATGAATCCCACTGGAACCATTCCAAAGTTGGATTCCTGCGTAAGAATTTTTTCGTCCATCGTTCTCACTGATATTGAAACGAATGATGTTATTCGAATAAGGAGCCGCACCGAGATATTGATAAAGGCCATAACCCGCGCCACTGTTATCGTGGCTATAGTTGTATTGCATGACCGACGAGGTCGTGCCGCCATCAAAATCGAAACCGCCGCCGTCATTCAAACCCGCTGTGCGATTATGGTGCGATTCGCAAAACTGAATGGTTACGTGAGTCGAGTCGTAGCACCAAATTCCGATTGAGGCGTCACCAAGCCAACCGTTTGTCCATGCGACGCAACGTTCGATCACCGCATTGTTCACCTCGCCAAGAACAATTCCGCTGCCGGTGTTACCCGAAGCCCCAGCGGTTCCGGGATTGTTCCACGCGCAGCACCACCCTATATAAACATTGCTATGGAGGTTGGAGTATTGCGCGTAGGTCTGAATGCCAGCATTGGCATTGTCGTGGACATCTGCATGCGTCACGCGGATGTCATGGTAAGCGTTCGTTCCCATATAACTTTCGATTGTGATCCCCACGAACCCAAAACCGCTCACATCCACCTGGTCCACACGCAAGAAATCCAGGACCGCCGCGATACCTCCTCCGTCATTGTAAAACTCGATGCCCGAATTGTGATTGGTTGCGCGACCCGACCCGACGAAATTGAGATTGCTGACAACCAACCCTCCGCAGTTATATGCGTAGAATCCATTGGTGTTGCCGCCGTTAATGGTCGCGCGTCCGGCTCCAAAGGAACTGACAACAATCGGATTTACCAGCGTGCCTCCTTCGGGTGCTCCGATGAAAATTGTGCCGGAGAAAGTCGCGCCTGCCTGGAACAGTAGCTGATCGCCGGGGTTCAAAGCCTGGCCATTGGCGCGGCTAATTGTTTTCCATGCTACGGCCGGAGCCACTCCTGAGTTTGTATCCTGCCCCGAAGAACTGATATAGTAAGATGCAGAACGGCCAGGAAGAATCGACAAGACAAGCACCAGCGATGCGGAAAAGGACAAAATGCAAAATTGCACGCTTCTTACATGATGCGAATCCAAAGAGCGCGTGTCAATAAAGGGTCGCCAAATGCGAGACCGAGGCAGCAAAAGCATTTACTTTTTTCACGCAGGCAGTGTATAAATATACGAGATATACATCTCGACCAATAAAGACCTGACCCCGTGAGCCTCACCTTGCAAACAGACTGGCGACGATTCTCCCTCTCCTCGGCTTGCCGCGTCGAAGCCAGGCGAATACGGGGGGAGCCGGCCGGGGTGAGGGCGAACCTTTCAATTGGTTTTACGCTGATAGAATTGCTTGTCGTGATTGCCATTATTGCGATTCTTGCGGCTTTACTTCTGCCCGCATTGGCCCGCGCCAAGAGCAAGGCAGACCGGGCCTCCTGCCAGAACAATCTTAGACAAATTTCGTTATACGTGCAGTTCTATACCGATGAAAACCGGGATGTATTCCCGGCGCACCGAAACCAAAACGAAGGGGATAATCCGACCACCGCGCTCACCAACTGGTGGGGCACTGCAGTAATCGGCTATGCCAAAAACCAATCCAACCTGTTCCATTGTCCCGCGATTAAAGGCAAGCAATTTGAGAACGGCGTCCCATGGGTTTGGGCATTCGACTGCCACAAGGTTGGATATGGCATCAATAGTTACTTCGATTGCTTTTGGCCTTACTCCAGCGGCAGTTTGACCGTTGGAGGTGTGAATTTTGATACTCGTCCGTGGTTCAAACGCACCTCGGTAAAAAGTCCGTCAGACAATTTCCTGATTGGCGATGCGATGCCAAAAAACGATGGGTTTTGGAGTTCGAGTTGTTGGTGGCCTACTGCTTGCATGGTTGAAAAAAACAGCGATACCAAAGGCTTCGAAGGCGTCGATCAGAGCCGACATCTAAACTCAGGGATTGCTGTATTTACCGATGGGCATTCCGAAGCACGAAAGGACGCAGCGATCAACCCTCCATTCGATCCAGCTGCCGGCAACCCGAAGGCGTTGATCAATTCCAAATACTGGGATCCCTTGCAGCGTGCCGGTGATCGTTGAATGAGTCAGTTGCGAGCAACAAGGGATCGGGTTTGGCTTTTATGCCGGTCATCAAAGACTCCACATACATTTCTCCGAGATTTTTATCCAACGGTCACCTGCAAACTGTTTTGCCAGGTTTGTTCCGCAGAGTCAAAGCGGTCTCGTATATCCGCGAGCGGATCATCACGCCAGACGATGATTTCCTTGATCTCGATTGGCTGAAGAAAGGCTCACCTCGCTTGGCCATACTGGCTCACGGGCTGGAGGGTGATTCAAAACGACATTACATGCTCGGCATGGTAAACGCGCTTGCGGCTCGAGGTTGGGACTCGGTGGCATGGAATGCGAGGGGATGCAGCGGCGAGCCCAACCGGGTGCTTCGGTTTACTCACAGTGGCGCTACTGAGGATCTTCAAGCAGTGATCAGCCACGTGATCGCCACCTGTGCCTATCATGACATCGCGCTGATCGGTTTCAGCCTGGGGGGCAATCTGACATTAAAATATCTGGGCGAACGAGGTTCCGCACTCGATCGGCGCATCAAAGCGGCGGCTGTTTTCTCGGTTCCCTGCGACCTCGAATCCAGTTCGATTCAATTGGCCAAACGAGCCAACCGGATTTACATGCTTCGCTTCATGGCCAACCTTCGCCAAAAAGTTCGGGCACTGGCAAAAAGCATGCCGGGAAAAATTGACGACAGTGGATTCGAGCAACTGCGCAGCTTCAAGCATTTTGATGACCGCTATACCGCGCCCATTCATGGCTTCAGCGACGCGGAGGATTACTGGCGCAAAAGCAGTTGCAAACCCTTTTTGACGAGTATTTCTATCCCCACACTTTTGATTAATGCGCGGAACGATCCTTTCCTGGGTGAAGATTGCTACCCGTTTGAAGAAGCAAAGCAAAATCTCAGGTTGCACCTGGAAACGCCCCTGGGCGGCGGACACGTCGGGTTCATTGGCTTCAATGAACAGCGCGAATATTGGTCCGAGACTCGCGCCGTCAACTTCTTAAGCAAGGCATTGGACGATCAATAGTCAGCAATTATTTTCCAGCCAATTCGAGGCAAACAGCTTCTTTAGTGCTGCGGATATACAGCTTTCCATTGCTCAAAGCGGGCGTAGTCCAACACTTGCCGTTCAATACCTTTGCGCGCGCGGATTCCTCGTAACCATCGGGTTTGGCCTTCACAACCACAAGTTGACCATCGTCTGTCAGAGCCAGAATCTGGTCTCCGACCAAAATCACGTTGCCCTGGCCAAAGCCAGGCTGGGTCCATTTGATTTCGCCTGTAGCAAGCTCGACGCACTTGAGCGGGGCTGTCCCGTACTGTTTGTGGCTGAAAATCCCATACAAATACCCATCTTTCACGACCGGCGTGCTCCAATGGTTGGCCAGTTTGTTGTCCGGAACCTTGTAAAGTTCAGTTACGGTAAAACCGTCACCTTGCTTTGAGATTTTGCACGCGCCGCCTCCGATTCCATAAGCTGCCGAACAATAGACGATGTCTCCCAACACGACCGGTGAAGCAGCCGTGGATGTGCTGAACTTAAATGGAAAACGCCACAGCAGCGCTCCGTCCTTTTCCGCCACTGAAACTAATCCGCTCTTTGCAAAAAAAATGACCTGGCGCACGCCGAGGATGTCGACCACGACAGGCGTAGCGTGCGTGATTGTTTCGTCCTGCCCTTTCCAAACCACTGCTCCCGTATCTTCATTGAGCGCAAGCAACGACTCGCCTGGACCACCGCCGGCGATGAAAAGCTTTTTGCCATCCACAACAGGTGACGCAGCATTCTTCCAGGAGATATTGTGCCCCGCGTGCTCCTTGATCAGGTCTTTAGTCCAAAGCGATTTCCCCGTTTCTGCATCGAGACAATGCAGAACCAAAAGTTGGTTGAACACAAACACTTTGCCTCCGTTGACTGTGGGCGTCGAGCGCGGTCCATCGCCACCCTTGTTATCGGCCGCGCCGGAATCGCCGCCGCCGTCGTAAACACCCACTCCGACTACTGCTGACCAAAGTTCCTTCCCGGTCGACGAATCCAATGCGACACAGACTTCCCGATTCGCGCCCTCGATATCACGATTCATTTGCGTAAACGCCTTGCCGTCAGCAATGGTGAAGGAACTAAACCCATTCTTGATCGGAACCTTCCAAAGCACTTTTGGACCGCTGGCTGGCCAGGTCAATGTCGGCTTTTCTAGCGCAATACCATCCCCATTAGGACCGCGGTAACTGGGCCAATCCCCAGCATTCAACTTCATCAAACCAACAGCGGCAATGCAAATCGACAAAAAGGGAGTCTTCATAAAGTTCTAATGTGGACGCTTCGTTCAAACGTTTATTCACCCCAAGAATAGTGGGGTTTACCCAGTAACCCAAGCTGATTCCATTCGGAACGTGAAGGAATTGACAGCCACTAAAGGTTTTTTCATTTCTGTGTTCTCGGTCGAAACTGTGATTTGTGGTCACGAGGTGCTCCCAAACTCCGTTAGAAGTTTCCTGTTTATAGAAAAGCCACCAATACCTCTCTTTGTTTTTCGGAGCCCAAAACCCCCAAGGGGGCACCTAGCGGGGTTTGGACAATGGTAAATGCACCAAAAGAACGAATTCATTCCGTTGAAAACAGCCAGGAACCGATTAAACAAGGTCAAACCCTTTTGCTTGAACTAGCTGTAAGAACTTACAACAATATAGACTCAACTAACAATTTTTATTGACTCGAATAAAAAAAAGCGTAGATTGGCGGCGTGAAGCTGCTTTTCTCTATTCCTTTTTGGTCGGTGGATCCCGATTCATTTAAGCAGTTCTCTGGAACAGCTTTGTCACGCTTGCTGAATCCTGGTCCAGCAGCCGGCTGCTTTTCACAGCAAACTCGAGCCCACCATGCGTAAACAGCCTCTGGAACCAGCTTCAGCGCCCGAGGGCTGGCGACTCGCCCCCGAAGCACCCAGTTTGCGTGAGGTTCATCGCACCGTGCCCATTCCGCGAACACTTGGGTTCTGGCGCAAGATGCTTGCGTTTTCGGGACCTGGCTATCTCGTAGCTGTGGGCTACATGGACCCGGGCAACTGGGCGACAGACCTGGCCGGGGGCTCGGCTTTCGGTTATTCGCTCCTTTGTGTGATTCTGCTATCGAATCTCATGGCCATTTTGCTCCAGTCGCTCTGCGCTCGATTGGGGATCGTGACTGGCCGCGACCTGGCGCAGGCCTGCCGCGACCATTATTCAAGGCCCGTAACATTTGGCCTTTGGATTTTGTGCGAAATTGCGATTTGCGCATGCGACCTTGCGGAGGTGCTTGGGTCGGCCATTGCATTAAATCTACTGTTCAAAATTCCCATGGTCTGGGGGGTATGTATCACCGCGCTGGATGTGTTCGCAGTCATGTACCTGCAGAATAAAGGTTTTCGTTATATTGAGGCGCTAGTGCTCACGTTGATATTAATGATCGGGGGCTGTTTTCTGGCCGAAATCATCTTTTCACGGCCGAACTTTGCCGAAGTGATGGCGGGCTTCGTGCCCAGCGCCGGCATTTTGCGAGACCCCAAGATGCTCTATATTGCGATTGGAATTCTCGGCGCCACAGTCATGCCCCACAATCTTTACCTGCATTCATCCATCGTCCAAACGCGCAAGTATGAACAAAATGCATCCGGCAAAGCCGAGGCGATCAAATTTGCGACGCTCGACTCCACTTTAGCCCTGACATTCGCCTTGTTTATTAATGCAGCGATTCTGATCGTATCGGCCGCAACTTTTCACGCCCAAGGCCAGCGTGAGGTCGAACAAATACAAGAAGCGCATAAACTGCTCAGCCCAATGCTGGGAGTGCCGATTGCCAGCGCAGTTTTTGCTCTCGCGCTGTTGGCCTCCGGCCAGAATTCGACGCTTACAGGAACGCTCGCCGGACAAATTGTGATGGAAGGGTTTCTCAATATTCGGCTGCGTCCGTGGTTGCGGCGGCTCATTACGCGGCTGCTCGCGATTGTTCCCGCGGTCATTTGCACCGCAGTTTACGCCCACGACCCTGCCAAAGAATTGGATGCAGTCGGAAAATTATTAATTTTCAGCCAGGTCGTTTTGAGCTTGCAGCTCTCTTTTGCAGTTATTCCGTTGATCCTGTTCACGAGCGATCGCCATAAAATGGGCCAGTTTGTCAGCCCATTATGGATGAAGATTTTGGCTTGGGCTACCGCCGGAATTATCGTGGTGCTCAACGTTAAATATCTGCTCGATTTTTGCGGTATTACCCCGTGGTTGGCTCGGCTCATGCATTAGTCTGAACCCGCCTTGATTTTGCTCAACGAACCCAACGTTAACCCCAAGCGCTACAAATCATAAAAATAATGTATCGCAAAATACTCGTAGCTCTGGAAAATAGCTCTGCAGACGAAAGCCTGTTGCCCCATGTGATCGAGCTGGCAAAACGGTTTGAATCGCACCTTTTACTTTTGCACGTAGCTGATGGTTGGGTCGCGCGCAATTTCAATCATCTTAAGCTTGCTGAATCAGAGGAAATGAGAATCGATCGCGCCTATTTGGACAATACGGTGGAAAGATTGAAAGGTGAAGGGCTATCTGTAGGCGCTTATCTCGCCCTGGGAGATCCGCCCAAAGAGATTCTAAAAACCGCCGAAGCGGAGAATTGCGATCTGATCGCGATGACCAGCCATGGGCACAGGCTTCTGGGCGATTTGCTCTTCGGCAGCACAATTCATGAGGTGAGGCATCGAACGTCCATTCCCGTTTTGCTGGTGCGGGCCGCCAGCAAAGCGCCGTGACCCTGGTTGTTAACCGACGAACTTTTCCCGCAGGTACTCCAAATGATACTCGCTCCGGGTCGGCTCGCCGGTGGCATGTTCAATCAAATCCTGCGGTTTGTATCGTTGCCCTTGCTGATGCACGTTTTTCCAAAGCCAGGAAAGAAGATTCTGATATTGGCCTTCAGCCAGTTCGGATTCCAAACCCGGCTGATCCAGAGCGGCCCGCCGCATCAATTGAGCAGCATTAAGATTACCAAGCGTATAGGTCGGAAAATAACCGAACGTTCCCAAACTCCAATGAATGTCTTGCAAGCACCCGTCTGAATCTTTTGTAACTTTCAGTCCGAACATTTCTTCAAACTGTCCATTCCAAAAGGCCGGCACATCGCCGACAGCCAATTGGCCCTCGATCAGTTTTGTTTCTATTTCGAAGCGCAGAATGATGTGCAAGTCGTAAGTGACCTGGTCCGCCTCGACTCGGATAAAAGAAGGTGCGACACGATTCACCGCTGCAGCGATTTGCTCCGGCGAAAGTTTCTTGAGTTCGGGAAAATGCCGGCACACGATCGGGTGCCAATGTTCCCAGAATGCCGCGCTGCGGCCCACATGATTTTCCCAAAGCCTTGATTGGGACTCATGGATCCCAAGGGAAACGGCGCTGCCTAACGGGGTGCCATAATGTTGTGAGGGAAGGCCCTGCTCATAAAGGCCGTGCCCGGCCTCGTGAAGCACACCGAAAAAGGATTGTGTAAAATTTCGCTCGTTATATCGCGTTGTGAGACGGCAGTCTGCCGGACCGAGCCTGGTGCAAAATGGATGCGTTGTGGTATCGATTCGCCCAGCGTTGAAATCAAATCCGATTGCTGCGGCCGCTTCACGATTGAGAGCTTGTTGCGCTGAAATGGGGTAATCTCCATCAAGAAGATTTTCTGGAACTGAATTCGAGTATTCGATGGCAGGGCCAAGCAAGGAAACAATCGCCGGACGGAGTTTTGCAAATAAAGCTCGAACCTGAGAAGCGCGGCCACCTGGTTCATATTCCTCCATCAGCGCATCGTAGGGAGATTCACTGAAGCCCCAACAATCAGCCATTTGACGATTAAGCGCCAGGAGCTTCTTCAGGTGCGGCTTGAATAGATTGAAATCCGATTGGTTTCTTGCCTGACGCCAGGCCTCGCGCGCATGAGTTCCAACTCGCTGGAATTTTTCAACCAATCGAGTGGGAAGCTTGGTCGCTCGATCATATCGACGACGCCACTCGCGTACATTCGCGGCTTCATCAGAGTCCGGCGCAAAACCGTGTTGCTCGCACGCCGAAATCCAATCACCGACCTTTTTCGCGATGAACAGGCGATGCGTCTGGCCACCGAACCCCGCAAGTTGCTCGGCTCGGAAGTCCACACCTCGAGACGGCAAATAAGTTTCAAGATCCCAGGACAATAACTCGCTAGCGCTGGCCAGCAGAGCAATCTCATGCGCGCGTTTAATTAACTTTTTGTATGATTGGATCATTCGACCAGATTTAAAATTTGTGCATCGAAAGCAAAACCCACGTTCCCCACGCGATGAGAACCGCGCCTGAGATCTTCCCAAGTAAGAGAGGTTGAGGAACCAATTTCTCCAGTAGAACAAACAAGGAAATGGCAGCAACCCACACCAGATTCATAACACCCGCAACAAATAAGAGGGCCATCAAAAACCAGCAGCATCCTGTGCAATAAATTCCATGCTTTAGCCCCATCCAAAGAGCACCCGCCCTACCCTCCCGCCATTCCCCCAGCAGGAAGGTCAAAGGCGAACGGCAATGCGTCAGACAAGCGCTCTTGAATCGTGTCCATTGAAAAAGCCCAGCCGCAATGAGCAAACCACCGGCCAAAAACGGACTGGTGCTGACCATTGCGGGCGATAGCATCGCTGCGCCATGCAACGCCCATTGCGCCACAGCCGCTACTGCGCTGAATCCTGTCCAAACAAGGAAATATCCGACTATAAAAACTCCGACGGGCACAAACATTTCCTCTCGCTCCTGTCGTTTGCGATTAACCATCGCAAAAGTCAAAATCATCGGTGCGGCTGAAGGCAGCATCATTGCGACCATCATCTCAGCCCACATCAGGAACAAAGGCATCAGCGTCGTCCGGGACCATGAGGTCATGTCCGGGCCGGACATTTTCATGCCGGCGCAGGAGCACACGCCGGTAATCGTCATGACGCGCGCTTCGTGAATCATGTAACCCCAGGCGAGCATTGTCAGGCCGCAGACGCCAGCCAGGATAATCCATCTATCCCTCTTTAGGATATTTTCCAAAATCTTACAGGAGCCGCTCTAGTTGCTGTACTTCACCTGCGCAATGAAACCCGCCTTTTTTGGCCATGAAAAACTTAGTTCTCCCACCGCAGCACGCATTTCTTCGGCGGAGACGCATTCGGCTTCCTTGAAAACGAAGCCCGTGCCATGGTTAACACTCACTGATTCGTTTTCCCCCGTGACTGGATTGCGAATCGGCTCGAACGAGGCAAGAACCGCATCTCCCATTTTGAGGCTGCTATGTCGGCCATTGATTTGGAAATGAAATGGAACGAAGCGCGGTTCAAGGATTTTGGAAAATGTTGTAGCAAGAATTTCGAATGGTATGCCGCCCGCCTGCCCGCTGGCAATCGACAGCAATGCCGCTCGCTGTTCAGGGTTCGCCTTTTCGTCCACAAACATACACGCTGTGCCATTTCCTTCGTGAATGGCTTTTGGCCACCGCGCCGCAAATCCTAAAGCAAGGCCATCAAGCGGCACCTTGCCAAAATTGCCCCGGTTGATACGCCATGCGCCTATCCCCTCGCACGAACCGCGCGTTGGAGGCGCGCTGAACTCGCAAGGACACCCGTAATCACAATTACACGCTTGCAAAAAGTCCGCCTCGAAACTCCATTTATTGTTATTGTTCATCGGATTTATTTAATTCATTATGGCTGAAGGATCAATCCAACACCCAGCGCTATTGCAGCCGCAAACCAGGTGGGCGGAAAACAGTGGAACTTTCCTATAAAGAAAATATTACAATTCGGCTCAATGGCCGATACGGACTTGCGCTAAAGCAACCGTCCGTTTCAAATGAAGCCGTGCAAGAGCGATATGATGCCTTGGTGATTGGTGGTGGGCCTGGCGGCAGCGCAACGGCCACATTGCTCGCGCGTGCAGGCAAAAAGGTGCTCGTGCTGGAAAAAGAGCATTTTCCACGATTCCATATTGGAGAATCGCTCCTGCCTTATAATCGGCAACTCTTTGAGGAACTCGGCGTCTTACCCGCGTTGGAAGCGGCGGGCTTTCCGCGAAAACTGGGGGCTCAATTTTATCTGGGGAATGCCAGCAAATCGCTCAAGCTCGTGTTTCGTAACGGTCGTTTTACCCGCGAGACTGCTGCCTTCCAGGTGGAAAGGTCCACTTTCGATCATTTGTTGCTGAAGCACGCCCGCGCATCGGGGGCGGAAGTGCGCGAAGGCTGCGCGGTAACAAAGGTTTCATATGAACAGGATCATATTTCAATCCTCGCTCGCGACGAAAATGGAAAAAGCGAAACCTTCCCCGGTTCCTTTTTGGTGGATGCCAGCGGCCGCGGAAATTTCACCGGCAACCTGGAAGGGCTGCGGGTCATCCATCCTGATTTGAAAAAACTGGCAGTGTTTGGTCATTTCGAAGGAGTGGCGCTGGACGAAGGAACAGCCGCAGGCGATACTATCATTATCCGTTTGGAGGACAAGTGGTTCTGGATTATTCCAATCTCCAAAAATAAAACCAGCGTTGGCTGCGTGATGGATCAGACGGAGTTTGCCCAGGCAAAACAAACACCGGCAGAAATTTTTGAACGTATTTGGAAATCCAGCACCGCGGTTCGCGAGCGAATGAAGCACGCCAGATTACTGAATCAAATACAAACCACCGGAGACTTCTCTTACTACAATCGGCGGCTGGTCGGGCCCCGTTTGCTTCGCGTGGGCGATGCTGCGGGTTTTATGGACCCCATCTTTTCTGCCGGTGTTTACCTGGCGATGTATTCAGGGAAGCTCGCAGCGCAGGTCATTCTTGAATCGCTGGCCGCCGGCAATGATGGCAGCCGTCAGCTGCGGGTATATGAAAAGCGAGTTTTTCGAGCGATGCAGTTTTACTGGGACATGGTTGAAGCTTTTTACACAACTCCATTTATGGAGCTGTTCATGGAACCTCGTCCCAAATTCAACCTGCCCGACGCGATTGTGGCAATTCTGGCGGGAGAGTTGGAAGGCGGCTGGGCAATGGAGTGGCGGCGCAAACTTTTCTTCTGGTTAATCAAAGTGCAGGCACGTCGGGCGCTAGTTCCAAGGCTTTCGTTCGCCGAAACGGATACGGCCGCTAGTTAGTCGATTAAGCGGCCTCGAGTGTCATTATTTCAACCCTGGGCGGTTTTGCTTCCCTCTTTTGGTCGCCGTTGGAAAAAGCCAAATACAGGTAAGCGAAAATGCTCGTGAAGGGCAAAATTAGAAAAAGCCCCGTCCATGCAGTCTTGCCACGAGCCTTGGCGATGTTGAAGGACCACACAATGTGAGCAATCAAATTAAGCCCAGGGATGAAAAAGGCAACGATCCATGCCAATGACATATCTGCGGCACGAAGCAAGGGAACCAATTGCAATAACGGCATCCAAATTAATATTCCCGCTGGATGTCCCGCCTTATCACAAATCAGCATCCCACAAAAGGAGAAGAGAAGGTATATCAGAATCGCACTAATCGAGAAAATCAGTAGAATGTTAGGAGACCATTTAACAGTGGCTAAATTAGCTGGGCCGTGAGCTCGCCATTGTTGCTGAAACTGTTTCAACTGCGGCATCTTGGGTGTCGAGTGTTTAATCGAGGCTCCTACCGCTGCCAGGCCTTTTGTCTTTTTTGCCTCTTCAGCGCCTGTATAACCCAATTTGGTCCGCATATCAGGCGAAAGATCTGCGACTTTGATCGTATGCATTCCGGTAGAATGCATGATGAAAATTTGACTCATTGTCTTTGTCGTGACTGTCACATTTGTGAACGTGCGTGTCCCAATTTGAAGCACGTCAAATGTTTCTTCCGCTGCAGTACCGGGTACCGGCCTCATTAAAACCGCTGTACAGGACAGCACCAACAGCCACATTACCCATGGTTTATCGCTGACAAGCTTCATATTTTTACATCAAACTTGGCCTATTTACGGCTTGGCCAAGCCGCGAGAGCGCACGAAGCATGCCACGATTTGGACGGCCGAAGTTTAGATTTTGGGCAAACTTGAGGGGTCAAGTGGCTTTAAAAGATTCCTCGCTGCCGCGGAAGGACGGCCGAATGCATGTATTGCCCTAAGTCGAGTTCTCACCACTCGATCGATGCTTTTGGGATTGAGTTCCGTCGTCCCTTCGGGACTGAGCGGGTTTTCAGATATTCATGCCCAACCTTGAAAGGTTGGGTTATTGTCATCTCCCTTTGGATGAACTCATCGTCCGGTCTTGCTTCGAAACGAGCTGTATTGGACGCCTCGTTGTAAACAAAATCAGCCACTACTTCGCAGCCTTCGGCTCTTCCGGGACTGGAGGCTTGGATAGATCGGAAGGAGCAATGAGCTTTTCGACAGTCTCAGAAACCTTGGGAGCTTCGATCAAAGAGGCCTTTTCGTCCTTCTTAGGCTCTTCTTTCTTTTCGACCATAAGGCTCGAACGTTCTTTCAGCAGCGGATCGACCGTCCAGCTCGACACGAGGTAAACCCATTTCTCGAAACTCTTTTCCTGTGCAAATTTTTCCTCAAGCTTCTTCTGCTTTTCCTTAAACTCCTTGTCGAGTTTGTCTTTATCCTCAGCTTTCTCATCCTTCGCAGGCGTTCGCTCTTTTGGCAATTGGGCCGTGAGGGTTAAAGCCAACGGATAATTGTCATTGGTTTTTTGACCAATTTTAAGAGTGTAGGTAAGATTTTCGAATGTCTCAATGGTAGCAACAGTAAGTTTGTCCAGGTTCTCAGGAGTTGCATTGATCGCCACATCCGTGAAGCTCGGAGAACCGAGCGGGTTAGCAACGGATGACGCCTTGGAGGAATCCAATTGTTCGCCCGGTTTGCTGTCCGCCAGCTTCCATTCCGAAGTCTCATTTTCGCGGGTGAGCTTCCATGAGTTGGTCGCGGCTGGAAAAGTCACTGCCACACTGCGGGCTTTCTCAATTTTAAAGAAGTCCTTGTTCAGCCATTGTTCTGCCTTGGGCTCGCTATTGGCAAGCGCGTCAGAAATCAAAACCACCGAACCTGAATCGCCGCCCGTCTGGACGTAACGCCCATCGGGATAGCCTTCCTCCCCCATATCGCCAAATGGCGATGGCCGATCCGATTTGCGCATATGTTTTTTGCCGAGGAGCAGAGACTTGATCGTTTTATCATTCTGGTCCTTGAGTTCCACCGCCGTAGCGGTATTGGTGCCTGGCCCAGGGGTCAAAGCAAGTCGTCCCAATTGGGAAGGCCCTATTTTTTCGACCTGGACAATCTTCAGATCCTTGAGCTTGAGCAGGAAACCGCTAATCTCCGAGTAATTAGCAGGGTAATTATTCCGTTCGCGCACCTGCCAAATGTCTTTCCGGGCAAGGTTCAGTTCATTTGTTCCCTGTTTGATGACGATGTGAGTAATATCATTCACCGGAAGGTCGCCCAGAAGCTTCTTGCCAATGGTTGGATTATTGTCCTTCCACGAGTTGTTTTGTTTATTGAGCAGGAGGGCGCCCGCGCCGCCTATCAGCGCGACCAGGACCAGCATTATAATGAGTTGTTTCCGATTCATTTGGCGGAGGTTTTTCTGCGTTTGGCAACCGCGATTACGATTCCCGACAAGGTAACGGCTGCCGGAACGGCCAGGATGTTCATCCACTTGACAGACGTTTGGAGTGATACCACTTCTTTCCTAAAATCTTTCTGAACCTGTTTGAGACGCTTGCGCGATTCGGCTTCCTCTTTGCGGAGCTTGCCCAGTTCTGCAGTTTGCTCAGGGGAAAGAATAAAGCGCTGGTCCTTATCCTTTTTTTGCTGTTGCAGCTCATTGATTCTTCGCTGCGCTTCAGAGGCGCTCTCTTCCAATCGCTTGATTTCACTTTGAAATTTCTTGTTGGCTTCAAGTTCCATATCCTTGATTCGTGTGAAGGGCCGATTCTGAGTCGCCCGGCTGCGTACTCCGATCAAGTTGTTATCACCTGTTAGCTGTTCAACGGCGTTTTGGGCAAAGTTCAGGTTGCCGTTCATTGCCTGAGAAAGGGTTCCGAATGGAGTGGCAGTTTGCCGCAACGCAACGTTATCGAAAAGCATGTCGGCATCGCCTACCAGGATTACAGTATTGTCTTGTTTCGTTTCCTTAATTGAATCCTCAGATTTTTTTGCGACGGACTTGTCCTCCGGCTTCTTGTCGCCTTCCTTGGTCTCCTCTTTCTTTTCTTCAGGCTTGCCGTTCGGAAATGCTGTGTGGAATCTTCCCATCAGGCGGATGGCGAGGGCAAAAGAAGTTCCCGAGGGCTTGAAATCCTTCACTATATTGCCCCCAGCAAGGTTGGCCATAAACCCATCCACCATTTGCGATTCACCCGTGCTTTTCAGCAACACGGTTTCTTTCAAACCCTGAACCGGCGTGCCGGTAAAGGCTCCTGCATAGGGTAACCAGATATTATCGATCTGGCTGGTGATGATATCATCCTTATTGATTCCCTCAGGAGTGATCGACAAAACGGCTGGGGCTTCCTGCGGCTGCCCATTGCGTCCTCCAATCTGCATTTTAAACCTCATGTCGGCCACAACCTTGGTGGTTTCGAAAGAAATGCCCCATGCCTTGAGAAGCTTATCCAGGGAAGAGCCACTGTTGGGAACATTGCCGAACATCTGGTTTTGCTCTTTGGTATCGACCATTGGCAGAGGATCAAGAAACGCAATCAACTTGCCGCCTCGCATAATGAATTGATCGATTGCGTACTGCGCCTTTTCTGAAATCTCACGTGGATGGATCACCATTAATACTTTGATGTCATCCTCGATTGAGTCCACGTCCATCGCGACACGCTTCACGGTGAAATCATTTTTTAATTCATTGACGATGACCCAAGGCTGCTGGCCTTGCTGGCCCATGCGCTGCATCATCGGATTGGAAGGCATGCCGAACACGGGCATGGGACTCATAATTCCTACAACAGGCTTCTCGGGCGTAATCACCCGGGAAATAGCGCGAGACAAATCATATTCCAACAGCCGTTCGCGATTTGGATCGAGGAACGGGATAGCCTGCTTTTCATCGATAAGGCTGATGGCAAGGCCCATGTAAAATCGATCGCCGTTTCGGAGAGTTTCTCCCTCTACGCCGTCCAGCCGGGCGGAGTCTTCTGCATCCGAATCAGGTTGCGGATCATATTTCTCGATGACGAGTTTGCCATGGGCAGCTTGTTTGTACTCGGTCAGTAAGTCCTCAACCCGTTTGGCGTATGCTTTGAGATAGACTGTGTCCGGCGTCGAACTCTCAGCCTGCGTGCAGTAAAACCGGATTTTTACCGGCGTGTCGAGCTTCCGCAGGATCGCTTTTGTGCCCGGAGAGAGTGTGTAGGCTTTCTCCTTTGTGAGATCCACCCTGGTTTTAGCGGCGCTGCTCAGAACATTGAACGCAATAAGAATCAAAGCCATCGCGGCCACGCCGACCGTGGAATAAATGATTGTCTCGAATGATTTCTTTTTCATGAAATGCTCCTTCAACTCAGCCGGCCCGGTGCGTGCGCAATATTACGCTGGTGGTAAAAAGTGAGAAACCGATTAGCGACAGAAAGAAAATGATGTCGCGGGAATCCAGCACACCCTTCTGGAACCCCTCAAAGTGAGTGATGACGCTGAAGGAAGCAATGGTGTCTACCATCCAGGGCCTGGCCCAACTTTCGAGCATATTGATTACCGGCGGAAATCCCGCCAGGATGAAAAATAAGCAAACCACAACCGAAACGATAAAACTGACGACCTGCGTGCGCGTCATCGCCGAGGTGATGCAACTGATCGCCAGATAAGCGCCGGCCATCAGCCAGCTCCCAATATAGCCGCAGAAAATCACCCCATTATCCGGCGTTCCCAGGTAATTGACTGTCATTACCACTGGAAAAGTCAGTGCGAGTGCCAGAGCTAAAAACAGCCATGAGGCAAGAAACTTTCCAACGATGGCTTGCCATGTAGTGATTGGCATGGTTAACAGCAATTCCAGCGTACCCACTCGACGCTCTTCGGCCCACAATCGCATGCCCACGGCTGGAACCAGGAACAAGTAAAACCATGGGTGCCAATCGAAAAACGGCCGTACAAGCGAAGCCTCGCCGCGTTCGAAAAATCCACCCACCATGAAGGTGAAAAATCCGCACAACAACAAAAAGATGACGATGAAAATATAGGCAAGCGGCGAAGAAAAATAAGCGGCCAGCTCGCGTTTAGTTATGGTTTTGATATTAGCCCAGGAATTCATTTATCGTGTATTGATTAAAATTGCTTCGAGCGATTTATCGACTGGCGTCTTTACCCGCTCAATTGACAGTTGTGGATTTCTCCGTGACAGGTTTCGCCTCAGTGTCAGGCATAGTGATGCTTCTGAACACATCGTCGAGCCGGCCTTCTTCTGTGTGCAATTCCTCGATATGCCAGCCTTGCGCTGCATCGGCTATGCTGCTCGCAAGCATTCCATTAACGTTGGCTCGAGGGAACACGCGGACCGTCACCCTGGTGGTTTCTTCATTCAGAATCGCAGTACGCTTGACTGTGGACAACTGGGTCAATTTCTGGTTCAGAGCCGCAGCAGTGATGCCACTGACCCTCAATGTGACCGCGCCGGCGGATTCAGATCTCTGGCGTAATTGCGCCGGAGTGCCGTTCGCAACAATCTTGCCTCGGTCTATGATGATGGCCCTCGAGCAAGCGGCATCCACTTCCTCCAGAATATGAGTGGAAAAAATGATCGCTTTTTTCTCTCCCATGCGCCGGATCAGCCCTCGCACTTCGTGTTTTTGATTGGGATCGAGGCCATCGGTCGGCTCGTCCAAAACCAGCACGTCTGGATCATGTATAATCGACTGCGCGAAACAGGTCCGATGACGATATCCTTTGGACAGCGTCTCAACGCTTTGATGCAACACCGACTCCAAAAAACACATCTCAACTGCGCGCTGCACAGCCTTCTTTTTCGCATCGCCACGCAACCCCCGTATCTCCGCGGCAAAATTTAAAAAGCCAAAAACGGTCATATCAGTGTAGGCGGGAGCGTTTTCAGGCAAGTAACCTATGAGTCGACGAGCCTGAATAGCGTTTTCTACAACGTCAAAGCCGCCCACCGTCACCGTGCCTTCGGTTGGGGGAATAAAACCGGTGATCATGCGCATGGTGGTGGACTTTCCGGCCCCATTAGGACCCAGAAATCCCAGCACCTCGCCGCGTTCAACAGAGAAGGAAATCCCATCGACGGCGCGTTTCGCGCCGAAAGCTTTTGCTAAATTGTGAACCTTAATCATAGTAAATTACTCCGCTTCTGAATCGAGACGAATGGTCCAAATAACCAATTTCGACTCGGTTGTAAACTGGTTTCTGATACCGGTTGTCCGCTCTTATGGGTTTAGGCGGATGGTTTCGGGTAAATTTGATTCTCCAGGGTCCTACCGTGTTCAAAAAAATGTTGCCGTAATGAAAGAAACTTTGCAGCGAGCTGCCTTGCCATAACTCGTTACATCTCAATACAATATGCACAACGGCGCAAGTCCTCACAAAAAAGGGTGAAGAAAGAGTAGCTCGAGAAAATGTTTAAATTCACTAACCCCAGAAGGAAACCAAAAACGTTCTTGCTGTTAACAAACCCATAATGTGTTAAATGTTCGCTGTCGCCGTGTTGGACCGATAAATAATGCAATCACGGAATTAATTATGAGAGAGCCTATGGCAGTTTTTAATTCGCTCGTGATCGGACTGACCTGCCTGGTGTCCTGGCTTGCTTTAAGGAATCCGGCTCTGGAGGAGAAGTATATTTTTGAACCCAGGGCCATTTTGGCAGGGAAAGAGTATTACAGACTAATCTCGTCGGGCTTTTTGCACTCAGGTTGGTGGCATTTGCTTCTCAATATGGTGAGCCTGTTTCTATTTGGTGGTCCGATTGAATTGGCGTACGGGGCAGGGAATTTTCTCCTGGTCTATTTCGGAGCGATCGTCGGCGGAAACCTGCTTTCTCTTTTCATTCATCGCTACCATGATTACAGTGCATACGGTGCTTCCGGCGGTGTCTGCGGAATCGTCTTTGCTTACCTGTTGCTGTTCCCGGGAGCGAGCATTCAAGGGTTCTTAACGCCTGTGCCGATTCCCGGCTGGTTGTATGCGATCGCGTTCATGATCTCATCTTTTATGGCCATAAATTCGCCTAGAGATAGAATAGGACACGACGCACATCTGGGCGGAGCAATCCTCGGATTGCTAATTGCTGCGGCACTCAATCCGTGGATTGCTCGGGCAAATTGGAAAATCTTTTTTGCCGTATTGGCCGCCACGATTCTGCTGTTGATCTTTTTTTGGGCAAATCCCCTTTTCCTGCCCGTCACACGGCTTTCTTTTCGTTCGAAAGCAAAGACTCGGCTGGCAAACATGCCGGCCTATAAACGTGAATCTGCTCAGATCGATGCCATTCTCGAAAAAATAAACACTCAAGGCATTGATAGTCTCTCATCGGCAGAGCGCGATTTGCTTGAGAACACTTCGGCAAAGTTTCAAAGCCGCGCACAATCAAAAAAACCGGAATCCGGCCTGGCGATTTGAGGTGATCAGGCGCGATGACTTCCGCCCAACAAATCGCAACACTCGCTGGGGCGAACTGTCCAATCGCCTTCGATAACCTGACACGACAACTTTACGCCACCGATGCGTCCATCTACCAAATTGAACCTGTTGCTGTCGCCTTTCCTCGGAACGCACGACAGGCCAGCAGCCTTATCGCGGCAGCGGCACAAGCTGGTGAGAGCGTCACACCACGAGGCGCAGGAACAGGCCTGGCAGGGGGAGCGATAGGCGAGGGCCTGGTCATCGATTTTTCGCGCTACAATCGTGAAATCACCGACCTGGACTTGGAAAGGCGTACCGTCCGAGTGGGCCCAGGCGTCGTGCTGGATCAATTGAACCAGTTCCTCCGTCCGCATGGCTTTTGTTTCGGCCCGGACGTGGCGACCAGTTCCCGGGCCACACTCGGTGGAATGATTGCGAATAATTCCAGTGGCGCACATACACCGGTCTATGGAACTACCGCCGACCACCTCAATGAGTTGGAAGTTGTCCTGGCAGATGGTCGAATCATCTCGGTAGGCCCGGGTCACGATACTTTACGGAAGCAACGGCAACTCATCTCAGACTTGCTCTATTTCCATGCGCTCGAGATCGAGGAGCGCTTGCCGCCTGGTCTTTTGAAACGCCGGCCCGGCTATGGCATCGATCGATGCGCGCGCGAGCCGAACAATCTTAATCATCTGTTGTGCGGCAGCGAGGGCACACTCGCCGCCATCACCTCCGCCGAATTAAGGATCGCGCCGTTGCCAGGAAAAAAAGGAGTCGGTTTGCTCTTTTTCGCGTCCGTCAAAGAGGCAATGCAAGCGACTCTCGAGCTGCTGGATTTAAAGCCGGCTGCGATCGAACATCTGGATCGAGTCTTGTTCGACCAAACTAAAGGGCAACTGCAATTCCAGGCTGCTCGGGATTTGTTGAGGTTGGATCAGGAGCCTTGTGAATCGATTCTCCTGGTCGAGTTTTTCGAAGATGTGGACGATGGTTTGGCGTCCCTGGCCAAACGGAAACTGGGTTTACGCACCACCATCTTGCGCACGGTGGAAGAAACCAATCTCGTTTGGTCGATGAGAAAAGCTGGATTGGCGCTGTTGAGCGGAAGGGCGGGAGATGCCAAACCGATCACTGGCATAGAAGATACCGCTGTGCGTCCGGACCAACTCCCTGAGTACGTTGACGGGCTACAATCGATCATGGCCTCATTTGAGCTTGAGGCTTGCTATTATGGGCATGCGGCTGCCGGATTGCTCCATGTTCGACCGGTTCTTGATTTGCACTCGGCCGGCGATTTAAAGAAGTTCCGGCAACTTGCCCATGAAATTTCCGCGCTGGTAAGTCAATTCAACGGCTCACTGGCAGGCGAGCATGGCGTTGGCATTGCCCGTACCGAATTCATGGCCGAGCAAATCGGCGAAGGTTTGTTGGGAGTCATGAGGGACATTAAATCTGCCTTTGATCCTCATGAGGTTTTCAACCCTGGAAAAATAATCCCTAGTGGACGGTTTAGCATCGACGCGGACTTGCGCCTGGGCGCCTCCTACAACTTGAACACTCCTTTTACATCTACCCTGGCATTCGCTGCCCGCGACGGATCTTTTACGCGCAACCTCGAGCAGTGCAACGGCTGTGGTGGATGCCGCAAAGAGACTCCCACCATGTGCCCCACTTTCCTGGTAACTGGCGAGGAGATCATGTCCACAAGAGGTCGCGCCAATGCCATCCGGGCTGCTTTGGAAGGGCGCGGGCTTGAAAACGGAGATCCACTGCGTTGCATGGAAATGGAAACGGCTCTGAGCAACTGCCTTTCCTGCAAAGCCTGCACTACGGAATGTCCTTCGAACGTCAACATGGCCTTGCTGAAAGCCGAACTGCTTCATGCACGGATTCAGCGCGACGGATTGTCGTTGCGCGATCGCCTGTTCAGTTCGTTGGATCTGCTTGGCAAAATCGGCTGCCGAGTCCCTTCATTGGCCAATGCCACCCTGGGCTCTTTATTTTTTCGCACTCTGCTATCAAAAGTTTTTGGCATCGCCTGGCAACGTCCCCTGCCCCGTTATGCGCGTCAGCGATTCGACTCCTGGTTTTGGAAAACACCGGCGAAAACGACACCGCATCGTGGCTTCCTGATTTTGTGGGATGATACTTTTACCCGGTACTACGAACCACATATTGGCATAGCCGCAGTCAAAGTCCTCCGCGCGGCTGGTTTCGAAGTCATCTTACCCAAACGCCGTAAATGTTGCGGGCGGCCCGCTTTCAGTCAAGGGGACCTGGAGACTGCGAAACGGTTAGGCGGGCATAATCTTGCGGCATTGAAGATCGAAACACCAGACGCGCCTATCCTGTTCCTTGAGCCATCTTGCTATTCAATGTTCGTGGAAGATTATGCAGAGCTGAACCTGCCGGACTTCCAGTCAGTCGTCAGTCGCTGCGCCCTTTTCGATCGATTCGTTGAAGAACTCCTGGAGAGGCAGCCCTCAGCTCTACAATTTAAACCCAAGCCTGGCAAGGTGATCATCCATGCGCATTGTCATGTGAAGTCCCTTATGAAACCCGATTTTATGCTTCGTCTTGCTGAACGGCTGCCGGAGCGGAATGTTTCCATGCTCGAAACAGGATGCTGCGGCATGGCAGGTTCCTTTGGTGCTTTGGAATCAAAGTATGAACTCTCATTGAAAGTGGCCGAACCGCTCGCTCAACAAGTACGGCGACAACCCTTCGGGACCATTGTTATAGCTTCGGGGGCTAGCTGCCGTCATCAGATCGAACACCTTGCGCCTATTAAACCACGGCATCTGGCTGAGGTGCTGGCTGATGCCTTGGTGTAAAACTGATTTCCAAGTTAATTAATTTAGACAAGGCCACGAAAAAACCGAGCGGCTGTCGAACATGTGGCATCACTCAGTTCTGCTAGCGAGCAACCTTTCACGTTAGCAGCCACTTCAGAAATTTCTTTCACATAAGCCGGCTCGCATCGCTTACCCCGGTATGGCACGGGCGCAAGGTACGGGCAATCCGTTTCTAACATGAAATGACCCATTGGCGTAGCCGCCAAGGTCTCCCGCACATTCTGTCCGTTCTTAAAGGTTAAAATCCCGGTAAAACTTACCAGTGAGCCCAAAGCAAGAATACGGTTCATCGCAGTTGCGTCATTTGCAAAACAATGGAACACCCCTCGCACACGATCGCTAAACGGACCTAGTTGCGACAGAGTGTCCTCCAAAGCATCCCGCTGATGAATGACACAATTTAAACCGATCTCAGCGGCGACTTGCAGGTGCTGGTGAAACACTTCTGCCTGCTTAGCTTTGTATAGCGCGTCCTGCTGGCCGCCATCGTCATCTGATTCAGCAAGCGCTTTTGAGGCCTCCCCTGAATTTTCGATTGCCGATTTTTTGTTCGTCGATGGCAAGCGATGGTAGTCCAAGCCTGTCTCTCCAAAGGCAACAACCTTCGGCTGCTTTCCCAACTCGCGTAACGCGGGACACAAATCCTCCGGTGCTTCACTGGCTTTGGATGGATGCCAGCCGACCACTGCATAGACATTTCGAAATTGTTGCGCAAGCTGAACTGCTCGCCTGCTGCTGTCCAAATCCGTTCCGATGCTAATTATTTTCGCGATGCCCGCGGACTCAGCTCGCGCGATTACTTCCGAAAGCTCCTGGGCAAATTCCGGATAATCCAAATGGGCATGCGTATCATAAAAAAGAGAATGCATTACCGATGCTGCCTCGAATACCGGCGGATCTCCATTCAGAAATGCCTCTATGCTGAAAAGCGGGCCTCACCCCTGTCGCGTACTTACGCGACATGAAACTTCTTATAACGCTGCTACGGTTAGCCTCAAAGCCAAACGTTCAATCAATCATTAAAAAATATGAAAACATTCGAATCCCGCATCGCAGCCTATCACTACTATTCCGTTAACGCCGGCTTAGCCTGGCGCTCCTTCATTGCCATGCTGTTGTCCATAGTCTTTATTGGTTTGACCGAAGGTGTTCGAGCGCAAATCGCCGTCTCTGACGATTTCAATGATGGCAATGACGTTGGTTGGACGCCGTATGAAGGCAGCCCCGGAACCAGAGAAACTCAATTTCCGGGCGGCGCTTACCGGCTCATCAATCATTCCCCGAAAGATGAAAGCGGGATCTTCACGCGCGGCGCAAGTATCCGCAACGACGCTAGTTATCAGGATCAGTTTTTCATCGGAGTGGACGTTACAACCTGGGATGACAATATGATAGGTTTGGCTGGTTCCTTCCTGCTGGCCAAAGCGCAGACCCCTGGTTCGTTGACGACCTTTGGCTACCTGGTCGGGTATTTTGCAGGAGGACCGCTCGCCCCCCAGGGTTTGATGGGATTTATAGAATTCCAAAGTGAACTCACCTCCACTTATCCTGATCTAAACACCGGAGGGGCTTCTCTAACTACTAAACTTGATCCGTCCAAAGGCTACCGCTTTGTTTTCAAATCGGCTCCCGGTGATTTGGGCGGTCTATTGATTGGCGAAATGTACGATCGATTTGATTTATTGGAGCCTATTGCAAGGGGCGTGGCGCGGGACGACGTAAATTTTAGCGTGCATCCAAACGGCGTTTCCGGCATCGGAAACCTTCATGTGGGGGAAAAAGATACCGTTGACTGGACTGGCACCGCTGACGTGACCTTTGACAATTATTACTCCATCGCAAAGTCGAACAATTTCATAGGATTTGTCGGTGTTCCTCAGGTGGTGGAATTAGTGCCTGGACCTCAAACATTGTTTTATCCTATACCAGCATCCAATCCAATCACCTTCGCCGTTCAAACCTTCAACAACAATCCGATCAATACAAACTCGCTGAAAATGTTCCTCAATGGAACGGATGTGACATCGCAATTGATTTTAACCAACCGGTCCACGTTCCTTAATCCCAATCCGAATTTTGGCGTCCGCTACACTGGAACACTTGCGCCTAATACAATCTACAATGGCAAAATCATTATTCTCGATAATACCGGCAGTGGAACCACCAATACCTGGGTCTTCGATACGTTCTTAACAAACGGGACCGTAACGATCGAGGCCGAAGATTTTAACTATGGTGCCGGAACAGGTCATCAGGACAATCCACCCGTCTCGGGCCTCAAGCCCGATGGAACCCCGGTTGGTGGCGGCGGAACTGGCTACTACAACGGACCTGGAGCAACAGATATCGTAGGAGTAGAAGACGTTGACTACCACGACAGCCATCTCGAGGGTCTTGATGCTGCAGCCAGAAATCAGTATCGAACCGCAGATTTCATTGGCACTGTGCAAGGACGAGTAGAAAGAGTTTACGACGTGCGTGAAAAATATCGTGTAGCGGATGTAGGCGAGTATGTCATCGCGGGAATGAACGCAGGTGAATGGATGAATTACACGCGCACTTTCCCCGCTGGCAGTTATAACGTATACCTGAGAGCATCGAGTCAGAAAGCGCAAGCCATGCGATTTGATGAAGTGACCGCTGGAAGCACGACCTCCAATCAAACTACGGTCCTTGCTGGACAATTTCTGGTGCCTAATACAGGCGCATCAAGCCGTTTTCGTTACGTGCCACTGACGGATTCGGCCGGAAACATCCAGACCTTGAATTTATCCGGACTCCGGACTCTTCGTCTGACAGATCTCGAATCAAGCCAGAAAAACACTCTGAACGTGGGTGATTTGCAATTGAACTACCTGCTCTTTGTGCCTGCTGCGGCGCCAGGGACATTACGTCCTTTCATCGGTTATGCTAATCCGGCTGGTGGCACTGTGTTATTTGATCCGGAAGGTACTGTGCAAATCCATATTTTGAATCGTGATACTGCGGTTAGCACTGCCAGCATTCAACTGCGTTTCGATGGCAATAATGTGACCAGCGGCGCGAGCGTCACCGGGAGTACGACGAATGGACCTGGCGCCACGATCACCTATCATCCACCAGGGTTTTTGTTGCCTGGTTCCGTGCACACTCTCAACGTCGTCTTCAGTGATGGCACGGTTTCACAAACGAACCAATGGAGTTTCACTGTGCTTAATATGCCAACTCTTCTGCCCAGCGACCGTGAGGCGACTGGTCCAGACAGCACATTCTCAGTTCAGGTGAATAAATCGCAAAACGCTAATCCTACCGCCAAAACCACGGGTAGCTTTAACAACAATATTTCCCGCGCAGAACGGCAATTGGCAGGAACTTTGGGCAATTCCGATACTCCGGGATTTCCCTTCATGAATGAAGCTGACCCCAGCCATGGATTCAACGCCGTTTCCTTCGTCGAACCCACTGCTATCCACTACGACCAATGCGGTGGAGCCACGCCCCTCTTCGGAGCGGCCAAACCTTATCCGGGCATTCCACTTACTGATACAAACAATGCGACCTGGGACTGCGGATCGGGAACCACTCCCGACCATTTTGCAATTGCCGCCTCGATCAAGCTTTCTTTGGCCGCCGGCATTTATCGGATGGGCTTCGACGCGGACGACGAGGTTGCGGTACAGGCAGGACAGGCAGGGACGAACTTTCAAGGGTTTGCCTTAAAGACAATGCTTGGCAATTCCGAAACCATTCCTGGCGAGCGGCGCGACGACGCCAACGGCATAGCTCAGTTTAATTTCGCTGTGCAGACAAATGGTGTTTACAACTTCCGGATCATCCAGGAGGAAGGCACGGGCGACGGTTTTGTGGATTGGTATTGGGTGAACCGCACAACCGGCGCAAGGGAGTTGGTGAGGCCAATATCCCTACTCTCATCCGCAACGGTGAATGGACCTTACACCGTGGAATCGAGCGCCTTAATCAACCCCAGCTCAAAAACGATTACGGTGCCTAAGTCAGGCAATACCCGATTCTATCGCTTGAACTCGACGACGAGTTACACCCTGGGCCGCCCGGTCGTATCCGGTGCAAATATTGTGCTGAGCTACCAGTAAAGTCAGCCCAGCATGAACCGGATAATGCAAATGCGCTTATGACCAACCACCACATATAACAGCGCTCACACACTGGTGGGTCATTGCCGCCCAATTCCAATCGGAATTGGGCGGTTTGTTTTTACGCTTCAGTTTTACCGTCCAGTAGGTTGCGACGATTTTCGTTGTCACGAAATGCTTCCCAAAACTTAGTGCGTGTTTGGAAAATGGCAGCCGCCGACGTGAGGAGGCAGAGAGAGACTGCGATTCTGGCGCGAAGTCCGCCTCCTCACGTCGGCGGCCGCAAGCCCTGCCCAAGGAAAGTGTCACGTACTTAGGCGACATGAAACTTCTCACAAGGCTGCTAAAGTTAGCCTCAAAGCCAAACACGTAGATCAACAAAAAATATGAAAACTCTCAAATCACAATTCGAGTACTCCTACTCTTACACGCTAAACCCTTGCCTGGCCTGCCAGTCACTCAGAAGCAGACAATCCCTTTCAAAGGACCGTGCGCTCTCCCTACTCAGCTATGGGCGAAAAATTTTTGGACTGTCCATAATTTTGTTGTTACTGGCTTTGCCCAAACCCGCCAGGGGTGCTTTGAATGAAGTGATCTTTGATTTCAATTCTGGCGACGCAGGCTGGGGGCATTATGATCCCGGTGCAGCCCTCGGCCAGGTTAATACCAGAACCTTCCCGGCTGACGGATCAGGCGGGACCGGCTACCGCCAATATGGTCCAGGCACCTCTTGCGCTAACATCATCAACAGAGGCGGCGCTTACCGTTCTGAGCAGTACCAGGAATTTTTCCAATCCGTGGAGCTGAGCGATTACGACCCGATGATGGATGCCTCTTCGATTTTTGTCGGTTCGAGAATTACTCCGCCGAGCCCGAGCGCTCCGGGCCAATTGTCAGGCTACACCACTATCTATGCGCCAGGCAGTCCCCGAGCACGGCAGGGATTGCTGGCCAATATCGAATTCACGGCAGAAATTACCTCCAATTTTCTCGATCTGTACCGGGGCGGTGCTGCTCCGGTTACGCAGATCCCGCCTGGCAGAAAAACGCGGGTCGTCTTTTCGGGATTAAACGACACCTGCAAAGCTGAGCTCTATGATGTCACGGATTTGCTGGAACCGCTGGTGAGAATTAATTTTCAAGATTCCACGGCGAATGTTGGCGCACACACAACGGGTGAAAATCTTCTGGGCTGGCTCAACCTCGAATTCGAGGAACGCTGCGATTTTACCTGGGATAATTATCACTCGACCGGCTTGCGAAACACCCCGGTGGGATTTCCTGGGACACCCCAGGTCATAAATTTAATTCCTGCGGCGCAGACGCTTTTTTACACCATCCCCACTACCAATCAGATTAGATTTACAGCCTCCACTTTTACGACCGCCCAAATTGCAACAAACACAATGAAACTGTTTCTCAATGATGTTGATGTCTCGGCTGGATTGGCTTTCACCGAAGTCAAAGATGCATTTGGCGGCTCACCGAACACCAACTTCACCGTGCGTTGGAATGGGACTTTGTCGAGCAATACCGTTTACCATGGAAAGATCATCGTCCTGGATCCCAACAATAAAGGCACGACCAACAACTGGTACTTTGACACTTTCCGTTTCTTTGATCCCACGGATGCCGCAAATCCCAGCGGGTTCCTGCTCGTCGAAGCGGAAGACTACGATTATGGTGGCGGACAGCATCTGGATTATCCAAAAGTCTCGGGCACCGACTCGACAACCACCAGCTACGATCCAATATTCGATGTGACCTGCGCCTGCACGCCCCCACCTCAAGAAACCCTCGGACCAGAGGTTAATGCAGGCCTTGGCTACTATAATTTAGTTGGGATGGACGACATTGATTTCCATGACAATACCACGGACGGACTCAACAGCCATTCAAGAAATCAATACCGCACCATGGATCGGGTGGGTACAGTTCAAGGTACAAAGGGGGGCGGCTTTGATACGCCAAGACCGTACCGAACAGTGGGCTCGTCTTACGTTCCGGACTATATCGTATCTAACGTTCAGCCCGGCGATTGGATGAATTACACTCGAACATTTCCCAGTGGCAATTATAACGTTTATCTGCGCGTCTCGAGCCAGGGAAGACAGGATGTGCGCCTGGACCAGGTTCTCAGTGGCCTGGGAACGTCGAATCAAACCACGGCGTTGCGGGGCGAATTTCTCGTGCCCAATACGCAAGGTTTAACCCGCTTCCGATATATTCCATTAACGGATGGTGCCGGAAATCTCCAAACCCTGACATTAAGCGGCCTAAATACCCTGCGACTAACAGCCAACCAGGTTCGGACGGGAGTAACTCCGACGGATGATCCCATTAGCGATCTGCAGTTGAACTGGTTGCTTTTTGTCCCGACGACTGCGCCAGCGTCTTCGCAGCCGTTCATTGCTTCGGCATCGCCTTCTGCCAATTCGGATAACTTTGGTCCAACGGCGACCGCAAGTATTGTTATCCTGAACCGCACCAGCGCGGTCAGTTGCCCGGGCAGCATCCAATTGCGATTTGATGGGGTAAATGTCACTAGTGCAGCGACCATCTCGTGCACAACCGCCGAAGGGCCCGGAGCAACTGTGAGCTATCGTCCGCCTGGATTTCTCGTGCCGAATTCAGTGCATACCATGAGCCTGGTTTTCAGTGATGGAACTACTACACAATCCAATCAGTGGGCTTTCACGGTGGAACCAAGCATTCCTCTGCTCGTGGCGGGTGACGGATTGGCGGGTTCTCCGGACACCCTCTTCACGGTTCAAGTCAACAAAGCCCAGAATGGCGCCGACCCAACCGCCTGCGCGGTTCAAGGGCCATTTGAGAATTGGATTCCGAGGGCCGAACAACAGTTGGCGGGCCAACTTATCAATGGCGATACAGGGCAGCCGTACCCGAACCAGGCGGCAGGAACAACCAGTGGCTTTTACACTGAAGGCAACGCAATCCAATATGAACAATGCGGCGGAACAACCCCATTTTTTGGCCAGGCCAAGACATTCCCTGGTATTCCAGCGACTGATCCCGGCGGCGACTGGGATTGCGCGGCAGGCAGCCCCGATCACTTCGCGGTAGCAGCCACGATCAAATTGCAATTGGGAGCAGGCGTTTATCGAATGGGAGTAAACAGCGATGATCAATTCAAGGTAACTGCCGGGGGGGCCACTGGTACGAATGTATTTCTTGCCAGCAGCGTCAACTCACTACCCGACACAACGCATGATGGCCAATTCGAGTTCGTAGTGCAGAACAACGGTATCTACAACCTCCGGCTCCTGTACGAGGAGGGTGAAGGCGGGGCCTTTGTTGAGTGGTACTGGGTAAATCGGACCACAGGCACAAGAGAATTGGTCCGTCCGTTGGAACTGTTATCATCTGCAACAGTCAATGGACCTTATACACTCGACAGCACAGCACAGATTGATCCCGGAGCAAAGACCATTACGGTTCCCAAATCGGGCAATACCCACTTTTACCGATTACTCTCGGGCGCAGCTTACACTCTCGGAAAGCCCACGGTGTCCGGCAATAATATTGTCCTGACTTATCAGTAAAACGGGACCTTTCACTCCCGCTTCTCTCGGTTCGCGAGAGGAGCGGGAATTTTTTTTAAACAGCCAGGTTTCTGCTCCTCATTTCTTAAAGGGCCGCGCGGGCACGCGAGTAGCTCTTGCCTGAGGAGCAACCATTTTTTAGGCTGTGGACGCGAATCGAGTTTCTATGCATCTCATCCAAATACTCCTTCCACTCAACGATAATAATGGGAAAGCACTACCCCGAAAACTTTTCCACGATATAAAAGCCGAGCTGACCAGTCGCTTTAAAGGATTGACGGCTTACAGCCGCGCTCCGGCGGAAGGCATTTGGAAACCCCGCAAAGGCACCAAACGCGATGAAATTATAGTTTATGAAGTGATGACTTCGACTCTACAGCGTCAATGGTGGAGCCGCTATCGGGATCGCCTCGAAAGGCAGTTCCGGCAGGAATCGATAGTGATCCGCGCGCAGGAAACCTTTCTCCTCTGACAAACGTTACGCCGCAGGGTCACGAATGACTCTCCAGGTAAGCCCTGGCTGTCTTCTTGACTATTTCAATTGCTTGCCTCGGTCCGCTCTTGCCGAGCACCTTGAATTTTTTCCCCGCCAGCTTGTTGTAAGATATAAAAAAGAATTCAATCTGCTTTAATGTCTTTTCCTGAAGTTCCAGTGACTCTAAAAAAGTTCCCTTCATTGCGGCAAATCCAAGTAGGCGGTCATTTCGCACGGTTTTGCCATTCTCAGTTTGCTCAGCTTTCATTACACCCGCCAACTGGGCTCTGAGCAGGCAACCTGGCACGAGAGGCTCTTCGTTTAATATAAGAATATCCAGCGGATCGCCATCTTCCGCCCTGGTTGAAGGAATAAAACCGAAATTGAACGGAAAGATCATCCCTTCGGGCAATGCTTTTTTAACCTCGAACATCCCTGTTTCGGAGTCATAGGTATATTTGACCCTGCTTCCTTTCGGTGTCTCGATAACGACATTGAGGTGTGTGTTTCCTCGATCAAAGGGAACCAGTCGCTGAATCTCCTTCCTCATCGATCAAAATAATCCAATTCAGCAGGTGAGTCGCATAGGGATATTGCCCACTGCATTGGCGAGTACGGTGCTCGTCTATTTATTCTTTAGCCTGAAGCCAGTTCTCCAATAAGTAACGGCAGTTCAGGACCTTTTCCGCCAAGTCTATAGGCAAATAATAGTATTGGTTGGAGGCCTCAAATCCAATGCACGAGTCGAAAGATTGGATGCGGTGGAGTCTGCGAGTGAAACTGATCTCCTCTTTCAGCACGGCCTCCAATCGGCCGATGTAGGGCGCCTTTTCATTTGATGTCTTCGCCGCTGCTAACCCCTGCCGGGCCAATACGAACCGCGCCTGGTTGGCTGAACTGCGAAAATGAATCGCGACGGTCTCGGCGATACGGGCTTCGGTTTCCAGCGCGAGGCGATGCCGGGTGGAAGCGCGCCTCCGTACGACGGCTGCCGCGCGCCTTAACTCCTTGAGGGCCGAATCAAACCCATCTGCAACTTTGTCAAACTGCTCGATGAAGGTCTCCGCAGGGTAAATACCACGCCATGAATTCAGGTCGTCGTAGGGAAAACCAACCATGGTGGCCTGATATCCCGTTGGTTCGGACCAAAGGAGATTCGCAGGACCAAGCTGTTGCGGTCCCGAATAAAGCACGCCGACATGGAAAGGAAACTCGCGAAAGGCCGTGCTGAATCCACGCCACGCTTCTATTACGGCTCCCGCCAGTAACGGACCGAAACGGCGTTCGGCCACAAGTTTCATCGCCTCGTCGCCCGAGCCGCAACGCAAAGTTTCTGAAACGACTTCCAGGTTCGGCGATGGGTACCCGCCAAGAGTCCACCCCAGCATCAGCCCATTTATCCCCTCCTTGCGAAGGTTCTCTGCATGGCGGGCAACATTCTCGAGCGCGGGAATGTACGGCACGGCCGAAATTTCCCAGGTGTTGCCTGCCTGGATCTTCGCGATCGCTTTCAATCCACGATCGCGAGCCCGGCTCCAGTGAGCCTTTGCTCGCGGACCTGGCCCTATGGCGGAAATGGAATACTCGCCCACCTCAGATTTGATCCCACCGCGTGTAATCGGCAGCCGCCATTCGCTGACGCTCATCAACTCGACGCCTGCCGGCAAGTGCCGGATCGCTTCGCCCGTCCAGGAATCATCCCAACCCCAGTCCCACGCCAGCAATCGCGCTCCTGTGCCAGCCCGCTCGATTCCCTGATGGAACAGACCATTGACCTCCGCTATTACCTCCGCGGGTCGCCGCTTGGCGCAGCGTGGACACTTTGCACCCTGTCCATGAGACCAACAGTTCGTCAGGTTTTCAGAAGCCGTTATGGTGAACAAACCACCCAAATCCGGAACAGCGCGGCAGATCGTTGCCACCGCATCAGTCATGTAACTCTGGACCGCTGGTTGGGTGGTGCACAATGCTGCGTATTCGCCTTCAACCACTCCTTTAAGCGATGGCTGTTCCTCGAAAAAACGCATTGGCATTGCACGAGGTTCATTTAGGTAGAGAAAAACCCGGATGCCGCGTCTCTTCGCGCGAGCAACCAATGCTCGCAAGTTCTTCAGCCGAATATCCGATTGGGCGCTCAGCTCCGGTTGCCACGGAAAAAGCGCCAGCTTGTACAGGACTGCCTGAAGCCAAACACCTGTGACGCCGCTCTCGGCTAGCTTTTGAAGATAGCCTTCTGGATAGGGGTCCGCCTCGCGTTCCAATAATGGATCGCCATAGGGCGCGAAATACGAATAACAGAATCGGAGGTCATTGGAAGCAACGGCTGGTCGAGCTACACTGCTCTTGTTCGAGAGCCGATCGATAAAGCCAAATAATGGTTCGCTCGGCCCCTTCTCCGCATCGGGAAATTCTTCTCGTATCACTCGGGCGATCACCCGTTCCCATCGGAGCGCGTTTTGCTCCGGAGTCTGGTATCGCAAAGTCTCGCAACGTGGTTTGAGATTGCCCAGTTTAACAAAAAGAAAATCGTCCTCGCGCAACGTATAAGCGAGCTGCTCGGCGGTCCAACCCAGCAATTCGAGCAGTTGTTCGTAAGGCAACAAATGCCAATTCCGTTTTATGACTGTGATGTAAGAACGGGCACGCTGCTGGTCCGTGATCCTTGGCGGCCCCTTTAAACCCATCGCATGTCCGATCCGCAGGATGTCAGACGGTCTGGCACCGACTACTTTTGCCATGCGATCGACTGGCACCAGCGGCCAGTTACGCCATACAAAGGCGTGCAGCCTGTCTGGAAAATGGGGAAAAGACAACGACCGAGGATTTCCTCCACGTGGCAACTCGCTCACCCCTATACTAGCCGGTTTCCGAGAAGCTCCTTCAGCCGCGCCGGAAAGCGCGCATGCGAACGTCACTCCGCCCACGAGCGTCGAAGTGGTCCGCAGAAACGCGCGCCTCGAGAACGAAATCGTCAAGTATTGTTCCAAGCCGAATTAGGATCATGTCCGCTTGCAGTATGGTCAATAAAAACTCCTTCGCGAATTTGCCATGCAACTATGCCTCATCGAGAGGTGAAATCCCCCGCGAAGTTGCCGAAGCGCGGGCCACAATACACTTGGTCCGCAGCAACTTGGTTCCTATACTTCCACATGGTCAATGTTGGGATTGGTTATGATGTTCACGCCCTGGTAAAAGGGCGCAAGCTGGTTTTAGGGGGAGTGGATATTCCACACGCAAAGGGACTGGACGGGCATTCAGATGCAGATGTGCTCATGCATGCCATCTGTGACGCTATCCTCGGCGCGCTTGGCCTGGGAGATATCGGCCATTTCTTTCCCAATACAGATCCGCGCTGGCGTGGTGCGGCCAGCCGCGTCTTTTTGGAGGAGGCTGGAAGGCAAGTAGCTGAACGCCGTGGCAGGATCGTAAATCTTGACGCCACTGTCATAGCACAGGAGCCGAAGCTTTTTCCCCATATCGCTGCGATGAAAACCAATATTGCAGCGGCATTGAATCTCGAGACTCAACAGGTCGGGATCAAAGCCACAACCAATGAGCATTTGGGATTCCTGGGCCGTGAGGAAGGTATCGCCGCGATGGCGGTGACCAGTTTGGATTTACCTGGCGCTTAGTCGCGCGGAACCACGACCCTCCGCCGAAGATTGGATTCATCAAGAAATGGCCAAAGCCGAGATTAGCTGGAAACGAGTGACGGACGAGGGGCTGCCTCTGCAGGTTTATGTGCAGCATGTGGGAGGAGCGTGGCTCTTTTTCGCCCGCGAACGACGGTTCGATCAATGGCAGTCCATTAAAGATCCGCCGCTCGAAGATTGGTTCGAGTTGTTGGACGCCGTTCAACGCCGGATTAACCGCCGGTTATTGCGGCCAGAGGAGGAAGGGCGGATAAAAAAACAGATTCGAGAAAGATTCCCAGACGCTAAGATTGAATAAAGGTTGAGCTTCTTTGCTGGGCAATCTTTAATACAATTTAAAGACAAAGTACCATGAAATGGCCTTTGCATTTTTTCAATGGTGTTGCCGACGAACCCCGGCTGGCAGAACTCAGGGCCATGCGCCTGTTCCAAAACCTGACACCTCGTGAGCTTCGGGAAGCCGACGAACTTTTGCACGAAAGAACGTATCAGAAGGACGAAATTATCTTCGACGAAGGAGACGTGGGACTGGGCCTGTTTATCGTTGTATCCGGCCGGGTTAAGGCTTGCTCGACTCATGTTCCACTGCAGCAACTCGCACCCGAGTTTTGTTGTGGGGATTTTTTTGGGGAGTTGTCTTTGTTTGATGAAAACTCGCGCACGGCGCGGGTAGTGGCGCTCGAGCCATCCCGGGTTGTGGCTTTGTTTCGGACCGAGTTTTTCTCCTTGTTGGATCGCAACAAAAGCATTGGTGTGAAAATTTTGTTCGAACTATCAAGAGCGATTTGCCAGCGAGCCCGCGATTTGGCAGTCGGAAAGCAGCCCAGTTAATCTTGTGAGTAACCGTTCGTCAGTCAGCGCCTCAACCTGGGCGGTCAGTATCCTGGCCACTTGCTTCGTGTTGTTTTTCTTCCAAAAGATCCTTTGGCTGGTTGTTCCCGGGCTTTTGGCTCTGGTTCTGTACTATTGCTTGCGCCCATTGGTACATGCGTCGGTGAGAGCGGGATTGAGTCCGCGGACAGCAGCCAGGGCGGTGGCAGCGGCGCTTTTCCTCGCAACCGCTCTCGGAATTTTCATTGCTTTGCCGAGAGCTGCGGGCCGTGCTCAGGCGTGGAAAGAGGAAGTATCGAGATATGTGACTGGCGGAATCAATTTCCTACGCAGCACAGAAGACGCAGTGGGGCAGAAGGTGCCGTCCCTGAAGGATTCCCCTCTGCTAAAGCACCCGGACATCGATTTAAAAACGATCACTCAACAGCTTGCCGAAAAATATCTGGGAACATTGCTTTTGCAGATAGCGCACTGGCTGCCTTCCCTGTTACTGATGCCTTACCTGACTTATTTTTTATTGCACGATGGCAATCAATTTAAAAAACATCTGATCCGCAGCGTGCCGAATGCGTTTTTTGAGAAGACCTTGCTGCTTTCTGATCGGATCGATAACAGCCTTCAAAGCTTTTTTGTTGGGTTAATGAAGCTGACTTTCCTGGATACCATTTGCCTGGCTCTGGGACTTTGGTTCTTTGGCATTTCTTCGCCATTGCTTCTGGGATTGGTCGCCGCCGTGCTGGCCTGGGTGCCGTACATCGGGTCGGTTGCGGGTTGCGTCCTTGTCGTGCTCGTCGCGGCAACTGATTTTCCCAATAACCCCGCGATCACTTATGGCTGCATCGTGCTCTTCGCAATGGTCCGTTTACTTGACGATTTCTTGTTTCTACCTCTGACCATAGGCCGCAGTCTCCATATCCATCCCGTACTCAGCGTATTAATGCTTTTTCTCGGGGCCAGCGTCGCCGGTCCGACAGGCCTGGTGCTCGTTTTGCCGGTGTTAGGCGTGGTAACGGTCATCACCGAAACGCTCGACCAAATCCTCTCCGACCGGTGTCTTCGCGAGCGGTTCTGGCATGCCCGGAAACTTAGGGCTGCACCGGCGAAGATGGAATCCGCTTCTACGAACATTGCTCGACCTTCCTAAGCTAAAAGCTCGATCCCGCGAAGCGTTTGGACCGCGGTGTATTCCGCGGCTTTCTGATTTTCTTTATGGATTGATTTAGGGTTGTTCCGAAAAACTCACAAAAGAAAAAATGAAAAGCGCCGGAATACGGGCGCATCCAAACGCTTCGCGCCGGTTCGGTCGCCTTGCTTTCCTTCTATGGGGAGCCTCGGCGTTTTTTAACAGAAGCAGTCCAATCGCCAGCGGCTCGCGCAGACAAATGCGCTAGCAAAGGACCTGCTCGCTTCTTTGCTTCTTCCGGGCTGGCGTTCTCCGTGAGTGAGTATGCATGCGCAAAAGTTCTCCTGATGCGCGGGCTTCTGCTCAGGAGACCGGCCAGAGCGATGCAGGGAACGTTTCTCTTGACGCAAGCATCCGCGAGCTGACCCACTCCTTTTCCCATCAGCGTCGATTCGTCGACTGCTCCTTCCCCAGTAATCACGAGGTCGGATGAATAAATCATTCGATCAAGCCCGGCATATTGGGCGAACAACTCGAAGCCTGGCGTCAACTTCGCCCCCATGAAGGCAACCAAGCCGAAACCCAATCCCCCAGCAGCCCCTGCGCCGGGGACGTTTTGTGAGTCGTGATGAAATTGTTTTTTCCAAACCTCCGCCAAACGACGGAGGGCATTTTCCGCGGTTTTGAAGTTTGCTGGCACCAATCCTTTTTGCGGACCATAGACCCGTGTTGCGCCCCGCTGGCCATTCAAAGGATTTTTCACATCGACCGCAACCAGCACTTCTTCAAACGCCAAATCTTTTTCCGGTTGCTGGATGCTTTCGAGCCGGTCAAGCTGCGTCCATCCTTCGATGAAAGATCCGGAGGCGTCCAGGAACTTCCAGCCCATCGCTTTGGCCATTCCAAACCCGGCGTCATTGGTCGCGCTGCCGCCAATGCCCACAATGAACCGTTTTGCCCCTTTCCTTGCCGCCGCGCCGAAAATTGCGCCCAGCCCGAAACTATCCAATTGGAATGGATGAAACTTCCCCAGTGGCAGCATAGCCAGGCCAATGACCCGGGCCGATTCGATAATGGCTGTCCTGGTTTCTTTTTGCCACCACCAGGCTGCGACAACAGGCCGATGTGCCGCATCCACCGTTTTCACCTTTTGCGGGCGCGCGCCCGCAAAGCCGCTCATCACTTCTCCAAAGTCATCACCGCCATCGCTCATTGGCAACAATGTAAGCCGGTCGTGCGGCCGGACCCGATGCCAGCCTGTGGCAATAGCTATGGCGGCGGCTCGCGAGCTCAAAGTGCCTTTAAACTTGTCAGGGATAATCAGAATGTTGAGCGGCCTTGGATTCTCGCTGCTCTTAAGAATTCTTTTCCCTTTGATTTCCCGCATAATTGTGCCAGTCTAATAGCAGGACTTAACTATGAACAAACCAAAGATTATTGCTTACCTCAAACCGAGCTGTGGTTGGAGCCAGGGTGTGCGCGCCATCTTGCGCAAGTATGATTTGCCCTATGAAGACCGTGACATCATCAACGATCCGATTCAGCGCCAGGAGATGATTGAGAAAAGCGGCCAGATGCTAAGCCCTTGCGTCGAGATCAATGGTCGCATGCTTGCCGATATCAGCGGGGATGAAGTCGAAACGTTTCTTTTGGCCAACAGCCTCGTCCAAAACAATGACCGCGCCGCTGACGCGCCGACTAACCAACCTTGCGCTCACGAGATGCCCCAAAGCGCTCCGTTGCAGTTTCGACGCTAACGCATTTCATTCTATCAAAATCACGCGAAGACGAAAGTCTTCGCGTCTTTTTTTGATTCAGCCGAGCGCCGGAGTCTAAAACACATGTCATAAATTACGGAGCGCGGCTGTGTCGCCCAGACCAGCCGCAGCGCGAACTCACGTCACTGCGGATTTTCGAGGGTGCTGCGGCTGGTCCGCCGGACACAGCCGCGATCCGGCCCAATATTTCGCAAAACAAGTTTTGGTTTATGCCTCCGCGCCCGGTTCCTCAATCTCTTCACACTTGTCACAGGGCAAGCCGGTTGCTATAGCTGCTAGCGGCACCCATCGTGAATCTAACGCGGCTCATTAAAACGTGGCTGGTTCGGTGCGGCGTCGGAGCTGCATTAACAGTCCTGTTCGGCGGCGTGATATTGACATGGGAGACTTTCAAACCCAAGATCGTCGATCCGAGCTACGACATTCCATTCCTGCCTCGTCGCATAGGGGCGCGTTATCCGATTCTCAGAGAATTCTTCCATATTAGTGTTCCTTCGGAAGTTGTATTGGTTGAGCTCGACGATGACTCACACAGCCAGCTCAGCCAGCCTTACAATGCTTCATGGGACCGTGCGATGCATGCCCGATTAATAGAGCGGCTCACCGCTGAAGGGGCGCGCGCGGCCGTATTTGATATTCTGTTCACCGACCGGCACCCCACTAAACCAGAAGGGGACGAACGATTTGCCCGTGCGATCAAAGCAAACGGGAAAGTAATTCTCGGCGCCGAATTTACCTACACCGCAGACCACGCTCCCCAGCTCATCCGTGCCCATGAAATTTTTGATGCAGCAGCCGATTTTGGATTCGTGGGACTCCGCGCCGACAAGGACTTCATGGTGAGGCAGCACCTTCATGTGATCCCAGATCCTAATGCCGAAGACTTTTCCAGCCTGTCTTGGCAAACCGCGCGGTTTTTAGGACAACCGGATGCGCAGAAACCGGAAAACCGTTCAATCCAAAGATGGATGAATTACTATGGCAAAAAGGGAACCATCCCCAGTATCAGCTTTCACCGAGCATTGGAAGTGAACGCTTCTTGCCCGGCAGGTTTTTTCAGCAACAAGATAGTATTTGTAGGCGCAAATACGCCGACGAAGTTTTCAGGTGAGAGGAAGGACGAATTCGTTAGCCCTTACTCTACTTCTGGCAACTTCATTCCCGGCGTAGAGGTCCAGGCCACCCAGTTCCTGAACCTGCTGCGACACGATTGGTTAACCCGTTTTTCGCCGCGAACCGAATGGGCGATCGTTGTGCTGGCTGGGTTGTTCTTTGGAATTGGCCTTGCGCTGATGCGGCCTTTGCAGGCGACCGGCGTGGCGCTCCTCGGCGCTGTTCTGGTAACAACGCTGGCGCATTATCTTTTCTGGAGAAACCGGATTTGGTTTCCGTGGCTGGCAACAGTAGCAGTGCAGATTCCTATCGCGTTGCTATGGTCGATCATTTACAACTCCGTCAGTTCTTACATTCAAAACCGACTGCTCGAGCAATCCCTTTCCCTTTACCTCTCGCCTAAACAAGTGCAGCGCATCCTCAAGGAGCCCGGTTTGCGCAAGCCGGGCGGAAGCAAACAGACTATCAGCATTCTCTTTAGTGACATCGCAGGTTTCAGCCGCATCTCCGAGCAACTAGATGCGGCGGACCTGATACTATTACTCAACAACTACTATGAAGCCACCATCCGTTGCATCCATCAAACCGAAGGTACCGTGGTGGACATCATTGGTGACGCCATTTTTGCCATTTGGAATGCGCCTGAAGTGCAAACCGATCACCAGGAAAGGATGGTGCGCGCGGCCTTGCTGTTCCAGCAGAACGTAACGCAATTCAATGGCAAGCAGGGCAATCTCGCTTTGCGCACGCGTGTCGGCCTCCACACTGGCGAAGTCGTTGTGGGAAACGTTGGAAGTTCCGAGCATTTCGACTACACCGCCATCGGCGAGAACGTGAACCTGGCCTCACGGCTGGAAGGTCTCAATAAGCAACTCGGCACTGATATCTTGATGACGCGCGAAGCGATGCCGAAGCAGAATGGTCATTGGATGGTCCGCGATGTCGGCCGTTTTTTATTCAAAGGCTTCGATAAAGTGACTGGAGTAAACGAGTTGATCATCTCCCAACATTCTCCCGAGCAAATGGGCCCCTGGATCGAGGCCTTCTCCACCGCGCTGAAGCAATTCCAAAACCGCGATTTTTCCGCCGCAGAGGAGGGGTTTAAGCGCGCGTCGGAACTTCGAAACGAAGATGGTCCCTCGCAATTCTATTTGAAACAAATTCATGAATTGCGCGAAAAGCCCCTGCCAGATGGTTGGTCGGGGGACATCGAATTAAAAGAGAAATAGCGGCCAAATATATGAAGCGAGTTTCTGTTCTTCTTCTTCTTCTGCTGATTGCCGGCTGCAGTTCCATCTCCACAACCCCCAGGCATACCGGACCATGGAATTTGGCGGCTCTCAAACAGACCCCCACCGCAAATTGGGGAGCCCGCACCGGTCTGGTCCAGGAAGTCTATTATCCCGGTGAACCTTATCATGGCAAACCAACCCGCGTATTTGCTTACATTAGCCGTCCCATTACTGGCAAGGGTCCCTTTCCCGCCATGGTGCTAGTGCATGGAGGCGGCGGGAAAGCCTTTCGAGAATGGGCCGAGCATTGGGCCAAACGGGGATACGTCGCGATAGCCATGGACACGGCTGGGTGCGGTCCCAACGGCCGGTTACCCGACGGCGGTCCGGACCAGAACGATTCCGGCAAATTTGGAGATTTCAATGAGGGCAATGAGCGGGACATGTGGACCTATCATGCAGTCGCTGCGGTCATTCGCGGCCATTCATTGCTGGCATCGCTCCCGGAAGTAGATCCTCACCGCGTGGGAATCACCGGCATCAGTTGGGGCGGTTATCTTACGTGCATCGTTGCAGGACTGGATAATCGGCTGAAAGTCGCCGTGCCCGTTTATGGATGCGGTTTTTTAGGTGAGGATAGCGTTTGGAAAAAAGGTTCGCTGGCTAAAATGCAACCAGAAGCGCGGGAACGCTGGCTGCACGAGTTCGATCCATCCCAATATCTCGGAAACGTGAGATGCCCGATCCTGTTTTTGGATGGCTCCAACGATTTTGCCTATCCGCTCGACAGTCTCCGCGCTTCTTACCGTCTTGTTCCGGCCAGGCTTCGCCACATCAGTGTCATTATCAATCTTCCTCACGGACATATCTGGACCTTTGAGGAGGTGGACAATTTCGCCGACAGCTTTTTGCGTAAAGGCATGCCACTCCCTCAACTTGGTTCAATGAAGCTGCACGGTGGTTTGGTCAGCTCGAAGTTTTCCGGCCCGGTTCCTTTAAAAAGCGCTGCTCTGCACTATACCAGCGAGTCGGGTGAATGGCAGAAGCGACATTGGACAAGCGTTCCCGCAATAATGGACCGCGAAACCATCAGCGCCCAATTGCCCGAGGAGCGCCCACTCGTGTTGTTCCTCGGTGTCACTGACCAGCGCGGTTTGCGGGTGAGCACCGAGCACGAGGAATTGACTGATGCCGCCTCTCATCAAAATTAGCCGAGCTACGCTGCAACTTCCCTTAGCCCGCATATTCACACCTTGCCTAGTCTTGGCCGCTTACATGTCATTAACACCCTGCTTTAGCTGGGTGTGGAAGCGTCACCACCCAAAAAAACCGTTTCAACGGTTTAACACACTGTGTCGAAACCGTTAAACCGGTTCTGAGACGCACGAGACTACTTTTCACCCAGCTAAAGCAGGGTGTTAATGTGAGGGGTTTGAATCGGGGTGTGGGTTCGTGTGAAACATCAACTGAATCCTTACGGTTTAGTGCCTCACTTCCGGCGTGCAGTTAATTTCAGCGCCTTCCGAAGGTGAGGCTCCAGCCCTTTGGCGCAGAAATAAAAACCGAGCGAGTTACAATGCACTCCATCAACCAATCCGTATGCATGCTCTCGGGATAGCATTTCCAAACCATCTACATAAAAAATAAATCCGTCCCCTGCTCTTCTTTGTTTTTCGACAAATTGTCGCGCCGTGGTTCGTTTCAGAGAAATCGCACTCTCAGTTTGGTTGGTCCAGGTTTCGGTAGGGATAAAGTACGGCCCCGGGATGAGAATCGGCGTTCTGGGATATTTCCGGCGCAAAGCCGCGACGAAATCGGGCAGGGTCTCTTTAAAAACTTCCGGTGAAGGATTACCCCAGTAATCCAGAACGAAACAAGCCGCATCAATCTCGCTAATCGCATTGGCTACCGCAATTTCGCCAAGGCCATTGCCGCTAAAACCCAGGTTGATGAAATCCACGTTGAGCCAGCGGGCCACCTGTGCTTCATAACTCATACCCGGGTTTGAAGCACACCCGCCCTGGGTGATGCTTGACCCGTAAAAAACGATTGGTTTCCGCAGCGCAAAAGCAGCCGGAGGTTCTATGTGCCCCTTTGGGTCTAAAACGATTTCGCTGATTGTCACCCCTTTGTACAATGGCAGATAGAGTGTGATGTCTCGTTCGACTCTGCCCTGCCCCACAGTCCATTCCTTGATAATAGCGCCATTCTTGTCCGGCCAGGCACTCCCGCGGTACTCATTATCGACATACAAATCAAAACCACTCTGTCCGATCGTGGTCATGTGGTACATCCCGGAAGTATCAGGGTTTTGCGCGCGAATCGCTATTACCGTGGAATCTGTTCTGAACCGAATCCGTCCGCCGGAAGGTTGTTGCGCCAGGCTCCACACCGCGTTGCGAAACGTTTCTTTCAGTCGAAGCGGCAAGCGATGCAGCGCGGGCTTGTCCTCCTCAAACCATGCAAGCCCGCTAACAATCAACCGAGCGTCGGGGAAGGTGATATGTTGGGCTTCAGGCGAGTCCAACAACCCTGCGCGGACTTGCGGAACAAAGGGTCCCGACCCAAGGAGGATGAGAAGGATAAGGTTACGTTTCATATCACACAGTCACGGCGGCCACTGTGCCGATACGTCCTTGGGCGCGGACGCGCGAAGCTGAGCCCACGGTGCATCTGTTGGCGCAGGGCCGCTACCAATGTGCGCTGCCAAAGTAGCCGGGTCCCGCCATTTTTTGATTTCGGCGTGACCATCGGCGAAAGAAAAGCCGCAAGCTCCATTATGATAGTTGGCCGGCCAATTGCCCCACGTCCCTTTGAGATCCATCCAGACAAGAAAATACCCATCATCAATACTTTCGGGATGTTCGTCGAGAAAGACGAAGGCCTGGCTCGGAGAAGGCCGTACGATTTCATGATATTTGCGGTAAGTGAAAAACTTGTCCTTGATTTGCGCCGTGTACCAGCTATCCCCGTTCATATTGCCATTCATCGCGACGCTTCGGACGCGGGGCAAAGTCGCCTTGCCAATCGTTACTGTGCTTCTGTCCGCAGGACATTTATAAATCCCGAGTGAATTGTTGTACGGCCAGAGCTTGCCAAGGGGCGGCTTCAGAAGATTGATATTTGTCGCGTCAGTCAAGGTGGGCAACCAGCCTCCGACCCATCCTTCCGTGCCGCCGTCCCCGTTGGGCACCAGGCGGTCAAGGTTGTCATCGGCATACATATACCAGGCCAACTGAAGCTGCTTGAGATTACTCAGACAGCTAATGCCCTGGGCCTTGGCTTTAGCCTTTGTCAATGCCGGCAGCAACATGGACGCAAGAATCGCAATAATAGCGATCACAACCAGCAACTCAATCAAGGTAAACGCGAACGTGCCCCGAGCCTGCATCGAGCATTGGGGCGTGGGCTTAGGCATGCAGTTATTTCAGCACCGATGCGTCTTTTTGCAAGCCTTTCCAAACTCGCGGATTGGGGAAGTAACCCCGAAAACTGCAATTATTCTCGGCAAGGGCATAAAATGGTTACGCGATTCTGATCGGGCGCTTAACCCACGGATGTGGGTGGCCCGTTTATAGAAAAAGAGCACACACACTAATTCTTTTTTGTTTTTCGGCGGCGCGCGCATCCTGTTATGCCACTCAGATTGCACGAGACGTTTGTTTATAAAAAGGCAGCCCCTGTCAACTTGTTAGCGCCGCCGAAAAACAAAAAGAGGGGAGATATTTGGTTGCGGCATTTCTATAAACGGGCCATCCCTAGCGGGATTTGAGCCAAAACGCCTGAAACTCAGGTGACCTCTTTGAAAATGAACCGCTCGTCGTGATCGATTTCAAATTTCTTAAGGAAACAAAGGTATTCATCCCGAAACGACAATCGTTCATGGTGCTTCTCTTGATCGTGAACATACCGGATCACCCTCGTTAATTGCGAATGACCATATGAAAATGCGACAAACCCTTCGTGCCACGAAAACCGGCCCCTTACCCATCGCTCGCTATTAATAAAATTCGTGGAGCTATTCTTAACATCGCGCACCAGATCGGAAAGAGCAATCGAGGGCTTGAGGCCTACAACTAAGTGCGTGTGGTCCGGCATGCAGTGGACAGCCGGCAGTTTCTGCCGCCGCTCGGTTACAATCCCAGTGATGTATTTATGCAACCGCTCCTTATTTTGCTTTTGAATCAAACATTGTCTGGCGTAAACGGCAAAAACGATCTGCAAATAAATCTGGGAATATGTATTAGCCATAGCCCCTGGGATAACCAAAGAATGTCAAAACACACAACAAAATATTGTTGAGTGATTCTGCCGATTGCTTTAACCCACGGATGTGGGTGGCCCGTTTATAGAAAAAGCACACACACTAACTCTTTTTGTTTTTCGGCGGCGCGCGCATCCTGTTATGCCACTCAGATTGCACAAGACGTTTGTTTATAAAAAGGCAGCCCCTGTCAACTTGTTAGCGCCGCCGAAAAACAAAAAGAGGGAGATATTTGGTTACGGTTTTCTATAAACGGGCCATCCCTACCGGGATTTACGCCAGACCGGATCACACTCGTTAATTGCGAATGACCATATATGAAAATGCGCCAAACCCTTCCTGCCACGAAAACCCGCCCCAAAGAATGTCAAAACACACAACAAAATATTGTTGAGTGATTCTGCCGATT
>JADMIO011701072.1_pt1 | contig 79996 bp, 78 predicted proteins | sample 8958161 | NCBI WGS metagenome assembly JADMIO01 (sample SAMN16585339, study PRJNA669376) | soil metagenome | isolation source: Crop rotation soil | place: USA: Cullars Rotation, Alabama | collected 2011 | reverse complement strand
GACAACTTGTCCACGTGGAATTCTAAGCTTAGGATCCCAATGTGCTGGAAAGCTCTTCGGCTTCCTGCACTTCACCGTGGTCTAGGCTCGACGATGCGGGTCGGGGCGATTCCGGAAACGCTGCTCGAACGGATCGCGACCTTCGCCGGCCTCGCACCGACCCCGGTGGTCGACACCTTCCACGCCGTGATCGTCGCGCGCGCCGTCGTGGTGGCGACCAAGCTCGGCATCTTCGACGCGCTCGCCGACGAGTCGGCCGGAGCGTCTGCGGTCGCGAGCCATCTCCGTCTCAACGCAGGGGCGCTCGAGAAACTCCTCAACCTCCTCGTCGCCTCTGGCTACCTCAGCTACGGCAAGGAGGGCTACGCCCTGTCGCCGCTCTCACGGAAATGGCTGATCGCCGACAGCCCGCAGTCGCTCCGCGACTCGATGCTCTTGCGGCTCCTCGAATGGCAGGCGATCGACACCACCGAGGATTTCGTCCGCACCGGAAAAGCGCTCGACGTCCACGACATCATCCGTGACGAGCAGTGGGTTACTTACCAGCGCGGCATGCGCTCCCTCGCCCGGCTCACCGCCGCCGAGGTGGTACGCCGCGTAAAGCTGCCAAAAGGCGCCACGGCCATGCTCGACATCGGCGGCGGCCACGGCGCCTATTCGGTCGCCTTCTGCCAGGAGCATCCGGAGCTCCGCGCGACGATCCTCGATCTCCCCTCAGCCGTCGCCGCCGCCGCGCCGATCCTCGCCGAGGCGAAGATGGGAAGCCGCGTCGTCCATCGCGCCGGCGACGCGCTCAAGGACGATTTCGGCGACGAGGAATGGGATCTCATCTTCGTCGCCCAGCTCATCCATCATTTCGACGCCGCGACCAATACGGCGATCATCCGCCATGCGGCCTCGGCGCTGAAGCCAAAGGGCCGCCTCGCGATCCTCGACGTGCTCCGCTCTCTCTCGCCGAACGCCCGCGGCCAGACCGGCGCGCTCCTCGACCTCTATTTCGCCATCACCAGCAATTCCGGGACTTGGGCTACGGACGAGATCCACGGCTGGTTCCGCGATGCCGGCCTCAAGCCGGCGCGCCCGATCCACCTCCGCACGGCGCCCGGCGTGAGCGTGATGACCGCGGTGCGCCCGGCAAAGACGTGAGCTGCGGGATCACCCCGCCGGAAACACGAACACCTCGTCGCGATCGACGGTGAACGACACCGGTGCCCCGGTCGCCGGCCCGCTGCCGGGCGGGGCGATGACGCGGAGCGGCTGGTCAAGCCCCGCGACGGCAAGGTGGATCATCTCGGTCTCGCCGAGGAAATGCCGGGACACGATCCGGCCGGCGCGCCCGGCGTCACCGAAGCTTATCCCCGACGGCCGGATGCAGACGACCGCGGCCTCGCCCTCGCGGAGCGACGGCGCCGGGAAATCGCCCGCCGGCGTCGAAACGACGCCGTTCCGGGACACGCCCGGCACCTCGTTCCACTCGGCGAAGAAGCGCGCGACCTGGAGCGTCGCCGGCTTGTGGCAGAGGTCCTGCCCGCTCCCGCCCTGGACGATACGTCCGGCCTGCATCATCACGATGCGGTCGGCCATCCGCATCGCATCGTCCTGGTCGTGGGTGACGAGGATGACGGTCGTGCCCGCCTCGCGGAGCACAGCGAAGGTGTCTTCGCGGACGAGAATCCGCGTCCGCCGGTCGAGATTGGAGAAGGGCTCGTCCATGAGCAGGATGCCCGGCCGCGGCACGAGCGCCCGCGCCAGCGCCACCCGCTGCTGCTCGCCGCCGGAGAGCATGTGGGGATAATCCTCGGCCCGCTCGGCGAGGCCCACCCGCGCCAGCGCCCGGACCGCCACCTCCCGCGCCTCGGCCGCGCGCATCGACCGAAGCCCGAACATCACGTTCCGGATCGCAGTCAGATGCGGGAAGAGCGCGTAGTCCTGGAACATCATGCCGACGCCGCGCTTCTCGGGCGGAACGCCACCTTTTGGCGTCGCCACCTCGCGGCCGCCGATCGTGATCCGTCCCGAATCGAGCGGCTCCAGCCCGGCGATGAGGCGGAGAAGCGTCGACTTGCCCGAGCCCGAGTGGCCAACCAACGCGGCGATCTCGCCTGGCGCGACGGAGAACGACACGTCGTCGACGGCCGCAACCGTGCCATAGCACCGGGTCACCCGCTCGACTCCGAGCGAGGCGGCCGGCGGCCCGGCGACGCGGGTCTGCGCCATGTCCTCCGTTTCGGGACGATAGACCTGATCCATTCCCGACGGAGCACTCCTCAACACGCGGGCCGAAGTTCCAGTCCTCTGCCATTCCGCGCCGCCCGGCGCAACGAAAGCATACTTGGCGTCCGGCGACACACCCTTGATCTTCCGCAAGGCACTCATGGCACAAGCCGCTGCACGGCGGGCCGGCTGATCCGCGCAAGGAGCAGCACTGGGATCAGTCCGACGAGCACGATGAGCAGCGCCGCGACCGCGCCGTCCTCGTAGGTACCGCGCGACGCTTCGCCATAGAGATGCGTCGCCAGCGTTTCAAAGTTGAGCGGGCGAAGGAGCAGCGTCGCCGGCAACTCTTTCATGCAATCGACGAAGACGAGGATCGCCGCCGCCCCGAGCGCCGGCCGGATCAGCGGCAGGTGGACGCGGCGGAACGCTCCGGTCGCCGTCTCGCCGAGGGTCCGCGCGCTGTAGTCGAGGCGGCGCGGCACCTTGGCGAGGCCCGCATCGACGCCGCCGGCGGAGATCGCGAGGAAGCGCACGGCATAGGCATAGGCGAGCGCCGCCACCGTCCCCGAGAGGAGGAGGCCGGTCGAGACGCCGAAGCTATCTCTCATCATGCCGTCGACGAAATTGTCGAGGCCGGCGAGCGGCGCCAGCAGGCCGAGCGCCACGACTGTGCCGGGCAACGCATAGCCGAGGCTTGCGCTGCGGAGCAGCCCGCGGCCCAGGCGCCCATCCTCGGCCCGCGATGCATAGGCGACCACCACGCCGAGGACGATGACGATCACCGTCGCCAGCGCCGAGATGCTCACCGTGTTCACCGCTTCTCCGATCAGCCGCGCGGAGAACCCGGCGAAGTCGAGCCGTATCCACGCCTGGTTGACGAGATGCAGCGCCGGGAACACGAACCCGACCATAACCGGGACGAGACCTGCCACCAGCGCTGCTGCCGCCGCGGCCCCATGGAGCGGCCGCCGCGCCGGGGGAACCGTGCGTTGCGCGGTGGTTCCGAAGCGCTGGCCACGTCGCGCGAAGCGCTCGGCGACGACGAGAAGCACCACGACCGCAAGCATGACCAGTGCGAGCTGCGCCGCGCCGGCGAGGTTCGACTGGTTGATCCAGGTCGAATAGATCGACAGCGTCAGCGTCCGCACCCCGAGGAATTCGGACGCGCCGACATCGTTGAGCGTCTCCATCAGCGCCAGACCAGCGCCGACCGCGATGGCCGGCCGCGCCAGCGGCAGCGCGACCCGGAAGAAGACGCGGCCCTGCCCGGCGCCGAGGGTGCGTGCCGCGTCGACCAGCCCCGCCGCCTGCATCAGGAACAGCGCCCGCGTCGAGAGATAGACGTAGGGGTAGAGCACGAAGCCGAGGAGCAGCACCGCCCCCGGGATCGACCGCAGCTCGGGCAGGCGGAGGTCGCGCGGCGAGGCGATGCCGAGGATGTCGCGGATCAGTGTCTGGACCGGCCCGATGGGGTGGAGCAGGTCGAGATAGGCGTAAGCGACGATGTAGGTGGGGACCGCGAGCGGAAGGAGCAGCGCCCAATCGAGGACCCGCCGCCCCGGAAACTCATAGGCCGTCACCAGCCACGCCGCCCCGGTGCCGATTGCGATCACCATCACGCCGACGCCGAGAAGTAGGAGCGCGGTATTGAGCGTCGCCACCGGAAGGACGTTGGCGGCGAGATGGTTCCATGCGTCGCCCGAGCCGCCCGCGGCAATCGCGGCGAGCGACACGATGGGGACGAGAACGAGCAGAGCTATGGCCGCCGAAGCGGCCACCCAGAGGCAAGCACCGCCGCATCGCTGCCGCGCGAGGCGCGGCAGGTCCGATGCGAGGGCGCTGGTCGACATCGCTAGTTGTCGAAGCCGACTTCGTCGACGAGCTGGCTCGCAGCCTTCCGGTGCGCCGCGATCTCGGTGAGCGGGAGACTGTCGGGGCCGAGTTCGCCGAGGTCGGCGATGATCGGATCGACCACCACGCCGGGTCTCACCGGATACTCGAAATTGGCCTTGGCGTAGAGCGCCTGGGCCTCGTCCGACGTCAGGAATTCCAGGAACTTGACCGCGTTGTCCTTGTTCGGCGCGTTCTTGGCGACCGCCGCGCCCGAGACGTTCACGTGCGTGCCGCCCTCGGCGAAGGTCGGGATGACGACGTCGATAGCGTTCCCCCACTCGACCTGCTCGGGACCACCGGCGCCGCTCCGCATCAGCCCGACATAGTAAGAGTTCGCCGGCCCGATCTCGCAGATGCCGCCAAGGATATCGCGGGCGACGTCGCGGTCGCCGCCACCGGGCTGGCGCGCGACATTGGCCTTGACGCCCTCGAGCCACGTCTTGGCCGCTTCTTCGCCGTGGTGAGCGATGTAGGCTGCGATCAGCGCGACGTTGTACGGATGCTGGCCGGATCGGATGCAGACCTTGCCTTTCCAGACCGGGTCGGCGAGCTGCTCATAGGTGAATTCCTCGATGCCGAGGCCCTTCTCGACGTAGAGGACGCGAGCCCGCATCGACAGCGTGTACCAGTGGCCGTTCGGGTCGCGGAGGTTCTCCGGCACCGCTGCGTCGAGCGTCGCGGACTGGATCGGCTGGGTCACGCCCTTGTCCTCGAGGTCGACCAGGCCGCCGATATCGACCGTCATCAGCACGTCGGCCGGCGAGTTGGCGCCTTCGGCCTCGACTCGCTCCGGCAGGCCATCCTTGACGAAGACTGTGTTGACCTTGATCCCGCTTTCCTTGGTGAAGACGTCGATCAGCGGCTGGATCAGGCCCGGCTCACGCGTGGTGTAAAGGTTCACCTCGCCGTCAGCAAAGGCGGCCGCAGGCAGCAGAAATGCAGCAGAGACGGAACCGGCGAGGAGCAGGTTCCGGAGCTTCATTGCGGGCATAGTTTCATTCCTTGAATCGCGTCGGGTTCAAGAGCCGAACGTTTTTGGACTTGCGCACCTTTCGGGAGATAAAGTCCCAAGCCAATGAGTCAAGTAGAAACGAGGGTTTAGAATCCATCTAAAGTAATGCTGCACTACTTCCGGCCTGTATTGTTTTGAATAGTTCCAAGTATAGCGATGCGCCATGACTCGCCTGTCCTGGCTGGCCCGGCTTGAGGAGTAGGCTATGATGCAGGGAAGCGAAGCGCCTGGTGAAGGACGGCAGACATGGCGATGGTGGAGGCGGTGAAGGCCGGGTCGGGAAGGCCGGCCTTCGACTGGTCGGACCCGCTCCTTCTTGAGGATGAGCTGACGGAGGAGGAACGCCTCATCCGCGACACCGCCCGCGACTATGCCCAGTCGCGACTCCAGCCGCGCGTCCTCACTGCCTTCCGCGAGGACCGTTTCGATCGCGAGATCATGACCGAGATGGGCGCCCTCGGCCTGCTCGGTGCCACCATCCCCGAGGAGTATGGCGGGGGCGGCGCCGGCTACGTGGCCTATGGCCTGATTGCCCGCGAGGTCGAGCGGGTCGATTCCGGCTACCGCTCGGCCCTCAGCGTCCAGTCCTCGCTGGTGATGTTTCCGATCCACGCCTATGGCACCGAGGAGCAGCGGCGGAAATTCCTGCCGCGGCTCGCAACCGGCGAGATCGTCGGCTGCTTCGGATTGACCGAGCCCGACCACGGCTCCGACCCTGGCGGCATGCAGACCCGTGCCGTCAAGCTCGCCGGCGGCTATCGTCTCACGGGGTCGAAGACCTGGATCACCAACGCCCCCATCGCCGATGTCTTCGTCGTCTGGGCGAAGTCGGAGGCCCACGGCGGCGCGATCCGCGGCTTCCTGCTCGAGCGCGGTATGACAGGCCTCTCGGCCCCGAAGATCGAGGGTAAGATGTCGCTCCGCGCCTCGGTCACGGGCGAGATCGTCATGGACAATGTCGAGATCCCCGAGGCCAACTTCCTGCCCAACGCCTCCGGTCTCGCCGGTCCCTTCGGCTGCCTCAACCGCGCCCGCTACGGCATTGCCTGGGGAACGATGGGGGCGGCCGAGGACTGCTGGCATCGGGCGCGCCAATACGTCCTCGACCGAAAGCAGTTCGGCCGGCCGCTCGCCGCCAACCAGCTCGTCCAGAAGAAGCTCGCCGACATGCAGACCGAGATCGCCCTCGGGCTTCAGGGCGCGCTTCGCGTCGGCCGCCTGTTCGGCGTGGGCCGGGTCGCGCCCGAGATGATCAGCCTGGTCAAGCGGAACAATGCCGGCAAGGCGCTCGACATCGCGCGGGTCGCCCGTGACATGCATGGCGGTAACGGCATCGCCGACGAGTTCCACGTCATCCGCCACATGCTCAACCTCGAGACGGTCAACACCTACGAGGGGACGCACGATATCCACGCTCTGATCCTCGGCCGCGCCCAGACCGGCATCCAGGCGTTTTCGTGAGCGGCGCGCATTGACGCAGGACAAAGCCGCGCCGCCGCTTTCAGGCCTCAAGGTCCTCGAGCTCGCCCGCGTGGTGGCCGGACCGTGGGCGGGACAGGTGCTGGTCGACCTCGGCGCTGAAGTGACCAAGGTCGAAGCCCTCGACGGCGACGAGACCAGGACCTGGGGGCCGCCTTTCGTCGACAACGGCGACGGCACCCACGACGCCGCCTATTTCCACGGCTGCAACCGGGGAAAGCGGTCGATCGCCGTCGATTTCCGTAAGGAGGAAGGCCGTGAGATCGTCCGGCGGCTCGCGGCCCGTTCCGACGCCCTCATCGAGAACTTCAAAGTGGGCGGGCTCCGCCGCCACGGCCTCGACTACGAAAGCCTCAGGATCGTCAACCCTCGGCTCATCTACTGCTCAATCAGTGGCTTCGGCCAGGATGGCCCCTACGCCCACCGCCCTGGTTACGACTTCATCGTCCAGGGGATGGGCGGCATCATGGATCTGACCGGCGCGCCCGATGGCGAGCCGCAGAAAGTCGGCGTCGCTTATGCCGACATCTTCACCGGCGTCTATGCGGTCGTCGCGATCGAAGCGGCGCTTATCGCCCGCGAGCGCACCGGCCAGGGCCAGTATCTCGACCTTGCGCTTCTCGACACCCAGGTTGGCGTCCTCGCCAATCAGGCGATGAATTACCTCGTCTCGGGCAAGGCGCCGCGCCGGCTCGGCAACGCCCACCCCAACATTGTCCCGTATCAGTCCTTCCCGGTGAAGGACGGCCACGTGATCATTGCCGTGGGCAATGACGGTCAGTTCCAGAAGCTCTGCACGCTGCTCGGCCGGCTTGATTTCGTCGACGACCCGCGCTTCGCCACCAACCGCGCCCGCGTCGAGCACCGGGCCATCCTCGTCCCGCTGATCTCCGAGCGGACACGTGGCTTCGCCCGCGCCGATCTCCTCGCGGCGCTCGAAGCCGCCGGTGTACCCGCCGGCCCGATCAACTCGGTCGCCGACGTCTTCGCCGATCCGCAGGTGATCGCCCGTGGCATGCGCCTCGACCTCCCCACGGCCGATGGCGGCGTCGTGCCCTCAGTCCGCACACCCATTGTCATGTCGGAAACGCCGCCGGCCTACAAGCACGCCGCGCCGCGCCTCGGCGAGCATACGCCCGAGGTTCTCGCCGAGCTCGGCTACGACGTAGCCGAGATCGACCGGCTCGCTACGGCAAAGGTGGTCGGCGGGCGCTGAGGCGCAAGCGACTCAGCTACATTCCGCCATTCCGAGACGAGGACGCCGCCTTGACCCGATTGCCCTATCTGTTTCTCGCCGTGGCCCTGGGCGCGATGATCGCACTGCAACCCGGGCTCAATGCCGATGTCGCCCGGCGGCTCGGCACGCCGGTCGGCGCGGCGTTCCTCTCGGTCTTCGTCGCTTTCGTCCTGTCCGCCGTCTACATCGTCGTGAGCCGGCATCCCTTTCCGCTCGGCGCCATCGCGGCGATGCCATGGTACCTATGGCTCGGCGGCCTCTTCGGCTTCGCCTTCGTTGCGGGCACGCTGTTCGTCGCTCCGGTGCTCGGCGGGGCGCTGCTCTTCGCAGCGATCGTCCTCGGCCAGATGATCGCCGCGACCCTCGCCGACCACTTCGGCGTGGCGGGCTATCCCGGGCACACGATCGACGTCTATCGCATCATCGGCATCGTGCTGGTGGTCGCCGGAGTCTTCCTCTTCCACCGCGGTGGGTAAGCCTGGCCTTCAATGAATCTCCGGCTCGGGCGTTGGCGCGGTGCCCTCGAGGAAGTCGAAGTCGCAGCCTTTGTCGGCCTGGGTGATATGCTCCGCGTACATGCGGTTGTAGCCGCGCTGGAAGGTGCGGTCAGGCGGACTCCATTCGGCGAGCCGGCGCGCAATCTCGGCCTCGCGCACCTCGAGCTGGAGCGACCGCTTCTCGACGTCGAGCGAGATGAGGTCGCCTGTCCGTACCGCGGCGAGCGGGCCGCCGACATAAGACTCCGGTGCGACGTGGAGAATGCAGGCGCCGTAGCTCGTCCCGCTCATCCGCGCGTCGGAGATGCGCACCATGTCGCGCACGCCCTGCTTGAGAAGCTTCTTCGGGATCGGCAGCATGCCCCATTCCGGCATGCCCGGCCCACCCACCGGCCCGGCGTTCTGAAGGACCAGGATGTGCTCGCGCGTCACCTCGAGGTCGTCGCGGTCGATCAGCGCAGCCATCTCGTTGTAATCGCGGAAGACGAGCGCCGGCCCGGCGTGCCTGTGGAGCCGCGCCTCGGCCGCCGCCGGCTTCATCACCGCCCCGTCCGGCGCGAGGTTGCCGCGGAGAATGGCGACGCCGGCGGCGGTCGAGATCGGCCGGTCGAGCGGGCGGATGACCTCGTGGTTGTAGACCTTCGCCCCAGCGATGGTCGCACCGAGCGGCGCGCCACTCACCGTCGCCGCATCGAGGTCGAGATGGTCGCGGAGTACCGACTGAAGCGCCGGCAGGCCGCCGGCATAGTAAAAGTCCTCCATCAGGAATTCGCCGCTCGGCCGGAGGTTGGCGATCACCGGCACCTCGCGCCCGACCCGGTCGAAATCGTCAAGGTCGAGCGGCACGCCGGCACGGCCGGCCATGGCGACGAGGTGGATCATCGCATTGGTCGAGCCGGCGAGCGCCATCTGCACTACAAGCGCATTGAGGAACGAGCCGCGCGACAGGACATCGCGCGGCTTGAGGTCCTCGCCGATCATCTCGACGATGCGCCGCCCGGTGGCGCTTGCCATTCGCGGGTGCGCTGAATCAGCGGCGGGAATCGACGAGGCGCCCGGCAGCGTCATCCCGAGCGTCTCGGCGAGCGACATCATGGTCGCCGCCGTCCCCATCGTCATGCAGGTGCCAAAGCTTCGCGCGATACCGGCCTCCATGTCACGCCATTCGCTGTCGGAGACCTTGCCTGCCTGCTTGTCGGCCCAGTACTTCCAGACGTCGCTGCCCGAGCCAAGCACCGTGCCGTGGAAGTTGCCGCGAAGCATCGGCCCGGCCGGCATGAAGATCGCCGGCAGGTTCATCGAAATCGCGCCCATCAGCGTCGCCGGCGTGGTCTTGTCGCAGCCGCCCATCAGCACGACGCCATCGACCGGGTGCGAGCGTAAGAGCTCCTCGACCTCGAGCGCGAGCAGGTTCCGGTAGAGCATGGTCGAAGGCTTGACGAACGGCTCCGACAGCGACATCGCCGGCAGCTCGACGGGGAAGCCGCCCGCCTGCCAGATGCCGCGCTTCACCTCCTCGGCGCGAACCCGGAAATGGGCGTGACACTGGTTGATGTCCGACCAGGTGTTGATGATCGCGACGACCGGTTTCCCCATGAAGTCGTCGTAGCTGTAGCCCATCTGCATGGTGCGCGAGCGATGGCCGAACGAGCGGAGGTCGCTCGCCGCATACCAGCGCGCGGAACGGAGGGGCTTTTTGGGGTCGGTCACGATTCAGGCTCCCGGCTTGGGCTCGACCTACGTGGCGAAAGGTTGCACAGACCTACCGCGCTCGTGCATTGCTCGCGGGCTCGACCGCGAACGCGCGAAAGCCGACCCGCCGTCTACACGATCAGGAAATCACTGGCGCTGAGGCCGAGGCCGGCCGTCACCTTGCCGAACTGCACCGCGTCGGCGAGCGTGCCGCCGTCGAGCGCATAGGCGATCTTCCCCATCGCCTTGAAATAGACGACCACGTCGTCCTGGCCCTTGTAGGCGGTGGAGAGCACGAACTTCTTCGCTGCGAGCGGACCGGTCCCGCCGATCCCCGGGAAGGCGGCGGCCGCGAGCTGAATCTCATCCGCCCCGATCCGGAAGTCGGTGATGGTATCGATGTTCGATCCGTTGAGCTGGTTGTCGAACAGGAATGCGTCCTTGCCGGCCCCGCCGGTGAGGCTGTCGACGCCGCCGCCGCCATCCAGGATGTCGTTGCCGGCGTCGCCGTAGATCGAGTCGCCGCCACCGCCGCCGTTGAGGCTGTCGCCGTCATTCCCGCCTTTCATGTTGTCCTGGCCGCCGCGGCCCGACATCTCGTCCTTGCCGCCATAGCCCAGGAGCTTGTCGTTGGCCCCCGATCCGGTGATCACATCGGCCTTATTGAACAGGTTCGGCTCGAAATTGCCCTTGAAGGTCTTCTGCGTGCTGCCGAAGGCCAGTCCCAGGTTGTTGACGGCGTATTGCAGCTGGCCGTTCACCGAAACCTGGACGCCGTCCATCGTGCCGCTGCTCGGGACCTTGAGCACCGCGGTCATGTGGCTGCCGGTCACGAACATGCTGACGCCGCCCTTGGTGGCGGTGAAGCTCGACAGGTTGGTGACCGATGGCGTGTTGAGCTGCTTGAAATTCGAGAACAGCCCGAGCTCCGAAAGGTTGCTCATGTCGACGGCTTTGGTGGCGACCAGCGTGGCCATGGTGCTTTTCCCTTGTTTTGCGATGGCTGATGCGGTCATGCGCACCGCCGGCGGATCAATGCGACTTTGCCGCCCGCAGCCGGCCTTGGCAAGGCGGCTGCACGGCGTCTGGCCCGGATCCGCTATGCTACGTCTTGCAATCAGGAAGACCGGTGCGATCCCGGCTCATAGGGAGCTGGAGCGGGCGTCACCGCGGTGCGGAGCCAGCGATCGAGAAAAGTCGCTGCCCAGAGGAAGTTGGCAGTCTGGGTCGGTACGCGCCCGCCCTTGTGCAAAGCGTTCGTCGCTTCGGCGATGACACGATGATCGAGGATCGCCGAAAGGCGGCCGCTCGTTGTTGCTCCCAGATGTTCGAGAAACACCGGGTGGTGGAAGACTGCCTCCTGCGGCGGCGTGAACCCGACCTTCGATCGATACACCAGCTCGCGGGGAACGTGCTTGGCCAATGCCTCCTTCAACAGTTCCTTGGCGGCGCCTCCGCGGCCGATGGCAAAAGCCAGCGCAACCGATCGGTCGGTGAGGAACGGATAAACGACTCGAACACCGAAGCGCCGGTAAAGCGGCCCCGCTCGCTGCGCGTATGTGCCCGCGCAGACCAGGGCGAGATCGCCAGCGATGTAGGCGAGTGCCGGCTCGTGACTCCAGGGCTTGAGGTAGTCTGCGAGCATCGCGAGAACCTGCGCCTGGGGTGATTCGTCGTAGGCAATCCCTGCAAGCGCGTTCTGGGCAAGCGCGGCAGCCGGGAACTGCATCTGCGCGCTGCGTCTGAGCGGCCCGGCCCAGCGCTCCCTGTGGGATGCCGCGTTGAGCCAGTGCCGGCCGTACCCTGCCCCCGCAAGCCGGCGAAGCATGCTTGGAATCCGGTAGAGCTTCAGCCAGGTGGCGGTGCGGGCGGCAAGCCCGAAGCCGCCGTCAGCACCGGTTCCGTCGAAGACGACGGCATCCGCCGGAAGTCCCTCGACCGAGGCCTCGGCAAGCTCGGCGAACGCGGGGGTGGAAAAGTCTCCGAATGGTGACGGATAGATCGAGCCCGGCGCATCGAGGCATCGCAACGCTTTCCCGGAAGCGACAACCCTTCGGAACCTCAGCCCCAGATGTCCCGCCATCCTCTCGGCATGGCGGCTGTCCTCATCGTCGGGACCGAACGCGTAGTTGACGAGCAGCGGATCCTGGCCGAGGTGCCTCGACCTCGCTGCGATAAGGCCGGAATCGACGCCGCCACTGAACAGGATCGCGGGCGAGGCACACGAGGCGAGGGCTTGGTCGATCGCGCCCTCGACGGCCGATACCGGATTGCGTGGCGCATCGTCGGCAACGGCCGGCAGCACCAGCGCCGGGGGGTGCGATTTTCCTTGCCAGGGGCTCAGCGGAGGGACGAGCACTCCGAACTGGAGCACGCTGAACATCCCGGGCACGCTGATGGCAGCGCTCGTCTCGAGCATCGAAGGCCCAGTTGCACCGGCACGTCAGAACTGACAGTTGTGACGATACGGATAGCCCGCAAGGGCGGGACTGCCAAGTCTGCTCGCGCCGAGGCTGCGTCGCGCCCTCGGCCTACGCCGCCGACGACATCCGCCAGATGTTGATGCCGCCGTCCCTAGCGTGCTTGTCGATCTCGGCGAGCTCGTCGGCGGTGAATGCAGGCTTGGCGACGGCGCCCACCGCGTCGACGATTTGCTCGGGCCGGCTCGCCCCGATGAGCGCGGTGGTAACGCGCGGATCACGGAGCACCCAGGCAATCGCCATTTGCGCCATCGTCTGGCCGCGCCGCTTGGCAATGCCTTGCAGGCCACGGATCGCGGCGAGATTCTCCTCCGACAGGAAGCCCGGCCGCCACGCGCCGGAGCCGCTCGCGGCGCGGCTATCGGCGGGTACGCCGTCGAGATACTTGTCGGTCAGCATGCCCTGCGCCAGCGGCGAGAACACGATGCAGCCGGCGCCGACCTTCTCCAGGGTGTCGAGGAGCTTGTCCTCCTCGATCCAGCGGTTGAGCATCGAATAGCTTGGCTGGTGAATGAGAAGCGGCGTGCCCAGGTCGCGGAGGATCTTCGCCGCCTCTGCCGTCCGCTTCGCGTTGTAGGACGAGATGCCGACATAGAGTGCCTTGCCCTGCCGCACCGCCGTGTCGAGCGCCCCCATCGTCTCCTCAAGCGGCGTGTTGGGGTCGACGCGGTGCGAGTAGAAGATGTCGACATAATCGAGCCCCATCCGCTTGAGGCTCTGGTCGAGGCTCGACAGGAGGTACTTGCGGCTGCCCCATTCGCCATAGGGCCCAGGCCACATACGGTACCCCGCCTTGGTCGATATGATCAGCTCGTCACGGTAGGCGTGGAAATCGGTCGCGAGGATCCGGCCGAAATGTTCCTCCGCGCTGCCCGGGGGTGGCCCGTAATTGTTGGCCAGATCGAAATGGGTGATGCCGTTGTCGAACGCCGTATGCAGCATCTTCCGCGCCCGCTCCTGGAGCGCGTTTTCGCCGAAATTGTGCCAGAGCCCGAAGGAGATCGGCGGCAGGTTGAGCCCGCTCCGCCCGGTGTGCCGATATTCGAGTTTTTCATAGCGGTCGGTGGCCGGCAGGTAGGTCATGATAAAATCCGAGAGTTGAGTTGTTGGGACTTGGTGGTTGGAAGGGGTACCAGTATGCCATCTCAAAGAGTGCTTGAAAGGCTCCGTGCTATTCGAGAAATTCTCGTGGCAGCCCGTGCCGGTGGGACTGGCATGGCGAATGCGACGATCGGCCGAGAGCGAGAGGTATTCATCGATTTTGTTCTCAAGAATATCATAGCGCCGCCGTTTCGCGTTGGGTCAGGCGAAGCAGTCGATCGAGACGATCAATCGACTGGCCAACTTGACATAGCTATCGAGTATTCAAACAGCCTTAGCTTCCCGCTTCCGATCGGAACAAGTGAGAGACTCTACTTGGCAGAAAGCCTCTGTGCGATCATCGAAGTGAAGTCAAATTTGGCGACTCAGTGGAACGAAGTCGAGCGCAAAGCCTCGATGATTTCAAAGTTAGTTCGCAATCCGGGCGCAGTGGGATTCGTTGGGCGTCCGCCCCCAAAACGTATTCCCGTGTTCGTTGTCGGATTTCAGGGATGGGAATCGTCGGCAATTCTTCGCAATCACCTTGGCTCGTGCAATTCGGGCGACAACGAAATTATCTCTGGCATCCTACAAATCGACCCCGCGGTCTATATCACCAGCACTCGGTTTCCGGATCACGCCTTTGAGGGTGATCGAGCCCTTTTTGGATTTCTACTCTCACTGGAAGAACTCATGTCATCGATGATAGCGTCGAAACCAGCCTTCAAGCCTTACGTCGAATAAAGCAGCCCTCGTCGGCGATCATCAACGTTCAAGCAGCCGCGCGCCGCGTGAAGCGCGCATTCTCTTCGCGTAACGCCGTCGCCGCGGCGTCCACCGCGCCGAGACTGCCCTCGTCGAGATTTGCGAGGAACGGCTGCAGTGGACCGGTATCGGCGATGCCGGCGAGCCGGGCGCCGTCGTGGAGCACGACGATCTGCCCACGCGCGTCGCGGAGATCCTCGAAGGCGAGGAATTTCGCCCGGATCGCCTCGGCCGACGCGACGTCGCCGGCCCTGAGCGCGGCGAGCATCGCCATCGACAGGTGCGGCGCGATCGTTACCGAGCCCGAGGTGAACCCGGCGAGCCCGAACTTTGTCAGATGCACGATCGCCGGCCGCTCGCCCATTCCGCTGACGATACGCTCGGTGCCGGCCGCCGCGATGATGGCGGCAAGGTAAGCGTCCTCCGCCGGGTCCTTCCGCTCGACCGCGTACTTGACCGAGCAGACAACACCATCGCCGAGCAGCGCGGCGATATCCTTGGGCGCGAGATACCCCTCCGACCGCACGTAGGCGATCACCGGCTTGCCATAGGCATCGGCGAGGCGGCGGAGCCCGGTGGCCACCCCGGCCGGCTTCGTCGCGCTCGCCATCGGCAGCGCCATCGCAGTGGGGAAATCGAACGATTTCAGGATCGCGACCTGGTCGAGCGCCTTGCCGAAATCGGGACCGATCGACGGGATCATCCACCCGTCCTTCGGCGCGATGCCGGAGAGTACCTCAAGCGTCAGCGGATATTCGAGGAGCCCGAGATTGTAGAAATTGGCGTTGCCGCCATAGAGAAAGGTCGAAACGCCGCCGACCGCCATCCAGTCGACGATCTTCCGGTTCTCGCCGACCGAGACCGCACCGTTCCGGGCACGGGCGAGTGGCGGCACGGAGATCACCGACCGTGCCAAGTCGGCGGCAGTGACGGCATCCGTCTTCATGGGCGAGGCTCGTCAAATGCTTGGGAAGGACCGCCGGCAAATTATCGGACAATCCACCGGGCCACAACCGCAGCAACAAGGCAGCCTGCGAAGCCCGCCCGTTGACGCCCGCCCGCCCCTCCCGGATAAGAGCGCACGGCCGGCGTTCCTCAACACCGGCACGCCAAGGGGGAAGACTTCATGCCGTCGCATCCGCTCTTCGACCTCACCGGTCGCCGCGCCTTCATCACTGGGTCGAGCCGCGGCATCGGCCTCGCCTACGCCCATGCCGTGGCCGAGGCCGGCGCGGAGGTCGTGCTCAATTCACGGAAGGCGGAGGATGTCGGCAAGGCGGTCGATGAGATGCGCGCCGCGGGGCACAAGGCGCGCGGCTACGCCTTTGACGTTGCCGATCCCGATGCGGTCGAGGCGAACGTCGCGAAGATCGAAGCCGAGGTCGGGCCGATTGACATCCTGTTCAATAACGCCGGCATCCAGCGCCGCACGCCGCTGGTCGAGTTCCCGATCGAGACCTGGCGCGAGCTGATGGCGATCAACCTCGACGCCGTCTTCTACCTCGGCCAAGCGGTGGCGAAACGCATGATCCCGCGTGGGGCGGGCAAGATCATCAACACCTGCTCGCTCGGCAGTGAGCTCGCCCGCGCTACCATCGCGCCCTACACCACGTCGAAGGGCGCGGTGAAGATGCTGACCAAGGCGATGTGCGTCGAGTGGGCGAAGCACGGTATCCAGGCCAACGGCATCGGCCCCGGCTACATCAAGACCGAGATGAACGTTGCTCTGACCCAGAACCCCGAGTTCGACGCCTTCGTCAAGCGCCGCACGCCGGCCGGCCGCTGGGGCGAGGTCGATGAGCTGAAAGGGGTCGCGATCTTTCTCTCAGCCCCGGCGTCGGATTTCGTCAACGGCCAGATCTTGTACGTCGACGGCGGTGTCCTGAGCGCGATGTGAGTCCGAGAGACCATCGATGCGCGTCCTCTACTTCACCAAGTCCGCCGGTTACGAGCATGACGTCGTCCGCCACGAACGCGACGTGCCGAGCTACAGCGAGAACATGCTCCTGAAGCTTGGCGCCGCCAACGACATCGACTTCGTCTTCTCGAAGGATGGCAGCCTCTTCTCCCCGACATATTTTGCCGGCTTCGATGCGGTGATGTTTTTCACTTGCGGCGACATCAGTTCGATCGGAGACGACGGCCAACCCGCCGTCACGTCCGAGGGCAAGCAAGCCCTCCTCGATGCGGTCGCCGACGGCATGGGCTTCCTCGCCGTCCACTCCGCCGGCGACACCTGGCACACGCTCGAACAGGGCGGCGGCAACCCGACCTACCGCCACCACCGCTACCGGAACCATGGCGACGCCTCCGACCCGTATATCCGCATGCTCGGCGGCGAGTTCATCAACCACGGTGAGCAGCAGACGGCGACCGCCCGCGTCGTCGACCCGGGCTTCCCCGGATTCGCCGGGCTCGGCAACACCTGGCGCCTCCATGAGGAATGGTACTCGCTCAAGGAGTTCGCCGCCGACCTCCATGTCCTCCTCGTCCTCGAGACCGAAGGCATGGACGGCGTCGACTACGACCGTCCGCCCTTCCCGCTCGCCTGGGCGCACCCTTACGGCAAGGGCCGCGTCTGGTTCAACGGCATGGGCCACCGCGAGGACGTCTGGGACAGTGCCGCGTTTCAGGCGATGATCCTGGGCGGGCTCGAATGGGCCGGCCGCCGCGTCGATGCGGACATCGCCCCCAACCTCGCCGCCGTTACGCCACTGGCACACGTCTTCCCGCCCGAGCGCGAGGGGACCTGACGCGCGTGGCCTTGACGGCAAGGCTCTACCGCCGCGACAGCGACGATCCTTCGGTCGGGTTGCTCGGATTGACGGCCGCCTTCTCGGCCAGGAAAGCCTGTTCTTCCGCCGTCGATTCCCGGCCGAGCGCCTTGTTGCGGTAGGGGAAGCGGCCGAAGCGCCGGATGATGTCGCGGTGGACGATGAACGAGTCGAGTGCCCAGCGCGCGTAGTCGGGGAAAGCCTGCGCAGCTTCGACCGCGATGCCCGACATCAGCCAGATGGCATAGTCCTGGTCGGCGATGTCCTCGCTGTGCTCGAAGGGAATCGCGAGGAAAAGCTGCTCGATCAACGCGAAGCGGTCCTTGCCGCTTTTGATCAGTTGCCCGGCAATCGCCCGCGCCTTGTCGTCATGGGCGAAGGCCTGCGCCGTGCCGCGGAACAGGTTCCGCGGGAACTGGTCGAAGAGCACGACGAGCGCGATCTGCTCGTCCTTCGGGAGGGTATCGAGGTCCCATGCGACCGCCGCGGCTTCGGCGATCGCGGCGCCAAAATGCTCACGAATATGGGCGTCAGTGGCGTCTGACTGCTTGAACCAGATGTCCTTCCGCTCGACCGGCAGGTAGGTCGGCGCGGGCAGCGGGCCGAACCAGTAGTGATGAATCTCCAAGAGCAGCGGCCGAAGCTGCTCCTGTCGTGCCGCCGTCATCGGTCAGCCCCCAATTGCGACGACACCGCGCGCGGCGCGTCAAACCCGCTCGAATGTGAGCATGGTGAAGAGGTCGAAGCTCTTCACCGCGCGCCGCTCGATGAGCCTGAGGCCCGACCGTCCGAGCACCGTCTCGATCGGAAAGTTTGGCCGCCAGCCGAGCTTCGACGAGAAGCGCGAGAGGTGCTTCTCGACGAAGGCGCGCGGGCCACTCTCGACCGAGAAGTGGCTGACGAGGACCACCCGCCCGCCGGGCCGAACCACCCGCGCCATCTCGGCGAGAACCTTGTCCGGGTCAGGCACCACGGTGATCACGAACATCGCCATCGCCGCGTCGAAGGAATGCGCGGGGAAGTGGAGCGCGCTTGCGTCCATCACCTCGAGCCCCTCGACATGGGAAAGCCCCTCCTCGGCGACCCGCTTCTTTGCGCGCTCGAGCATGTCGCGCGACAGGTCGATGCCCGTGATGCGGTGCTTGCGCTCGTAGTGGGGGAGCGAGATGCCGGTGCCGACGCCGATCTCGAGGATGCGGCTCGGCGGCAGCCGGTTCATCTCGGCGACGGCGGCGCGGCAGGGGGCCCGGGTGAAGGCCCCGAAACTCCAGTCGTAGATCGGCGCCCAGCGCGCATAGGCGGCGACGACGTGATCGTCGTTGATGGTGGCAAGCGCCCCGGCCGGAGCCGCGCCGATCTTGCCGAATCCCCCCGTCGGTTCCGTCATGCAGGCCTCACAGTGCTGCTATGGCAGGCTCCTCGCCAACGATTTTCCGCAAGGCGAGTTCCGCCTTCCGGTCGTGCTCGGAGCGCTCGATGAAGCCGCCGCCGAGCACGCGGGCGCCGGCGCCGTCGGAATCGTAGAAGACGCAGGCCTGCCCCGGCGCCACCCCGGCCTCGGCGCCGGAGAGGTCAACATGGACATGGCCATCGTGGTGGAGCAGCCGGGCCGGCATCGGCGGACGCGTCGAGCGGACGCGCGCGAAGACGTCGATCCCCTCCTCCGGTAGTCCCGAGATTTCCCCGTCACCCAGCCAGTTTACCCCGCGAAGATGAAGCCTGCGTGTCGCGAGCGCGTCGCGCGGGCCGACGATGACGTGGCGGCCCGCCGGATCGAGATGCACCACGTAGAGCGGCTCGCCGGTGGCGACGCCGATGCCGCGCCGCTGGCCGACGGTGTAGTTGATGATGCCGTCATGGCGGCCGAGCACGCGCCCGTCGATGTGGACGATGTCGCCCTTCTCGACCGACTCCGGCTTGAGCTTGCGGATCACGTCGGCATAGCGGCCCGACGGCACGAAGCAGATGTCCTGGCTGTCGTGCTTCTCGGCGACCGGCAGCCCGAACTCGCGCGCCGCCGCCCGAGTCTCGGCCTTGGTCATCGGCCCGAGCGGAAAGCGGAGGAACGAAAGCTGCGCGCGGGTCGTCGCGAACAGGAAGTAGCTCTGGTCGCGCTCGAGGTCGGCCGGGCGGAACAGCGCGCGCCCCTCGCGATGTGGCGCCGAATGCACATAATGCCCGGTCGCGAGCGCATCCGCCCCGAGCTGCTGCGCGGTCTCGAGGAGGTCGGCGAACTTGACCGTCTGGTTGCAGGTGATGCAGGGCACCGGCGTCTCGCCAGCCGCATAGCTGTCGGCGAAGCGGTCGATCACCGCGTGCTTGAAGCGCTCCTCGTAGTCGAGGGTGTAATGCGGGATCTGAAGCGTCTCGGCGACGCGCCGCGCATCGTGGATATCCTGGCCGGCGCAGCAAGCGCCCTTCCGGTGCGTCGCCTCGCCGTGGTCATAGAGCTGGAGCGTCATGCCGACCACGTCGTAGCCGGCCGACTTGAGAAGCCCTGCGACGACGGACGAATCCACGCCTCCGGACATCGCGACGACGACGCGCGTCCGGTCGGGACTGCCGGGAAGGTCGAGGCTCTGGCGCATTGAAAAAGGTTTCGGGCCGGCTGCCTAAAGCCGGACTACGCTCCTTGGAACGACCCCCGGACTATAGTCACGATCGCGCCATCTTCAAGGCGCGCCCGCCGCTTTCGGCAGGGCCCGCCCCGCCCGATCATTGTGGCCGGTCAAGCCGATAATCGTCATTTCGGCCAAGCCTTTACAATTCTTACTGATTTGTTGCCCGCCACTTAGGCAAATTTTAAAGCAGCCGCCCTAGTCTGGCGGTTGGGACGGTCAGGATGAGTAACGAGAGTAGAATGACCGCTGAGGTTCGACCACGCGTCAAGTATGTCATCGGCCCCGACGGGAGCCCGTTGACCATCGCCGATCTGCCGCCGCGGAACACCAAGCGTTGGGTGATCCGCAGGAAGGCCGAGGTGGTCGCCGCCGTGCGCGGCGGGCTGCTCAGCCTCGACGAGGCCTGCAGCCGCTATACCCTTACGGTCGAGGAATTCCTCTCCTGGCAGCAGTCCATCGACCAGCACGGCCTCGCCGGACTCCGCACCACCCGCATCCAGCAGTATCGCGAGTAAACGCGGTCCAGTCGCCGACCGGGGTTGACTTTCGCCATCGATCCGCGCATGCCCTCTGCATGCGCCGTACCTGTGTGACGCCCGCCGTCAGGCCCTTGGCCAAACAGTAGCCCCTAACCGCCGGCACGTTGCCGGCCGCGGCTGCCGTTTAGCCCTCCCTCCCCATCGTATTTCCCATCAATTTCTGCCCCGGCTGTGAGGCCGGTGCCGTTCGCTGCTGCCGTTCGCGGCAAGCGACGCTCATGGAGGCCGACGTGACCATTCTTTCGAAGAACGCAGCGCATGCAGAACGAGCTCAAGCTTGGACCGCCGAAAACACGCAGGCAGCCCGGTGGATCTCTGCGACGCTTCGGCGAGCAGCGGAGGTGCTGAAGGAACGGCGGATGAGGCGCGAGATGCTTCGCGAGTTCAGCCGCCTTAGCGACCGCGACCTCGAGGACATCGGCGTCAACCGAACCGATTTCCCCGGTCCGATGCGCTTCGGGGGCTGGCCGTGGCGCTGAAGAAACGCCCCGGTCCGCGTGAGCGGGCCGGGGCACGAAAGGGCGCTTTTCCTCGCGACCGGCACAAACGCGTCGCAACCTCGCATTCTGCTGCGATCGGCGGTGCCCGGGCGCTTTATTTCTGCCGCGTCAGCCGGGCGCAGACCGCGCGCGCTGTGGCGCCGGCCTCGCTGTAGCAGTAGTCGAGCGTGTCGGCGTCGACCAGCTTGAACGCGTAGGTGCCCTCGTCATCGGCGCCGACCATAAGATTGCCGTCGGGGGTGAAGGCGCCCCACACGCCGTCGTCGATGTCGGCCTTGTTGGGATAGGTGCGGCTCAGGTGGCCGGTGAAAGTCCGGCCCTCCTGTGCGGTGATGAACAGCGTCAGCGGGCCCTTGGTGTAGCCGTCCGCGTCGGCGGCGATGCGCTCGCGCTCGCCGACCCATGTGCCGACGAGATCGGGATCGGCGGCGAACGCCGTAGAGCTGAACGCCATCAGGCCGAGCGCCATAACCATTGGGAATTTCATGATAATTCTCCTCGTTCAGGTTCCGCGCGCCGGAGCGCCGCAACCATTGCCGCATTCAACTCTGTTCAGGCCAGGCGCCGTTCTACACCGTCACCGGCTTGCCGCGTTTCGGGACGAGAATCTCCGCCCCGGATCCCTCCATCTCCTTCTCGAAATGCTCCAGCTTGCCGTGGAGCGCGCCGAAGGTCTCGTAGTGACACGGGATGACTGCTTCGAAATCGAAGTAGCGCTGGCAGGAGAGCGCGGCGAGTTTTGGCCCCATGGTGAAGCGATCGCCGATCGGAACGATGCCGATCTTCGGCGCGTAGAGCTCGCCGATCAGCTTCATCCCGTCGAAGATGCCGGTGTCGCCCATGTGGAGGAGCGTCCGCTCTCCCCTCGCCCGGATCACCACCCCGCCGGGATTGCCGAGATAGACCGGCACCCCGTCGACGGTGGTCGAGGACGAGTGCCAGGCCGGCACATAAGCGATGCTGAAGGCGCCGAGATCGAGTTCGCCGCCATGGTTGATTTGCTCGCTCCGATCCCACGGAACCCCCTTCCCCACCAGGTGGTCGCTGACCTCGGGATTGGCGACGAGCACCGCACCGGTTGTCTTGCAGATCGCGACCGCCGAGCCGACGTGATCGTCGTGGCCGTGGGTCACAATCACATGCGTCGCCCCCTTCACCGCGGCCTGCTTGTCGCCCTTGAAGGTCGGGTTGTCGAGGAACGGGTCGATCATGATGACCGCACCTTTGAGGTCGATCCTGAATGCCGAATGGCCGAACCAGGTGATCTGCATGGCGTCCCCTTGAATATTTCTTCTAGTATGGCGGGCATGATCGCCATCCTGTGCCTCTCCCGCAACCCGAACGTCCCATGCCGCCTGGTGTTTCCGTGAAGCAGCCGGAGCTCACGATCGAGGCATTCAAGGCGGCGCTGCCGGAGACCGGGGCCATGCTTGGCCTCGACCTCGGAACCAAGACCATCGGCCTGGCGCTGTCCGACCTCCGTCGCACCATCGCCTCACCACTCGCCGTCATTCGCCGAACGAAGTTCCAGGCAGACCTCGTCGAACTCAGGCAGTACATCGAGAAGCACCGGCCGGTCGCCCTCGTGCTCGGCCTGCCGGTCAACATGGACGGCACGGAGGGTCCCCGCGCCCAGGCGACCCGGGGTTTTGCCCGCAACATCGCGCGGGAACTGGAACTGCCGATCTTCTTCTGGGACGAGCGGCTCTCCACCGCTGCTGTCACCCGCACCCTCATCAAGGCCGATACCAGCCGAAAGCGCCGCGGCGAGGTCGTCGACAAGATGGCCGCGGCGTACATCCTTCAAGGCGTCCTCGACCGGCTGGCGCGCCTCGCGCCGGACCAAGCTGGCACATTGGCATGACCCCGCCACCCGACTCGACCCATCGCCAGATCCAGCCCGCCGTGTATATGCTTCAGACCAAGGCGCTGCTCCTTGCTCGGACTGCAGCCCGAGCAATTTGCGCAAGCGGATGTTGGGTAACCGGGCCGGGCACGTGAACGGGCTCGCCGCGCTGGCGGCCAGCACCTATACTTGAGGAAACGTGAGACGGCGGAAACACCGCCGCCGGTGAAAGGGAGGAACGATGCCGATGCCGGTGACGCACGAGCCCTGGCTCGTCGCGTTGTCGCTGATCGTGGCGGTCCAGGGCGCCTATGTCGGCCTGAGCCTTGCCGTGCAGGTGCGGAGTGCGGAAGGCGCGCACCGTCGCCTGCTCCTCGCCGGCGCGGCGCTGTCGCTCGGCGTGGCGATCTGGTCGATGCATTTCGTCGCCATGCTCGCCGCGAGGCTGCCCGTCCCAGTCGACTACCTCGTCTTCCCGACGCTCCTCTCCTTCCTCGTCTGCGTGCTGGTAGTCGGCGCCGCCATATTCGCGGCGAGCGCCGTGCCGCTCACCTTCACCCGGCTTGCGGCCTCCGCCGTCTTCATGGGCATCGGCATCGCCACCATGCACTATCTCGGCATGACGGCGCTCCACGCCAGCCTTGGCATGAGCCATGACCCCTGGCTGGTGGCCGTGAGCGTTGTGGTGGGCATCGCCACATCGGGCCTCGCGCTCCGTCTTGCCAATAGTGCCGCGGGACGGCCGCCGCTCCTTCTTTCCGCCGGGGCGTTGGGCATCGCCATCGCCGGCATGCACTACGTTGCCATGGCGGCCGTCACGATCGTCCCCGACGGCCACGGCCACGAGCCGCTCACGGCGCCCGCGATCTCGGCCGATCTGCTCGCCATCGTCGTGGCGATCGTCGCGTTCATCGTCTCGGGTCTGTTCCTGCTGATTCTCGTCCCCGATCGCGAGATTCCGGACAAGCGCGAGGTAGTCGATCTATCCACAGGGTCCGCGCTGCTCGCAGCGACGGAGGCGGCTCCGGTTCAGAAAACGCCGTCACCCTCGGAGTCCGGGGATCTGGCGTTGCCTGGCAGCGATGGACCCGTAGCGTGGCTGCCGGTCCTTCACGACGGAGCTACGATCCAGATGCCCGTTGACAGCATCGTCGCGGTCCACGCCAACGCCCACTACACCTACGTTTTCGACGGAACCGACAAGTACTTCTGTCAGCTTGCTATCGGCGACATCGAGGAGCGACTCGATCCGCACCGTTTCGCACGCGTCCATCGCAGCCACATCATCAATGTCGACCGCATCGTTCGGCTCCGGAAGACCGGCGACAACGGCTTGGTCGAGCTGTCCGGCCGCGAGGCCTACGCGGTGCCGGTGAGTCGAAGCCGGATTGCCTGGGTGCGCTCTCAGCTCGGGCAAGCGAAGTCGAGCCGGCCCGCCGCCGTCTCCGGCTGACGCCCGGCCAATACGCGCACGAATTGGGTCAGACAGACTGACGCATTTCGGGCGCGGGTGCCGCATTTCGTGCAGGAACCGGACCGGCTGTGCATCACTTCTTGTGTGACTGCCGGGCGGGCCCGCACACTGGAACTGGAATAACCCGAACATCAACCAGATGGGTCGCATGTGACGTCGGGCGGAGACCCGGCGAGCATAAGCGGCCGGGGAGGAAACCGTGATTCCAGGCGCCTTCGCCTACCACCGCCCGAAATCCGTCGCCGACGCCGTGGCGCTTCTCGCCGAGTTTGGTGATGATGCCCGGCCGCTCGCCGGCGGCCACAGCCTCATCCCGGTCATGAAGCTCCGGCTGGCCGAGCGGGGCCATCTCGTCGACCTTGGCGCCATCGCCGACCTCAAGGGCATCAAGGCCGACGGGACCGACGTGGTCCTCGGCGCGATGACCACCCAGCATGAGGTCATCGCCTCGGACTTGCTCGCCTCGAAAGTGCCGCTCCTTCGAGAGGCGGCGCTGGTCATTGCCGACCCGCAGGTGCGTTATGTCGGAACCATCGGCGGCAATGCCGCCAACGGCGACCCCGGCAACGACATGCCGGCGGTGATGATGAGCCTCGGCGCCACCTACGAGCTCACCGGCAAGGGCGGCGTTCGCCGCGTAGCCGCCCGCGATTTTTATCAGGGCGTCTACACCACAGCGCTCCAGCCGGGTGAGGTGTTGACTGCGATCCGTATCCCGGTTCCGGCCAGCGACCATGGCTGGGCCTATGAGAAGCTGAAGCGGAAGATCGGCGACTACGCTACCGCCGCGGCCGCTGTTGTGTTCACAATGGCGGGCGGCAAGGTAACGTCCTGCGCCATTGGGCTGACCAACGTCGGCGACACCGCGCTGTTCGCCAAGGACGCCGCCGGCATCCTCGTAGGCTCGACCCTCGACGACGCCACGGTGAAGCGCGCGGTCGCTGCGGCCGAGGCGATCACCTCGCCCGCCGCCGACGCCCATGGGCCGGTCGAGTATCGGACGAAAATGGCCGGCGTGATGCTCCGCCGCGCGCTCGCCCGCGCCAAGTCGCGGGCCAAGGGCTGAGGGAGAAGGGACATGGCGAAAACCCAGGTATCGCTGAAGGTGAACGGCAAGCAGGTCGACGCCCTCGTCGAGCCGCGCACGCTGCTCATCCACTTCCTCCGCGAGAACCTCAGCCTGACCGGGCCGCACATCGGCTGCGAGACCAGCCATTGCGGCGCTTGCACGGTCGACATCGACGGCAAGTCGGTGAAATCCTGCACGCGCTTTGCGGTGCAGGCTGACGGGTCCGAGATCATCACCATCGAAGGCATCGCCAATCCGGACGGCACGCTCCACGCGCTCCAGGAAGGCTTCCGCGAGATGCATGGGCTGCAATGCGGCTTCTGCACGCCGGGCATGATCACCCGCGCCTACCGCCTCCTCCAGGAGAACCCGCAGCCGACCGAGGATGAGATCCGCCATGGCATCAGCGGCAACATTTGCCGCTGCACCGGGTACCAGAACATCGTCAGGGCCATTCAATACGCCGCCGCCAAGCTCGCCGGCGTACCGTTTCAGGAGGCCGCGGAATGAACGACACAACGCTCACGTCCACCCAGCGCGCCGAGAAGCTCGAGGGCCTCGGCTGCAAGCGGAAGCGCGTCGAGGACGTCCGCTTCACCCAGGGCAAGGGCAACTATGTCGACGACCTGAAACTGCCCGGGATGCTCTATGGCGATATCGTCCGCTCGCCCTACGCCCACGCGCGGGTCAAATCGATCGACACGTCGAAGGCCAAGGCGCTGCCCGGCGTGCTCGCGGTGCTTACCGCCGCGGACCTCAAGCCGCTCAACCTCCACTACATGCCGACACTTGCCGGCGACGTCCAGGCGGTGCTCGCCGAGGACTATGTGCTCTTCCAGAATCAGGAGGTCGCCTTCGTGCTGGCTGACGACCGCTACGTCGCCGCCGACGGGGTCGAGCTGGTCGACGTCGATTACGACGAGCTGCCGGTCCTGGTCAATCCGCTCAAGGCGATGGAGCCCGACGCGCCTGTGATCCGCGAGGATCTCAAGGGCAAGACCGAAGGCGCCCATGGACCCCGCAAGCACCCGAACCACATCTTCAACTGGCAGGCCGGCGACAAGACGGCGGCCGATGCGGCCTTTGGCAAGGCCGACGTCACCATCAAGGAGATGATCACCTACCAGCGGGTCCACCCCTCGCCGCTCGAGACCTGCCAGTGCGTCGCCTCCTACAACAAGGTCACCGGCGACCTGACGCTGTGGGGCACCTTCCAGGCCCCGCACGTGATCCGCACGGTGGCCTCGCTGATCTCGAAAATCCCGGAGCACAAGATCCACGTCATCGCGCCGGATATCGGCGGGGGCTTCGGCAACAAGGTCGGCGCTTATTCGGGCTACATCTGCGCCATCGTCGCCTCGATTGTCACCGGCGCGCCGGTGAAGTGGGTCGAGGATCGCATCGAGAACCTGACCACCACGGCGTTCGCCCGCGACTTCTTCATGGAAACCGAGATCGCGGCGACCAAGGACGGCAAGGTGACGGGCCTTCGCTGCTACACCGTTGCCGACCACGGCGCGTTCGACGCCTGCGCCAATGCCAGCAAGTGGCCGGCCGGGCTGTTCTCGATCATCTCCGGATCGTACGACTTCCCGGCCGCTTGGTGCTCGGTTGACGGCGTCTACACCAACAAAGCGCCGGGGGGCGTCGCTTATCGCTGCTCGTTCCGGGTCACCGAGGCTGCCTACGCCATCGAGCGGGCGATGGACATCATGGCCCACAAGCTCGGCATGGATCCAGCCGAGTTCCGCCGGAAGAACCTGATCCGAAAGGAGCAGTTCCCCTACACCTCGGCCTTCGGCTGGCAGTACGATTCCGGCGACTACCAGACCGCGCTCGACAAAGCGCTCGACACCGTCGGCTACACGGCGCTCCGCGCCGAGCAGAAGGCAAAGCAGGAGGCGTTCAAACGCGGCGAGACCCGCGAGCTAATGGGGATCGGCGTCTCATTCTTCACCGAGATCGTCGGCGCCGGGCCGTCGCGCGCCTGCGACATCCTCGGCATCGCGATGTTCGACTCGGCCGAGATCCGGGTCCACCCGACGGGGTCGGTGATCGCCCGCCTCGGCACGAAGAGCCAGGGTCAGGGGCATGAGACCACCTACGGCCAGATCATCGCCTCGGAGATCGGCATCGCCGCCGATCTGATCACCGTCGAGGAGGGCAACACAGACACCGCCCCCTACGGGCTCGGCACCTACGGCTCGCGCTCGACCCCGGTGTCGGGGGCCGCCACCGCCATGGCGGCGCGGAAGATCAAGGCCAAGGCGCAGATGATCGCCGCCTACCTTCTCGAGGTTCACGAGGACGATCTCGAATGGGACGTCGACCGCTTCAAGGTGCGAGGCAACCCGGAACGGTCGAAGACCATGACGGAGCTCGCCTGGGCGGCCTATCACGAGGTGCCACCGGGCATGGAGCCGGGGCTCGAGGCAGTCAACTACTACGACCCGCCGAACTTCACCTTCCCCTTCGGCGCCTATGTCTGCGTGGCCGATGTCGACGTCGACACCGGCGAGACCAAAATCCGGCGCTTCTATGCGCTCGACGACTGCGGCACCCGGATCAACCCGATGATCATCGAAGGCCAGATCCATGGCGGGCTGACCGAAGCCTTCGCTATCGCGATGGGCCAGGAGATCCACTACGACGAGAACGGCAACGTCACCACCGGCTCTTTCCAGGACTACTTCATGCCGACCGCGGTCGAGACGCCCAAGTGGGAGACGGATTGGACGACGACGCCCTCGCCGCACCACCCGATCGGCGCCAAGGGCGTTGGCGAGAGCCCCAATGTCGGCGGCGTCCCGGCCTTCTCGAACGCCATCAACGACGCCTTCGCTTTTCTCGGCGCCGGCAACATCGCCATGCCGCACGACCACTGGCGGACATGGACAGTGGCCGAGCGGCTGGGGCTGCATAAATAGAGTGCGCGGAACGTCCTTGCCGAAGGCTTTCACGAACTCCGTCGACGGCGGTTTGGTGCGTCCTTCGAGGCTTCGCTTCGCGAAGCACCTCAGGATGAGGAGCGGTGCGCGATCCGCGCGGCGGTGGTGTCTCATTCTTCCTCATGCTGAGGTGCGAGGGCGAAGCCCGAGCCTCGAAGCACGCACAACGGCCGGGCGAGCAGCCAGTCAATGGCTCGAACCCGAAAGGCCGCATGGAATGCACACGACACAGGATTTCAAGGAAGCCGAGCGGGCTGGCTGGAGCGAAAAGGCTCCGGTCTATGACGACTTCGCCGGTCGGATCACGGCCGGCGCCGTCGGCCCGCTGCTCGATGCGGTCAGCCTCGCGCCGGACATGGCGTTTCTCGACATCTGTTGCGGCCCCGGCTACCTCGCCGCCGAAGCCGCGCGGCGCGGCGCCGACGTGACGGCCATCGACTTCGCGGTTTCGATGGTGGCAGAAGCCCGGCGGCGTTTTCCCGGCATCGCGTTTGCCCATGGCGATGCCGAAGCGCTCGACTTCCCCGACCAGAGCTTCGACGCCGCGGCCTGTGCCTTCGGCGTCCTCCATCTCGCCGATCCCGACCGCGCGCTTGCCGAGGCCTATCGTGTGCTTCGGTCCGGCGGACGCTACGCTTTCACCGTTTGGAAGGGCCCGCCCGACCACGAATTCTTCCGCCTCGTCGGCGATGCGATCGCGGCGCATGGCCGGAGCGTGGAACTTCCGCCGGCGCCGCCGATGTTCCGCTTCGCCGACCCGGACGAAGCCCGCCGCAGCATGGAGGCGGCTGGCTTCCGGCACGTGAGCGTCACCGAGCTGCCGCTCGTCTGGAGGATCGACTCGCCGACGGATGTGCTCCGCTACGTCGAGAGATGCACCATGCGTATCGCCATGGTGCTCGACCGGCAGACCGAGACAGCGCGGACAAGGATCTACGAAGAGATTCTCAACGGAACCAGCGCCTTCTATCGAGGCCCAGGCCACTACGAGGTCGCCTGGCCGGCGCTCCTCGTCGCGGGACGGAAGCCATGACCCGCGAGGAGATCGCCACGCGCCTGACCGAAGCCGGCTATATCGCCGACCGCGATCTCTCGACCGCGCTATGGCTGATGGAGTTCCTGAAGCGGCCGCTGCTGCTTGAAGGCGAAGCCGGCGTCGGCAAGACCGAGGTGGCGAAGGCGCTGGCCCAAATCCACAAGGCCGAGCTGATCCGCCTCCAGTGCTACGAGGGGCTCGACCAGAACGCCGCGCTGTACGAGTGGAACTACCAGCGCCAGCTTCTCGCCATCAAGGCGCGGGAAGGCGAGAACGCCGACGAGATCGAGGAGCATATCTTTTCGGAACGATACCTCCTCGAACGACCGCTTCTTGCGGCGATCCGCCGGCTCGACCCGCCGGTGCTCCTGATCGACGAGGTCGACCGCGCCGACGAGGAGTTCGAGGCGTTCCTGCTCGAGCTCCTGTCCGACTTCCAGGTCTCGATTCCCGAGCTCGGTACCGTTACTGCGACGGCGATCCCGCGCGTCGTGCTCACCTCGAACGGCACGCGCGAGCTTTCCGATGCGCTCCGCCGCCGCTGCCTCTACCACTATGTCGATTTCCCCGATGTCGAGCGCGAGGCGCGGATCATCCTTGCCCGCCTTCCCGGCATCGACGCGGCGCTTGCCGCCCAGGTGGCGCGCATGGTCGCGGCGATCCGCAAGGAAGATTTGCGCAAGGTGCCCGGCGTCGCCGAGACGCTGGACTGGGCCGCGACGCTGGCCGGGATGGAGGTGCACGATCTCCGCGCCGAGCCCGAGACCGTGCACGAGACGATGATCGCGTTGCTCAAGACGCACGAGGACCGGCTCCGGGTAACGCCCGAGGTGACGGAGCGGCTCCTCGGCAAGGTGGCGTGATGAAACCCCAACTGTCATCGCCGCGAAAGCAGGGATCCAGTAGCCACCGCAGGCAGGTAACGAGTCACGGCATCGTTTACTGGGTCCCCGCTTGCGCGGGGACGACAGGATTGGGTGCGGCGAGGGCTGTCCCATGACGGCTCTGGTCAAGCCAGGCCCTATCGGCCCCGGCACGAGACGAAGGCTCGCGGGCTTCGTGCGCACGCTTCGCGACAACGGCTACGGCGTTGGGCTCGCCGAGACGCGCGATGCGCTTCGGGTGATGGCATCGCCGGCGGCCGATACGAGCGCGACATTGCAGCCGGCGTTCCGTGCGCTGTTCTCCGCCGACCGCTCGGACTGGCAACGCTTCGACGAGATCTTCGCGGCCTACTGGGCCGGGCGGCACAGCCGCCGTGTCCAAGCCGTCAGCGGCGGTGCAACGGTCAATGCCCGCCGACGGCACGACAAGCCCGGTCCGCCCGACCTGCACGGCGGCGCGCCAAGCAAGGTCGAGCGCCGCGCCGGCGAGGACGGCGTTGCCGGCGAGGGCAAGGGACGCCGCGAGGGCGCGACGCGAGCAGAGCTCCTTGCCGCGACGGACCTTCGCCACATCATCGACCCGGACGAGATTGCCGAGACCCACGCTCTCGCCGAACGCCTCGCCCGCACCATGCGCGCCCGCGTCGTTCGGCGGACGCGGGCACGGCAGAGCGGACCCCGCCTCGACCTTCGGCGCACGATCCACAGGAGCATCTCCCACGGAGGAACCCCGATCGACCTCGTCTTCCGGAGGCGGAAGGAGCGCCCGCTCCGCCTCGTCGTGCTCCTCGACGCGTCGGGATCGATGAGCCTCTACACCGCCTTTTTCGTCCGTTTCCTGCACGGCGTGGTCGACACCTTCCGCGAGGCGGAGGCCTTCGTCTTCCACACCCGCCTCGCCCATGTCTCGGCCTCGCTACGCGACCGCAACATCGAGCGCGCGATCGACCGCCTCGCCCTGATGGCGCAGGGGGTCGGCGGCGGCACCAGGATCGGCGAGAGCCTCGCCACCTTCAACCAGTGGTATGCGAAGCGTGTCATCAATTCGCGGACGGCCGTGGTCATCGTCTCCGACGGCTATGATACCGGGCCGCCGGAGGCGCTTGCCGCCGAGATGCGGCGGCTCCGCCGCCGCGCCCGGCGGATCGTCTGGCTCAATCCGCTGATCGGCTGGAAGGACTATGCGCCCGAGGCCCGCGCCATGAAGGCCGCCCTGCCCTATGTCGACCTGTTCGCTCCCGCTCACAATCTCGAAAGCCTCGCCGCGCTGGAACCCTATCTCCGGAGGATCTGAAGCGATGAACCGCGCCCGCGACATCCTCGACCTCGTCTCCTCGCTCAAGGAAAAGGGCGAGCCATTCGCGCTTGCGACCGTGGTCCGCACCGTCGCCGCGACCGCGGCCAAGGCCGGCGCCAAGGCGGTGATCCTGCCCGACGGCACGATCACCGAGGGCTGGATCGGCGGCGGCTGCGCCCGCGGCGCGGTGGTCAAGGCCGCGCGCGAGGCTCTGCACGATGGCGAGTCGCGGCTGGTCTCGGTGCAGCCGGAGGACCTGCTCGATGCCCACGGCGTTCATGCCGGCGAGGTCAAGGAAGGCATCCGCTTCGCGAGAAACACATGTCCGAGCCAGGGGACGATGGACATCTTCGTCGAGCCGATGTTGCCCCGTGCCGAAATCGTGGTCTGCGGGTCGAGCCCGGTGGCGGTCGCCATCGCCGACCTCGGCCGACGCATGGGCTTCGTCATGACCGCCTGCGCCCCCGCCGCCGAGCAGGGCGCCTTCACTGAGCCCGACCGGCGGATTGAGGGCTACGCCCTGCCGGTCGCGGGCGACGGCCAGCGGTACATCGTGGTGTCGACACAGAGCCGCGGCGACGAGGCGGCGCTCCAGGCGGCGCTGTCGGTGGAAGCCGACTACGTCGCCTTCGTCGGCAGCCGCAGGAAGGCCGCGACGCTGAAGGCAAAGCTCCGCGACAAGGGCATCGACGAGGCGCGGCTCGACGGGCTCAAGGCGCCAGCCGGCCTCGACCTTGGCGCGATCACGCCCGAGGAGATCGCGCTCTCGATCCTCGCCGAGATCGTCGGGCTCCGGCGAAAGCGCCAGCGCGCCGAGACTGAAGCCTAAGCCTCAGTACATCATGTACCAGTAGATCATCGCGGGCGGGTCGCCGTCCTGCGGCTGCATCGACTTCTGCCACTCATGGAAGCGCTCGCGAAGCCCGCGCTTGTGGGGATCCATCTCCGCCATCTTCTCGTTCATCTGCCGGAGGCGGCGGACCAGCGTTTTCATGAACAGCGCCGCGCGCGCCGGATCGGTCTGGATCGAGTCGTTGAACTCTTCGTAGTTGGTTACGATGCATTCGGTGTCGATCACTGCCCTGACCGTCGCCGAGCGCGGGCCGGGATCGATCAGGCTCATCTCGCCGAACACCTCGCCGGACTTGAGCACCCCGACATTCTTCGCCTTGGCGCCCTCGCCAATCGACACCTCGACCGAACCGTCGACAATGAGAAAGGCGGTATCGCCCTGCTCGCCCTCGGTAAGGATGGTGTCGCCGCCTTTGAACTTCACGCTGCGCATTGTGATGGCCCTCGGATTGGTAGCTATGCGGAAGGCGCGACAATAGCCGAGCGCGCCCGGCAGGCATAGCCGGTCTCAGGCTGAGAAGCCTGTCCCCAGCGAGGTTCGCCGGTCATGGCGAAACAGGGCTTAACGCTCGGCGCGGAGGACGCCGTCCGACCACCGGGACCAGCGACGATATTGAGCAACAACTGGCTTTTCCGAGGCCGGGCGGTTTCAGAGTTGGACTACGTGGATGTCGTTGGCGAGATCCGCATAATCATCGATGCCGAGCAGCGTGATGCGAAGGTCCGCCGCGCCCGTGTGACTGAGGTCGATCACGGTATTGCCGCCGGAACTCGATGCATCTGCCAGGACGTCGGCAACCGAGTTGTAGCCGTAGTCTGAGCCATCGATGATTAGTTTATCGACGTCGTTCTTGAAGTCGACGATCGTGTCACTGCCGGCGGGAGTGTAGAAATAAAACCGATCCGCGCCGGCCCCTCCGGTCAGGCTGTCATTGCCGCCGCCGAGATCAAAGTCGTCTCCATAGAGTTGGTCATCCCCCTTGCCGCCGATCAGGTTGTCGTCGCCGAGCTCGCCATACAGCTTGTCGTCATCCGATCCGCCGTAGAGCGTGTCCATGCCGCCGCTCGCAATCAGGCGGTCGCCGGCATCCCCACCGTGCACGATCGCGTCGCCGATACCCTGAACCTCGATGAAGTCATTCCCCTTGCCGCCCCGGGCTGTGCCAACGTCTGAATGCAGGACGAGACGAAGGTGATCATCACCGTTGTCACCAAAGACCTTCGTGCCTCCCTGCAGGTTGTCGTCACCATCACCACCATAGATGCGACTCGCGCCGAGATCGGGGAAAACCCGGTCCTCGCCGGGACCGCCGTAGATCAGATCGTCTCCGCCTTTGCCTCTAATCCGATCATCACCGCCAAGGCCGAAGATTTCGTCGGCCTTGACCGTTCCGATGAGGGTGTTGTTCTTGTCGTTTCCCTTCATGATCGCCATGGTCGTCTCCGAACTCCAAGGGTCCAACCTATTGGACCATCAGGTACAGAGCAACTTTCACCGGACCAAACCCAGATGATGAATGTTCAGACCGCTACGCCTCGCTACGCGATTGAATCACTGCCCCCGACCGCCTTGCCGATCGCTGGGTCCACGCTGCTCTTTCCCGTCCACCGGGTCTATTGCGTCGGGCGGAACTACGCCGCCCACGCCGTCGAGATGGGCGGCGACCCGAACCAGGACCCGCCCTTCTTCTTCCAGAAGAACCCCGACAACCTCAACGCCACCGGCACCTTCCCGTATCCGCCCGCGTCGAACGACGTGCATTTCGAGGTCGAGATGGTGGTCGCGCTAGCCAATGGCGGTATCGACATCCCCGTCGCCCAGGCGCTGGACCACGTTTTCGGCTATGCGGTTGGCATCGACATGACCCGCCGCGACCTCCAGGCAAAGGCCAAGGAGCTGGCGCGGCCCTGGGAAGTGGCGAAGGCCTTCGAGGCTTCCGCCCCGTGTTCGCCGCTCATACCGGCGAGCACGATCGGTCACCCCTCGGCGGGAGCGATCTGGCTCGACGTGAACGGCGCGCGCAAACAAACCGGCGACCTGAACCAGATGATATGGAAGGTGCCGGAAATGGTGAGCTATCTCTCTGGCCTGTTCACGCTCCAGCCCGGCGACATCATCTTCTCGGGCACGCCGTCGGGTGTCGGCCCGATCGTCCGCGGCGACGTCATGCGCGCCCATATCGATCGCGTCGGGGACCTTGAAGTGCGGGTGGCGTAAGGGAAAATGGGAGGGGCGGCCTCCGGCCGCCCGGTGCGCGAGACCCTCGATCGTGGTCGAGGGCAGGCGCGCACCCTCCCTACGCTCCGCCCCGGTTCCAGCCGCGGCCGCCGTCGCCAAAGGCTTCCCAGCCCGTCTCGGTGACGGCGACGGTGTCCTCGATCTTGATGAAGCCGCGGCGCGGGTGCGGCAGCGTCGTCTCGATCGACAGCACCATGCCGGCCTCGAGCGGCTGATCGGCATCATCGCCGGGATAGGGCACCGGCCCGGAGCCGGTGAGGCGCGGCGCCTCGTGCGAGATGAGGCCCATGCCGTGGGCGACGAAATCGAGGAGGTTGCCATTGGGCGAATGGCGGAGAACCTCGCCGGCGGAGGCAAAAATGTCGCCGCCGCGAGCGCCGGCCCGGATCGGTTTCCGCGCCGCCATCTGGATCGCCTCGATCTCGGCGAGGAGGTCCTGCAGCTCGGCGTCGGGCTCGCCGAGGACCGCCATCCGGCAGAGGTCGCCGATATAGCCCTTGTAGTTGCCGCCGGAGTCGATCGACATCGGATCGCCCTCACGCCAGATCTGGTCGGACGGAGCACGGTTGAGGCTGGTGCCGGCGGTGATCAGGCAATACTCGAAGGTGAGGCCGCGCGAGACTTCCTCGCGGCGGAGCGCCTCGACCATCTCGTTCTTGGTCGTGCCCGGTCCGTGGCTCGCGATGGTCGCGAGCATCGACTCGACGACGCGCTCGGAGGCAATGCGGAGCCAGTCGAGCTCCTGCGGCGTCTTCCTCGCCCGGAGGCGTTCGAGCGCGACGGTGGCATCGACGATGCGCGCCGACGGCAGCTCGCGGCGGAGCACTTCCTCGGCGTCGGCGGGAAGGAAGGCGCGCTCGACGCCGATCACGGCGTTCTCGCGGTGCAGCTTGCGAAGCCGCTCGACGACCGAGGTCATCGCCCCCTGCGAGCCCCAGGCGCGGACAAATTCCGGCATCCAGAACTTGCCGAGCTCGCGCTCGTAGTTCTCCATCGGGTTGCCAACATAGATCGCGTCCTCGGGCTTGCCGCGGACATAGACGAGGAGCGGCAGGTAGCGGCTGAGGCCGATCGCGTCGAAATGCGCGAAGAAGAAGAAGCGATAGGCGTCGCCGATCAGGTACTGGACGTTGTGCTTGGAGGAGACGACCAGCACGTCGATCCCCGCCCGTTCAAGGAGCGCATCGAGGAGCTCCCGATCGAACGGGATCGGAGGGGGCGCGCCGGTCCCGGTTGCCTTTTCATCGCGTGCGTCCATGATGCGCCTCCCCTTTTCTGATTTTCGTCAGTATAGCTGCCTATCGGCCCCGCAAGGCGGGTCCAAGGTCGCGGAGCATAGCGCCCGGAACGGCGCGCGGGGAGGAAAAATGGACAGCACTATCGAGCGGATCGCACGGGGCAACGACGAGGCCCCGGCAATTCTTGCGCCCGAGCGTGCGACGCTGACCCACGGCGGCCTGCGCCGCCTGATGGCCGAGACCGCGGCCCGCCTCAACGGCTTAGGGATCGGCCGCGGCGACCGGGTGGCGATCGTACTGCCGAACGGCCCGGAGATGGCGACCGCCTTCGTCTCGGTCGCAGCCGCCGCCACCACCGCGCCGCTCAACTCCGGCTACCGTGAGGACGAGTTCGACTTCTATCTCTCAGACATCGGCGCCAAGGCGCTGATCGTCGCGACTGACGAGGCCGGTCCAGCTGTCACGGTCGCCGAACGGCGCGGCATCGCCATCCTTCGCCTCCTCCCCGACACGAATGGCCCGGCCGGACGGTTCACGCTGGAAGGCGCCGGGACCGGCGCACCGGAGCGCCCCGGTCCTGCCGAGGCGGGCGATGTTGCGCTCCTCCTCCACACCTCCGGCACGACCTCGCGGCCGAAGCTGGTTCCCTTGAGCCACGCCAACCTCGCGGCATCGGCGACCCATATCGGCGCGACGCTCCGGCTTACGCCGGACGACCGCTGCCTCAACATCATGCCGCTGTTCCACATCCACGGGCTGATCGCGGCGGTGCTTTCCTCGCTCGCAGCCGGGGGCAGCACCTTCTGCACCCCCGGCTTCAATGCGCTCCGCTTCTTCGCGCAGCTCGGCGAGGCCAAGCCGAGCTGGTACACGGCAGTGCCGACCATGCACCAGGCGATCCTCGCCCGCGCCGCGCGGAACCCCGAAGCCGTCGCTGCGGCGAAGCTCCGCTTCATCCGCTCGTCGTCCGCCTCGCTGCCGCCGCAGGTGATGGCGGAACTGGAGGCGCTGTTCGGCTGCCCGGTGATCGAATCCTACGGGATGACCGAGGCGGCGCACCAGATGACCTCGAACCCCCTGCCGCCGGCGGCGCGGAAGCCCGGCAGCGTCGGCATCGCAGCGGGACCCGAGGTCGCGATCATGGCCGAGGACGGGGAGCTGCTCGGCGCCGATACGGTGGGCGAGATCGTGATCCGCGGTCCCGACGTGACGGCGGGATACGAAAACAACGCGGCGGCCAACAAGCAGGCCTTCGCTTTCGGTTGGTTCCACACCGGCGACCAGGGAATGATGGACGCCGAGGGCTACCTTCGCGTCACCGGCCGCCTCAAGGAGATCATCAACCGCGGCGGCGAGAAGATCTCGCCGCGCGAGGTCGACGAGGTGCTGATGGACCACCCGGCGATTGCCCAAGTCGTCACCTTCGCCATGCCCCACGACAAGCTCGGCGAGGAAGTGGCGGCAGCGATCGTGCTCCGCGAGGGGCAGAGCGCGACCGACGGCGAGATCCGCGACTTCTGCGCGACCCGGCTCGCCGACTTCAAGGTCCCGCGGAAAATCGTCATCCTCGACGAGATTCCGAAGGGCGCGACCGGCAAGCTGCAGCGGATCGGCCTAGCCCAGAAGCTCGGCCTCGGCTGATGCGGATCGCGATCTTCGGCGCCGGGGCCATCGGCGGATACCTTGCTGCGAAGCTCGCGGGCAGGGGCAGGGTCGACCTGTCGCTCGTCGCCCGTGGCGAGCACCTCGTGGCACTTCGCCAGCGCGGGCTCCGGTTGATCGAGGGCGAGACGGACAACACCTGGCCGGTGAAGGCGGGCGACGATGCGGCTTCGCTCGGTGTGCAGGACTACGTGGTTCTGACCATGAAGGCGCATTCGGTGCCGGCGGCTCTGCCCTCCATCGCTCCGCTGATCGGCCCGGACACTACCGTCGTCACCATGCAGAACGGCATCCCGTGGTGGTACTTCTACCGCTCGGGCGGACCACACGAAGGAACGCACATCGAGGCGGTCGACCCAGGCGGCGTCATCTCGGCGGCGATCGGACCGGAGCAGGCGATCGGCACCGCAGTCTATGTGGCGGCGGAAGTCGAATCGCCCGGCGTCATCCGTCACGGCTATGGCACGCGCATCTCGCTCGGCGAGCCGTCGGGCGAGAAGAGCGAGCGCGCGGTGCGGCTCGCGGAGGAGATGATCGCTGCAGGGATGCAGGCGCCGGTCCGCACCGACATCCGGAGCGAGATCTGGGTCAAGCTGTGGGGCAACCTCTCCTTCAACCCGATCTCGGCGCTGACTGACAGCACACTCGAGGACATCGTCGGAGACGACGGGACCCGCACGGTTGCCCGCACCATGATGCTGGAGGCGCAGGCGATTGCCGAGACACTCGGCGTCAAATTTCCGATCGACGTCGACAAGCGCATCGCCGGCGCGGGCGGCGTCGGCGCGCACCGCACCTCGATGCTCCAAGACCTCGAGCGCGGGCGGCCGATGGAAATCGACGCGCTGGTCACCGCGGTGCAGGAACTCGGCCGGCTCACCGGCACGCCGACGCCGTCGATCGACCTGGTACTGGCGCTGGTACGGCGGCTGGCGCGGGCGAAGGGGTACTACGCGGGCTGACCGCTACAACCACGAGCGCACCGGCGCCGCTTCCGATGGGCCTATGACGGCGCGACCCTGCCATAGTCGTCCTCGAAGCGGATGATGTCGTCCTCGCCGAGGTAGTCGCCGCACTGCACCTCGATGAGCGTGACCGGCGTCTCCCCCGGGTTGGCCGCGCGGTGGACGGCGCCGAGCGGGATATAGACCGACTCGTTGGGCCGGAGCGTCAGCACCCTGTTGTCGACCGTCACTTCGGCGATGCCTTCGACGATGGTCCAGTGCTCCGAGCGATGGCGGTGCTTCTGGAGCGACAGGCGCTGGCCGGGACTGACGACGATCCGCTTGACCTGGTGCGCCGGCCCGATGTCGATCGATTGATACCAACCCCAGGGACGATAGTGTCGGGCACGATCGCCGATGAGCGCCTCAGGCTTGTCGTTGACCGCGGCGACCAGTGCCTTGACCGCATCCGCATGCGCCCGCGGCGCGACGAGGACGACATCGTCGCTCGCGACCACGACAAGGTCGTCGACGCCAACGATGCCGATCGTCGGCCGGTCGCTCGACACGTAGTTTCCCGAGGCCGAGACCAGCGTGACCTCGCCCTTGACGACGTTCTGCCGTTCGTCCTTGTCTGCCGCCTCCCATACCGAACCCCAGGTGCCGAGGTCCGACCAGTCGAAAGCGGCCTCGACTACCGCGGCCCGCGCTGTCTTCTCCATGACCGCATGGTCGAAGGAGATTTTTCGGGCAGCGCGGAAGGAATCGGCGAGTGTGGCCGCACCGTCGCCCTCGATATTGGCATCCTCGACGGCCGCTGCGGTCGCTGCGAGGATGTCGGGCGCGTGCGTCGCAAGCTCGGAGAGGGCGAGCGCCGCCGGCATCATGAAGTTGCCGCTGTTCCAGAGATGGCCGGCCTCGAGGTAGCGCTCTGCGGTCGTCGCGTCGGGCTTCTCGATGAAGGCCACCACTTCGTTGACGCCGTCGCCGCCTGGCAGCGGCCTGCCCCGCTCGATATAGCCGTAGCCCGTCGACGGGTAGGTCGGCCGGACGCCGAAGGTGACGATCACGCCACCGGCGGCGGCTTCGCGAGCCGCGCGGACGGTCTGCCGGAACCCGTCTACGTCCCTGATCAGGTGATCGGCGGCGAGGACGAGCAGGATCGCATCGGGATCGTCGCTCGCGATCCACTGCGCCACCGCGGCGATCGCCGCGGTGGTGTCGCGCGGCGCCGGCTCGAGGAGGAGCTTCCCCGCTGCGTCAGTTTCGGCCATCGCCGCCATCAGCATGTGGCGATGGTCGCGGTTGGCGACGATCACCGGCGGCCCGAACAGGGTGGGATCGGCGACGCGGTCGAGGGTCGCGGCAAAAGTGGAGGTACCGCCAATCAGTGGCAGGAGGGGCTTCGGCCGCGTCTCGCGGGACAGCGGCCAGAGACGCGTCCCGGCGCCGCCGCACATGATGACCGGGGTGATCATACGCACTTTCTCTGTCATCACATGTCGTCTCGCCGCATCCGACCGGAGGATCTGACTGACGGCAGGCTCCATAGTATATCCGCGCCCTGCCCTCGACCAATCCCACCTCCGCGGTGAGGGGAACGCGAGGCGGCGCCGGGTCGATTTCCCGGCCGCCGCAACCCGTCCACCGGGAGATTGCACAAGCTCAAGGCCCCGCAGAAATATTCGCCTTTCGCGATCAGAACGCCTATCGAAGCCACAAGGCGACATGCTATCCCGCGCACGCCTTTTCCGACCCATCGAGGAGCAGAAGCATGCCAATCGAACGTCACCAGGCCGGCCCGCGCATGAGCCAGGCCGTGGTCCACGGCAACACCGTCTATCTCGCCGGGCAGGTCGCCGACGATACGTCGCAGGCGACCGCCGGGCAGACCAAGCAGGTGCTCGCCAAGATCGATGCGCTCCTCAAGGCGGCGGGGACCGACAAGTCGAAGCTGCTCTCGGCCAATGTCTGGCTCCCCGACATCGGCAATTTCGCGGAAATGAACTCGGCGTGGGACGCCTGGGTGTCGCCTGGCAACACGCCTGCACGCGCAACGGTCGAAGCGAAGCTCGCCACGCCCGCCTACCTGGTCGAGATCATGGTGGTCGCGGCGAAGGACTGATGGGAGTCCATCAACGTCGCGGCGAGCCCGCCGGCGGATGATGATATGATTTTCGGCAGGCGGACCCTGGAGCCCTTCTGAAATGACGCTGGCGCAGTTCCTGGTGATTTTCTTTGGCCCGGTGGCGGTGCTCGCGGTCCTTGGGTTCTTCGCCTGGCTCGTCGGCCGTAAGAAGCTGCCGCGCTGAACTTCGCTCTATCCTCCCGGAGCCTCCCTCGGCCCGCTGGCGCTAGTCAGCGGGCTTCTTCTTCGAGGGCGCGGCGAAGCCGCCGTACGAGGACGCCGCGCGCCTTGTCGTCGGCGGCAGCGGAGAGCGCTTCGTTGACGTTGAGGATCAGCTCCGAGGCGTCGTTGTGCCAATCACGATGGCCGACCTTCTCGGGCTCGACGCGAGGCGGTGCCACGACCGTAAGCGCGTGGGCGCCTTCTGGCGTCAGGTCGAACGCCTGATCGATCGCCGGCAATACGATCCGCTCCGAATCGATGATGCCGGCGACTCTGGCCTGGAGGCCGAGGAGCCCTGGCACTTCACCGTGGATCAGGAAGAGCTGATGGCGGAGCGGCAGGCGCTTCTGGATCCATGCCGCGAGCTCCGGCCCGTCGGCATGGCCGGAATAGAGGTCGATGGCGCGGACGCGGGCCTTGACCTTGAACTCCTCGCCCTGGATGCGGACGTCCTTTGCGCCGTCCTTGATGATGCGGCCGAGCGTGCCCTGCGCCTGGAAGCCGACGAGGAGGACGGTCGCCTCCGGGCGCCAGATCCAGTTCTTGAGGCGGTGCCGGATGCGGCCGGCCTCGCACATGCCGCTCGCGGCGATCACGATGTGGAACCCGTGGAGGTGGTCGAGGGCCTTGCTCTCATCCACCGTCTGGGTGAAGTGGACGTTCCGCGACTTGAGCCCGCGGATCAGGTCGTCGCCGTGATCGAGGTCGGCGGCGTGTTCGGCGAAAACCTGCGTCGCCTTGTTGGCGAGCGGTGAGTCGACATAGATCGGAATTTCCGGAAGCTGGCCCTCGTGCATCAACTGGACGAGGTCGCTGATCAGTTCCTGCGCGCGCTCGACCGCGAAGGACGGGATGAGCATCGCGCCCTTCGGATTGATCGCGGCGCGCACCTCGTCGCGAAGCACGACGCGGCGGTTCTCGGCGGTCGCGTCGATGCGGTCGCGGTCGCCATAAGTCCCCTCGCAAAGGATGTAGTCGAGATCGCTCGGCCCGGTCGGGTCGGGGTGAAGGAGCTTGTAGTCAGGCCCGATGTCGGCGGAGAAGAGAAGGCGGACGGTACGCTCGCCGTCCTTGGCCTCGACTTCGATCGAGGCGGAGCCGAGGAGATGGCCGGCGTTCCAGAATCGAGCCCGGACGCCGGGCAACGGATCGAACCAGGTCGAATAGGCGATCTCGCGGAACTGCTCGAGGCAGCGCTGTGCATCGGCCATGCGGTAGATCGGCTCGACCGGCGGCTTGTTCTTCCGGGCGTTCCGCTTGTTGAGCTGCTCGACCTCCGACTCCTGGATGTAGGCGGAATCGGGGAGCATGACGGCGGCGAGGTCGACCGTGGCGGGCGTGGCGTAGATCGGCCCGCCGTAGCCGTGGCGGGTCAGCTTGGGCAGAAGGCCGGCGTGGTCGATATGGGCGTGGCTGAGGATGACCGCGCCGAGGTCATTCGGGACGAACGGGAAGGGGCGGTAGTTGAGCTCCTTCTCGGTCTTCGGGCCCTGAAACATGCCGCAATCGACGAGGAGCTGGCCGTGGTCGGTCTCAAGCCGGAAGCACGAGCCGGTGACGCAGCGGGAGGCGCCGTGGAAAGTCAGGCGGAGCGTCATGGTGCTTTGCCCTCGATGTTTCAGGTCGATCTCGCACCGATGAGCGGTCGCGGTCAAACCATGCCGCATATCGAGGCTCGACAGCGCGGGCCGGAGCGGCCAAATGTGCGCCCTGACAAAACGGCTTGGACACAATGAACCGGCTGATCGAAGGTTACCGCCAGTTCCGGGAGACCGCCTGGCCCGCAGAGCGCAATCGTTTTGAGACGCTCGCCCGGGAAGGGCAGAGCCCGGAGACGATGGTGATTGCCTGCTCGGATTCGCGAGTCGCGCCGGAGCGCATCTTCGGCGCTGCGCCAGGTGAGCTGTTCGTGGTGCGGAACGTTGCCGGCCTGGTCCCACCCTACGAGCTCGACAGCGGCCATCACGGAACCAGCGCGGCGCTGGAATATGCGGTGCGCGTACTCAAGGTGGCGCGGGTCGTGGTGCTCGGCCATGCCCAATGCGGCGGCGTCCGCGTGATGCTGGAGGGCGCGCCGAAGGAGGCGCGGGACTTCGTCGAACCGTGGATGCAGCTCGCCGCGCCGGCGCTGATGGCGGTGCCCGGCAACGTCTCCGGTGACGCGGCGGTGAACCGCTGCGAGGAGGAAGTGGTGAAACTGTCGCTCGCCAATCTCCTGACCTTTCCCTGGATCCGCGAGGCGGTGGACGCCGGACGGCTGGAATTGCAGGGCTTCCGCTTCGGCATCCGGAGCGGGGTGCTGACGCGGCTCGAGGGCGACCGGTTCGTGCCGGTGGGGTGAGACCCAACCCGTCATCCCCGCGAAAGCGGGGACCCAGTAACCACGGCCGAGTCTCGTTTGGCACCAGCATCGTTTACTGGCTCCCCTTACCTCGCGCCTTCGGCGCTCGCCGGGGATGACAGGAGAAAGCATTCCCGCGCGCTGTTCCGCGCCGAGTGATGATGGCTCCGTCTCGTTCACCCGCGGTGGAAACCGAGGGGTGGCGGGCGCTTCCGGAGCGCCGGCCGGGATTGACCTACCCGGCTGAGGGCATTTCGAGTTCAGGCGCTCGAGGAAGCACCCGCCGCGGCGGCAGAGCAGTGACGGTCCGGGGAACGGTCATAGTGCCGGCCGATCGTCCCGTGGTGCCTCCGGCTGCCCTGGCTGCGAGACCCGGGCCGGCGGACGCCGCACCCCGCTCCGTCTCAAGACGCCTCTAGAAACGCCCCTCGTTGAGCGGGTATGAACGGAATATATTCCTGTATCAGAATCCTGTCAAGGGCTATACTCACGCCACAGTCGAGGGGCGGCGTCCCGCCGCCCGTGCGCAAGATGCGCACCCTCCCTCAGCGCGCGAGCAGCATGCGGATGTTGTTGCCGAGGAACTCGGTGCAGGCCGCGTCGATGCCGACCTCGGAGAGGTGGCCATAGGGTCCGGGGATCGGCCGGCACTCCGCATCGCGCATCTGTGCCGCCTCCCAGGCCATGTCCTCGGGCGGGAAGTAGAGATCCTTTTGACCCGGGCTCTGGATGCATTTGGCCCTGATGTCGCCAAGGGCGCGCTTGATGTCACCGTCGTAGCCGGGCGTCTTTGCGATGTCGGCGGTCTGCCAGACATGGAGCTGACAGAGCAGGTCGTTGGCGTCGCACTTGAGCCAGAAGCCCTCCCAGAACCCGACGAGGAACGCCTCGAGATTCTCGAAGCCCATCTTCTTGTAGAGCTCCTCGCGGTAGAATTGCTGCGAGAAGCCCCAGCCGGCATAGACGCGGCCGAGCGCCTTGAGGCCAACTTCGGGCGGCTTGTCATAGTCGCCGCCCTTGTAGGCCGGATCGGCCAAGAGCGCCGCCTTGACACCCTCAAGGAAGACGAAGCAGTGCGGGCTCACTTTGGCCGCACCGCACATCGGCGCGATGCGCTCGACAAGATCGGGATGGGCAAGACCCCACTGGTAGGCCTGGAAGGCACCCATCGAGCCGCCGATGGCAAGTTGGATCTTCTTTACGTCGAACTTCTCGATGAGGAAGCGATGCTGGGCGCGGACATTGTCCTGGATGCTGATCTCGGGAAATCGGGCGCGGTCGAACGGCGCCGGGGTGTTGGACGGCGACGAGGAGTGGCCATTGCCGAACATGTGCGCGACGACGACGAAATACTTCGTCGTGTCGAGCGCCTTGCCGTCGCCGATCAGATGCTCGACGTCGAGATGCGAGCCGACGAACCAGGTCGGGAAGACGATGACATTGTCCTTGCCCGGGCTGAGCGTGCCGTAGGTGGTGTACGCGATCCTAGCCTCGGGCAGCGTGACGCCGCAATCGAGGGCGAAATCGCCCAGCTCGAAGTGATGGACCTTTGCCGCCTCGCTCATAGCGCCGCCATGCCTCCGTCATTCATGAAATTCGCCGCAGCCACGAAGCTCGACTCGTCGGATGCGAGGAAGACGAACATCGGCGCGAGCTCCTCCGGCTCGGCGCGGCGGCCGAGCGGCGTGAACTCCATCAGCATCTTCGCCTCCTCGGGCGTGACGGTGCGCGACATCGGCGTATCGACATAGCCGGGGAGAACACAGTTGATGCGGATGTTGTAGGGGGCATAGGTGACGGCGGCGTTCTTCGACAGCATCACCGCCGCGCCCTTGGCGGTCTGGTAGGCGACGTTGTTCTTGATCCCGGCCCAGCCCCACACCGAGGAGACATTGACGATCGATCCGCCGCCGAGCTCGATCATGCCCGGGATGACGGTCTTCATGCCGAGGAACATGCCCAAGACATTGACGTCGAAGTTCGCCCGCATCTTCTCGACGGTTTCCTCGTGCACCGGCTTGCCGCTCGAGCCGATGCCGGCATTGTTGATGAGGACATTGGGCTGGCCGAAGGCCTGTTTGCAGGCGGCGAGCGTCGCCGCCCATTCCTCTTCGCTCCGCACGTCGAGACGGGCGAAGCGAATGGTGGCCGGGTACTCCTTCATGGCCGCGGTGAGCTCGACGCCGGGCTCCTTGATGTCAACGGCGTAGACCTTCGCCCCCTCCTTCGCGAAGAGCCGCGCCGTCGCCGAGCCGATGCCGGTCGCAGTCCCGGTGACGATCGCGATCTTGCCGTCGAGACGTCCTGCCATTCTTTAAGTCTCCTTGCGGGTGATTCCCGGTCAGCTCCCCGCGGCCGGACGGCGCGCCACACCCTTCGGGATAGCGCGTCCGAAGACGGTATTGCCGAGCGTGAGCCGCCCGGCGAGGAACTCGATGGTGATGACGATGAGGAGGAGCGCGCCGGTGACGAGCTGCACCAGCGACGCGGATGAGCCTCGCGCCGCGAGTCCGGCGCCGACCACCGACAGCACCGCGACGCCCAGCGCGACATTGATCACTGTGCCGCGGCCGCCATAGAGACTGATGCCGCCGAGCAGCGCCGCCGCGCAGCCAGACAGAAGGAGGTCCTCGTAGTTCTGCGGGGCCGCGCTGCCGCCGCGCATTGCGGCAAGCGCGCCGGCGATGCTTGCGGTGAAGGCCGAGATGGCAAAGGCGAGCATCAGCGGGCGGACGCGCGGCACGCCGGCGGCGATCGCCTCGTTCCGCGCCCCGCCGATCGCGTAGATCTCACGGCCCCAGCGTGTATAGGCAAGGAAGAATCCGGTCAGCACGAAGATGGCGATGGCGACGATGCTGCTCCACGAGAAGATGCCGAAGCGGAGGAGCAGCGGATCGGTGATCTCGAAATTCTCGAGCATGATCGGTGCGTTGTTAGCGAGCATCCAGGTCAGCCCGCGGATCAGGATCAAGGTGCCTATGGTGAAGACCAGCGAGTTGATCCCGAGGCGACCGATCAGCATTCCCTGAAGCGCGCCGATCGCCGTGCACACCGCGACCGCGATGACGATGCACCCGATGAGGCCAGCGGGCGCGGCGATCACCGCGATCACTGCGGAGAGCGCCGCCATCGAGCCGACCGACAGGTCGAACTCGCCGGCGATGATCGTCACCGCGAGGCCGAGCGCTGCGAGGCCGATCATCGGGAAGCCCTGGAGCACCGAGAAGACGCTCGCCTGCCCACGGAACGTCGGTGTGACCGCGGCGATCACGATCCAGGTGATGACGAGGACGATGAGCGGCAGCACGTAGGGGCCGAGGCGGGAGAGCCGGCCGCTTCTCATGACCGCCTCCCGCCGCTTCGCCGGAGAAGATCGAGCAGGACGACGATCACCACCACCACGCCGCCCTGCACGGCGAGACGGCCGCCGGTCGAGAAATCGTTGAGCACCATCATGTTGGAGATGATGGCGATGAGGACGGCGCCCCCTGCCGAACGAAACGGCGAGCCGCGCCCGCCCTGAATCGCCGTGCCGCCGACCAGGACCGCGGCGATCGCGTCGACGGTGAGGCCGGGAAACGACACCGCCGTCGCCTGACCGAAGGCGGCGCCGTTGATGATGCCGGCCAGCGCGAGGCCAACGGAGAAGATCGCGAAGGCGAGTGTGGTGACACGCGTGAAGGAGATGCCGCTGATCTCGGCGGTGGCGCGGTTGGCCCCGATCAACGTGGTCTCGCGGCCCATGACGGTCCGCTGCATGACGAAAGTGACCAGCGCAGTGAAGAGGATGAAGATCAGCACCTCGACGGGGATGCCCGCAACCGACGCCTGATCCCAGTCGATGGCATTGTCGCCGGCCCGCACGATACCGCCGCGCGTCAGCTCCGAGACGACGCCGAAGATGATCGCGCCGGCGGCGAGCGTGGTGATGACCGGGTTGAGGCCAGCGGCGATGATCGCGCCCTGGAGCATGCCGACGGCGACGAGCAGCAGGATGACGGCGATCACCGCCGGTACCACGCCCCAGCCGGCGCCGAGCATGGCGACGAAGGAAACCATGGCGAGCATCGCCGACTGGGTGATGCCGAGGGAGACGAAGTTGCCCGAGAGCGTGACGGGCGTCATGCCGACGGCGACGATGCCGACGATCGCCGCGTTGCGGAGGATCGCGCGGATGTTGTCGACGGTGAGGAAATTGGGCGTGACGAAGACCGCGATCAGCACCACGACCGCGGCGACGCCGACGACGATGGCAAAGGGCAGCCAGTCGGCACGGCCGCCAGCCGACGGAGCCGCGGCCGGCGTGCCGACGGCAACGCTCCGCGACGGGTCGCTCACGCCGCGGCCTCCTGGTGCATCACCTCGCGGATCAGGGCGTCCTCGGTCCATTCCGCCTGCGGCCTTATCCCGGTGAGACGCCCACGGTAGAAGGTCGCGATCGTATCGGAAAGGCCCAGAATCTCGGCGGTGTCGGAACTCGACACGACGATGCCGAGGCCGGCAGCGCAGAGGTCGCGGAGCCGCTGGTAGATCTCGGCGCGTGCGCCGATATCGACGCCTCGGGTCGGCTCCTCGAGCAGCATCACCCGCGGCTCGGCGCCGAGCCACTTGCCGACGGCGACCTTCTGCTGGTTGCCGCCCGACAGCGTGCCCACGGCGGAACCCAAGCGCTTGACGTCGATGGCGAAGCGCCCCGCGATCTCGCGGGCCTTGTCACGCTCGCGCCGGGCGGAGATGAAGCCGCCCGGCGCAACCGAGCGGATCCAGGGGGAGGACAGGTTTTCCCGGATGGGCCGCTCGGCAAAGATGCCGTCGCGCTTGCGATCAGCGGAGCAATAGGCGATGCCGCGCTGGAGCGTCGCCGCGCGGCTCCGGAGCGATATCTCCTCGCCGCCAAGGAAGACGCAGCCCGCCTGTGGGGGAAGCACGCCGGCGAGCGCTTCGACAACGTTTGAGGCGCCGCTGCCGAGCTGGCCGGTGAGGCCAACGATCTCGCCCGGGCGGACGGCGAAACTCACCGGCTCGCTGAGGCCTTCGGCAAGCAGCCCCTCGACCCGGAGGAGCGGCGTCTCGCCGATCGTGCCGTGAACGGGGAACATGGTCTCGAGGTCGCGGCCGAGCATCATAGTGATGACCGCGTCGACATTAAGCTCCGAGGTCGGCTTGGCCGGCAGGCTCCGGCCGTTCCGGAACACGGTCACGCGGTCGGCGATGCGGAAGACCTCGGGTAGACGGTGGGTGACGTAGATGATGCTCCGGCCCTCGCCGGCGAGGCGCTTGATGACGGCGAGCACGCGCTCGATCTCGCGGTCGGCGAGGGCCGCCGTCGGCTCGTCGAAGATGAGGATGCGGGCGTCGCGGACGAGAAGGCGCGCGATCTCGAGGAGCTGCTTCTCGGCGACCGAGAGGCGCTCGACTTCGGTACGCGGGTCGACATGATCGAGCCCGACGGCGGCGAGGAGCTTCCGCGCGCGGGAATTGAGGCTGCCCGGCCACCAGAAGGCCGAGACGCCAGCCTGGCCGAGGACGAGATTCTCGACGACCGTCATGGTCGGGACCGAGGAGTATTCCTGGTGGACGACGGCGACGCCCGCGGCCTGCGAGCGGGCGGAGGGGAACAGGTCGGCCGCCTTGCCGTCGACTTCGATGGTACCGGAATCGGGCTGGACGAGCCCGGAGAGGACCTTGACCAGGGTGGACTTGCCGGCGCCGTTCTCGCCAAGGAGCGCCATCACCTCGCCGGCGCGAAGCTCGAAGTCGACCTCGGCCAGCGCCTGGACGCTGCCGTAGCGCTTGGACAGACGACGCACCAAAAGGCGCGGCCTTTCGACCGCGCCTCCGGCTTCAGCGCTGTGAGAACCCGAGTTCACCTGTCGGGCGCTAGCTGTCGCAGATCTCGTCTGCCGTATAGCCCCAGATCTTCGTGTTGGCGATGCCTTCGGCGCCGATCGCCGGGGCATGCGGCATGTAGTTGTACTTGGCGGGCGGGCCGGGATCGATCGCCGGCGCGTCGGGCGTGACCTCCAACTGGACCACGTCGCCCTCGATCTTGCCGTTGGCGATGAATTTGGCCGCGGTCCTCACCGCGAGCGCGCCTTCGACGTAGGCGGGCTGGATGCCAGTGCCGAACGTCTCGCCGTCCTTGACCGCGTCGAGCGAGCCCGAGCAGTCGCCCGAGACGATCCAGACGTCCTTGCCGGGCTCGATGCCGTTTTCCTTGAGCGCCCTGATAACGCCGTTGGCGGCCTGCTGGTTAGACACCCACAGGAAATCGAACTGGCCCTTGTACTTCGGGATCACCTGGCTGCCGATCTCGTAGCCGGTCTCCGGGCTGTTCGCGCCGTATTCGAGATGGATCTCGTTGAACGGCGCGTCCTTGGTGGCTTCCATCATGCCCTTGTAGCGCTCGGTGCCGGTCTTCTCGCCTTCCGGGTGCTGGAAGATGAGGAGATTGCCCTCGGGGCTCTTGAACGTCGCACCAGCGGCCTTGGCGGCGTCGCGGGCCTTGAGCAGCATCTCGCCGACGGTCTTGCCGATGAGGATCTGGTTGGCGCCGGAATAGGCCTGGACGTAGGGCCAGGACTGCTCGTTCGGCTCCTGGGTGAGCTGGATCACCGGGGCGAGCTGGGAGAGCTGGCGGACGTCGTTGATCGCGGCGTCGGCGACCCACGGCCAGAAAATGACCGCCGCCGGCTTGGCGCCGCTCGCGATGTACTGCTGGACCTGCTGGTCCTGCTCAGGCTGCGAGAACTGGTGCTCGAAGACGGTGAGATTGTAGCCGAGCTTCTCCGCCTCCTCCTTCGCCCCCTTGATCTGGTTGGCGCCATAGACGTTGGATGAGGTCATGACGAACATGACCAGATCCTTGCCGTTGCCGTTCACGTCCTGGGCGCTGGCGATGGACTGGTACGAGGCGACCGTGAACACGGTCATCCCGAGCACTGCAGCAAACTTCTTCAAACGCGTCATTCCCCTACCTCCTGGACGAGTTCTTGTAAGTGGGCATGCGAGAAAAGAACAAAAGCATTGATCTTTGTTCTAACCACGCCACTTAAGACTGTCAATACGAGTCGCTGCCGAAGGAAGCGGCACGCCTTAGTGTCGGGCAGCCCTCGGCTTGACACCCCCTTGCCTCGTCCATAATCATCAAAAACCTTATTCTTTAATCTTAAGCGGAGATCTGCCGGTGATCAGCTTCAACTGGGTCATCACCCTTCCCAAGCACCTCACCGCCGACCAGTTCGATGCCTGGTATCTCGGCATCCACACCGAACTCGCCAAGGTCGCCCACAAGATCATCCGCTATTCGATCAACCGGCGCGTCAGCGTCCAGCCAGAGGTCGCCCATGGCGACTACTTCCGGATCGCGCAGGAATACTGGGCGGACTGGGACTCGATGGTCGAATGCTGGAACCATACGACCGGCTGGGCGCTGCTCGGTGACGGCATGGTCAACATGGGCCTGCAGCCGGGCACCCTCCCCGGGATCGCGCTGACCGAGCACACCCAGTTCGATGTGGCGCAGCCGGCGCAATTCTCGACGTTTCAACGTGGCTACCGGGTACGGAAAGACGGGACGATCACCAAGTTCATCGCCTTCGGCATGGCCAAGGACAAAAAGGGCATCAAGGACTGGTATGCCAAGACGCTTGGCGACCTCGGCAAGAACCCGTTGGTTCGCGAGCACGTGTTCGGCACAAGCGTGGGGAAGACGATCAAACTCGGCATGGTCGGCACGCTGCCCTCCGAGGGCCAGCTCCTCTACGACTGGAACCTGGAGCTGTGGTTCGACTCCAATGCCGACGCGATCGCCTATCTGAACTCGGCGGAGTTCAAGGACAAGTTCGCAAAACTCCGCGATGCCAGCACCGACACGCTGGCCGGCCTGTTCCGTGGCCAGGAGATGCTGATGCTCAACACGGCGCTCCTGCACAGGGACGACTGAGACCGGCCCGCGGCGATCCTCGGCTTGCCGTCCACCCCCGGCAACGCTACACAGCGACGGACCTCCGGAGGGACGTGAACGATGGCGATTGCGCTCGCCGACAAGGGACTGGTGACGGTGTTCGGCGGATCGGGTTTTCTCGGCCGCCATGTGGTGCGGGCGCTCCTCAAGCGCGGCTGGCGAGTGCGTGCCGCGGTGCGCCGCCCCGATCTCGCCGGCTTCCTGCAGCCGCTCGGCATGGTCGGCTGGGTGCAGCCGATCCAGGCCAACCTCCGCTACCGCTGGTCGGTCGACCGGGCGGTGGAAGGCGCCGACGCGGTGATCAACCTCGTCGCGATCATGACGCCATCGGGCCGGCAGACCCGCGAGGCGGTCAACGTCTTCGGCGCGCGAGCGGTGGCCGAAGCGGCGCGGGCGCGCGGCCTCGACCGCATCGTCCACGTCTCGGCGATCGGCGCGAGCCCGGATTCGCCCTCGGCCTACGGCAGGAGCAAGGCGGCGGGCGAAGCCGCCGTGTTCGAGACGCTGCCGAAATCGGTGGTGATGCGGCCGTCGATCATCTTCGGACCCGAGGACCACTTCTTCAACCGCTTCGCCGGGATGGCGCAGATGGCGCCGGCCCTGCCGCTGATCGGTGGCGGCAAGACCAAGTTCCAGCCGGTTTTCGTCGGTGATGTCGCCCGCGCTATCGCCGACACCATCGAGGGCAAGACGAAGGCCGGGACGATCTACGAACTCGGCGGGCCCGAGATCCAGAGCTTCCGTGAATGCATGGAACTGATGCTCAAGATCATCGGCCGGAAGCGCCTGCTCGCGCCGATGCCATGGGGGGTCGCGAGCCTGCTCGGCTCGATCCTCCAGTACCTGCCGGGAAAGGTGCTCACCCCCGACCAGGTGCGGGAACTCCGCGTCGACAGCATTGTCTCCGAGGCGGCGATTACCGAGCGGCGGACCATCGAGGCATTCGGCATCAAGCCGACGACGCTCGAGGCGGTGCTGCCGACGTATCTGTCGCAATACCGCGTTCGCGGCGAATACGAGAAGCAGGCGGTGTAGGGCCTTAAAAGAAGCGTCGTAGGCCTTGCGCTGTGGCCGCATTCCAAGGCCTGACCCCCAACCCACTTCCCGTCATCCCCGCGAAAGCGGGGACCCAGTAACCACCGCCGATTACGAACGAGTTCCGGCATCGTTTGCTGGTTCCCCTTACCTCGCGCCTGCGGCGCTCGCCGGGGATGACAGGGTTGGTCGATGACGCGCAGAAACAGCCTAAGGCTGCTCCTGCTGCCGGATCAGGTCGCCGAGCGCGTCGTCGCCGGCGGGTGCCGCGTCAGGTACAGCGGCAGCGGCGGGCGGAACCTCCGGGGCGGTGACGGCCGGCGCCGGCGCGGGGGACGAGAAGAAGAACACCGCCACCAGCCCGAGCACGCCGACAACAATCCGCCACCAGCCGAACAGAGCAAAGCCGTGGCGGCTGACGAAGCCGAGGAAGGTCTTCACCACGACCAGCGCCGAGACGAAGGCGGCGACGAAACCGATGGCGATGATGCCGGCCCCACCGGCGTCGATCACGTCGATGTTTTTCCACAGGTCGTAGACGAAGGCGCCGAGCATGGTCGGCATGGCGAGAAAGAAGGAGAACTCGGCGGCCGCGCGCTTGTCGCTGCCGAGAAGCATCGCGCCAACGATGGTGGCGCCCGAGCGCGAAACGCCGGGGATCAGCGACAGCGTCTGGAACAGGCCGATGCCGAGATACACGCCGAGCGGGTAGCTCATGATGTCGGCGAAGCGCGGGACGACAGGCAGCCGGTCGATGTAAAGGAGGACGATGCCCCCGAGGATCAGCATGATCGAGATCAGCGTCACCGATTCGAACATCACGCGGGTGATGAAATCATGGGACAGGACGCCAACGATCGCCGCGGGAAGAAAGGCGATGATGACGCCGAGGGCGAAGCGTCGCGTCCTGGGGTCGCTCGGCAGGTCCGTCAGGAGGTGCCAGAGCCGGCCGGCATAGACCGAGAGCAGCGCCAGGATCGCACCGAACTGAATCAGCACCTCGAAGGCCTTGCCCGCGTTCTCGAAGCCGAGGAGCTTGCCGACGAGAAGGAGGTGGGCGGTCGAGGAGACCGGGAGGAATTCGGTGATGCCCTCGACCACGCCAAGGACAAGGGCATCAAAGATCGACTTGAGGTCCATGAATGCGTCCCGTACAGCGCGACCGAATCGCCTTGTTCCTGCCGCGGGTGGGTTCTATACCCCGAATCGTGTTTGTCCTTTGTGAAACGGGGGCCTCCAGACCTCCCGCCTGATGCCGATTCTATATCACCATCCCCTGTCCGCGGGTTCCCGTTACGTGCGTCTCGTGCTCGCCGAGTACGGCGAGGCGGTGGAGCTCGTTGAGCGCCATCCCTACGAGCGGGACGACGAGTTCCTGGCCCTCAATCCGGCAGGAACCCTGCCGATTCTCGTCGACGAGACCGATGGCGCGATCATCGGGCCCGCCGTGATCTCCGAATACCTGTTCGAAACGCGGGGACACCGGCTCGGCGAGGCGACACTGATGCCGGGGACACCCAAGGAGCGTGCCGAAGTGCGGCGACTTGTCTCGTGGTTCCTCGAAAAGTTCGATCAGGAGGTGACCGCCTACCTCATCAACGAGAAGGTGTTCAAGCGGACGGCACCACGCGGCAATGGCGGTGCGCCCGATGCCGCGGCGATCCGCGCGGCGCGCGCCAATATCCGCTATCATCTCCGCTATATCGGCTACCTGGCGGCGCGGCGGAACTGCCTGGCGGGGCGCTTGCTGAGCTTCGCCGACCTTGCCGCCGCGGCGCACCTGTCCTCAACCGACTATCTCGGCGAGGTACCATGGGAGGAAGACACGATGGCGAAGCAGTGGTACGCGCGCGTCAAGTCGCGGCCGAGCTTCCGCCAGCTCCTCGCCGACCAGATCCGGGGCAACCCGCCGGCGACCCATTACGCCGACCTCGACTTCTAGGCGACGACACGGCAACGGCCGTCGAGAACGAGGCGCATTCCTTCCATCCGCTCGTTCCCGCGCAAGCGGGAACCCAGCTTGTGCAGGGCGAACCGGAAGCAACCGACAAGGGCGGGCGGGACTTTCCTGAAGAAAGAGGCCTTCAAGGTCTGGATTCCCGCGTGCGCGGGAATGAGCGGAGTTTGGTTCCCGCCTCCTCGCTCGATCCCAAATCGCGCCTGATCGCCGATGCGAAAGCCGAGGGGTTCGACGTCGTCCGCGTGACCCGGCCGGACGCCACGCCGGAAGCGGCCGCAAGGCTTCGGCAGTTCCTTGCCGACGGGTTCCAGGGCGACATGACTTGGCTGGAAACGACGGCCGAACGGCGCAGCACGCCGCACCGGCTCTGGCCGGAGGCCCGGTCGGTGGTGATGCTCGGCCTCAACTACGGGCCGGACCGCGATCCACTGGCCTCGCTCGGAATGAAGGACCGGGCGACGATCTCGGTCTATGCGCGGAACCGCGACTACCACGGCCTGATCAAGGGCAAGCTCAAGGGCATCGCCTCGCGATTCGAGGCGAGGACCGGGAGCAAGGTGAAGGTGTTCGTCGACACCGCGCCGCTCATGGAGAAACCGTTGGCGGAGGCCGCGGGGATCGGCTGGCGGGGCAAGCACACCAATCTCGTCAGCCGCGACTTCGGGTCGTGGCTCTTCCTCGGCGCGATCCTGACCGACGCGGAGCTGCCCACCGACGACCCCGACACCGACCATTGCGGCTCGTGCCGCGCCTGCCTCGACATCTGCCCGACCAATGCATTTCCGGCTCCCTACCGGCTCGATGCGCGGCGCTGCATCTCCTACCTCACCATTGAACACGAGGGGCCGATTCCGCGCGAGTTCCGGGCCGCCATGGGCAATCGGATCTATGGTTGCGACGACTGCCTCGCCGTCTGCCCCTGGAACAAGTACGCGAGGGCGACACGGGAGGCGAAGCTCGCCGCCCGCGACGACCTCGACGCCCCTCCCCTCGCCGAACTCGTCGTCCTCGACGATGACGGCTTCCGACGCCGATTCTCGGGCTCGCCGATCAAGAGGATCGGCCGCGACCGGTTCGTAAGAAACGTGCTGATCGCGATGGGGAACTCGGGAGAGGCCCGGCTCGTTCCGCTGGTCAAGGCGCGGCTCCGGGACGCCTCGCCCGTAGTGCGCGGCGCGGCAGTGTGGGCGCTCGACGCGCTGGATCGCGATGCGGCGTTGGCGGCACGCGCAATGCATGCGACAGAAGCGGACGCGAGCGTGAGGGAGGAGTGGGATGCACTGGAAGAACGCAGATGAAGCGGAAACCGGCATCGTCCCGGGCGTCGCAGACGAGGTCACGCAAGTGCCCTCGACCATGCAGGGGGCGACCGCGACGGGCGCTTCAGCCGTGGGTACTGCCGCCCTCGGCAGTGTCGCCTTTGGCGCGATTGCGATCGGCGCCATCGCCATCGGCGCGCTCGCCATCGGCCGCCTGGCGATAGGGAAGTTCACGACGAAAGAAGCCCGGATCGACAAGCTCAGCATCGGCAAGCTCGAGATCGACGAGATCGACTGGAAGAAGCGGGAATAGGTCGACGCGTGAGCAAACCGCGTTTCTTCAAGACGCAGGCCGAGTGGCGAAAGTGGCTGGAGAAGAATCACCAGACCGCCACCGAGCAGGTGATCGGCTTCCACAAGGCCGCGTCCGGCCGGAAAGGCATCACCCGCAAAGAGGCCCTCGACGAGGCGCTCTGCTTCGGCTGGATCGACGGCGTCACTGGCAGCCTCGGCGATCACGCCTGGCACATGCGCTACTCGCCGCGGCAGAAGCGGAGCATTTGGAGCGATATCAATATCCGGCGCATGGAGGAGCTGAAGGCGGAGCGCAAGGTGGCGCCCGCAGGGCTCGCCGCCTATGAGCGGCGCGACCCGAAGCTGCAGAAGCGCTACTCCTTCGAGAACCGCCATGTCGTCCTCGATGTCGCCTATGAGAAGCGCTTCCGCGCCAACAAGGCGGCCTGGGCCTGGTTTGAGGCGAAGCCGCTGTCGTACCGGCACCCGGCGGTCTGGTGGGTGATGAGTGCGGTGAAGGAGGAGACACGCGAGAAGCGGCTCGCGACGCTGATCGCCGATTCGGAAGCCGGGCGGACGATCAAGCTCCTAACCTCGCCGTCGAAGCGAAAGCCGGAATGAGGCCGGCGCGACTCTTCGTCTTCGGGCTGGGCTATACCGGCCTCGCCTTCGCGCGATCGATGCGCGGCGAGGCCGCCTGGATCGGCGGTACGGTGCGGAGCGCCGAGAAGGCCGCGGAATTGCGGGCCGAAGGCATCGAGGCTCTCGTCTTCGACGGGAAGCGGCCGGGCGACGGCGTCGCCACGGCACTTGCGGCGGCCACGCATGTCCTCGTCACCATTTCGCAGGGCGAGGCAGGCGACCCGGTGATCGCCGCGCATGGCGAAGACATCGTTGCCGCGCCACATCTCAAGTGGATTGGCTACCTGTCGACCGTGGGGGTCTATGGCGATCACGGCGGCGCCTGGATCGACGAGGAGACCCCGCCCGACCCGCGGATCGCGCGCACGGCGGCGCGGATCGCGGCGGAGACGGCATGGACAGAGCTCGGCCGGCGACGGGACGTGCCGGTCGGCATCTTCCGCCTCGCCGGAATCTACGGGCCGGGGCGGAACCCGATGGTGAAACTCGCCGAGGGAACGGCGCACCGCATCGTCAAGCCGGGGCAGGTGTTCAATCGCATCCACGTCGCCGACATCGCGGCGACGCTGCGTGCCGCGATCGCACAACCGGCGACGCGACGCTACAACGTCGCCGACAATGAGCCGGCGCCGCCGCAGGACGTCGTGACGTATGCGGCGGGGCTGATGGGGGTTCCACCGCCGCCCGAGGTGCCATTTGTCGAGGCGGATCTCTCACCGCTGGCGCGGAGCTTCTACGAGGGGAACCGGCGCGTCCAGAATCGCCGGATCACGGACGAACTCGCGGTCCGCCTGCTCTACCCGACCTATCGCGACGGACTTTTGGCGCTTTGGCGGGACGGCACCTGGCGTGACTGAACGCGACGCACGATCATGCCGCGATGCGGGTTGGCGAAACACAGCTGCCGCGAGGGGTACCGGTTCGACCCTCCGCGGCCGACCGCACCGCCCGGTTCCGCGACATCGCCCAAAACAGGCCTGAGGCCAGCCGGCCGATGACGCCGGGCTGCCTGACGGCAACCCTTACAAGGCCACGGTCGTATCGAGCCTTCGCCTGATCGCGGTTTCTCTGCAATTCGTTGAGTTGGGCCAACGCCAGTCCATATGCCTCGAGCATGATGAGCCTCCGAAAATCTCTGCGTTGATGCTGCTTCCGAGAGATAGTCGAATGGTCGACCGCGATTTAGACGAGCGATTGCAATGTCCATTTCAGAAATGAAAGGCCGCTTCGATTGGGAGGAGCTGCGCGTCTTCCTCGCGGTCGCGCGGGCGTCAGGCCTGTCGGGCGCTGCGCGGCTGACCGGGGTGAGCGCGCCGACGCTCGGCCGGCGGATGACCGCGCTCGAACGGCAGCTGAACCAAAAACTCTTCGACCGGAAAGCCACCGGCTACGCCCTCACTGAGGCCGGACACGCGCTCTACGAGCAGGCGCGCGAGATGGAAGCGGCGGCGACGGGAATCGAGCGCTGGCTCGACGGGCAGGCCGCGCGAAGTGGTGCGCATCTCGGCCGGGTCGTGGACCAGCCGGTTCCTTGCGTTGCGCATCGACCGGCTGATCGGACCCGGCGAGCCGGTCGCGCTCGAATTCCTCACCGTGGCGGCCCGGCTCGACATAGTCCGGCCCCAAGCCGAGATCGGCATTCGCAACGGTCCGCCGGAGGAATCACGGCTGTCCGGGCGGCGGATCAACGACGTCGCCTACGCCGTCTATCGCTCACGGCAAGTGATGGGCGAGCGCGAGGAACCGTGGGTCGGGGTGATCGGCGATGGTGGAATCACGCCTGGGGCGCGATGGGTGGCCGCTCGCCACGCCCAGGACATCGTGATCAACTGCACCGATCCCCGCATGGTGGTCGACGTCCTCCACGCGGGGACTGGACAGGCCGTGCTTCCCTGCTTCGTCGGCGATTCGTTCCCGGAGCTCCGCCGGGCAGGCGACCTGATCGAAGAACTCGCCGAAGAGCAATGGATGGTGCTCAACGACGCCGAGCGCCATCAGCCGGCGGTACGGCTGGTGATCGACCGCATCGCGGCGCCCCTCAAGGAACACCGCGCGCTGTTTCGCGGCGACCAGCCTGCCGGCTAACGAATTGACGAGGCGCCGGGCCGCGCATCAGCGCGGCGCCAGCACCATGGTCATCTGACGGCCTTCGAGCCGCGGCTCGGCCTCGACCTTGGCGATCGGGGCGGTCTCTTCCTTGACGCGGTCGAGCAGCCTCACGCCGAGTTCCTGGTGGGCCATCTCGCGGCCGCGGAAGCGCAGTGTCACCTTGACCTTGTCGCCTTCCTCGAAAAAGCGGCGCACCGAACGCATCTTCACTTCGTAGTCGTGGACGTCGATGTTCGGCCGCATCTTGATTTCCTTGATCTCGACCGTCTTCTGCTTCTTGCGGGCCTCGGCGGCCTTCTTCTGGGCCTGGTACTTGTACCGGCCATAGTCGAGGAGCTTGGTGACGGGCGGGACGGAGTTGGGGGCGATCTCGACGAGGTCCAGACCGGCCTCCTGGGCAAGCTGAAGGGCGCGGTCGATCGGGATGGCGCCGTGATTGACACCCTCCGCGTCGATCAGCTGGACCTCGGGGACACGAATCTCTTCGTTGATGCGCGGGCCATCCTTGGCGACGGGCGGCGGGGCTCTGTAGGGTCTGCGAATGGCGTCAGTCTCCTTTTGCTATTGAAACGAACAAATCCCGACGGCCCTCCCGTCAGGAAGGGCGCGCCGGGCAAGGATTCCGGCAATCCCGTTCCGAAGTCAACCGATTCGACGGAAACGGCATGTGTGGGCGCCAACCACGCTCTGCAAGGCGGAATGTGCCGCTGGCCTTGGCGGTAGCCGTCCGCTATGAGAAGCGCCGGCCATCGGGGACCATTGCAGGAAATGCCAATTTCCGTTTGTGGATCGGATCAGCCGAAGTTGAACAGACCGAATAGGCGGAACGCCGCCGGGTGGACGGACGCACCGAACGCAGGTGCGCGACCAGCATGACGAAAAAGGTCCTCATCGTCTTCGGCACCCGGCCGGAGGCGATCAAGATGCTGCCGGTTGTGCAGGCGCTCCGCGCCTCCCCCGACTTCGACGCAAAACTCTGCGTCACCGCCCAGCACCGCCAGATGCTCGACCAGGTGCTCGACCTCTTCGAGGTTACACCCGACTTCGACCTCGACATCATGACGAAGGCGCAAGGGCTGACCGGAATCACCACCGCAGTCCTCACCCGGCTCGAGCCGGTGCTCATGGAGGTCGCCCCCGACTGGGTGCTGGTCCACGGCGACACCACGACCACGATGGCCGCGACGATCGCCGCCTTCTACCAGAAGATTCCGGTGGGCCATGTCGAGGCGGGCTTGCGCTCCGGTAACGTGCTCCAGCCCTGGCCGGAGGAGATGAACCGCCGCGTCACCGACTCGATCGCCGCGGCCTTCTTCGCGCCGACCGAAGCGGCGAGGCAGAATCTGCTTCGGGAGAACGTGCCCGCTCCGCGGATCCATGTCACCGGCAACACCGTGGTCGACGCGCTCCGCGAGGTGGTCGACATGATCGCGACCCGGCCGTCGCTCAAGGCGGAACTCGACGCGCGCTTTCCTTTCCTCGATCCGGGCCGGCCGATCCTGCTCGTCACCGGCCACCGCCGCGAGAATTTCGGCGAGCCGTTTCGCGATCTCTGCGCGGCGATCGCCGATCTCGTCCGCGCGCATGCGATCCAGGTCGTCTACCCCGTCCACCTCAACCCGAACGTCCAGGAGCCGGTGAAGGCGGTTCTCGGCGGTGTCGACCATGTCCACCTGATCGAGCCACTCGACTATCTCCCCTTCGTTCACCTTATGCAGAAGTCGCACGTGATTCTCACCGACTCGGGTGGCATCCAGGAGGAAGCACCCTCGCTCGGCAAGCCGGTCTTCGTCATGCGGAACGTGACCGAACGCCCGGAGGCAGTGGAGGCGGGGACGGTGCGCCTTGTCGGCACCGACCGGAAGCGTATCTTCGATGAGGTCTCCGAGGTGCTCACCGACCAGGCCGCCTATGACCGGATGAGCCGCGCCCACAATCCCTATGGCGACGGACACGCGGCGGCGCGGATCGCCGCCATCCTTCGCAACAGCCCAGGACTTGCCTCATGAGCGACGAATTCAGGACCTGCGTGATGATCGGGCTCGGCTATATCGGGCTCCCGACGGCGGCAGTGATCGCCCGGACCGGGATCACGGTGCTGGGCGTCGACATCAACCAGCGGACCGTCGACACGATCAACGCAGGGAAGTGCCCGATCGAGGAGAAGGGCCTGCCCGAGCTGGTCGCCGAGATGGTGGCGGCCGGACGGCTCTCGGCCGCGACCAAGCCGTCGCCCGGCGACGTATTCATCATCGCCGTGCCGACGCCGTTCGAGGGCACCTATAAGCCGGACCTGTCCTTCGTCGAGGCGGCGACGCGCTCGATCGCGCCAGTGCTCGCGAAGGGCAACCTCGTCCTCCTCGAATCGACGATCCCCGTCGGCGCCACCGAGCAGGCGGCGCGCTGGATCGAGATGCTCCGCCCCGACCTCACCGTGTCGCATCGCGGCTCCGCCGAGGGCACGGTCGCCGACGTGCTGGTGGCGCACTGCCCGGAGCGCATCCTGCCTGGCCAGATGCTTCGCGAGCTGGTCGAGAACGATCGTGTCATCGGCGGCGTGTGCAAGCCCGCGGCGGAGCGCGGGCGGGCCTTCTACAAGACCTTCGTCAAGGGCGATTGCCTGACAACCGACGCGCGGACGGCCGAGCTCTGCAAGCTCACCGAGAACGCCTTCCGCGACGTGAACATCGCGTTTGCCAACGAGCTGTCGGTAATCTGCGAGGAATACGGCATCAATGTCTGGGAACTGGTCGGGCTCGCCAACCATCACCCGCGTGTCAACATCCTCCAGCCCGGCCCCGGCGTCGGCGGCCACTGCATCGCGGTCGATCCGTGGTTCATCGTGTCGGCCATGGACGACAAGGCGCGGCTCATCCGTGAGGCGCGCTGGATCAACAGCGGGCGTCCGCGGCAGGTCGTGCGGAAGGTGCTCCAGAAGCTCGACGAGTCGGGCGGCAAGGTCCGCTCCATCGCTTGCTTCGGCCTTTCCTACAAGCCCAACATCGACGACGTCCGCGAGAGCCCGGCGATCGAGGTCGTCGAGTATCTCGCCAAGGAACTGCCGCTGTCGCATCCCGCCGTGAGCCTCGCGGTCGTCGAGCCGTTCCTCGCCGAGATGCCGAAGCACCTCGCCCACTTTCCCGACGTGAAGAAGATCGGTATCGAAGAAGGGCTTGAGGCCGACATGATCGTCATGCTCGTCGATCACCGCCAGTTCCTGGAGATCCCCGCGTCACGGGTCGAGGGTAAGGTGCTGGTCGATACGCGGGGGGTGTGGAGCCGGTGAGGAGGGTCGGCGCCAGCCAAGACCGGATGCATGGCACCTCCATATCCGTCACCCCGGCGAAAGCCGGGGTCCATAGCAAACGTCCAAGCCCGGATTGAAGGCAGATTGCATCGTCAGTGATAGATTCCGGCTTTCGCCGGAATGACGGAGGCCGAGGCGTGCCATAGTCGCCGGCCGGACGCATCGCCTCACCGAGCCATCCACCCGCCGTCAACCGAGATAATGGCGCCGGTGACGTAAGACGAGGCAGGCGCCGCGAGGAAAAGGACCGCGGTTGCGATCTCGTCGGCCTCGCCGAACCGGCCCATGGGAATGCGCGACAGTAACTGCGCCGAGCGTTCGGGGTCGTTCCGGAGCGCCTCGGTATTGTCGGTCACCATGTAGCCCGGCGCGATCGCGTTGACGGTGATGGCATGCGGTGCGAGCTCATTGGCGAGCGCCCGGGTCAACCCGGCCACGCCATGCTTGGCGGCGGTATAGGCGGGGACGCGGACGCCGCCCTGGAACGAGAGCAGCGACGCGACATTGACGATCCGTCCGGGGGCACGCCCGGCGATCATATGACGGGCGACCGACTGCGACAGGAAGAACAGGCTCTTGAGGTTGATGTCCATCACCGCGTCCCAGTCCGCCTCGGAATAGTCGAGGAGGTCGGCGCGGCGGATGATGCCGGCATTGTTGATGAGGATGTCGATCCGACCGAAACGGTCGGAGGCCTCGGCGACCGCGGCATCGATATCAGGCTCCGCGCCGAGATCGACCATCACTTCGGCGAAGCGGCGGCCGTTCGCGGCCACCGCCTCTGCCGTCTCGGGCATCGGGTTAGGGCCGAGGCCGACGATATCGGCCCCGGCATCGGCCAGCGCCACCGCCATCGCCCGGCCGAGCCCGCGGCGCGCGCCGGTGACCAGCGCCACCTTGCCGGTCAGAGCGAAGCGCTCGGCAAGGCTCATGGCCGCGACCGCCTCAGATCAGCTTGCCGCGAGCGGCAACCGGCCACTCGATCTCGACGTCCTCGCCGCGGATTCCGAAAACCCTGTCGTGCATGTTGATGCAGACGCAGCAGTGGTTCGGGATGATGTTGACCACCTCGCCGACCTTCGGCCGCTTCTCGGCGCCGGAGAAATCGAGCATGCCGTGCTCTTCCGATACGTTGCCGACGACGGCGCCCGGGTACTCGACGACCTTGCCGAAATTCTTGACGTAGTACTGCTCGCGGGTGAGCGCCTTCGAGCCGGCGTCGATGATGGCGCGGTCGCCGGTGGGCGTCGAGACGATCGTGGCGCGAACCGTGAGCGCACACTCGTCCCATGTGGCGTAGCCCGAGTGAACCATCATCACGTCGTTGAAGACATAGGTGCCGGCGCGGTGCTCTGTGAGCATGGGAAAGTCGCCGAGCGTCATCAGCGCCGGCGTGCCGCCACCCGAGACCACCGGCACCGGGATGCCATCAGCCTTGAACAGCTCGAGCGCGCGATTGAAATAGGCCGCCGCCTTCTCTCCGGTGGTCGGGAAGGCCATCAGCCCCTCGAACTTGATCCGCGGCATGTTCATGGCGTAGCGGGCGAGCGACAGCGCCGCCTCGGGGCTCTGCACGCCGTTCCGGCCGAAGCCGACGTCATTCTCGATCAGGATCGGCACGTCGCGGCCATGGCGGACGCCGGCCTCGGACAGGCCGCGGATGACGTCCTCGTTGTCAGCGACGACGGTGAGCTTGTTGACCCGGTCGGCAAGCCGCATCAGGTGCTCGGTCTTCTGCTCGCCGACGATGTTGAAGGTGATCAGGATGTCGTCGTCAAGGCCGGCGTCGACGAACACCTCCGCCTCGCTGAGCTTCTGGCAGGTGAGCCCCGAGGCGCCGGCCTTGAGCTGCATCTTGGCGATGTCGGGGATCTTGTGGGTCTTGATGTGGGGGCGGTTGCCCATGCCCTTCGACGCGACCATCTCCTGGGCACGGGCAATGTTCCTTTCCAGCCGGTCGAGGTCGATAGTCACCGCCGGGGTATCGAGGTCATGAACCTTGGTCATCGTCGCTCGCTAGGGATTCAAGAGTGGGAATTATCAGACAATATCACGAGCGAGCGGTGTTGCCAGCGGTCTCGCGCCGGTGCGCCTCTGCCATTTCTCCAAGGCTGTTGAAGCGGAAATCGATGCGCGGCATCTCCGCCGGCCGCGAGGTGGCGCCGAAGCCTTCTTTGGCGTGGCGACGGAAGACCCAGCATGAAGCGAGGCCCATCCTGTTTCCGGGGACATGGTCGTGGAACAGGCTCTCGGCGGTGTGGAGGATCTGGCCCTTCTCCACGCCGTCCTTCCCCAAAGTCGCGATCATGACCTCGAAATTGCTGAGCGACGGCTTGTAGGAACCGACATCCTGCGCCGTCACGATCCAGTCGAATTCGACCCCGAGGCGTTTGTTGCTGCCCTTGAAGCTTTCGCGGTCGACATTCGAGAGGATGCCGAGCTTGAAGTGCTGCTTGAGGTAGCGAAGCGCCTCGGCGGAATCGGGGAAGGCCGGCCAATCGGGCACTGAGGCGCCAAAACGGGCGTCGTCTTCCGCGCTCGCCGCGACGCCCCACTCCTTTGCGATGCGGCCATGCACGGTCGAAAGGAGCTTGGAATAGATCATGTCCGGGGTCTCGGCCTCCTGTGCCGCCTCGTGGCGGGCGAAGGTCTCGAGGATCGCATCGTCGCTCTTGCCGCCGCCTGCTTTCGCGGCGAGCGGACGGAGCCCGGCGAGGATGCCGGTCTCCCAGTCGATGAGCGTGCCGTAGCAGTCGAAGGTAAGGGCGCGGAAATCACCGAGCTTCACTGGAGGTCTCCTCGGGAACGGGGTTCGTAGGCGGCGTGCAGGGCCGCCGTGGTTCGGACTGGCTTATCGCGGCGAGGCTCGCGACGGCAAGCGGCAGGAAGCACCCCCGCCCCGCGCCGTCGGCGCGACCCTCCCCCTCCAGGGGAGGGTAGGTTGGGCTCACACGTCCCTGATCTTCGCGCCGTTGAGTTCGGCGAGGATGCCGGGGAGGACCGGCATCATGCGGTCGGCATGGCCTTGGTTGACCACGGTGCGGAACTGCTGGTTGATCGCCTGGGCGACCGGGGTGGCGACGCCCGCGTCCTCCGCCATGCGGGTATAGGCGCGGATGTCCTTGGCGCCGGTGCGGACCGTTGCGAGCAGGCCGCCGACATCGCCCGCGATGATCCACGGCTTCAGCGCCCGCCACATGCCGCTGTTGACGCCGCCGGCGGAGAGCACCTCCGAAAAAGCCGCGAGATCGACGCCGAGTTTCGCGGCGACCGCGAAGGTCTCCGAGATCATCATCAGCATGCCCATGCTGATCGAGTTGTTGAGAAGCTTACAGGTTGCACCGGCGCCAAGTGACCCGCAGACCACGATCGTGTCGGCGTAAGACTCTAGGATCGGCCGGACTCTCGCGATGGATTCGGGATCGCCGCCGACATAGGTGCTCGCCCGCCCCTCCTCCGCTTCCTTCGGCGTCCGGCCGAGGGCGGCATCGACCAGGGCGCAGCCGGCCGTGGCGAGCGCGGCACCGACCTTCCGCGTCACGTCAGGGTCGTTGGTGGTGGCGTCGATGAACACCATGCCCGGCCCTGCGCCGGTCATCAGCCCGTTCGAGCCGAGATACGCGGCTTCCATCTCGACCGCCGAGGGCAGGCAGGTGATGACCACGTCGCTCGCGGCGGCAAGCGATGCGACATCCTTCGCCTCGCTGGCCCCGCGGCGGAGGAGGTCCTCGACGGGCTCGCGATTGCGATGGCCGAGCACGATGAGCGCGTAGCCGCCCTTCTCCAAGATGTTCTTGGCCATGCCGTGGCCCATCAGCCCAACGCCGACAAACCCGACCCGCAGTTTTTCGTCCGGCATGTTCTGTCCTCTCTGGTGCGAGGCGTGCCATAGCCCGCGATTGGCTGCCGTGGCGAGTCCCTGAAACACTTCCTGTCACCCCGGCGAGCCGCAGGTGAGGTAAGGGGGCCCAGTAAACGATGTCGTGAATCGTTCGGACTCGGCGGTGTTTACTGGGTCCCCGCTTTCGCGGGGATGACAGGGTGGTGGCTGAGATGACCGGCTGACCTCACCCCACCGGGAGGACGTTGGTGTACTTGACCTGCTCGAGCGCGAAGCTCGATTCGATTGAGGCGATGCCGTCGAGGCGGGTGAGCTTCTGCTTGAGGAAGCGCTCGTAGGCCCCGAGGTCCTCGGCAACGACGCGGAGCAGGTAGTCACGCGGGCCCGTCATCAGGTAGCACTCCAGCACCTCCGGCCATTTGCCGATCGCAGTTCCAAAGGCGGTGAGCGCCTCCTCGCGCTGGCTCGACAGCTTGATCGAGACGAAGACGCTGACCGGCAGCCCCACGGCCTTCTGGTCGACCACCGCGACGTAGCGAGCGATCACCCCGGCCTCCTCCATCATACCGACGCGACGGGCGCAGGGGGAAGGCGATAGCCCGACCTCGGCCGCAAGGTCGGCCATGCTCATCCTTCCGTCGCGCTGGAGCGTGGTGAGGATCTTTCGATCGATCTCGTCAAGTGCGCGTTCGGCCATGTCAGAAGGCCTCCAATTGGTGGAATCAGCCAATATCAGAAGCATCTCTGCCTAAAAACGCCGGGAAACACCACTGCGGCGGGGGTAGAATCGCTTCGAAGAGGCTGGGAGGCACGGCCAATGGCCGACGCACTGAAGATACTGTCCGAGCTGGAAAAGAAGGTGCTGTGGCTGTCGTCGTGGACGATACACAACGCCAACCACCTCCGCGAGAATGTCGACGGGCTGAAGGTCGGGGGGCACCAGGCGTCGTCCGCCTCGCTCGCCACCGTTATGACCGCGCTCTACTTCGCGGCGCTGCGGCCGCAGGACCGGGTCGCGGTGAAGCCGCATGCGAGCCCGGTGTTCCACGCCATCCAGTACCTCCTCGGCAACCAGACTCGCGAGAAGCTCGAGAATTTCCGCGGCTACAAGGGCGCGCAGAGCTACCCCTCGCGCACCAAGGACAGCGACGACGTCGACTTCTCGACCGGCTCGGTCGGCCTCGGCGTGGCGCAGACGCTGTTCGCCTCGCTCGTCCAGGACTATGTGCGCGCCAAGGGCTGGGACGGCGGCCGGCCCGAGGGGCGGATGGTGGCGCTGGTCGGCGACGCCGAGATGGACGAGGGCAACATCTTCGAGGCGCTGCTCGAAGGCTGGAAGCACGGCATCCGCAACACCTGGTGGGTGGTCGACTACAACCGCCAGAGTCTCGACGCGGTGATCCGCGAGGGCCTGTGGTCGCGCTTCGAGACGATGTTCCGGAATTTCGGCTGGGACGTGGTGATCCTGAAATACGGGTCGCTGCAGGAGGCGGCATTCAGGGAGCCGGGTGGCGAAGCGCTCCGAAAGTTCATCGACGACTGCCCGAACCAGCTTTACGCGGCGCTGACCTTCCAGGGCGGCGCGGCATGGCGGAAGCGGCTACTCGACGCGATCGGCGACCAGGGGCCGGTCTCCGCGCTGATCGAGCGGCGGAGCGACGCGGAGCTCGCCCGGCTGATGGGCAATCTTGGCGGACACGACCTTCCGTCGCTGCTCAAGGCGTTCGAGGAGGCCGCGACCCACGACCGGCCGGTCTGCTTCATCGCCTACACCATCAAGGGCCACGGCCTGCCCTTCGCCGGGCACAAGGACAACCACGCCGGCCTGATGACCACAGCGCAGATGGATACCTTCCGGGCGGAGATGGGAGTCCGCGAGGGCCGCGAGTGGGACCTGTTCGAGGGCCTGTCGGTGCCTGAGAAGGAACTCGGCCGCTTCCTCGGCAAAGTGCCGTTCAACCGGGAGGGCTCGCGGCGGCTCACCGCCGAGACCGTGCCGGTGCCGGAGCGGCTCGCGGCTGAAGTGCCGGCGGTCGCCTCTACCCAGTTCGGCTTCGGAAAGATCCTCGACGAGATCGCCCGCGCCAATGGGCCGCTGGCCGAGGCGATCGTCACCACCTCTCCCGACGTGACGGTGTCGACCAATCTCGGCCCCTGGGTGAACCGGCGCGGCCTCTTCGCCCGCGACAGCATGGCCGATACGTTCCGCGAGGAGCGGATCGCCTCGACGCAGAAGTGGGACTTCGGGCCGAAGGGCCAGCACATCGAGCTCGGCATCGCCGAGATGAACCTGTTCATCCTGCTCTCGGCGATGGGGCTCTCGCATTCGCTGTTCGGGAAGCGGCTCCTCCCGGTCGGCACGCTCTACGACCCCTTCATCCAGCGCGGCCTCGATGCGCTCAACTATGCCTGCTACCAGGACGCCCGCTTCCTGCTGGTGGCGACCCCGTCCGGCGTGACGCTCGCACCCGAGGGCGGGGCGCACCAGTCGATCGCGACGCCGCTCATCGGCATGGCGCAGGACGGTCTCGCCGCCTTCGAGCCGGCCTTCGTCGACGAGCTCGCGGTGATCATGCGCTTCGCCTTCGACTACATGCAGCGCGGCGGCGAGGGCGAGCCGTCCGAACGCACCTGGCTCCGCGACGAGACCGGCGGCTCAGTCTACCTCCGCCTGTCGACCCGGCCGGTCGAGCAGATCAAACGCGAGATGTCGGCCGACCTCGAGCGCGACATCCTCGATGGCGCCTACTGGATGCGGCGACCGGGGCCGAATGCCGAGGTGGTCTTGGTCTACACCGGCACGGTGGCGCCGGAGGCGATCGAGGCGGTCGGGCTGATGGGCGAGGACCGGCGCGATGTCGGGCTGCTTGCCGTCACGTCATCGGACCGGCTGAACGCGGGCTGGACTGCAGCGGCACGGGCCCGCGAGCGCGGCCTGCCGCATGCGCGGAGCCACATCGAGCGGCTCTTCGCCGGCCTGCCGCGCCACTGCAATCTCGTCACGGTACTCGACGGCCACCCGGCGACGCTCGGCTGGCTCGGCGCGGTTGCGGGACACCGGACGCGGTCGCTCGGCGTCGAGCATTTCGGCCAGACCGGGACGATTCCCGACCTCTACCGGCACTACGGCATTGACGCCCAGGCGATCATCGCCGCGGCCGAGGCGATGGCCCCGGCGCGGCCGATAAGGTATTTGCGGCAGACGGCGTAGGGTTTGCGGGCGCCGCGCTGCTACGCCCTCCTCTGGTGGGAGAGGACACGGGGCCTTGCGCGCGTCCGCGCGGAGCAAGTCTCGCTATCCTCTCCCACCAGGGGAGAGGGGGACGTCGCGCCCGGCACCGACCCTACCGCCCCGGCCCCATCACCTCGGCGACCAGCCCGTGGACGTGGGTGAAGGCAGCGCGGGCGCCGCTGACCACGAGGTCGTCCTCGGTTGGGGTAAGCGGCACTGCGTTGAGCGCGTCCTTGAAGTCGCGCCAGTGGCGGCCGCGCCCCGCAGGCGCCGCGGCGAGGTGGCGCGCGCCGCACTCCTCGCCGAGCCCGATCGCCTCGACCGCCTTGAGCAGGAACGCCGCGCCGAGCGTCGAGCCCTCGGACACATAGAGCCAGCCGAGCGCCTCGCGGTTCGAGATAGGGAGAGGATCGACCTCAGGAGCCGGCCGGCCGAGATCGGCAAGGTCGCGCCGCGCTGCATCGAGCCGCGAGCGCGACGGGAGGTCCGGGATCAACTCGGCGAGCGCGCCGTCGCGATAGAGCGGCTCGATCGCCGCATAGAACCGGTACTGGACCTCGACGAAGGCGGCATAACGCTCGCGGGTCGCAAACGGCTCCTTCCCGACGATGCTGGTATCAAGCCGCTCGTGCTGGGCGTGAGTCTCCTGCTTCAGCCGTTCGGCCCGGGTGAGCGGATGATCGAGGACGGGAGCATTCATGGCGCTGGCTCCTTGCTGGCTCAGATGACGAGGAAGTCGTCGGCGGAGATGTCGAGGTTCTTGGCGACCGTGGCGAAGCGGACCGCGCCGACACCGGTCTCGCTGCCATCGGCATCGAATGCGAGCGCACCGGTCTTACGGTCATAGAGGATGCGGTCGTCGATCTCCGCTGCGGCCGTGCCCTTGACGAAGGCTTCGTCGGCAAGCGTGCCGGCGACGAGCCCGGCGAACACCGAGGCGGCGAGCTCGATCGTGTCGTCCTTGGGGGCGAAATCGGCGAGCTTGTCGACGTTGCCGGCGCCGAGGGCAGTGTCGAAGACGAAATTGTCCTTGCCCTTGCCGCCGGTGAGCTTGTCGCTGCCCCCGGCGCCGTTGAGCGTGTCGTCGCCCTTGTCGAGATCGACCTTGTCGGCAAAAGAGGTGCCCTTGTAGGCATCGCCCTTCTTCGTGCCGGCGACCTTGTGGCCTTCCGCGTCGATGAAGGTGAAGAGCAGCGTCGGATCGGACAGGCCGCCGCTTTCGTGGCTGCCGCCCATCAGGCCGTAGATGGTCTCGTGGAGGTCGCCGCGGATTTCCTTCGGGTTCGATATGTCGAGCCCGGAGATCTTCACCGCCGTCGAGACGTTGTCGATCTTGCCGCTCTTGTCAGTGTCGAACGAGCCGTCCGTCTTGTTGTAGCTCTTGCCGAGCGTAGCGAGGCTGACCGTCGTCAGCTTGCCCGACACGGTGTGGCCGGTGAAGTAGTAGAAGAAGTCCTTGCCGTCGAGGATCAGCGCCTTGGTATCTCCCGGCTTCGCCTCGATCTCGTCGAGGAGCACGATCTGCTTGCCGTCGTACTGCCCTTCGCCGGCCAGGAAGATCGGGAAGCCGTCCATCTCGAAGTCGGAGAAGTAGTCCTCGATGTAGGCGTTGTAGTCGACGCCCTTCTTGCCGCTAAGCGTGATCTTGAGCATGCCGGTTCCTTTCCGTGACTGTGCGCGGGGTCATCCGCCGATCTTGGTGACGAGCGAGAATTTGGCGTTGAAGCCCGGACTGGGACTGCCGTTGGGGTACTGCGTGTAGCGGCGGTCGAAGATGTTCGAGAGCGTGATGTTGGCGCTGGCGTCCTCGTTGAACTGCCAGGCGGCGAAGAGGTCGACGAGCTGGTAGGCGTCGCCGACCAGGCCGAGCTGCTCCGCCCCGTCCTTGGCGGCCACCGCCGTGATTTTGGTCCCCACTTCCAGCGCGCGGTCGAAGGCGCGGAAGCCGAGGATGCCGACGATTCGATTCGGGGGGACGCTGGCGAGCTCCTCGTCCTTGGTCTCGTCGACGCCGCGCATCACCTGACCGGACAGCGTGGCGAAGGCGAAACCGGCGTCATAGGCCGCTTCCAATTCGACGCCTTCGAGCGTGGCCTTGGCGACGTTCTGGTACTGGTAGCCGCCCGGTATCGGGAACATCTCGAAAACCTGCTCGATGTAGTCGTCGACCCGGTTGCGGAAGACGCCGACCTTGGCGCGGAACTGGTCGTCGGCGCGGAGCAGCCCGTCCTTCCTGACGTTGATGCCGCCTTCGAGGCTGTGCGCCACCTCGGGCTTGAGGTCGGGATTGGGGATGAACCGCCCAGTCGAAACCGGCGGCGGGTGGAAGCCGTCGATCAGCGTCTCGGTCAGCGACGGGGCACGATAGCCTTCTGCATAGGTGGCGTAGAACGTGACCGGGTCGAACGGCGTGATGCCGACGGTGAGCTTCGGCGAGACATGGGTGCCCTGGTTGACGATGTCGTCGCCGGAGAGGCGGTAGCCGTCAAAACGGAGCGCGCCGATCAGCTCCAGCCATTCAGTGACCTCGGCACTGTCCTGGACATAGGCGCCGTAGACGACGCGCTCGCCCGACGGCGTGAGGTCGTCGCTCGAGCCGGTCGGATCGCTGGTGTCGACCTGGTCGTGGAAGGCGTCGATGCCATAGGTCAGGGCGTGGGAGACCGACCCGGTCTCGAAGCGCGAGGTGTTGAAGAGATCGAGACCGACCGTGCCGATCTCGTAGGACTCGCTCTTGTCCCTGTCCTCGTGGGTGAGCCGTGTCGTGGTGTAGTAGGTCTTGGCGGTGAGGTCGGCCCAAGCGTTATCAGGGGTGTAGCGGTAGCCGAGCGTGAAGGTGTCGGCGACCGCGTTGCTCGATGACGTCTCGACCAGGGCGTTCTCGAAGCTCGAATCGTAGTGGAGCGCGGAGAGCGTGACGTCATGGGCGTCGGTCGGCCGGAAGCGCGCCTTGGCGAGGCCGGAGACGAGGTCCTGCGCCGAGTTGATGGTCTCGCCGCCGCCGGTCTTGTAGTCGCCGGCGTCGCGCCAGGTCGCGGCCCCGACCACATCGAGGCTGTCGCTCGGCCGCGCTGCCGCCTCGCCATGGACCATGGCTGAGGGGGCGTTGGTCTCGAGGGTGCTCTTGAGGCGGACCGCGACGGTCTCGTCGTCGTCGAGCACATCGTCGGCATCGAGCGTCGTGAAGCTGACGACGCCGCCGATCGCCCCCGAGCCGTAGATCGTCGCCGACGGGCCGCGGGTGACATCGACGGCCTTCAGCATCTCGGTGTCGAAGTAGAAGGTGCCGTTGGCGCCGTGCCCGGACTTCTGGAAGTTCTGCCGGGCGCCATCGACCATGACATTGACGCGGCCGAAATCCTGGAGGCCGCGGATGCTGACCGCGGCGCCGGGGTCGGCCGGGGTGGTCTGGGTGTTGACGCTCGGCACGAGGTCGAGGATCTCGGCGACGCCATCAGGCTGGAGCGGCGTCAGCTCGCCGCGCGTCCAGACGCTCGACGGTGACAGCGCGCCATAGGCGGGCTCGTCGGTCCGCGTCGCGGTGACGGTGATTGCGTCGAGCTCGAGCACGCCGCCCGACAGCACCACCTCCTGCGCCTCCGCCCACCCTGCCGGGAAGGCAACGATCGCCGCCGCCACGAGAGGACGCGCCGACGGAATCCTCCGCCGGCGCCTCCGGTGCCTCGCGACGGGAGGCGACGCGGTCACAGAACGAAGTCGCCCTCGGCGAGGTCGACCGCACCGACGACCTTGAACTTCAGGTCCGTCTTCGTATCGCCATTCAGGTCGACGAGAACGGTCGTCTTCTCGCCTTTCGCGACGTAGCGGACTTCGCGGTCGCCGCTGAACGCGTCGCTGCCGATGAAGTCGACCTTCTTCTGCAGACCCGACAGGTCGATGAGGTCACCTTCCTCGGCATCGAAGTCGAGGATCGTGTCCTTTCCGCCGCCCTTGATCGGGCTGTGCTTGAGAGCGCCGAAGATGAACGTGTCGGCATCACCGCCGCCGGTGAGCAAGTCCTTGCCGCGGCCGCCCCTGAGCAGGTCGACGCCGGCGCCGCCGTCAAGGCCGTCATCGCCGTCGCCGCCCTTGAGCAGATCGGCACCGGCTCCACCGCCAAGGTCGTCGTTGCCGAGACCGCCCTTGAGCACGTCGGCGAAGGCCGTTGCGCTGAAGACGTCATCGAAATTCGAGCCGAGGAAGGTCTGCGCATCGCTGTCGAGAGCGTCGGCGAAGACCGTGAACGCCGCATCGCCTCCCATCCCCATGAAGGCCAGAGCAAAATTGTTGAGCGGGCCGCCGGCTTCGCCGACCAGATTGCCGAAATCGAGGCCGGAGATTTTCAGCTCGACATTGCCGCCGGTGAAATAGCCGTCACCGTTGAACACGCCGCTGCCCCGCGTGCCGAACTCCAGCACCTCGGCGACGCCGAACACGGTGTGGGTGGCGGTCTGCGGAGGAAAGCCGTCGTAGGTGATGCCTTCGCCATGGGCGAGAACGTATTTGGATGCCGCTTCAGTGCCGAAGCTGAAGAACAGTTCCTCGCCGGTGAAGGCGCCGGGGGTGTTGTCCCAGCTTGGGCCGAGGGGCGTATCGCTCTCGGTGATGAAACCGCCCCGGATGAAGGCCTCGAAGTCGATGCCCGATGTGGCGCCGGTGGCGTCGATGATGATCATGGAAAGTGGTGCTCCCAGACGAGCCGCTCACGCCGGCGTCAAGGGCCGGCGGCGGCGTGTTGACGGAACCCGGCCACGGGCGTTCGTCGCGCCGGGCACGTCCGTTGACGGGTGGTGATTTTGGCTGGGAAGGACGAGCCCCTGACTCGTCCGGAACCTGGCTATGGCCCGGCCATCGGAGGCTCGGGCGCGGCGCCAACCTATTTGGCCAGCGGCCCAAGTCAATCGGGAAATGATATACGGAACAAGATGATAGTAGTTCTAAACTCCGGGAGCGGGAATGCTTGACGGAAGTACGAATACCGACGGCGGCGCCACGTTGACCTTGAGGCCGACACGGTAGGTGTCGGCAAGCAGACGGTCGGTGATGACCTCGTGCGGCGCGCCGTCGGCAACGATCCGGCCGCGGTCGAGGGCGACGATGCGGTCGGCGGCGAGCGCCGCAAGATTGAGGTCGTGGAGGACGGCGAGGACCCCTCCCCCCATTGCGGCGTGCGAACGCGCGATCTCCACGACGAGAAGCTGATGGGCAAGGTCGAGGCCGCTGGTCGGCTCGTCGAGGAGCAGGTAGCGGGCGCGGCTGTCGCCGGAGACAACCGCTAGCTGGACAAGGGTCCGTGCGAGGTGGACGCGCTGCTGCTCGCCGCCTGACAGTGTGGTGACGTCGCGCGTCGCGAAGTCGGCGAGGCCGACGCGGTCGAGGGTCTCCGCCACCAGCGCATCGGCCTGGGGGCGCAGGACATGGGCGGGCAGCCCGAGCCGCACCACCTCGTCGACCCGGAAGGCGAAGGCGACGCTCACCGACTGCGAGAGGACGGAGCGCATGCCGGCAAGATCGGCGGGCCGCCACGCGGCGATGTCGCGGCCATGGAGCGTGACCCCGCCGGCGGAAGCACGACGGCCACCGGCCATCACTTTGAGCAGCGTCGACTTGCCGGCGCCGTTCGGGCCGATCAGCACGGTGACGCGACCGGGCTCAAGGGCGAGATCGACCCGGTCGAGAATGACCTTGCCCCGCACCGCCACCGAAACTCCGCGCGCCTCGTACACCGGTCCTACCCGACGAGGTCGCGCATGCGGCGCATCAGCAGCCACAGCATCATCGGAGCGCCGACCGCGGCCGTGACGACGCCGAGCGGCAACTCGGCAGGAGCCGCGACAGTGCGCGCGAAGATATCGGCAAGGGTGAGCAGCCCCGCGCCGGTAAGTGCGGCGATCGGGAGGAGCAGGCGGTGGCCGGCCCCCAGGGTCAACCGGACGAGATGGGGCACCATGAGGCCGAAGAAGGCGATGACGCCGCTCACCGCGACCGCGGCGCCGACGCCGGCGGCGACGCCGACCATGGCGGTACGCTTCACCCGCTCGACCGCAACGCCCGAGTAGTGGGCATCGGCCTCACCAAGCGCCAGCGCATCAAGACCGCGGGCGAGGCGGGCGGCGAGCACAGCGAGGCCGACGGCGAATGGCAAAGCCAGCGCCACCTTGATCCAGGTGGCGCCGCCGAGGCTGCCGAGCATCCAGAACGTGAAGTCGCGAAGCTCCTGGTCGCTCGACACGAAGATCAGCAGGCCGGTCATGGCACTGGTGAAGCCGGTGAGAGCGATGCCGGCGAGAAGCACGACCACCACCGAGGTCCGGCCTTCACGGGTGGCGATGAGCTGCAGGACACCGGTCGCAAGCAGCCCTCCGGCGAAGGCGGCGAGCGGTAGGCCAAGGCCGGCGGCGACGCCCAGGGCGCCGCCGAGGGCTGACGCGCCGAGGACGATCCACAGTGCGGCCGCCAGCGCCGCGCCGGACGAGACGCCGACGATGCCCGGATCGGCGAGCGGATTGCGGAACAGACCCTGCATCACCGCCCCGGCGACCGCCGTGGCGGCACCGACGAGAATCGCAAGGACGGTACGCGGAAGCCGGACGTCGAGGACGATGATCGCGTCGCGCGCGCCATCCACGTCTGCCGGGGCGGCGTGGAGCAGGATGGCAACGACACGCGATGGGGCGATTCCGACTGGCCCGACCGCCAGCGACAGGAGGGCGGCGAACGCGACGAACAGGGCGGCGACGGTGATGGCGGCCACGCTGCGTCCCACCCGCCACCGTACATTGGGACGGGCGACGATGTCGGTCACCGCCGGTCCGTCATTGGCCCGGAGGCGCGTCGACGGTCCAGGGACGCGCCGGCAGCTCCGGTAGCTCGAGCTCGGGATACATCTCGGCGGCAAGGTCGCGCGCGGCATGGGCGGTTCGCGGCCCGAAATTGAGGAGGTAGCCGCCGTTCATCCGGACCAGGCGGCCGTTCACGGCGGCGGGCGTGCCGGCGAATGCCGGCACGGCGAGCACCTGCTCGTCGGTGAGATGGTGCGAACGATCGGCCATGAGCACGACCGCGTCTGGCGCTGCGGCGATCGTGGCCTCGTCGCTCGCCGGCTTGTAGCCGTCGGCCGCGGCGAGCGCGTTTTCGACATGAGCGAGCGCGAACATGTCGGCCGCGGCGGTGTTGCTGCCGGCGATGGTGGGCGCGCCGCCGCCCACACCGAGGACAAAGATGGCCTTCCGCGGCGCGGCGACGCGACCGAGCATCGTCTCCACCGTGGCGAGATCCGCAGCGACTCCCTCGGCGAGCGCAGCGCCCTTCTCCGATTCGCCGACGGCGTCCGCGATCAGGCGGATGGTGGCGGCCACGCCTGCGGCGTCATGCGCCTTGGGGACAAGGAGGAAGGGAACGGCGGCCTGTTCGAGCACGTCAACGGTTTCCGGCGGACCGGAATCGTCGATCGCCAGGATCACCGTCGGGCCGAGGGAGAGCACGCCCTCTGCCGACAGCGCCCGCATGTAGCCGATCTTGGGCTTGTCGTTGGCACCGGCCGGGAAATTGCTGGTGAGATCGACGCCGACGATACGGTCCTCGACGCCGAGCGCGTAAAGAATCTCGGTGACCGTGCCGCCGACCGACACGATGCGCGAGGCGTCTTCGAGGGTGACGGCGCGGCCGTCCGCGCCGGTGACCGTGCGCGGCTCGGCGGCGAGCGGGGTGGTGATGAGCGCGACCAGAAAGCCGAGCGCCGGAAGTCGAAACATCGGGGCAGACCTACTTGGTGAGTATGAGCTTGTTGAGGCCGGTGAGACGGAGGCGGTAAGTCTGATCCCCGTGGCGGATCTTCACTTCCCTCTCTCTCTGGAATAGTTCTTGACTGTCGATCTCGCCATCACGCACGTGTACTTGTCGAGGCCGAGCGCTGACTTCCCCCGACTTCAGGGAATCCGACGGTTGTTCGCTCATTTTTGACTTATTCTAATTCAAAGATGTACTTAAGGGATCTGAGACGATCGACTGATGCCATGCTCTTCATCGCGATACAACACGTCAAACTGCGTATATTGACTATATCGTCAGGGACGGATACTGGCCGATTTCTTCATCGCCTCGATCCGCGTTGTCCAAGCTCATGCCCTCGCCAGCGCCGCTCCGCCTTGTCGTCAGCCGCGCGGACGAGGAAATTCCGGCCGCGGCGGCCCGTTTTGACGCCGCGCGGCCGGCGCCGCCTGATGACGCCGCTGCCTACAGAGCGATGCCGCTCGCCGCCGGCGCCTCGTTCGTGGTGCATGCGGCGGTGCTCCTGTGGATGGCGGTCAACGGCATCCTCGGTGAGGAACGCGCCACCGGTGCCGCCGATGACCTGGTGCTGATCGAAGGCATACCGGTCGAGCTGATCGAGAGCGCGCCGGTGCCCGAGGCGCCGCCGTCGGAAGCCGCGTCTGAATCGGACGTGCCGGCCGAGGTCGAGGAGCAGGCGACACCGCCGGAGCCCATGGAAAACGTTGCGAAGGCGGTCGAGACGACCGAGCCCGTGACCCCGCCCCCGCCGGAGCCAGAAGTCCAGCCGGTTCCCGAGCCGGAGCCGATCCCCGAAGCGCTGCCCCCACCGGACGCGGCAACCGGTGAGCTGGCGGCGCGGCCGGAGTATGCGGTGACGGTCCCCGAAGCAGAGGGAATCTCTTCGACGGAGGCTGCCGAGGAGTCGCCGGCGGAGGACGATCCCCAAGCCCCCGAGGCGGCCGACGTGCCGACCCCGCGGATCAAGCCGGAGCGGACCGAGGTCGCACGGGCCGAGGCGCCGGAGCCTGAGCCGCAGGAAGAGCCGGACGAGCCGAAGCCGGCGCCGACAACACCTGCCGCCCCGCCGCCCAGCCCTCCGGCCGCAGCGCAATCGGCCGCGCGGAGCGGCGGCGCCGGTGGTGGCGGCGCATCGCAGACCGCCGGAAATGCCGCGGCCAGCGCCTACCGCGCCAAAGTCGGGGCGCAACTGAAACGGAAACGCTTCTACCCAAATGCCGCGCGCCGAGACCGGCTGACCGGATCGGCGACGGTGAGCTTTACGCTCAACGCGTCGGGCAAGGTCACCGCGGTGCGCGTCGTGCGCTCGTCAGGGGAACGCATCCTCGACGACGCCGCGAAGGAGATGGTGCAGCGCGCCTCACCGTACCCGCCGATTCCGCCGGGGCTGGGCTCCACCATCACCATCCAGGCGCCGATCGCCTTCGACCTGCCGCGGTAGCGGCGCTCCAGCCGCCGCCGGACCGGCGCGCGCGTTCAATCCGGATAGAAGTCCGGTCTAATGCTCGAGGATGGATTCGGTGTGCAACACGCACTTCCAGTCGCCGCCACGATGCACCCAGGTCGTAGAGTCGGCGCAGGTCATGTCCATCTTCTTGCCCTTCAAAGTCCCCTTCTGATGGACCTTGTAGGCCACGACGGCCAAGGCATCGGAGGGGAAGATGACCTCGACGTCGTCGAATTCGAAACTGTCGAGCTCCCACTTCCCATCCCTGGTCATGGTCTCATATTTCCTGGGGTCGATCTTCATCGAGCCCGAGGGACCGCTGATCAGGCATTCCTCGGCGATCATCGTCTTTGCCAGCTTCGCGTCCTTGTCGACCATCGATTGCCAGAACCGGGTCTCGAGATCGACGATTGTCTGGGTGTTCGGGGACATCATGAACCTCCGTTCGAGCACGAAACGAAAACGGGGGAAGCGCCATCCCGGTTCCCAACGAGCGTGTCACATCCGGCGTGCTCCGTTCGTCGTGTTGGAAAGGGAGACCTCACATGACCGCATTCATCCTTATTCCCGGGGCCGGAGGGGCGGCGTGGTACTGGCACCGGGTCGTGCCGCTACTGGAGGCGGCCGGTCACGAGGCGATGGCAGTCGATCTGCCCGGTGACGACGAGAAGGCCGGTCTCTCGGCCTATGCCGACCGGGTCGTCGATGCCAGCGGCAGGCGGAAGGACATGGTCGTCGTGGCGCAATCGCTCGGCGGCTTTACCGCGCCGCTTGTCGCCGATCGCGTGCCGCTCCGCATGCTCGTGTTCGTCAACGCAATGATCCCGCTTCCCGGCGAGACCGCCGGCGCATGGTGGGACAACACCGGCGCGGAGGCGGCTAGGACCGAAGCGGCGCGGAAGGGTGACTACAACCCGGCCTTCGACCTCTACACGTATTTCCTCCACGACGTTCCGCCCGAGGTCGCGGCCGAAGGCGAGCCGCACCAGCGCCCAGAGGTAGACATCGTGTTCGGCGAGCCTTGCGCGTTCAAGACATGGCCGACGATTCCGATTCATGTCATCGCGGGTCGGGATGACCGGTTCTTTCCCCTCGACTTTCAGCGACGCATCGCCAGGGAGCGCCTCGGCGTCGATGTCGACGTGGTGCCCGGCGGCCACCTGAATGCGCTATCCAATCCGACGGCACTCGCCGATCGGCTTATTGGCTATCTCCGAGTCGGAGGCGGATGAGACCTTGCGTTCACCGGCTTGCGGTGGCGCTCGCGCGGGCCGGGTTAGGATGCACCAGTTCGACGCCATAGGTCCGCATCCGCGATAGCGCGTGTTCGGACCAGAGCTTCACGGACTCGAGTCGGGAAACCAGCAGACCCGACAGCCGACCCCGCTTCATGAAAGCGGCGCTTCCGTTCGCCTGGTTGAACTGGAACCTACAGCCGTGCCAACGCGCCACACGTTCAGCGGCCCGGCGGGTTCGGGGATTCAGCACAAAAGCGAAGGTCTCACCGCAGAAGAAGACGCCGAGCGGTTTCTCGGAGATCCACAGCACCTCACCGGAAGCCAGATCCATCAGTGCGTTGTTGCGGTTCATGGCAATGTCTTTCCACTGCCCGACCCACCTCCTCCAACTCATCAAACTACGGCAAGCGAATGAAGTTCCGCGCTCGCCGCCGACTACCGTTCACTGTTCCTTGAACGCGATCGGGACTGAAGGATCAGAAGTCGGCGGAGTGGCGTCAGGACGCCGGGAACGGCCGGGTGAGCTTGAGGCCATCGCGGAGCGTAAGGCCGAATCCGGGGCGATCGCTTATCGCGAGCTTGCCGTCCTGCGGCAAGTCCTCGCCGTCGAACAGGGCACCGAAGACCGGTTCGATGCTTCGCCCGTCGGCGCTCATGTTGACATACTCGGAAAAGGGAATGTGCGGCTGCGAGATGACGAAGTGATAGGAATAGGCGCCTCTTTCCAGCACAGTGGGATCCGAAGCTTGGAATTCACGTGACTTGAAGTCGCGGCCGCACTGACCCTATAGTGAGTCGTATTAATTTAAATCATACCAACATGGTCAAATAAAACGAAAGGCTCAGTCGAAAGACTGGGCCTTTCGTTTTAATCTGATCGGCACGTAAGAGGTTCCAACTTTCACCATA